>Ga0163144_10019540_pt1 | contig 13620 bp, 11 predicted proteins | sample OliLak19BULKMAT1_FD_123175 | JGI IMG/M metagenome (GOLD analysis project Ga0163144, IMG submission 123175) | Freshwater microbial mat bacterial communities from Lake Vanda, McMurdo Dry Valleys, Antarctica - Oligotrophic Lake LV.19.BULKMAT1 | ecosystem: Environmental > Aquatic > Freshwater >... | reverse complement strand
GAACGCCCGCGTTCAGGGAAAGATCGCTGCTGCGCAGATTGACGACGAAATCCGCATCCATGTCCGCCGTCACGGGTTGCGTGGCTTGGGGAAGAGGCGCGGTCAACGACGGCGCGTTCGCGTTGGGTGATGTGGGGTCTGGTGCGCCCGGCTTTGGCACGCCCGCGCCCGACGTGAGGAGCAGTTTGGTGAAGTCAAAATCCAACCTCCCCTTCACTTCAGAGCTTTTCACCAAATCAGCGAGCGCCGCCGGCAACGCTTGGTGCAGATCATCATCCACCGGAACATTCTGCCCGGTAAGAGCGAGGTCCCATGACTGCTTCTCGCCCAGCAATCCCGTCCCGGCAACACGTATCTTCGCGTCTCCATGTGTTGCGGTCACATTGCGGATTTCAACCCGCTGTTGGGTGACGATCAGTTCTCCGGTGACGTCGTCCAACTGATACGGCGCGGATTGCAGATTCATCTTGAGTGCTCGCGGGACCAAAGTCAGTTGCATGACGATGGATGGATCAGCGGTTGAGGTGGCGGGTGATGCGGTCGTCTCCGGCGCGGCCGTCTCCGACGGAGTTGCTTTTGTGGCAGTTGCCTGCAAGGCGCTTGCTGCGGTGGTTGCATCTTCCGCCTGCCCGGTGAAGGTGAGTTTTGCATCGACCGTTCCCAACGGGCGAACCTCATCCCAACCCTTCTGCGCCGCCGCTGGGAGCATCTGATAGAGCGATGAATCCAGCATCAGATTTGATGCCTCGGCGACAATCGCAATCGTTGGTGGATCCTTCGCCCAAGCGACATGGCCATGCGCCTTTACATCTGCGTCGCCGCGTCTGCCGGTGAGATCGGTGAGAGTGAGGGTGTCCTGCGTGAGATGCAGAGATCCATGCACTCCCGAAACCGCCGCCGTTCCACTCATGGGCCAGAAGCTTGTGTCTCGGAGCTGGATGTTGAAGTTCAGGGCAATGTCATCGTTTGAGGGGGTTGTCGGCGTAACGGGTTTGAGTTTCACCGTTCCATCCAGATCAAATTGTCCCTGCGCCCCAAGCTTCATCAGCCATTTCCTCTGCATCGGCGGAAGCGCTGCGAGCAGATCACCATCGATGGGAACATTGCGTGCCCGAAGTTTCAGATCGGGTGTCATCATCGGCCTGTGATCGATCGCCGGGAGTGATGCTGCCGCCAGCGGTGCCGTCGCCGGCGCTGCGCCCGGTGCCTGGTCATGTTTATCATCGCCTCCCCAGTCGACTCTTCCCCAAATATCGAGTGTCGAATCACCTTTCTTGTAGCTCGCCTTCTTCAACTCGATGTGATCATCAAACACCGTGAACGCCGCTGACACGCCAGTCATGGGATAGGGAAACGCGACAAGCTTACCAGAGGCCTCCTCGATAGTGATGTCGGTTTCAATCCGCCAGTCGCTTTCAAGCGTGCGGTAGCGTTCGATGTCGCAGACAAACGATCCCTTGAACTTCGGGAATTCCCCCTTGCCATCGGCATCAAAGAGCTTGAGCGCCTGCCGGGTTCTCGCCGGAAAAGCGGCGATCAGTGATGGCTCGGACTCGATGCTCGTGCCGCGCACCGTCACATGCACGCCGATGTCGGGCGCGAAAGGACCCATCTCGCCGTTGACTTCAAGATACGCGTTCTCGTTCGGCCCGCCCTCGACACCTTTGCCGCGCAGGTTGATGATCTTGAGATACTCCTGTCCGTTGACCGGATCACGCTCGATGCGGATCTTTCCAGTCGCGTTGCGGACGGGATACGGAAATTTTTCGAAAGCAAATTGTCCGTCGATGATCTGCACTTCGCCCGCGACCTGCGGCTGTCCGCCGCTGGTTTCGCGGTTGATGCGGAACGCCATCGCCGCCGTCCCCACCGGGCGGAAACGGTTGTACACCTCCCGCACGCCCGGAGGCATCGAGTTGATGTACTTCGGAGCAGGCGGAAGATAAATATTCTGTGTATCCAGCGACTTGATCTGCAGGTCAAACGGCACGTCATTGGAGTATCCCGCGACTTTGCCGTTGATCCTGATGGAGTTCTCTTCGATGCCAGCGATCATGTCGCGGATCTCGATGCCCTTGTCGGTGAAGAGAAATGTTCCATCCACTTTCTTGAGCGCGATCGGCCCGGGCTGCACCAGACCGCTGACGTGATCGATGAATCCGCGGCGATTCATCCCTGTCGCACGCATCAGATTAAACGCGCCGGAAATCCAGCGCCGCTTGTCAATCTCATCACGGCTCATCATTTCTTCTGGCTGAACCGTCAGCGTCACTCCTCCAAGCACCACCGTCACCCTGAAGGGTTGATCACGGCGGATGACGTTGGCGCTGAACTCGGGGATGTCCACCCGACCAGACAAGCCGTGATCCTCCCACCACGTGCGCACCTGTTCGGGCAGAAGCGCCTTGATGTCGCTGTCAAACTCAAATCCCGCCAGTCGTGCGGTGATCTCTCCGGTGCTCAGCGAAACCGCGCCCTGCATCTGCGGTCCCAGCGCCGCGCTGCCACGGCTTTGCACGGTGAAGAAGTACCGGTCCGCCGGCAGATTGGGCGTGAGCTGACCTTCGATGTTCAACACGCCGGTGGATTCCTGTTTGCCATCGCGCATGCGCGTGTATTCCACCTGCGCGTTTCGCAGCAGCACCTCGGGCAGAATCAGTTGTTCTTGCGGAGCTGTCGGGGAATCAGGGTCCTTCTTCTGACGGCGAAGCCGTTCATAATTCCACTGGCGGGTGTTGAGATCCTCGGTCAGCCGCACACGCGGGTCGATCGAGATGATGCGCGTCGCGTCAATCTTTCCTGTGAGCAGCGCGGTGGGGCTGTACTCAAGCTTGAACGTGCTTGCGGTGAAAAGCAGCGAGCCTTCGTGCTGTTCCTCATCGACGTAAATCTTCACATCATCCAGGCGGATACCTTCAAAGATCGAGAGTGTCGCTTTGCCGATCTCCACCCGGCCGCCGATGAGTCGGGAGAGATAGCCCTGCGCCATGGAGCGCACGCGGGCGTCATCGGTGAGATACCAGTATCCGCCGATCAGTGAGACAAGCAGGACCAGCACGATCCACATAAGGTTTCTGCGAAGGCGCGAAAGGCGGTGCCGGAAGGGATGCCCGGCCCGCCAGGTGCGGTCGAGGAGCCGGTCGGGTGTGGAGACGATGTAAGGCATAAATCAGTCGGCAGTGGGCATTGGGCAGTCGGCAGTCTTTCGGTTCAGAATATTAAACGCGCCCGCCGCGAGTACTGCCATCGGTGGTTCCGCGGGGATGCGGTATCGCAATGATCCGACGGACATCGCATGAACCATCGTCAAATACATCGCCGGGGCAAGCAGATACAGCTTTGCGGTTTTAGGAAGATCGGATGCGATAATACTCCATACGACCAATGCAAACAGAATGATCGCGTAAGCTCCGCCGATTATCACGTACAGCGGACGTGAGCCGTACTGCTGACTCAGGGGAATCGGGCTCCAGGTGCGGACGACCTTGCTGAATGTCAGGCGCAGGGCGTGCCGGATGTCCGAGGCGATCTGTACCCGCGCGAGGTCAGTGAGATGGCGCGAACGTGCGGTCTCACTCATGTCTTTGAGTTGCGGCAGGGTGGCGAGGAACGATTGATCACTTGCACCCGTCGCCATGGGATGAAATCCGTCATACAGCGTCACGCCGGTGTTGGTGGTGGTCCAGATCCATTCACCCAGTACGATTTTGTTTCGGATCGCCCATGGAAGAAGCACAGCGAACACCAGCGCGGCACCGGCCAATGATTGCATCCAGGATCGTCGGAAGATCAGTGGAAGCACCACCGACAGCAGGATTGCGGACGGGCGGATGTGGACACTGAGCGCGAGAATCAGCAGTCCGATGAACGGGAACACCCTTCGAATGTGCGAACCGGCGAGAAGGAACATTCCCCATGCAAGCATCGCGATAAAGAGCGTCTCACTGAGGAGCAGGCCGCTGAAGTAAATCAGGTATGGGTTGATCGCGACCAGTGCGGCGGCGAGCAGGGCGTTGCGCTGCTGCAACCACGTTCTTGCCAGCAGATAAATCGCCAGCGCGGTGGACGTGTCAATCACCGCCTGAACGATTCGAACCACAATGACATTCCCCCCGCATACCGCGACAAACAGAGGATATCCAGGCATCCTGAATGCGTACACGTTTCCATCAAATCGTTCATCCCGGAAATGAAAACCCTCCCCGGCCAGGACGTTATGCGCGATGCTGTGATATTCGAGTTGATCGGGGAGTAAGGAAAGCGAGTGAGGTTCCGATGGCAGCATCACGCCCCAGGCAACGCGAACCGTCAGGGCGATTGCGAGCAAAATCAGCAACTTCAGATGCGGGCGTTTCACAGGCAGGAGTATGTCGATTCGATCGCGATGCACAAAGGCACCGCTGCAGCGGGTATTCCCGTGTGCGCGGCTTGCCTGGTAACGAACGAATCAATCGCCTTCATCCTTGGACTCGCCGTGCATCAACCACGATGTGTAAGGCCAACTGTGCGTCGCTTGACATGCCTGCCGTGCACTTCGCTTTATCCGGGCATCAGCGGGCCCGTTGACATCCACGCGCGCTTGCATTGTGCTGCGCTGATCGCATGACGCAGATTCTCAGATCATCTCAAGGGTGGAAGCTCGCGGGCGTTGTCGTAATGACCTGCATCTTCATCGGATTGATCAGCACCCACACCGACGGCATCAACGGCCCGTGGTATTGGAAATGGCCCTGGCGACGCCTGCCGGCACTGCGCGTTTATGGACTGATGCTGCTTGCGTCTGTTCCGGTGATCCTCTCCGTGTTGAGCTTCGGCAGAAAAAGCATACCCGTGTGGCTGTCCATCGCGCTGCTGATGATCGGCAGTTCTGCCGTGCGTTTCACCGCCGCGATCGTGACCACCGAGCCGATGTCGATTGCGTTGATCCACAAGGGAGTCGTCAGCCCCGGAATCGGAAGCTACTGGACCAGCGCCGCGGCGCTGGTGCATCAGGAGCATCTGCTTTCGGTCTATCCCGAAGCGATGGAGCATCTCGCGTTTCACGCGGTCAACAAACCGCCCGGGCCGGTGATGTATCACCTGTGGATGATCCGCGCCTTCGGATACAGCGACCGCACGGCCATCCTCTGCGGATTCGGTCTTGGAATTCTTGCGACACTCTCCATCCCGATGATGTACTATTTTGCCCGGGTGATCGGCGCGGAGAAGGACGCGGCATTTCAGGGCGCTGCGTTTCTCGCCCTTTGTCCGGGCTTTTTACTTTTCTTTCCGATGACCGATCCGGTCTATCCGATTTTCACCTGCGCGCTTTCGATTTTCTGGTTCAACGCGATCAAGGAGGATTCCCCGAAGTGGTCGATCCTCTTTTCGCTTGGACTGTCGATTGCCACCTTCATCACCTACAACTTTCTGGTTATCGGCGTATTCTTTGCTGGGATGATCTGGCTGATCACCGATCGCGATTTCAAACGCGCGACTGTCATAGGAATCAAGCATTCGTGCATCGTCGCGGCAGTGTTCATCGCAGCGCATATCCTGTTCTTCCTGTTCACAAGGTACGACCCGATCGCAACTTTCCAGACGGCGTATCGCATTCAGAACGAACTGATCGCACATTCGCCGCGAAGCAGGATTTTTCCGATGACGATTCCGTGGGATCTGCATGACTTTTTCTTGGGCGCAGGCTGGATCGCGGGATTGATCGCTCTTTACCGGCTTGCACGGCGCGACTTCAAGACGGTGAGCGAAAAGGTGATTCTGCTCGGGGTTGCGCAGATCATTCTCACTGCCTGCACAGGGCTTCTGCAGACGGAAACCGCCCGCGTGTGGAACTTTCTGTTTCCGCTACTGATGCTGCCGGTGGGGATTGAACTGGCGAAATGGAATCGTGCATCTGCGGCAATCGTGCTGATCTGCCTGCTGCTGATCGCCGCGTCACTTCAGCGCAACATGACGTTCCTGCAGTGAGGCGTTTCCCGATCTGCGTGATCAAGTGTTTTCCGGCGACTCATCGGTTTCATCGCGGTCGTGATGGTTGCGCCCGATCATCCGCATGACCGCCGCGAAGCATCCGAATGCGGCGGACAGGGATGTGAATCCGATGAGAAAGCGCCTTGGTCTTGGATCATGTCCCGGTGCCCACGGTGAAAAGAACTCTGCCTTCACCAGCGCATCGGTGAAGGCATATGCCGCCAGATAACTGATCAGCGCGGAGGCGGCGACAAATAATCCGATGACGACAATCGGGCGCGGTTTGCGCGCGTCCATCGAGACTTCGGTTGGTTCGTGAGAGTCCATCCTCGAATTGAAATTTACGATACGCTCGAAACTCCGGCAAATGCGGGCTGGAGTGGCGCGGGTTTTTCAACCCGTTCTTGCCTTCTGGAAACACGGGTTGAAAACCCGTGCCACATCCACCGTTGCGGTAAATTCCCGGACGTGCGGAAAATCAGCTTCGTTCCATCATTGCAATCAGCGCATCTGCAAACTGATTGGTTCCTGCGGTGCCACCGAGATCGCGGGTGAGGGATTTGCCTTCGGCAAGCACCTGGTTGTAGGCATTCTTGATCCGCTCGGCGGCGGCGGTTTCTCCGAGGTGGTTCAGCATCATCACGCCCGACATGATCAGCGCCAGTGGGTTTGCAACGCCCTTTCCCGCGATGTCCGGAGCCGAACCATGCACTGCTTCGAACACCGATGCATCCTCGCCGATGTTTGATCCGGGCACCACGCCCAATCCACCCACCAGTCCCGCGCACAGGTCGGATACAAGATCGCCGTAAAGATTTTCCATCAGCAGCAAGTCCATCCGCGACGGATCCTGCACGATCTTCATGCAGCCGGCGTCGATGATGACTTCTTCATACTCAATATTCGGAAATTCCGCGTCCCGCACCCGCCGCGATGAGTTGATGAACATCCCATCGGTCAGTTTCATGATGTTGGCTTTATGGAAGACGGTGACCTTCTTCCGTTTTCGCTGCGTGGCATACTTGAAGGCGTATCGTGCGATGCGCGTGCAGGCCACTTCGGTCGCGACTTTCAAACTCGTCACAACGCCCGGAACGATTTCGTTTTCGATCCCCGTGTAAAGCCCTTCGGTGTTCTCACGGACGATGACCATGTCCACGCCTTCATATCGCGTCTTCACACCCGCAAGCGACCTGACCGGACGGACGGCGGCGTACAGATTCAGCTTCTGTCGCAGCTGCACATTCACAGATTTGAAACCCTTGCCCACCGGCGTGGTCACCGGACCTTTGAGCGCGACCTTATGCTGCCTGATCGAATCGATCGTCATCTGCGGCAGGACATTGTCATGCCCCTGTTCAACCGCGGTTGCGCCTGCCAGCATTTCAATCCATTCGATTGAAACCCCCGTCGCTTCAAGCACGCGCTTGGTGGCGGCGGTGACTTCCGGGCCGATGCCGTCACCGGGAATGAGTACGATCGTGTGTTTTGACATTGAACAGCCTTCGTTAAACGCGGAGGTGAATATACCCGCCGAAGGTGATGAGTCCACGCCGGATCAATGATGCCTCAAAGGCCGTTGAAAGTGTGAGACCATCCGGACAGCGCGACATTGGTGGAAGCTTCGATGAAATAGTTGGACCAGCGGATCATCAGCAGGCCGTAGACAAGGACCAAGCCCCACAAACCAAACTCGGTTCTTGGCGAGGTGCGCGTGCGCCAGAAGATGGTCGATGCGAAAGTCATCAAAGTGAGTTTGTAAAGCACGACCGACGCGTAAAGATTCTGACCCAGCATCGCGCCGGCAAACGGATTGAGTTCGATGAAAGGAGTGTAGCGATGCGCCCATAGCGTGAAAAACAGATCGGCGAGGTTGAAGGCCCATAACACGATCAGCAACTCGCCGATGCGTCTTGGCCGGGTGATTTCCGGAAGCAGAAGTTGTGCGGCGTTGCCGATCACCGCAATAGGATCGGTGTCAATGGCACGCGGCTTAACTCTTGGGTTCCTCCATTCACGCATATTGATCAGTCGAGACGATCATTCCCGGGCCCATCGAGCGCGTGCGGGTTCTCGGATCGGACTTCAATGACCATCTCGACAGCGTTGGCAACCTGCTGGTGACTGTCTATGGCGGTGCGGGGGATGATTACATTATCGGATCAAACGACGGACGGATGCGCATCTATGCCGAGGCCGGCAACGATACCATCAGCAACACCAATCGCTCGCGCGACATCATCTACGCCGGCGAGGGCAACGACATTATCGGCGCGAACGGGGGAATGGACACGGTCTTCGGTGAAGCCGGCAATGACAACCTCAACGGCGGAGGGCTGAAAGACCGTCTCTACGGCGGCGATGGCAACGACATCATCAACGGCGGAAAAGACGATGAAGCCAACGACACCATCAGGGGAGATGACGGCGACGATGTTCTTGCCGGTTGGTTCGGCCGCGACCTGATCATCGGCGGGCTTGGAAATGATCTGATCGACGGCGGCTATGGCAACGACACGCTCTTTGGCGAAGACGGAATCGACACACTGTACGGACAGGTCGGTGATGACTCGCTGGTGGGCGGCGGAGCGCTGGATTCAATCTTCGGCGGCGACGGGATCGACAAGTTCCTGGCGATCGAGCGGGCAAATGAAATCAAAGACTACGACGCTGAAGTGGATTTGCTTTACTGATCTGATTGGACGCGAAAAACTACCACACAAGCCGTCAATTATAGGTACACTCATAAGTCATGCAGCATCTGATCGCATCTGATCCGGAGATCATGGGCGGCGAGCCTTGCTTCGCTGGCACCCGTGTTCCTATCCGCAACCTCTTTGATCTGCTTCGAAAGGGGCGCTCGATGCAGTATTTTCTTGAGCAGTTTCCCACAGTTTCCAATGATCAGGTTCAGGCCGTCCTTGAGCTCGCATCGGATTGTTTATCTTCTTCCCCGAAGCCGGCGGCATGAAGCTACTTCTCGATGAGTGCATCCCGCAGGAGTTCAGACACTCCATCTCAGATCATCAGGTGGAGACTGTCGGATATGCTGGATTTAAAGGACTGAAGAATGGAGCTCTTTTGCGTCGGGCGGCAGCGGCAGGTTTTAATGCCATAATCACCACCGACAGACATATCCCGCGACAGCAGAATTCGACGACGATTCCACTGAGCATCATCTGCATTCGATCCGTTTCAAATGATCTTGATGACTTGCTTCCATTCGTGTCAGAATTGCTGCGGGCACTCGATCAACTGCAGCCGTGTACCATTGTGGAAATCACGCCCGCTTGAAGACGCTCAATACCCCGCCGCCTTCCCCGACAGCCGGGGTTCGTGGGCGGCGGTTAGTGAGCCGTCTTGGTTGCGAATGATCGCATTGGTCGCGCCGCTGGGATCGGCGGGATCGAGTGAGTGCCCACGCGATTTCAAGGCTTCCATCACAGACGATGAAAACGTCTTCTCGATCCACATCGCATCCGGCCGCCACTGATGATGGAATCTCGGGCGGCGCATTGCGGTTTCAAGATCGTCTTTCAAGTCAATCACGTTGGATGTCACAAGCAGCACTTGCGTGATGATCTTTGGGCCTCCCGCGGCGCCCAGTGTCATGATCGGCGCGCCATCCTTGAGGATGATCGTCGGACTCATGCTTGATAGAGGCCGCTTTCCGGGGGCAACGGCGTTGGCGTCGTTGCCGATCAATCCGAAGTGATTCGGCACGCCCGGCTGAATCGCGAAATCGTCCATCTGATTGTTCAGAATCACGCCCGTTCCCGGCACGATGACTTTGGATCCGAAGGTGGTGTTTACCGTTGCCGTCAGCGCCACCCAGTTGCCCTCGGCGTCGGCGGTTGCGATGTGCGTGGTGTGCTTGCCGAAGAGATCAGAATCCGCCGATGGAGGTTCGCCGTGCTGAACTTCCGTAAGCGCGCGATCGAATGAGATCCGCGCAGCGAGATGTTTCGCATAAGTCTTGTCCACCAGCCCGAGCGGCACAGGCGCAAAGTCCGGATCGCCCAGCCACCATGCGCGATCCGCAAACGCCAGCTTCATCGCCTCGCTCATCACATGAATGCGTGCGGCATCGCTTTGTTCATGGAGCGCGTTGACATCGAAATGTTCCAGGATGTTGAGAATCTGCGCCACATGCACGCCGCCTGAGCTTGGTGGCGGCATGCCGACAACGGTGTATCCGCGATAAGTTGAAACCACGGGCGCGCGCGATTTGATCTGATAGTTCGCAAAATCCGCTTCAGTGATCAATCCGCCGTTGGTTTTCATCCAGGCGGCGACGGATTTTGCGAAGGCACCGTTGTAGAAATATCCAGAACCTTCGCGCGCGATGCCGCGATACGTTTTCGCCAGGTCCTTCTGGACGATCACATCCCCCTGCAGAAACGGCGAACCATCTGGCTTGAGCAGGATGTCAGCGGTGCCGGGGAATTTCCGGATCGTCTCGATCTGTCCCCTGATGCGTTTCCCGAACGACGCCGAACATTCAAAGCCGCCTTCGGCAATTCGCGCGGCGGGTTCAATCGCGTCGCTGAAACTCTTCCGCCCGAAACGCTTCAAGGCATATTCATACACTTTGACCGAACCGGGAACGCCCGATGCGAGCGCGCCGGTCTGCGAGAGATTTCCATCGGCCTTTCCATTGGGGATGAACATCTCACGCGTCGCGGCCGCCGGCGCGGTCTCGCGTCCGTCGAGCGCAACAAAACTGCCGTCCTTCAGACGGATCAGCATGAAACATCCGCCGCCGATGCCGGAGTTGTATCCATCGACAACGCCCAGCGTCATCGCCATCGCAACGGCGGCGTCAATCGCGTTCCCGCCGTCACGCATGATCTGCACGCCGATGTCAGATGCGATCGGGTTGACGCTCGCAACCACGCCGCGAAAGTTGGTCGCCGTGTTTGATCCGGATGATGAGGAAACGCTTCGTGAAGGGGGTGCCGGTTCTACGGCGTCGATCGCACAACCGGAAATGCACAATGCGATAAGTGCCGGAATACACGCGCAACATCGCCCGATGAAATGCATTGATGAACTCCTGACCAACCCCGGGTGATGCGCGCTGAATCGAACTTCATTTCGCAAATTTCGCCGCAAACGCCGTGAAGCCGGCGGCCTGCTTCGCAAGGCGCTCGTTCACTGCGGCATCTTTCATGGTCCCATCCGGATTCAGCACGTTCATCACCTGCGGAATGAATACGCGTTCGGGAAAGACATGCGCGTTGCGGTATGAAAATATCTGCATCAGTTGTTCGACGCTCCGGAGAGCGCCCCAGATGCCCGCCGCTTCACCCGTGAATGCAACCGGCTTGGATTCAAAGCTCTCGGGGAATTTCAGCATGTCGATGAAATATTTCAAAACCCCCGGAAACGACCCGTTGTACTCCGGCGTGATGATATGCAGGCCCGTCGCGTTCAGCACACGATTCTGGATCTCCACCATCTTCGGCGGCTTGGTAACGTACGCCGCGCCCTCGAAAATCTCTTTGGGCAGTTCCGTCATCGAGAGCAGCGACGTCTGCGCACCCGCCTTGCTGTAATGACCTTCGATGATCTTCGAAATCTTCAGCGCGTTTGCATCGGGACGGTTGGTTCCGGAGATGATGAGAATGCTTGCCATGAGAGTCGCTTCCTTTGTTGCCGAAGCTTAGGTGGTGTTGCGCGCACATTCCATAAGCAGCATTCAACGCAGCGTGAAAACGGTTGAAATAACATCCCGGGCACATCTTCAACGCAGCCCCGGATGGGTCAGCAGCGCGTTGCGATCCGGGCGAAATGTCGCGAATGAATTGTCGCCCCGGTCACTTCACTTCTCCGCAAGCAATGTCTCGACGACCTTCTCAACCCTGTCAGGCTGCAGACCCACCGCGCGGACATTGCCCTTGCGATCAACCACCGCGTAGGTCGGATAGTAGCGCACGGCCCACGCTTTTTCAGCGGCAAGGCTTGGATCGCGCGCGATGGGATATTCTATCCCGTGCGACTTGGCGACCTCTTCCATCTTCTCCTGCCCGCGCTTGCTAGTACACACGCCGACAATCACCAGGCCTTTGTCCTTGTGCTTCTTAAGCATTTCGTTGTTGTGCGGAATCGCGGCGATGCACGGGCCGCACCAGGTGGCATAAAAATCGACGACCACCACCTTGCCCTTCATGTCTTCGGGCTTCACTTCACCGTTCATCCAGTCGGCAAGCTCCAGCTTGGGCGCGGGTTTGCCTTCGAGTGCGGCGTGTTCCTGGGCAACCTTTGCATCATCATCCCAGAACCAGTCCGAAGGAAACTCCCGCTTCACTCCGTCCGCCGCCACCAGCGCGACAAGCAGCGCGGCCATCACACCAACAGTTGTCCATCGACGTGTACGTTGACGCATGAGAACCTCCATCAAGAGTGTTTCGCGAACAGCAGCCGATAGGTTGCCAGTTCGATCTCGACATTGTCAACCTTTCGCCCGTTGAACGTCAATTGCATGTGCTCCAGATCGACAATGATTTCATCCCCGCGCACCACCTCTTGCCGCCAGAGCATCTGATGCCGCTTGCTGCGCTCCAGATAGATCGTGCCGGTTGATTCCGCTTTGAACTTGAGTGTTTGTTTCCCCTCGGCAACGGTTTCGGAGATCGGCGGACGCGACACCTTGCTCGGAAATCTCTCGCATCCGAGTCCGCAAATCAACGCGATAAACAGCGTCACCGCCAAGGCTTGGCGCATGGAAACCTCATTCGAAAAGCATGGGTATTGTTTCGATGAAGGCGGGTGCGGCAATAGGGGGGGTCAGCAATACGGACGACTAATGATTCCCGTCAAGAGTCCCGCTGAACCAGCAGCCGATAAGGTTGCAAGTTCGATGTCGCATCTGAGATCCTTTGAAAGAAACAATCCTACGGTGATGCGGCGGATAAGTTCCTCTTGAGCGGGCGGCCGCGCATGGCTTTGCGGGCAAGCTTATCTCTCGGGTTACAGAAGAAGCGGTCGGTGGCGCGATGCATCAGCAATAAGGCCGGAACACCGGCTTAACGGGGCGGCCCTTAAGATGCTTGCTCACGCCGTCTTCCAGAGCGCGCTTATAGACAACGAGCGAATCTCGAACGATCTGCAGCGTCTGATCGATCACCGAATCGGTGTGAGAGAAATTGTTGAAGAAGTTGGGCGCGAGCAGTCCGCGCGAGATGGTTTCCTGCAGAAAGAGCGTCCGGAACGGCTGGCTGCGCTCCTTCTTTTCATCCTTTGTCGCGTAGATCAATCCGCAGCCTTTGCCAACGACATTCCAATAGTCGTGAATGCCGAGCTCCTTGGCGATCGCGTTCGAGCCATCGCGCAGTTTGTCGCCAGACTTCTGCAATGCACTGCAGACATCGTGCACTTCATACGCCTTGATCGTCGCGATGTGCGCGGCGAGCGCGTGCGACTCCGCGCCGTGCGTCGTTGAAAGCAGGAACACCCGCTCGCGATCGTGATGGATGCCGCCGAGATCCATTAATTCCCGCGATCCGCAGAGTGCTGAGACGGAGAAACCGTTCGCCATTCCTTTGCCGAAGGTGGAGAGATCGGGCTTGAGCGTATGCACATGCTGCGCGCCCGAGAGATGCCAGCGGAATCCGGTGATCGTCTCATCCAGCACGAAAATCGCGCCGT
>Ga0163144_10019538_pt1 | contig 13620 bp, 16 predicted proteins | sample OliLak19BULKMAT1_FD_123175 | JGI IMG/M metagenome (GOLD analysis project Ga0163144, IMG submission 123175) | Freshwater microbial mat bacterial communities from Lake Vanda, McMurdo Dry Valleys, Antarctica - Oligotrophic Lake LV.19.BULKMAT1 | ecosystem: Environmental > Aquatic > Freshwater >... | reverse complement strand
GCAAGGCGGTTCATATGAATGGGCAGGGCTAGTGTACCACAAATATGCTGCACATGTTGTTGCACATATTGTTGCGCCCGTTGCTAGGCCTGTTGTGGCATATGGTATTGCCCGCTTCTTTAGGGCAAGCCTTTACTTCTTTTTACCTATTTGCACTTTTGTAAACAGGCTTGCATCGCGCCAGCCCCGGTTGGTATCTGGCCCAGGAATAGGAAAAGAGCCTAAAAAGGATTCTCGCTCGGCAGATGTATCGTTATCACAATAAGCAATACCAAACCCAACCTGCTGCCCGGGGTGCAGAACCATGGGTTTTTGCCCAGCCTTGCCATGCACATAGGTTTTGGCATACAACCGTATAAAAATCTCCCAAGTGCTGGTGTGGCCTATAGTGCGCCGCCTGTAGGTAATATGTTTGGCTAAAGAAATGGGCTTTTGGTCTATATCAAGATCTATAACATTGCCCCCAAGTGAGAGGTGGTAAGCAAATGCTTGGTGGTTGTACTGATGGTCTGCCCCGCTGGCGTCTGGGTCTATAAAGAGCTCCAGGCAGTCATCGTCCCAATAGTGATCTCTAGGGTCTGGATGGGTGTCTGTTAAAGAGTCATCTATAATTACTGCCAGTACATAAAGCCCTTGCCTGGTGGCTACATACTTGTAGCGCCCGGCAAAGTCTGTTGCGGTGGGGTTTGCACCCAGCCAAAGCTGGTTTATAGGCTGCCAGGGCTGCCCCTGCCATTGCGCGTCTTTTCCAGAGCCATCTAAGTGGGGGCCCTTCTTAAAGAAAGGAACCTGGGCTTGTGCATGGGCACTGCAACAGAATACAATACATATGCATAAAGCTAAAAGTACATGAACGCGCATGCACAAATAACGCCCTGCTCGCTGCTATTTAGATGCTATAAGCCCTGCCAAGCGCACTTTTGTAAATACAGATGCATTGCGCCCAGGTTGGTTAGCGTCACCTCCGGCGGGCATAGAGCCTATCATGGCCTCGCGGGCCTCTTTTCCATCATTATCGCTGTAAGCAATGCCAAAACCTATTGTTTGCCCAGGAGATAAAGTCACTGTCTCTTGGCGCGGGCCGTAAAGCACAAACTCTTTTGGGTACACTTTTATGGTAGCCTCCCAGGTGGTTACATTTCCTAGTTGCTGCGTTTTAAGGTTAATGTGGGTGGTAACGTGGGCAGGTTTTTTATCAGTGTCAAAGTCTACAACACTCCCGCGTATACCCAGCACATAGGCAAATGCCTGAAAAGAAGCCGAGTGGTCTCCACCGCTTGCGTCTGCATCTATGTATATGTGCAGGGCATCATCTTCCCAAAATTTAGCTAGTGGATCGTAGTGGTTATCCACTAAGGTGTCATCGGTTATCTCTGCCAGTATGTGCAGGCCCTCTGCGGTTGCACACACTTTATAGCGGCCAGATGCATCTTGTGGGCTAGATTTTGGTCCTTGCCATTGGTTGTTAATAGGCTGCCAAGTAGTTTGTGCCCAGGCACCGTCATCGCCTTGGCCATCTATGGTTGGGGCGGTGTGCACAAAAGGCATGGTAGTTTTTTGGGCAACTACAGCCAGAGGCTGTAGCAACGCAAAGCCGAGTAGAAGGCGGTTTGTCATACACAGGCTATAATGAATTAAAGGCAAAGTATGTTTTTACTAGTTTGATAGAAATTGCTATAAGTATGATTCCAAACACTTTGCGCAAAATATCAGACCCAGCCCGCCCTATTTGCCGCTCTAGCCATGGGGCAGATTTAAGTACTACCCACACTATAAACAGGTTAGCAACAATGCCCACCAGTATGTCTTGCACTTGATAGGTGGCCCGCAAAGACAGCAGGGTTGTCATGGTGCCTGCCCCGGCTATAATGGGGAAAGCCAGCGGTACTACGCTCTGCACCGCAGACCCTGCTGGGCTATCAGCCGATTGGCTCGCATTGCCAAAAATATGCCTGTCAAGGGTCATTTCTAGGCCCATTAAGAAGATTATGAGCGCACCAGCAAGGGCAAAACTGCCTACGTCTACCCCAAAAAGATGTAACAATTCTTCCCCTAAAAACAAGAAGGCTATCATAATGCCACCGGCTACAAACGTGGCCCGGCGGGCATGTATATGGCCTGTCTTTTGCCGTATCTGAATGATTAACGGCAGCGCACCTAAAATATCTATTATGGAAAATAAAATAAGCGTGACAGAAAAAATGGCATTTAAGTGAAACCTTGGAAACATCGTTGAGATTTTGCTCGTTTTATACATGAGAATGCCAACAATGGCGCGCTCTTACCGAGAATCACCGTAAAATTGCGGCTTCATACTAGAAAAATGCTCTTTGTTTATCCAGATAGTTTTGAAACCAAGGTAGGTTTTGATGTAATACGGCTGCGGCTAGAGGCAGAATGCCTAGGCCCAGCTGGCCGCGCATACTGCCAGCAAAGCCGCATAAGCACTAAGGCATCTGTTGTTACGGTGTGGCAAGACCAAGTGGCCCAGTACCAGCAGCTGCTCACCACCGGGCGTGATTTACTGGCCGGCACCTATCCAGATATGGATCTGCTGGCCCTGCGGCTAGAGATAGAAGGCAACTATCTGGCAGAAAGTGAGCTGCATGCAGTACGCAAACTGCTTGTAGCCATAGAAAATATTATTCGGTTTAGGCAAGCCAAAAATATAGAGCTTTATCCTCAACTGGCCCGCATTGCAGCTTCTGTCTCTAGTCTGGCAGGTGTGCTGGTACAAATAAACCAAGTTTTAAACGATGCTGGTGCCGTTAAAGAATCTGCCAGTACAGAGCTGCAGCGCCTGCGCAAGGCTATGACAGAAGAGCAGCGGGCCCTGCGCAAGCGCCTAGATAGTATTTTACGCCAAGCCCTTTCTGATGGCCATGCCCCAGATGGTGCCGAGATTACTATCCGCAATGGGCGCCTAGTAATACCCATTGTGGCAGAGGCAAAACGCAAAGTGCGCGGCTTTGTGCACGATGAATCTGCCACGGGCCAAACCGTTTTTATGGAGCCTGCCGATGTGCTAGACAGCAACAACCGGGTTCGTGAGCTTGAGTATGAGGCCCGGCGTGAGATACAGCGCATTTTGCTCTCGCTCACAAATGCCCTTAGAGCTGAGCGTGAAGCCCTAGATGCTGGTTATGAAGCTGTTTCATTGTTAGATTTTATACGCGCGAAAGCCCGGGTGGGCATGGCCACAAATGCTACGCGCCCCCTTATAAACCAAGATGGAGTGCTTAAGCTGCGGCAGGCGCGCAACCCTGTTTTAGAAGAAGTGCTAGCAAGGCAAGGGCGCAAAGTAGTGCCATTAGATATTGACCTATCGCCAGAGCGACGCATGCTTGTTATATCTGGCCCTAACGCCGGGGGCAAGTCTGCGGCTTTAAAAACGGTGGCGCTTATGCAATACATGGGGCAGTTTGGGCTGCCATTGCCAGCTGCAGACGGCACTTCTATCCCCATTTTTGAGAAATTTTTGGTAGATATAGGCGATGATCAATCCCTAGAAAACGACCTATCTACCTATAGCAGCCACCTAGCCCACATGCGCCGTTTTTTAGAGACAGCCAATGAGCGCAGCCTGTTATTCATAGATGAATTTGGCACCGGTACAGACCCCGCTTATGGCGGCCCCATTGCCATGGCGGTGCTGCAAGAGCTTAATAAGAAGCAGGCATACGGTGTTTTTACCACGCACTACTCAGCCATAAAAGATTTATCTGCCCACACGGCAGGGCTAGACAATGGTTCTATGCGCTTTGATGTGGTACATCTCTCTCCCCTTTACGAGCTGCAAACCGGCAAACCCGGCAGCAGCTTTGCCCTAGAGGTTGCCCAAAAAATAGGGTTACCTGCGGGGGTGCTAACTAAAGCCCGCCAGCTGGTGGGCAAAACCCAGCTAGACCTAGACAGCCTGCTTATTAGCCTAGAGGGCGAGCGTAACGCGGTAGAAACGCTTAAAAAACAGGTTTCAGAACAAAAACAGCTTACAGAAAAGCTGCGCAAAGAGTACGAAGAAATAACAGCTTATCTAGCCTCTAACCGGGCCGGGCTTATGCGCCAGGCAAAAGATGAGGCCCGTGCCCTTGTGCAAGATGCTAACCGCAAGATTGAAGAAACGATACGGCAAATTCGTGAGGCAGATGCCGAGAAAGAACGCACAAAATCGCTTCGCAAAGACCTTGTTGCCCTTAACACGCAGCTAGAGCTATCGCCAGAAGAAGTGGCTACCCCCACTCCAGTGCCCACGGGCAAAAAAGCCATTAGAGAAGCCAAGAAAAAACAACAATTAGAACCTGTAATTCTGTCTAGCCCTATTGCAGAGGGTGATACCGTGCGCCTAAAGGGTACAGAAGTGCCCGCTACCGTTATCTCTGTAAAGGGTAATCAGGTTAGGATACAAGCGGGGGCTTTTAGCAGTACAATACGATTGGATCAGCTAGAAAAGCTGGATAAAAACTCACTGCAAAAAGCACCTGTTGCGGCTACACAAGGCGTAAATCTTAATGACAGAATGATGTCTTTTACTTACCAGCTAGATGTGCGCGGCCTTTATGCGGGCGATGCTATGACGCAAGTGGAAGAATACCTAGACGATGCCCTGCTGCTGGGCGTGCAAGAAGTGCGCATCTTGCATGGCAAGGGAAACGGTATCCTTAAAACCCAAATACGCAACCAACTCAGGGCGTACCCACAGGTGGTGCACATGGGGTATGACCATGCAGACCGTGGCGGTGAGGGCATTACCATTGTCACGCTTGCATAAACACCCACACATATACCTTTGTAAAGGAGTTTACCTCCCCACTCAGTAGCCTTGGCAGATACGTTACATACCTTTTTAGAGCGCTGGAACTGGCTCTACTTTGCAGAGAAGAACCCTTTTTTGGCAACGGCCCTCTCTTTACTGGTGGGCCTTGGCGTAAGTTATGTAGTATACCAACTGGTGTTTTATGCGCTGCGCAAACGCATGATCAGGGCAGATTTTACCCTACCAAATCTGGTGCGCAAGCATACCCGGAGCGCAGGTTTGTTTACCCTATTTGGGTTTGTGCTGGTGCTGCTTTTACCGTTTATACCGGTGCCGCGGGCTTGGCTAGGGTTTATAAACAGGTGTCTGTTTATTTTCCAGGTGTATTGTGTGGCTTGGCTGCTTATAAGCCTCATACGTGCCTTGCGTGCGTTTGTAGTAGCTAAATACGAGCAAAGCGTGGGGGGCAAAAACCACAGGATACGTGGCGTTTACACCCAGTACAAGATTTTTGAGCGCATTTTAATCATAATCACTGCCATACTGGCCATTACGGCCGTGCTTATGACCTTTGAAAACGTGCGGCAGCTGGGCGTATCTCTGCTGGCCTCTGCGGGGCTGGCGGGTGTTATTCTTGGTTTTGCGGCCCAAAAATCACTGGCAGGGATACTGGCCGGTATACAGATAGCCATTAGCCAGCCCATACGCATAGATGATGTGGTAGTAGTAGAGGGAGACTGGGGCACCGTAGAAGAAATAACCCTCACCTATGTTGTTATCTGCCTTTGGGACGATCGCCGCCTTGTAGTGCCCATATCCTACTTTATAGAAAAACCTTTTCATAACTGGACCCGCAACTCAGATGCCATTAAGGGCTCGGTTATTTTACAGCTAGACCTCACCGCCGATGTGGATGGTCTGCGCCTTTTCTTTAAAGAGCGCATCAGTGCCAACCCCCTCTGGGATGGGAGAGATGCCCCCGTGCAAGTAATAGACGTAGTAGACCGTATACAGCACCTGCGCTTTGTGTGCACGGCAGCCAATGCAGATGACCTTTTTCATTTGCGCTGCGCCATGCGTGAGCAGCTGCTGCAGTACATTGCCGGCCATTTGCAAGATGCCTTGCCCCGCAACCGCATAGAAAGTATTGCCCCACAAGCCTCACCAGCACCCCAAAATCACGAGCTGGGCCATGCTTAGCCCCCTTAATTCACACACCGTTTTATCTTTTTTCCTGTTGCTATCCGTGCGTTTATGCTGCTGATGGCTCAACTTTGCACCCCATGTTGCTAGAGGTTCTCCGTTCTAAAATACACCGCGCCCGCGTAACCCAGGCAGAGCTCCATTATGTGGGGTCTATAACCCTAGACCAAGATTTAATGGATGCCGCTGGCCTGCGTGAAAATGAAAAGGTGCAGGTGGTAAACATTAACAACGGCGAGCGCCTAGAGACCTACGTTATCCGCGGAGATCGTGGCACAGGCATTGTATGCTTAAACGGCCCTGCTGCCCGCAAAGCTGCCGTGGGCGATATCATAATCGTAATTGGCTACGCCCTTATGAGCCCAGAAGAAGCTGCTGCTTACGTGCCAAAAATCGTGTTTCCCGATGCAGACAATAAGGTGATATAGCAGAATAAAAGCTACTTTATAATAATTATTGAGTCAGTAATTTTACCAATACCATCTGAGTTGGTTGGGGTCTTATTTACTAATTTAGTACCGGTTTACAGGTTGAAATCAAACAACATCAGTGCTAGATGTAAAAGCTTACACACCTTAGTTGCATTATTAAGAGATAGTTGTGGTGCTAAGCAGGCTATAAAAATATAATCTAATTTACAGCCATAGATAAGCAGTCTACTCTAAGCTTTTGGCATAAATAACCCTTTTGGCATAAATAACCTTTTTGGGCATAAAAAAAGCCACCTATAAATAGGTGGCTTTGCGTTGCAAACTGTAAGCTACTAGTAGCGGTAGTGGTCTGGTTTAAAAGGACCTTTACCATCTACACCTATATATTCGGCTTGGTCTGTATCAAGCTCCTCTAGCTCTACCCCTATTTTGCTTAGGTGCAAGCGGGCCACTTTTTCATCTAGGTGCTTGGGCAGCATGTACACCTTATTTTCGTAGCTGTCGCTGTTGTTCCAAAGCTCTATCTGGGCCAAGGTCTGGTTAGAAAACGAGTTAGACATTACAAAGCTAGGGTGGCCCATGGCGCAGCCAAGGTTTACTAGGCGGCCTTCTGCTAAAACTATAATAGCCTTACCATCAATATCATACATATCTACCTGAGGCTTAATCTCATCTTTGGTATGGCCGTAGTTGGTATTAAGCCATGCCATATCAATTTCAGTATCAAAGTGGCCAATGTTGCAAACTATGGCCTTGTCTTTAAGCTTACGGAAGTGACGCTCTGAGATAATACCCATATTGCCCGTGGCCGTAACTACAATGTCTGCAATTAGGGCTGCGTTGTCCATTTTCATTACCTGAAAACCTTCCATAGCTGCCTGTAAGGCACATATTGGGTCTATTTCTGTTACAATTACACGCGCACCTGCACCACGCAGTGAAGCCGCAGAGCCTTTGCCCACATCTCCATAACCGGCTACAACGGCAACTTTACCGGCCATCATAACATCGGTAGCACGGCGAATAGCATCTACCAAGCTCTCTTTGCAGCCGTACAAGTTGTCAAATTTAGACTTTGTTACAGAGTCATTCACGTTTATAGCAGGCATTGGCAAGGTGCCTTTTTTTACGCGCTCGTACAAACGGTGCACACCTGTGGTGGTCTCTTCTGACAAGCCTTTAATGGCCGCAATTAGCTCAGGGTACTGATCTAGGACCATGTTGGTAAGATCACCGCCATCGTCTAAAATCATGTTTAGTTGATTGCGATCTTCTCCAAAGAAAAGTGTCTGCTCTATACACCAATCAAATTCTTCGGCGCTTTGTCCCTTCCAGGCGTATACCTGTATGCCGGCAGCGGCAATGGCAGCGGCGGCGTGGTCTTGGGTAGAAAAGATATTGCAGCTGCTCCAGGTTACCTCTGCACCTAGTGCGGTAAGGGTTTCTATAAGCACTGCCGTTTGTATGGTCATATGCAGGCAACCGGCTACGCGGGCACCTTTTAGGGGTTGTTTGGGGCCATATTCTTCACGAATGGCCATGAGGCCGGGCATTTCAGCCTCGGCAAGTTTAATTTCTTTGCGGCCCCAAGCCGCTAAACTGATGTCCTTTACTTTGAAAGGTACGAATGTATCAACCATAATGGTAGTCTCTTCTGTATATCAATAGGCTGTTAATGAGTGTGTACCCTGCTTACTGACGCTACAAAAATACCATGCAGAACCAGCACTTTCACTAAAAATATTACAGCTATATTAAATGGTAACAGACTTGGCGGCTAAACTTATTCTACAAAACGCCTTAACACTTCTCACGGCTTTTCAGTAAGCCAGATATGGTACGGCCTGTTTATTTAAACCCAAAAAACAGTGGCGGTAAAACCCAAGTTGATACAAATTTGAGCTAGGTGGCATATGCCACACATGCAACTAGATCTTTACCAGCTGGTAAGACTCGTTTATAAACACCTCACCGTCATCGCGTTTTACACGGTAGGTAATAATGCCTTGGCGCTTTAAAAACAGCGGCTGCACAATAGAGCCGGTGGCTAGCTGCGTGTCGCCATCAAAAATGCGAACAAAATCGCCCGTCTTTAAAGCGGCGTTTTCATAGATGAGGCGATTAACCACGTCTGCGCGCTTTTGCATGAATTCCCCAATCTTTTTGTCCATCTCATTTATAAGGCGGAGGGTGTCGTCGGGTATGGCATGTGTCATATTTGCCACTATATTAAAGCGTATTATGGGCTGGTAAACTAAATAGCGACTGCAAAGCTAATAATCTTTTGCAATCTTCAAAGAAAAACTACGTAATTTATAGTTTATAAAGCACACCTTTTGCTACGGTTATTGATATGCCAGCCTTGCCAGACCTCCCCACAGACCGCCGCCACCTGCCTGTAGGTGTTTTTGATTCAGGCATTGGGGGGCTCACAGTAGCCCAAGCTTTGGCTAAGAAAATGCCGTATGAGTCTTTTATATATTTTGGCGATACGGCCCATATGCCTTACGGAGAAAAATCTGTGGCAGCGCTGCAGGCCTATGCGGTAAAAATTACTGAAATGTTACTGGCCCAGCCCGTAAAAGCTATTGTAATTGCCTGTAATACAGCATCTGCGGCAGCTTTTGACCTAGTTAAAGAGTATGTGGGCAGCCGGGCCCTAGTGTTAAACGTTATAGACCCCACGGTGGCATACGTGGCCGCAACGTATCCCAATTTACACGTAGGCCTCATTGGTACACGCCAAACCGTGCAGTCTGGCAGCTATGCAAAGCGCCTAGACGATGCCCAGAGCCACGTACATCTGCATAGCTTGGCCACGCCTCTGCTGGCCCCTATGATAGAAGAAGGTTTTTTTAACAACACCGTGAGCAGAGAAGTTATACATAACTATCTCTCGCACCCAGATTTGGCATCTATAGAGGCGCTGGTGCTGGCCTGCACACACTACCCGCTCATAAAGGCGCAAATAGAGGCCTATTATAAAGAGCAGAAGCGGCAGGTAGCTGTTTTAGATGCCTCAGAGCTGGTAGCCAGCGCTGTTTCAGATGGCCTTGCAGAAAAAAATCTTAGTGCCACTGGTACGGCTAGTGGGTTATTCCGCTTTTTTGTGTCAGATTATACCCCCTCTTTTGAGGCTAGCTCGCAGCTGTTTTTTGGCAAAGAGGTAAAATTGCAGTTGTATCCGCTCTGGAACTAGCACAAAAAAAACTGGCAATACTTTTTTTTATTTTTAACTATGCACACCCCAATTAACTCTGCCCTTGCCCCTGCCCCCATAGGCCCTTATAGCCAAGCCATTAAGGTTGAGGGCTGGCTGTTTTGCTCTGGCCAAGTGGCCTTAGGCCCCATTGGCACAGAGCCCCTGCCAGCAAGCCTTGAGGATCAGGCCCACATTGTAATGAAAAACCTGCAAGCCGTGTTGCAAGAGGCTGGCGCCACCTTTAGCCAGGTGGTAAAAACCAGTATCTTTTTAACAGACATGGCCCATTTTGCTACTGTAAATCAGATATATGCACTATATTTAACTGAGCCATACCCCGCCAGAGAAACGGTAGCCGTAACTGGCTTGCCCAAGGGAGCATTGGTAGAGATTAGTTGCATAGCATTCATGGGGTAATACTTGTTGTGGCTTCTGTTTGGTTTAAAAGTTTTCTGTTAAGTGGGGGGTGCATTTGTAGCTTTAATTTTTGATAGCTTACTTTTGAGCCCAAATGTGAACGCACTAGTTAAGCAGGTTACTGTTTACACTTAGACACAAAACCTGCCACAAACAGGAGTATCTTTAAGTACCTATATCTCTCATTACCCACCCCCCTGCATTAACCAGTACAACTATGGAACTTGAATTGCTGGAAGCACCCGTTGATGAAATGTTAGTAAACCCTCTGGTTTCTTCTATTGATGAAGAAGACGAAGGCTTGGCCTCTGGTGAAACAGAAGACAAAGAAGAAGAGGATGACTTTTACGACGAAGAGTTTGACAACCTACAATACGACGCAGAAGATACCGACGACCTAGAAGGTGTAAAAGATTTTGACGACGATGACGAGGATTTTGACGACGATGACGACTCAGACGGCGACGGCGACGGCGAAGAGTTTGACGATGACGAAGTCTAGTACTTGCCCACAAACACAAAAATCTGCGCCCAGAGTTGAATTTTGGCCGCAGATTTTTGTTAATCCTCTTACAGGGCCTTACTGCTCTGTTTTTTTCTGGGCTACAAACTTAATAGCTACCTAATCACCTATGCGCTACGTACACTTATATATGGAGGCAAATCCAAATCCTGCCTCTATGAAATTTGTTGCCAATTTTTTCTTGGTACCAGAAGGGCTAGATTTTCAGTTTGATACCGCTGCACAGACTACAGACAGCCCACTAGCAAAATATCTTTTTGGGATGGAGTTTGTAGATAAAGTGTTTATAATGAACAACTTTGTTACCGTTACTAAAAAAGAAGAGTATGACTGGGACGATATCAGCCGGCTAATAAAAGAGGATATCCAAAACTTTTTAGCACAAGACGGCCAAGCCGTAAGCCCAGATGCTCTCCAAAAACTTGCCGCTTCTGCCATTCCAGAGCTTACAGAGCAAGAAGAGACAGAGGTTATTATTAAAATTAAGGCAATACTAGATGAGTACATAAAGCCTGCCGTAGAAAGCGATGGCGGGGCCATAAACTTTCACTCTTTTGTGCCAGAATCTGGCCTTGTAAAGGTGCAATTACGTGGTAGCTGCTCTGGATGCCCCAGCAGTACTGTTACCCTAAAATCTGGTATAGAAAACCTGTTAAAACGAATGGTACCTGAGGTGCAAACCGTTGAGGCTGAGGGTATATAAACAATTATTTAGTACTGTACCAATCTTAAGTAATTCTGCTGATGTTGCAATTTTTTGCTTTGCTGTCAGGGCTACTGCTCTCGGTACAGGCTGGTTTAAACGGAAAACTTAAGGTTGCTGTAGGTTCTCCAGTAATGGCGGCAATAATAAGTTTTGTTGTTGGGCTGTTTTTCTTAGTGGTAGCAGCCATTGTGCGCAAAGATGCCTTACCCACCGCAAAAACTTGGGCTGGTATACACCCAACTCTATACATAGGCGGGCTTTTAGGTGCTTTGTATGTAGCCTCTGCTACGGTGATTTTCCCAAAACTGGGCGCCCTACAAACTACAGGGTTGGTAGTTGCAGGCCAAATGATTGCAAGTTTTGCTATAGATCACTTTGGGCTTTTAGGCATGCCTGTGCAATCTTTTAACGTGTATAGGGCCTGTGCTGCTGTGCTATTGCTAGCCGGTGTTTGGCTGTCTGGTTATAAACCTGCTTAGCTTGCCTGTCACTTGTGTAATTACTAGTAATTTTAAGGGTATGGCACTTTTTGCAATCTATCCTGGGCATGCATATTATGCCTCTTACCTGAGTTTGCGGTACTCAGTTTTGCGTGCTCCGCTGGGCTTACCTGTGGGCTCAGAACAAGACCCAACCGATACAGACAGTACCACCATTCATTTTGTTTGGATGCACGGTGATACAGCCGTGGGTGGGGTGCAACTACAGGCAACAGATGCGGCAGAAGTGGCTAGGGTAAGGTTTATGGCCGTAGACCCTGCCCATCAGAAAACAGGCATAGGCCGGCAGTTGTTAGCTGCTATATTTGGAGTAAGCGCAGAGCAGGGGTACTCTAAACTATCTCTTTATGCGCGGGAGAGTGCCATAGCTTTCTACTTAAAAGCAGATTTTGAGCTAAAAGAAGAAGTGGCCCCCTTTCATGGTATCCGGCACTGGCATATGACACTCGATATTTAAAAATACAAACGCGTGGAAATACCAAAGGTGCCCGTTTGGGTACAAAAATCGGTACGCAATTTTTACATACTTAGCACAACAGCTTTTGTGCTTTGGATGTCGCTTTTTGATGGCAACGATTTTCTGAGCCAGTTTAAAAACTGGAGTCGCCTGCAAGAAGCGTATGCAGAGCTAGCCTATTATGACCAAAAGATAGAAGAAGTGGCACAAGACCGTATAGAGCTTTTCTCTGACCCTAAAATGCTGGAAAAATTTGCCAGAGAAAAGTATCTAATGAAAAAGCCTAAAGAAGATCTGTACCTTATAGTAGAGCAATAATGCAAACCGAAAGTATTTTTATAAAAACACCCGCAATTCCTTTTGAGGCATTTTCTGATACCACCAAAATATGGATGTATCAGACAGGGCACAACCTTGCCCCTTACAAAGCAATTATAGCTGAGTATTTAGACCCTTTTATTGCTGCATGGGCAAGCCACGGCCTACCCGTACGTGGTGCATGGGCCCTTTATGCAGATAATATACTGTTAATAGCCGCAGAAGAAACAGCTTTTGATGTATCAGGTTGCAGCACCGATGGGCTGGTAAAAACTATGCGTACGGTAGGTGATCGTATAGGTCAAGATTTTTTTAATAGAACCTCTTTTTGTATTGCAAATGCCCAAGGCACCCATTTTCTAACTAAGGCACAGGTACGCCAACTATCAGAAAGTGAAACAGCCACCTGTTTATATGTTGATATATCTAAGGATTCTCTAAAAGATATTAGAACCGGATGGCCAGTTGCCTTATCAAAAAGTTGGCTATTTGCCAAAACAGCCACATAATTGGCAAACATTGGTTTTACTTCTCTTACATTTGCCTAACTTGCGCCAAAAGCAATATTGCTCATTTCCATGATTCTGAACAACACCCGCTCGGTAATTGCCCTTGTAGCTATGGCCGTATTAGCCAGCTGTGGAGGCGCCAGGCAAAAAGCTGATAAGCTTTTTTACGAGGCAGCTGCATATAATGACGCCGCCAATGCCTACAAAAAACTACTTGCAGAAAACCCAACCGGCGACAAGGCCCCCGAGCTTATAGGCCAAATAGCTGAAAGTTACCGCCTTAGCAACCGCCCAGGCATGGCTATGAGCTTTTACAAAGCCGCCCTAGATGCTGGTAACAAAACAGATAGCCTTAAGTATAACGCTGCTGTAGCTGCAAAAGAAGCCGGTGATAACGTAACTGCAAAAGCCCTTTTTGATACCTACAGCCAGAATGGCCGCAAGCAAAAATGGATGGATAGGGCCAGGTTAGAAGTGGAGCACATAAATAAATTGCCTTCTCTAGCTGGTAAAGGCGATGAGTATGCGGTAGAAAACGTAACCGCTCTTAATACTCCCACCTCAGAATACTCGCCCATTTTCGTTAGTAATAATGAAGAAT
>Ga0163144_10019535_pt1 | contig 13622 bp, 11 predicted proteins | sample OliLak19BULKMAT1_FD_123175 | JGI IMG/M metagenome (GOLD analysis project Ga0163144, IMG submission 123175) | Freshwater microbial mat bacterial communities from Lake Vanda, McMurdo Dry Valleys, Antarctica - Oligotrophic Lake LV.19.BULKMAT1 | ecosystem: Environmental > Aquatic > Freshwater >... | reverse complement strand
GGAGGTTTCGGCGGTGGTTTCGGCGGTCCACCCCAGGGTATCTCCCAGCAATTCAATACCACGGGGATTGTCCTCAGCCTGGGCAAGCGACTGCGCCGTCCCGACGACTCGTTCGTGCTGAGCACCGCGCTATCGTACCAGCGGTATGATTTCATCAACTACCCGCTCATCCAGGATTACCCCACGGGCATTGCCAACAACCTTTCACTGATCACGACCTTCTCGCGCAACAGCATCGATAACCCGCAATTTCCACGGGCGGGGTCGAGTTTCACGCTGACGGGCACGCTCACGCCACCTTACTCCCTGTTTAAAGGCAAGGACTGGAAGCCAGACGGCAAAGCGCAGCAATACACCCTGCTTGAATTTCACAAGTGGATGTTCGACGCTACCTGGTACACGCCTTTGGTGGGCAAATTGGTGCTTTCGACTCGGGCGCACATGGGTTTTCTGGGCAACTACAACCGCAACCTGGGTATCGTGCCTTTCGAGCGCTTTGTGTTGGGTGGATCGGGACTTTCGGGGCAGGGTCAGTTTTCTATTGCGCAGGACATCATCGGACTTCGAGGCTACGACGACCGGGGTGTGGGATCGACCAATCCGGGTGGGGTCGTGTACAGCAAGTACGTAATGGAACTCCGCTACCCGGTTTCATTGAATCCCTCGGCCACCATTTTCGTGCTGGGGTTCATGGAAGGAGGCAACAACTGGAGCACCTATAAAGATTTTAACCCCTTCAACATCAAGCGCTCGGCGGGGGTGGGTGCCCGGATTTTTATGCCTGCCTTTGGACTCATCGGCATCGACTACGGGTTTGGGTTTGATAAAAACGTAAACCTCGGTACGGGAGCCGTTCAAATGCCAGGCAAAGGCCAGTTCCACTTCACGATTGGGCAGCAGATTCGATAGTTTCCAATGTGCGAATTTCCAATGTGCGAATTCAAAGGCATTTTCATTCGCACATTGGAAATTCGCCCATTAGCAATTCGCCCATTGGGTTTAACAACTTTTAACGCGTGAAAAAAAGGATATTTTTGCTACTTTTGCCGTTCGTTTGGCAGACAGAAGCGGTTTTCGGGCAGAAGTTTGGCTACATCGATTCGGAATACATCGTCAGTAAAATGCCCGAATCGCAGCAGGCCAATACCGAAATGGAACGCTTCGCTACCCGCTGGTCGAAGGAAGTGGCCGACCGCCAAACCGACCTCGACCGCCTTGAACGGGCCTTTAAAGCCGAAGAGCCGCTGCTCACCGACGAAATGAAGCAGCAGCGACGCCGGGCCATCGAAGAAAAAGAACGCGAGAGCCGGGAATTTACCAACAAGGTGTTCGGCTTCGAGGGCCTTTACTTACAAAAACGCAAGGATTTGATGAAACCGGTTCTCGATGAGGTCTACAAAGCCCTCGACAAAGTAGCCCGGCAAAAACAACTCCAAATCGTGTTTGACAAAGCCAGCGACGGGATGGCGATGATTTACACCAACCCCGTTCACGATTACTCGGATTACGTGCTCGAAGAACTCGGCATCGACCCCAAAACCAGTACCCAAACTCCCAATCCACCCCCCGCAACCACCGGGAAAAAACCAAAGTGAGTTCACGGTTTAATTTGTCTGAATCAGAATTTACAGAATTTGAGAAATGAATTCTTGAAATGCGGGTTTTGAATTCTGAAAATTCTCAAATTCTGTAAATTCTGATTCAGACAACAAACCAACAACCAACCAGACCAAATCATGAAGAACGCATTTCGGATCGCGACGGTGGCCCTGCTGGCCCTGATCGGCACCCAGGCCAGCGCTCAGACCGCACAAAAAATCGGGTACACCAACGTGGAGTACATCCTGGGCCAGATGCCCGAACTAAAGGGAATCGAAACGGAAATCAAAACGAAGGAAGCCCAGTACCAAAACCTGATTCAGCAAAAACAAAAGGAGTTGCAGGACAAGGTGGCCAACTACCAGAAAAATGCCGCCACGATGTCGGACGTGATCAAAACCGACATGGAAAAGCAACTTCAAACCCTGAACCAGAACCTCCAGGAGTTTCAGCAGAACGCCCAGACCGAGTTGCAGCAAAAGCAGCAGCAACTCCTGGCCCCGGTGCTTCAGAAAATTGATAAAGCCATTCAGGAAACGGCCAAAGAAAACGGATTCACCTTCGTGATTAGCTCCGACCTGGGCAATCCCAGCCTGTCGCCGGTGCTTCTGTACGTCGATGAGCAATACAACCTCACCGACCTGGTGTTCAAAAAACTCGGCGTGACGCCCAAGCCCGTCACCGCTGCCACTGTACCCGGTACCGGCGCTCCCGCCGCGACCGCCAAGCCTACTCCGGCTACTCCGAAGAAAAACTAAGGAATCCAATTCTGATTCAGAAAAGGCAGTCCGCCCCGGCGAGGCTGCCTTTTCTTTTTTAGGTAGGTTTGTAAACTCCGGACTTTACTACTTAGCCGGAAAAACCCCCAACCGCGTAAAGGGGGCTTTTAGTAGCTAAACCATCCAGGCAGGAAAGCCCCCTTTAGGGGGTTGGGGGTTTTCCGGCTAAAGTCTTTACCCCCGTCTGACTCACTGATGCCCCACGGTTACGCCGATTTAAAACAGTCTTGGCAACATCACGCACCCGCCTTGCTCGAACCTTACGTGAGTGGTGGGGCTACGTTTGTGGCGGGAGTACTGCCTGAAGACCTGCTTCAACTGCCCGCCCGTGGTGTGTGGTACGCGCTGGAAAAGCGCTTTGGGGCAGGGCCGGTTCGGCAGGCACTCCTGCCAGGCGGGACGAGTCCCAGTCCCGTGGGCCATCAGCCCGACGGTACCTGGCTTCGGCGCACCAACATGGTGGGGGTCAATGTCCGCACGGTTCGGAATTTCTTCAACGTCGTAAAATACGCCATCACGCTGCCCGCTTCGCAGGATTCTATCCACCTGCTGCCCATCTGGGAGCCGGGTGTGGTGGCGAGTCTGTACGGCATGGCAAGCTGGCACATCAACCGGGAGTTTTTTAGCCACGAACTCGCCGAGGCGCTGCCCCACCTCGACACGGTGGAAAAGCAGTTGAAAATAACCATCAACCTGCTCCACCTGATGGGCCGGAGTGTGGGCATGGACGTGATTCCGCACACCGACCGCTACGCCGAAGTGGTGCTGGCCAACCCGGCGCATTTCGAATGGCTCCAGCGCCGCGACCTCCGCATCACCAACCATTCCGCTCAACTCCACGAGGCTGTGCAGTGGCGCATCATCGATTGGGTGCGCGACCACGGCCCGGCGGTGGCCTGGGACGGCGTGCCGCTCGACCCGGCGATTTTTTTCGGAGAAACGTTGCCCGAAACCGAGCGTACCCGGATTCTTTTCGGAGAAAAAAGTGACCTCTGGGGCCGCAACGCCCGCCGCAACCGGCTCATTCAGGCGCTGTACGACGAGGGCTTCGAACCCGTGCCCGCCACGATGGCCCCGCCCTACCGGGGCCTGGCCGTGAACCCCGACGAGGCCGCCAAAACCGTGGACGACGACGGGCGCATCTGGCGGGATTACGTGCTGACCCGCCCCGAATCCATGTCGCGGGTGTTTGGCCCACTGACGCGCTACCGACTCTACGAATCGAAGGATGACAACCTGAACTGGGAACTGGATTTTGAACAACCACGCCTGCCGATCTGGCAGTACGCGGCGGAGAAATTCGCGGACGTGGCCCGCACGTTCGGCTTCGATTTCATGCGCGGTGATATGTCGCACGTGCAGATGCGGCCGGGGGGCGTGCCCGCCGAGACCGACGATTTCTACGACATTCACCGCTACATCAAACGCGTAGTGCAGCAGGAAAAACCTTGGTTTGGGTACTTCGCCGAGAGCTTCCTGGCCCCGCCCGACGTGATGGCCTACGGCGACGAGCCCGATCACCTCGAAGCCTCCCTGGCCGACTCCACCCTGGGCGATTTGCAAAGCCAGACCATCGGCACGGCGGGCTTTGGGGTTGAATTGGCCCGGTACCGAACCTTACTCGAAACCCGGCAGTTCGCGCCCAATTTCACGGTAATGACCGCCGACAAGGACGACCCGCGTTTCGATGAATTTTACCTCCAAGGCAACGAACTCCGGCTTTTCCTGGCCCTGTTCCTGACCGATATGCCAAGCTACGTGGCCCTGGGTTTCGAAACCCGCGACCCGCACCCAGTGCCCGCCCTCAACGAGTTTTACACCAAACTCTACGTCTTTCAACTGGCCGAGGGCAAAAACGCCACCCACGGCCCCTACCGCTGGGGTCGCAACGGCGAACTGTTTACCCGCCTGACGGAACTAAGGGAATTCGCTGACCAGATTTTACCCGAAATCAAGGGTCAAAAAATCCGCTGGCTCCTCCCGCCCGCCCCCTCCGGCCAGCCGGGATTTATCGCCTGGACTCAGGTGGAAAACTCAGCCTACACCTTCTTGGTGAATTTGGATTTGGAAAATGCCCAGCTGCTGCCCGATTTCGTGCGGGGAGCGGCGGTTTTTTCAACGCATCGGGAAAAGGGTGGGAGGGAAGTAGTTGGGGCGGGGGAGGGAAGAGTTTACCAAACACTCCCGCTGTCATCCTGAGCTTGCAAAGGATGACAGCCTGTGAGGCGTTAGAACCTCGGTACCAGCATCGGCACCCTCAACCGGTAGCGGCGGTACCCGTCCCCAAAAACTAAAATTAGTTTCCGTTCTTCTAACACGATGCCAACGAAGAGGTAGGCCGTCAGCAGCACGTCCGCCAGCAGGTGGCTAAGGCGGGGGTCAAAAACGAGTTGGCCCCAAATGACGAGCAGTGTACCCAGGTACAGCGGGTGCCGCACCCGGCCCAGTAGGCCGGTTTGCACCAATACAGGGGCGGGTTCCTGCCCGAACAGCTTTTTCACCCCAAAAAATTCGGCGGAGTAACCGCGTAGCGCCACGGCCACAATGCCCACGCCACCCGCCACCAGCACACCGCCCAGAATCCGGGTAGCGAGGCTGGCTTCAATTAGCCAGAGGGGTTCGATGGAATACTGATAGCGAAGGAGCGCCACGACCGTCCAGGCGGAAATCGCGTTATACAGCACCCGGTACGCCCGGTACCCGCGCCCCATCCAACCCGCTGCCCAGCGCTTGAACCAAAGCGCCGCCGTGAGGCTATGCACGAAGCACCAGAGAATCCAGAAAAGGACGAGGAGGAGGTAGGGGGTCATGGGTGCAAAATCAAAGGGTCACGCTGAGCGGAGTCGAAGCGCTACCCCGAGTACTCGGGGCCGTTGCGCTTCGACTCCGCCCAGCGTGACCCTTTGATTGACTGTCTGTTTTTTTAAATTACCGCGAAACTGAACCAGAATCAGGCCGTTTTTCTTCCCCCAAATTTTCCTCGACCGGCTCTTCCGATTCCGACACTTCCGCCGTCGGCTGGGATTCTTCGGGCCATTCGGATTCTACCGGGTCGGGCGTGGCGTCGGGGGCGGGTTCGATGGGTTTTTCGCCGAAAAAACGACCCTGGAAAATCAGGATTACGCAAACGCCGAGGAAAATAGACGCGTCGGCGACGTTGAAAATCGGCGTGGAGTAGTACGTGCCGCCCCAGAGCGGTACCCATTCGGGGATGATTCCTTCCCAGAAATCGAAGAAAAACATATCGATTACTTTGCCGTGAAACCAGGGCGTGGGGGCGTTTTCGGTGGTAAGGCCGAAGAATTCCCCGTAAAAAATGGAGTCGATTACATTGCCGATGGCCCCGCCCAAAATCGCCCCGATGCTCCAGAGCAAACCGGGGTGCGCCCCGCGCCGCGCCAGCCGCACGAGGTAGTAGCCAATGCCCACCATCGCCGCCAGCCGGAACACCGTAAGCAGCAGCTTGCCGTACTCCGACCCCAACTGCATCCCGAAGGCCATGCCTGGGTTGGTGACGTAGTGGATTTTAAACCAGTCGCCAATCACATGGAGTTGGCCCGAAAAGCCCTCACTCATGTTGAAATGCACCAGCATTTTCACGCCCTGGTCGATGAGAATCACGAGCAGCGTGAGGAGGAAGTACTTGAGGGGGGATTTTAGCATTGGGTTGTAAATGATAATGTTCAATTTTCAATACTCAATTTTCAACCTTCAATGAATCCCATTGAGTATTGAAAATTGAGTATTGAAAATTGAACATTCTTTTTTCATTCGGTAAAATCATTTCTTCGCCACTTTCTTACGCGCCGCCCGCGACACCGCCCGGCGGCGGCGCTCCAACTCGCGCTTGATGAGCGAAAACTCCCGGCTGGCCTGCCCGGCCACCGAGGAGTTTTCTTCCGCCCGGCGGAAGAGGTAGGGCATCACCGTTTCCACGGGGCCGTAGGGCACGTACTTGGCCACGTTGTAGCCCGCTTTGGCGAGGTTGTAGCTGATGTTGTCGCTCATGCCCAAGAGTTGGGCAAACCAGAAGTGCGGGTCGTTGGCGGCGATGCCCCGGCGGTTCATTTCGTCGGCGAGGTACAGGCTACTGTACTCGTTGTGGGTGCCGAGGCAGATGCTCACCACGTCGCGATTTTCGAGGCAGAAATGAATGGCCCGGTTGAAATCGCGGTCGGTTTCCTCCTTCGTGCCGTGGACGGGTTCGCAGTATTCCATCTCGTGGGCGCGCTGGCGTTCGCGCTCCATGTAAGCCCCGCGCACCAATTTCGCCCCGAGGCTGTAGCCCGCCTGCCGGGCGGTTTCGGTGACTTGCCGGAGGTTTTCGTAGCTGTCGCGGCGGTAGAGTTGGTAGGTGTTGTACACCACGGCCTGCTTTGTGTTGTAGCGGGCCATCATTTCGTAGGCCAACCCGTCGATGGTGTCCTGAATCCAGGTTTCTTCAGCGTCGATGAAGATTTTGACGTGCCAGTCGTGGGCGGCCTGGCAGAGGACGTTGACCCGCTCGCGGACGTGCTGGAAGGCAGCTTGTTCCGCTTCGTCGAGGTCGTCGCCGCTCTGGGCTTTTTCGAGGAGTTCGGTGTCGGCGATGCCGGTCACTTTAAACACGGCGAAGGAAATGGCGGGCGTCTTGCTGGCTTTCTCGATGGTGTGAAGCAACTCCTGCACCGTCGCGTCGAAGCTCTTTTCGGAAGCCTCGCCTTCTACCGAGTAGTCGAGGATGGTGCCCACGTGGGCGTGGTTGAGTTTCCCAATCGTTTTGCCGCAACCAGCGATGCTTTCTCCCCCGCAAAAGTGGTCGAAGACGGTGCTTCGAATCAGGCTTTTGATGGGGAATTTGAGGTACAAAAAAAGCTTGATGAAAAATGTGCCTATCTTTACGAGCCAATTTTGGTTCATGGCCGCGAAGATCAGATAGGTCTTCCTGAGTTGCCAGTCAGATTGGTCGGCGAAGGCCGTCGAGGTATCCTCGAACGACATTTTATGGATGGTTTTCCGCCCCCCGGTGGGGTGAACGGCGGTTGGCATCTTGGTCATAATACGAAATCCCTTGTGCCAGGGTCTTTAGTGAGGTGGTGAAAGTTTGAAAAAACGAACTCAAAAAGTCAACAGTTTTTTTCAAAAAGAGGGACTGCACAGGCTTAGATTCTTGACGCAAAAAAGGATTGCAAAGATACGGCATCAACTTGTAAAACACATCCTTCGGACGGGATTTGAATCCGCGACGCAGAGTCTGCCGCGACTGACTGAATCCCAGACAATTTCAACCCATTTCCCATTTCCATTGACCGAGAAACCATGAGCGCGAAGCTGGACATTACCCCCCTTCAGGACTGGATCGACACCGGCGGCAAACCGCTGATCATCGCCGGGCCGTGCAGTGCCGAAACCGAAGAACAGGTACACGATACCGTCACTCAGATTGCCAAAGAAGGGTACGCCCACGTGATTCGGGCGGGCGTGTGGAAGCCCCGCACCCGGCCCGGCTCCTTCGAAGGCATGGGCGAAGCGGCCCTGCCCTGGTTGCAAGCCGTGAAGAAAGAAACCGGCCTGCCCATCGCGGTGGAAGTAGCCACGCCCGAACACATCGAACTGGCCCTGAAATACGGCATCGATATCCTCTGGATTGGTGCCCGCACGACGGTGAACCCCTTCAACGTGCAGGAAATCGCCGACGCGCTCAAGGGCGTGGACGTGCCGGTGCTGGTGAAAAACCCCGTCAACCCCGACCTCGCGCTGTGGATCGGGGCCTTTGAGCGCCTGCAAAATTCGGGTATCAAAAAGCTGGCGGCCATTCACCGGGGCTTCTCCAACATGCAGGAGACCAAGTACCGCAACAGCCCCTTCTGGCAGATTGCGATTGAACTGAAAACACAGTTTCCCCAACTGCCGCTCATCGGCGACCCCAGCCACATGGCGGGCAAGCGGGCTTACCTCTTCGAATTGGCCCAGCGGGCGCTCGATTTGAACTACGACGGCCTGATCATCGAAAGCCACCGTGACCCCGACAAAGCCTGGAGCGACGCCGCCCAGCAACTCACCCCCGCCGCCCTCGGCGAGATGCTTCACGAGTTGCAAACCCGCAAAGCCACTTACGGAGCCGAGTACCAGAACGAACTTGAACACCTCCGGGCTAAGATCGACAACCTCGACCGCGAACTCCTCGAAGTTCTGGCCGCCCGGATGTCGGTCGTCGAAAAACTCGGTGAGTACAAGCGCGACAACAACGTGGCCGTGCTCCAACTCGACCGCTGGAAGCAAGTCCACACCAGCCGCGCCGAACTGGCCAAAAAGATGAACCTCTACCCCGAAACGGTGGAAGAACTCTTCAAACTCATCCACCTGGAATCGATCCGGAAGCAGACGGAGGTGATGAATCAGGTTCAGGCTTGAAAGGTTTAATTGGTTGAGGTTTGAAAGAAAAAGCCCGCTGCATCCTCGGATGCGGCGGGCTTTTTCATGTGTACCTTGCACCAAACAAAAAGGATATGCAAACGCTGGAGATTCAGGTAAGCACGAAGCAGGAAGCGGAAGCGCTGAAAGAGGAGTTAGTCCGCCGCCCGCAGGTAAAAGCCGTTAGGCTCAAAACGAAAAGCGCACAAAAATCCCCGGCCCGACGCCCGGAGAGTGGGGAGAAACCGGCAGCGGTTGATTCCATCACCCTCGCCAGTGAAGATAGTTTGGCCGAAAGTTGGGACAGCCCGGAAGATGCCCGCTGGGATAACCTGCTGCGCTGATGTACGCCAAAGGAGATATCGTTTCAGTAAACTTTCCCTTCAGTGATTTGCGCACCAGCAAGCCGCGTCCGGCTCTGGTGTTGTCTGGCCGAAAAGTAAACCAGACCACCGACTACATTCTAGTTCAAATCACGTCAAAGCAGTGGCCGGATGGGCTTTCGCTGCCTCTGCTTGCCAGCGATTATAAAGGACTGCCCCTGCCCCTGAGCAGCGAGGTGCGTATTCACAAACTTTTTACGGCTAACGATAGCCTGATCAATCGAAGAATAACTCACGTCACGCCGAAGTTTCGTCAGAAAGTGGTGCGGAGGCTTGGAGCGCTTATCAAGTAGGTGGCGAGGCGGGATCGATTCAGGTTCAGGCTTGAAAGGTTTGATTGGTTGAGGTTTGAAAGAAAAAGCCCGCTGCATCTTGGGGATGCAGCGGGCTTTTTGGTTTGCGTTATGCCACGCTGTCAACCCAGGCTCGCTCAACCTCCGTCAGGCCGTACAGTTCGTACACCAGGTCGTCAATCTGTTTGTCGGTGGTGGTGATTTGGGCCTCGGTTTGCAACAGCACCTCCTTTTCGGTTTTAAACGCCGCCAACCAGTCTTTTTGTTGGGTCGGTGTGAGCGTGGCACCCGCTTTGGCGAGTTCGGTCAGCAGTTCGCCGAAGTCGTGCCGGTGCCAGTCGCGTAGTTTCCCTGAAACAGTTTTCAGCTTAAAATTGGCCTGGAGGAGTTCGAGGAAACCCTGACCGCTTTGGTTGCGGGCTTGGTGAAGGGCATGCAGACGATCAACGTGTTGGGAAATTTCTACGCCGAAATCCCGATCCTGAACGACCGGATTTTTGATGGGCAGCGAAGCCAGTTCGTAAATGCGGATTTCAGGAAAGGTCTTGTCGAGACGGTTGAATTTTTTGCGAAAAAACCAGGCCATCAGCGTGGAGTTGAGTACGCCGAGCAGAAACTTCGCCCCCGTCGGATTCTGCGGTTTTACGATGTGCAGCAACTGGCTCGTCACGTAATCGTCGGCAGTGTAGGCGCAAATCAGCCGTTCGCCCACGATGCGCCGCACCAACAGGCGGTCGCCTTCAAAAAGCGTTGGCTCGCGTTTAGCGGCCAGGTTGTCGCCGTACCTTACCCAGCGGCGCTGGTAGTTGATTTCAAACGGCTGAATGTCTTTGCCTTCGAGAAATTTCCGCCAGGAATCATCCACCCGATGGTTCGATTCATACACGCCGTTTTTGGCATCTGTAGGCGTTTGTTTGGGGTTGCCTTTGCCGGTTTCGTAAAGCATCACGCCCCTTTTCACAACCGCCAGGTCATCCACCCGTTGGCAATCGGTTTCGATTTTTTGCCGGATGGCTACGTCTTCTCCGCGCAGGTTAATGTTGAAAATTTTCAGTTCGTCGTCGGCCCAAACTGCCTGCGCCAAGCGGCCCGATTCGCGGGGAACGTTGGCCGCATCGGGCCGAAGCAGCAGGGTTTGCCACCCGTCCACTGGCGCGATTTCTCGCTTTAGGGTCGTCACCACGGTCAGCACCACGGCATCGGGAAAGACCTGAACTCCCGAATAATCGGCGATTTCGCGCACGTGGGTTTCCCGCAAAATGAAACTTCGCAGTTTCAGATTCGACTGGTTGTTGAGCCAGGTGTTGGGCGTAATCAGCGATACGTAACCGCCGGGAGCCGCTACTTTTACGGAACGTTCCCAAAATAACACGTACATGTCGAACTGGTACTCAGCCACTTCGTACTGAGTCGCGAAGTAGTCGTACCGCCGCCCGTAGGCTTCTTTCCAGTCGCGTCCGCCCAGGTAGGGCGGATTGCCTACCACCACGTCGAAGCCACCCGCCGCCGTGATTTCCGGGAAACGCGCAGCCCAATCGAAGGCATCCAACCCGGCCATTTCAGCACTGTCAATCAGCGAATTGCCCTGTTGAATGTTTTCGCTCAAACTGGCGAGGGCTTCGCGGCGGTTGGCGGTTTTGAGCCAGAGCGATAGCTTGGTAATCTCAACCGACTCGGCGTTGAGGTCTACACCAAACAGGTTGTTCTGGACGATCTCTTTTTTAATCCGCCACTCGTCGGCCCCCCGCCCCGACTGGTCAAGGCCAGCCAGGCTCCCGGTGCCGGTTTCGGGCCGGAGGCGTTTGGCGAGCGGTACCGTGAGTTTTTCGAGTTCACCGTTTGCAATCCGCCACTGCTGGTACAGAAAATCAAACACTTCCGTCAGAAATGCCCCCGACCCGCAGGCCGGGTCGAGCACGCGAATGGCGGCGAGGCTTTTACGAAAATTCTCCCAAAACTGCCGGTGCGCTTGAATCAACGCATTCGCCGAGTGTTCCGTGATGCTTTCGTAGTCAGCCGGTTGGGGTTCAACGAGTTCGGTGAGGCCCATCGCGTCGAGCAGTTCGCGCCGGCGGTCGTCAAGCCAGCCGCCCACCGCAACTTTCACCATCTACTGCGTGATGTACTCCGGGGTGTAAAAAATCCCATCTTTTTTGCGCTTCGAAACTCCGGGCGGCGTTCCGTCGGGCGGCGTTCCGTCGGGTGGTGGGGGGACTTCCACCGGTTCGTTTTCCAACGGAATACGTTCCTGAATCGCCGCCTTGATTTCCTCAATGTCGCTGACACTTTGCTCGAAAATATGGCCGAGGATGGTGACGTTGAGTTGGCTTTGAAAATCGTATTGCCGCAAGAAATCAATCCAGTCAAAAAGCGGCGCGTTGGTGATGTGCAGCGATTCGAGCAGCGCATCGCCGCGAAATAGTCCTCCGTTGAAAGCCGGAACGCTGGTACCGTTGCGGACGAAGCCCCCGTCGAGGGCACGAAACAGGTGGAGCAGTTCCTGCCAGAGTTGGTACTCGCTCGTGCTGAACGATTCCTTCGTGACGCGCTTCACCCGGTCGAGCACATCGGTCACCAGTTCCATATCCCGCACGAAGCAGGTGAAAATCAGGCGGTCGATGAGTTTTTGGGTGCTGGAAAACAGGGCACGCGGGTCGGTATTAGGATTCTGCTGGCGGAGGTGGTTGAAGAGAATCTCGCGCTTGTCGCGGTATTGCCGGTAGAAATCGGCGGAGATGGTTTTAAGCTCCAATTGGCGGTTTTCAAACCGTAACTCAATCGTGCTCGACTGGTTTTCCAGGAAAAGTCGACCTTTGTGCAAAAGCAACAGAAACCGCTCCAGGTTGCCATTCAACAGCATTTCGGGAATCAAAAACGCTTCATAGCGGCCCGCGTTGGAGGCGTGATAAAGCCGGATTTCTTCGTAATTCGACACCAGCACCCACTGGCATTTGCCACCCATTTTTGGTGCGTAGCCAAAGGCCTGCTCCACCGGAGAACCTTTGAAATCGGCCCGATTCTGGGGTTTGTCGAGGTTGATGCCGAAGCCCTTGAGTTCGATTACCGCCCGCACATCTTCCAGAATACCCGCTGGAGTTGAGCGGAAGTAGCCCAACGCGCCGTCGGGTTTTTTGCCGTCCACCTGGGTTTTGAGTTCTTTTTCGAGGTTCCAGATTTCTTCATCAAACTGGTAGGCATAGCCGAGGATTTCCCCGAAAAACAAATTCAAAAAATCGCTCTGGAATTTCGTTTCGCTGCCTTTGCCCACGCGCCCAGCCAGCCCCTTCTGCCATTTTTGCACGGCTTCGCGGCGGGCAGACAGGGAGCCGAGTTCGGGCAGGAAGGTGCCGGTTTGAAGAAGTTTGAAATCAGTGGGAGCGAAGAGAGGTTGGGGCATTGACAAAAGTAAAAAAAGCGGCTTACTTCGCCGCATTCGGGGTTGCCCAGCCCCACAACCCCGTGTCGGGTAAACTGTGCCCGCAACTCCCTATTTCGCGCATAAATTATCCTCCATCTCCGCCGAACTGGGAGTTGAAGAAACGATTCCCCCCACCGGTACGTCCACCTTCGCCGTCCAGGCGATGGCGTTTAAGACTAATTTTCGGACGTTATCATCCGCCCAAACCCGGTGGTAATGGCCGCCGGTAAAGCCAAAGCCCCGTCCTCCGTCGGGCCGTTCGCGGCACCAGGCGACGTGTTGGGGTTTTCCGGCTTCCGCCCGTACCGCCGCGTTATTTTCGTGCGGGCCATCCGGCCGCGACAACGTGGAGGCGGGCGGGATCGTCGTCAGAATCGGAGTGACCCCTTCCATCCCCGCCCGAAAACGCATGTGGTAATACCATTCATCCAGCATCGTAAACGGCTTCAGGCCCTGGGTAACGGGGTGTTTGGGAAAGGACTGGAATTGAGCCGTCCACACGGGGTTGACCGACCAGTGGGTTTCAAAAAAGCCGCCCAACCAATCCAGAAAATAGTCGCCCGGGCCTCCTTTGGGCACTTCGACGGCGTAGTGGATGCAGGCCAGGCCCACGCCTTTTTTCATCAAGGCCTCCATCTGTTCAAGGTGTTGATTGATCAGGTGCCCGTCGCCGCCGTCGCCGTACACGATCACGGCGGCGGCACCTTCAAACGCCGCCGGGTCCTGGGGCCAGCCGTTGGGGTACACCTCGGCTTGC
>Ga0163144_10019534_pt1 | contig 13622 bp, 12 predicted proteins | sample OliLak19BULKMAT1_FD_123175 | JGI IMG/M metagenome (GOLD analysis project Ga0163144, IMG submission 123175) | Freshwater microbial mat bacterial communities from Lake Vanda, McMurdo Dry Valleys, Antarctica - Oligotrophic Lake LV.19.BULKMAT1 | ecosystem: Environmental > Aquatic > Freshwater >... | reverse complement strand
TGGGTGTCATGCGCGTCCTGCCAGCTCCATGCGGTGGACCTTCTGAATCTTGTCGGTGACTTCGCCGCTCAGTTTCGCTTTGGCCGCGAAGCCCTTCCAACGGGAGACCGCAGCCCGCACCTCCGAATATAGCGTGTCAGCCCGGCCGCGCTTCAACCCAGCACGCTTGGCCACGGCCAGGATATCCGCCATCACGAACCCATCGCGCTTGCCGTTGAGGGTCATCTGGTGCGTCGCCGTCCAATTCCCTGACGGGTTGAAGCTGTAGGTGATGTCGAACGCCGGCGCCAGGCCCCATCGCCCTTCTCGGTCCATCAGGAATGCGATGTTCTTGACGTGATCGTCCTGGTTGCGCGCGACGATGTTGAACAGCATGCGGCGGAATTGTTCTTCGAGGGCCGCCATCGGGAGATCGAGTTGGCGGATCGTGAGCAGCGCCTGCTCGTACGAGTAGGCACCTGGCTGGTTGTAGTCGAAGTGGGCGAGGGCGCCGAGCGATTGCATGTGCAGCTTGCCGCCATCAGGCAAGCGGTCGAAGCGACGCGTCATGAAATGGCGCCGGCCGTGCTCTTCGAGCAGCCGGCACTCGCTCATGGTGATGCCCGCAGCACGGGCCATCAGCGAGTAGGCATACTCGACGGCGCCGTAGCCTTGCGGGTCATCCAGTTCCTTGTCCTTGTTGCCGGCGACACCGTCGAACTTCAACAGCCAATAACTGAAGCCCGCCCCCGCTGCAATCTGGCCCGAACGCACTTCGTGGGTCTTGCGATTCCACGCGATCACCGCCTTGGCGCGGGCGCCGCCGGCGGAGGTGCCGACCTTGAGGATGTCGGCCAGCGCCTTCTTGCGGTTGGCCGCCGACAACTTGCCCTTGAAGCTGCGACGCTCGCTGAGGATGTCCGAGGCCAGTTGCACCAGGGCATCGATATCGATCCTGGTCGCCGTGCGCGGCTGCGGTCCCAGCGCCGGCGCAAACTCCAGCGCGCCCATGCCGCGCGCGCCGGTGTAGCAGAGACGCTCGATGGGGCTGAAGCGTTCAGGCGTGCGTCCGGTGGTGGCGAGCCAGACGTCGATCAGCGCGTTGCCAAAGCGATCAGGAAGGGAGTCGGCCAACAGGCCGGGCAAGCCGTGGAAGGTTCCGCGCGGCAACTCCGGAAACTCGGAGGTCTCGCGACCGAGCGGGAGCATGAGCGGCGCCACCTGGATGCCGCTGTCGGCAAAGTCGGGGGTGTACTGGAATGCCGCGTGGCCGCGACCGTCGGACATCGTGACGGCGCCAATCGTGCGGCCCCAGAGCCGGACCTCGGCGATCACGAGCCGTCACCCCAGGTCCATTTCTGCGGCCGTGCCGTCGGTTGACGCGGCTTGGACGCCCGCTTGCGTGCGCGGCCAGCCAGCTTGAGCTGCTCGACCGGGCCGGGGGCAGCGGGCGGCACCAGGGCCTCAAGGCGGTCGATGAGGCCAAGCACGCGCGAGACACGAACCAGAGCAGGCAGGCGTGACGCGACCTCGCCTGACTCGAGCCGTTCAATCGTGCGCTTCGACAGGCCGGCTTCCTCGGACAGCGCCGCCTGCGTCAGGTTGCGAGCCAGTCGCGCTGACGCCAGCCTGCCGCCAAGTTCCCGGAGGATGGCCTCGTCCGAGAGGTGTTTAGTGATCCTCATAAGTCGCCATACAAGCCGAACTATAGCACTAAAGTAATTTTATTCGCCATAAAGGTCGAGTTCATATGATGTCATTCCATTCACGCCCAGAAACGCTCCGTCGTCACCGCGCATGTTGCCGAACTTGGTGGCAATGACCACCTGGTCGCGCCGATCGCCGACCGCCTGGCCCAGCAGTCGCTCGTTCTCGAACGGGCCAGACATGTCGGCGGTGTCGAAGAAGCTGACGCCGACCTCGAAGGCGCGATGGGCTGCGGGCTTAGGCGCCGTGTTGCCACGAAACTGACTCAACGGTGCGCGTTTGGGAAGTGCAATGGACTGTTTCCGGGCCGAGCGGGTCCGAGACCTTCTCTGCTATTGGCATCGAAGATGCACTGTTGAGAGGTGCGCCGCTGTCGCGGTCGCCACGGATCTTGTGAGATCCACGGAGCGCGTCATGAATCTGCTTGTTCTCTTGGTTATCCTCTTGCTCGTGTTCGGCGGCGGCGGCTTCTACCTGGGCGGACCGGCCGTGGGCGGTGGCCTTGGCGGCATCATTCTGATCATCTTGATCGTGATGCTGGTCTCGGGCAAACGCTTCTGACGAACTAGCGCTCGACACTGGACGCGACCGCGACGACCAGGCGAACCAGGTTGTCGAGGTCGCGAAGATCCAGTACCTCGCCGGGTGAATGGCTGTAGCGGCCGGGCCACGAGAGGCCCTGGTTTGGCGCGCCCCAATACGTGAAGCTTGAGCCGTCGGTGCCGCCTTGCGTCAGGCCAATCTGCAGCGGGATGCCCGCAGCCTGGGCCGCGCGAACGACTCGAGCTCGTTCGCGGTCCGGCGACACGCTGGAATTCTCAATCGCACGCAGCACGGGACCATTGCCGAGCGGGGCGTATGCAAAGTGCGGCGACTCGAGCGGCGTGTCGGACGTGACAAACGTATCGAGCGAATAGATCCGCGCCGTGGTGCGCGCGAATCGGCGCGCCATGGCGACGGCGCCGTTCAGCCCGCCTTCTTCATGCACCGACCAGGTGAAGATCACCTTGCCGGGCAGGCGATTGGGATCGATTCGGCCGACCGCCCGCACCAGCGCCGTCGTCCCTGCGCGGTCGTCCAACGATCGTGCGGCGTAACGCGTGCGGCCCATCCGCACCGCTTCCTTGTAGTTCGTCACCTGCATCCCAACCTTCACACCACGCGACGCCAGGCCGGCAGCATCCAGACCAAACCACGCTTGTAACGGGCCCGGATCCTTGCGGTCGGCCTTCTCGCGGAGGCGAAACACCCCCCGGAGGGGCGGTGGCGCCGTCGCCCCAATAGACTGGGTCTTCCAGCGCGGATCGACGTCATCACCCGATCCCGTTGAGGTGCTCGGAGCACCTGGCGGATCGAAATGGACGAGAGCTGTCTGGCCTTCCCATGCCGATGCCACCGTGCCACCTCGCGCGGTCAGTGTCGCGGTGCCGTCCGGCGCGATCGATTCGATCTGGTAGCCCACTTCGTCCATGTGCGCCATGAACACCGTGGCTGGGCCGTCGGGACCGGCCTCCACCATGATGTTGCCAATGTCGTCGACGATGGCGCGGTCGCGCGCCCAGGTGGGCAGGGCTTCGAGCACCGCGCGGCGCACCGACCACTCGTGTGATGACACGGCATAACGTTCTGCAAGATTGGTGAGGGCCGTGGCGGCCTCCGTCAGTGAGGCATCCACATGACCCGTGCGCAGCGCCGCCCGTGGCGGCGCGGCGACCCAGGCTTGGTTCGCAGCCAAGGCCACGCCCGCAGACCTGGCGGCCGTCTCGAGGAGCCACAGCGCCTCGGTCTCCCGCACGAGCTCCATGTGAGAACCAGCCTGGTCCACCGCTGGGGCGAGCCACTTCACCGTCTTCAGTCCGGAGGCCTGCAGGACCGTGCCGAAGTTGGTGAGCGATGCGGCGGCGCGGTCAGCCTCGGCGCGTGCCGGTTCGCCCGGGGCCAGGATGGTGACCTGGTCCACCCTGTCCGCACGCGCCACGAGCGACGAGAGGCCGACCCAACCTGTCGCTTCCTGCGCACTCAGCACGAACGTTGTGCGGCCGGCCGGTTTGCCCAGCTTCGCCGCGGTCGCCAGCGTCACGACGGCCGCGCATCCCGTTCTTCGACCCGCATCCGGACCGGCGATGCCGCCGGCCATGGGCCACGGCGGCAGGTGGCGCCCCACGGGATCGAGTAGAGCAATGCCCAGTTTCTCCACATCGGCCCGCGACTCGGCGCCCACGTCCAGCCACAGATCGTCGGCGGTCACGATCGCGGTCTCGCGAGCATGCTGCTGTGCGAAGTGCCCGTTGGACCTGGCGACGACGCCGGCGACCGGGCCCGTGGCGGTGAGGATTCGCACCTGCTGCGCTTCGAACTGCTGATCCCAGAGCGGGTGCCGTGAGCCGCGGCCAATGCGATGCAGCCGCAAATAGCCCGCGTCCGTGATCTGCGTGACGGCATAGCTGGGACGGTCCAGGGCGCAAGCCACCACGTGATGCGGCAAGCCCGAGCCGACGGTCGTGACCACATTGCCCCATTGGTCGGCGGTCCAGCCGATCGCGGCGGCCAGCGCCGGGGAAGTGCGTCCCTCGTAGCCGGTCGCGCTGTCCACGGCGACCCACGACGCGATCGCGTCGAGATTGCCCCCGGCGGCTTGCGCGCCGAGCGACGGCGACCCGCCAACGGCAAGTGCGAGCACGGCGACGACGAGAGATCCGCGTAGGTGGCTGCTCATGGCCCGCCATCGTATCCGAGTGGTCATGTCGCGGTCACATCCTTGCGATTGGCTCTTTGCATGCGTCTGGTGGCGAGAATCTGAGAGAATCGGCCCAACCCATGACGACACGCCCGCGCCTTGCTGCCCACCTGGTTCTGACCGCCGCTCTGGTTCTTGGCCTGCATCGGGCCGCGGCCGCACAGGCACTCGACCTGGATAACGCCACCGTCGCCGACCTCAACGCTGCCTTCGACAAAGGCACGCTGACGTCCGAGACGCTGGTGCAGTTGAGCATCGCCCGCATTGATGCGTACGACCGCAAGGGTCCGGCCCTGCGTGCCGTCATCACGCTGAATCCGAAGGCGCTCGAGACCGCTCGCGCACTCGACGCCGAGCGGAAGGCCACGGGGAAGCGCTCACCGCTTCACGGCATCCCGATCGTCCTCAAAGACAACTTCGACACCTTCGACCTGCCGACCACCGGCGGGTCCATCCTGCTCGAAGGGTCCATTCCCCCGGACGATGCGTTCGTGGTGAAGAAGCTCAGGGAGGCGGGCGCGATCATTCTGGCGAAGGTGAACATGTCGGAGTTCGCCTCGGGCGGCGCGCGCAGCTCCATCGTCGGGCAGTCGCGCAATCCGCACGATCTGACGCGCACGCCGTCAGGATCGTCAGGCGGCACCGGCGTCGCGATTGCAGCCGGCTACGCCACCATCGGTCTCGGCACCGACACTGGCGGATCGATCCGCGGCCCCGTGTCGTCGAACGGCATTGTCGGACTGAAGCCGACGCTGGGGCTGCTCAGTCGCGACGGGATCATCCCGCTGGCTCTCAGCTTCGATACCGGTGGGCCGATGGCCCGCAGCGTCTATGACGTGGCGGTCGCCCTCGGCATCATGACCGGCGTCGATGCCGCCGACGCCGCGACCAAGGCCAGCGAAGGCAAGGCCACGACCGACTACACGAAGTTTCTGAACGCCGGCGCTCTGAAGGGGGCGCGCATTGGCATTGCCCGCGACTTCATGGGCGCCGATGGCGAGGTCGATTGGCTGATCGAGTCAGCCATCGCCACCATGAAGAAGGCCGGCGCCACCGTCGTCGACGTCCGCTTTCCCAGGTGGCTGCTTGAGGCGAAGGGCGAGTTCTACACCGCGATTCGCTATCCCGAGTTCCCGGTGCAGATTGCGCAATACCTGAGCACGCTGGGGCCGAGCTACCCCAAGACGCTGCAGCAGTTGATTGAGCGCGCGCAGGTGGTGACGTCGCCACGTCCCGACGGCGCGGGACCGAACGCGACACGCTGGTCGATGTTCGCGCGCGAGCTGGCAAGCGGGACGCCGGACGACTACAAATACCGGGCGGTCCGCGATCACGGCCTGCCGCTGGTGCGTCAGATCACGGAAGGGGTGTTTGCTGCAGAGCACCTCGACGCCGTGATCTATCCCACGTCGCCGCGGCGTCCCGACCTGATTGCGGCGCCGCCGGAAACTCCGGGCGGCGCGTCGACCTCAGGCACCAACCTCGCCAACCTGACGGGCTTTCCCGACTTGATCGTCCCGGCCGGCTTCACTGCTGAAGGGTTACCCGTCGGCATCTCGTTCTTCGGACCGGCCTTCAGCGAAGGCAAGTTGCTGGGCCTCGGCTACAGCTTCGAACAATTAACCCACGCTCGTCGTCGTCCCGTTCACACGCCGGCGTTGCCGGGCGAAACGGTGCCGCGTTGACGGTTATGTCGAAGGCCGCGTAGCGACCGGCCTCACCTTAATCGCCGCGAGCGCGTGCAGCCGGCGCGCCGGGTCCAGGCGCTCGCCGAGCTGGCGTACCATGGTCTTCCACCCGTCGTGCTCGCTCGCTTTCGCGATCGGTCGAGCGCCGATGGGTCGCTGCAACACGGCTTCGGCCCAGTCGAGCCGCACCTGGCCCTTGTCGTCGAGTGCGACCACTTCGAAGGCCGGGCCATCCTTGTAAATCGCGACGATGCCTTCGCCGGTGTCCTGGCCGATGGCGATCTCGAACCGCACGGCGCGCCCGAGCGGGCTCTCTTCGTAGTGAGCGAAGATGCCTTCCACCAGGGGATGTCCCGACGAGAAAAAGTCGATCGCTTCGTTGGCCACGGCCTCTTCGCGATCGAACGTGCCGACGTAGCCCGATCCGCCAGGGACTCCGGGTAAGCCGTCCACGAGCGAACCGTTCCCGAGTTCGATCGAGAACACGCGGTGACCACGCGGATGGGCAATGGTGAAGCCCAGGCCGATCGACGCCGTGACCACCACCTCCTGGTTCAACTCATCGAGCTCCGCGGGAACGCGGGCCAGAATCGCCGGGCCCATGTCCGCGCGATACGGATCGCGATGCAGCTGCTGATAGGCCGCCTCGCGGATGCGTGTGCGCGCCTCGCGAGTCTCGGCGATGAGCGCGGTGAAACGCTCGTCCGAGAGTGACGCATTCGGGTCCAGGGCGATCTCTTCCAGTGCGCCTTCGATGTGGGCGAGCTGCGTTTCGAGTCCGGCGAGCGGTTCGCGGAACAGCCCCAGCTCCTCGAATAGCCGGACGACGTCGCGGCCAATGCCGCCAGGCGGGCGAAAGTAGACGATCTCCACGGGGATGCGCCGGCCGATGCGATCGAGACGCCCGATGCGTTGTTCGACGACGGACGGCTTCCACGGCAGATCGAATAACACCAGGCGCTTGCAGAACTCGAAGTTGCGTCCCTCACCGCCGCACTCGGTGGACACCAGCAGGCTGGGGCCATCGAGTTCGCGGAAGCGGGCGACCTCTGTGTCGCGGCGGGCCGAGGTCAATTCCTCGTGAAAGACCCCGCTCGCCAGGTGGGCGCGGTTGCTGAGCGCCGTCCGAACCATGTCCAGCGTCTCGCGATTCGCAACGAAGATCAGAGTCTTCTCGCGTGCATTCCGCCAGGTGGGGGCGTGCGCGACCAACCACTCGATGCGGGCATCGGCCGCGTCCATGGCCTGGGCTTGCGGCCGCAGGCCGCCTTCGTCGGCGCCAAGCGCCGCACTGAGTGCCGCACCCGAGGCGAGCGCGCGCCGCACCTTGTCGATGTTCTCGCGCTGCACCACGACGTTCGGCGCCGGTAGTGCGCGCACGGCTTTCTCAACCGCATCGCGTAGCTTCGCGCTCTTGGGATTGAGCAGCTCGATGGGGACGCCGACGCGCGGGGGCAGACCGCCGATGTCGGATCGGCGGGTTGAACTGGTGCACGCCGGCAAGGGTGTGCCCTCGGCCAGGCGCGTCTCGAAGCTCATGTTCTCCGGGAACTCTTGCGGTCGCAACAACTGCAGTAGCCGGAAGAACCCATGCGCATCGTCTTCCAGTGGTGTCGCGCTCAGCAGCAGGACATGGCGTCCCAAGGCGGCAATGGGCGCAACGGCGCGCCAGCCGGCTTCGCCCGGATGCCCGGGTGGTCGCCGCAGGTGCTGCGCTTCGTCCACGACCAGCAGATCAATGCCGGCGCGGACCGCCTGTTCAGTGAGATGCGGCCTGGCAATCAGCATCTCGAGTGAGATCACTGTCCGGCGATGGAGTTCGAACGGGTTGAAGTCGTCACCGAAATCCTTGGCGACGTCACCCAGGCGCTCGGAGTCGAGCAACGTGAACACCTGGTGATACTTGCGCCACAGTTCGCCGAGCCACTGCACCGTCAACGTCTCGGGCGCCACGACCAGGCACCGGTTGACCTTGCCGGCGTGGACCAGTCGATTGAGGATGAGCGAGGCTTCGATCGTCTTGCCGAGCCCGACTTCGTCGGCCAGCAACCACCGCACCGGGTCGGTGGCGCTCGCGCGCTCGGCGACATGCAGCTGGTGAGGGAACAGGCGGACGCGACCGCCGAGGAACGATCCCAGGCCGTCAGCCTCGCGGATGGCCAGCAGGTGCAGGATGTTCATCCGGGTGATGAAGTCGTCCACGTCATCCAGGTCGCCCAAAGCCAGGCGTTCGAGCAGCGCGCCTTCAAGCTCCAGCGGCCACAGCGCGTGCGGCGCCTCGGTGCGACCGTTCATCAGGGCCAGCGTCCCATCAGGACGAAGGGCCTTGATGGTGGTCTCCTCGTGCGTGGCGGTAATGCGAACCGGACGGCCGGGACTGAGGTCGACCGGTACCAGTGCTTCGGCGCCGGCAGCCAGGCGCAGCGTCGTGCCCGAGCGCGGGAACTCGACGACGATCGTCCGGCCGTCGAGCGCGGTGACGCGGCCGATGCCGAGCTCAGGATTGAAGCGGTGGGTGAGGTACGCCCCCGCGGTCCACTGTGATTTGAGGTATTGAGTACTCAGGTTTACGACGTTACCTCAAAGTAGGGTGCCAAGGTACCAGAGTGCCAGGGTGCCAGGGTGCTGCTACCATCAAAACATCGTGGATGACGCGATCGCTCGGCTTTATCAGCTGCCACTCGACCAGTTCACGCCCGCCCGAAATGCGCTCGCGAAAGAGGCCGGTCCTCGAGCCGCTGAAATCAAGGCGCTTGAAAAACCCAACGCCGCCGCTTGGGCGGTGAACCAATTGTTCTGGCGCGAGCGCGCGATCTACGACGAGCTGATCGAGGCGTCGAGCGCACTTCGTGCCGCGTACCGGGATCAACTGGCGGGGCAGGCGCCCGATGTGCGGGGCGCTGAGGCGACCCACAAGGCGGCCGTCAAGCGCGCCACGCAGTCGGCGCGTGCGCGGGTGGAGGCCGACGGCAGCAAGGCGTCTGACGCGGTCATGGCTTCGGTCCGCGAGACGCTCGACATCCTGCCGAGTCCCGATCCGCCGGGCCGGCTGACCAGGCCGCTCAAGCGGACGGGATTCGAGGCGCTCGAAGGCTTCACCATTGCCGCCAGGCCGCGGCCGGTGCCGACGCGGCTCGAGCCGAAACCTCCGGGATCCGCGAAACCCAAGCCGACGGAATCTGAGCAGCAGGCGAAGGAAGCCGCCGAGCGCGAGCGCGACATGACGCGCGAGCGGCTGCGGTTTGCCGAGGCGACTGAACGTGAGACCGAAGCTGCTCTCGAGCGCGCCAGGCGTGCCGCGCAGCGGGCCGGTCGCACCTGCGAGCGGATTGCCCGCGAGCTGGATGACGCGACGAAGGCCGCGACGGCGTTAGTGGCAGAGCAGGCGGCGGCGCAGACAGCGCACGAGAAAGCCGTCGCCGAGCGGGCGCGCCTGGCGAAGGCACTCGGATAGCTCCGGCCTTAGCTGGGTTTCTTCCCGGCGATGGCTTGCTTGATCAGCTCCACGGTTCGCGTCGCGCGGGCATCGACAATGGCGCGCGCCCACTCGCGCGACCGGTTCAGGTTCGAAATGTCCACGCCGTTGATGGTGGCCTTGTTCGCCTTGACGCGCGCGTCCCAACGCACCGAATTGGGATCGGTCAGCAGCATGTTCAGCGTGATGCCCGGGCTGTCGTGCAGCCCATCGTCAGGCATGCCGTCCTTGGTGACACCGAGTTGCCGCAGCACGTTGGGCGTGCCCGGGGGCGCGGTGTAGTAGCCCGGAATGGTGGCGACCAACGCGGCGCCGGCAAACTGCGCCGTGAGCGTGTCGGCCACGGCCTTCTGGCCGCTCTGGTTGCCGCCGCTGTCGCCGATCATGATGATGTTCTTGAAGCCGTGCACCTTCAGGCTGTGCGCGATGTCGGTGAGCAGGGCCTGGAAGGTCTCTTCGCGCAGGCTGATGGTGCCAGGGCTGCGCATGTGACCGCTTGGCGGATCGATGCGGCCTTCGGGCACATACTCGACGATCGGCGCACACAGCGCGTTGCCGAGCTTGCGGGCAATCGCTTCGCAATTCGTCTTCAGCACGTAGTTGTGCTTGCCGGTGACCAGCCACGGGCCGTTCGGCTCCATGCCGCCGGTGGCGATGATCGCCGTGGTGTTGCCGGCCTTGAGCGAATCGCGGACGTCCATCCACGTCATCTCCTCAATCCACACGGTGTTTGGCATCGGCAGGGGATTGGGCGCATCAACGCAGTTGTAGGCGTTGTCACGACAGTCGCCGCCGCCACGCGAACGAGGATCGGGCTCGCGCTGTGGCGCTTGCGCCGAGATCAGCGCGGTCAGGAATGCGAGCGCGGCCGTGGCGGTGAGTGCGGTCTTGATCATGGTTGTCTCCGGTCGCGTTCCGATTTGCTGGCGAGGAGTATATCCCCGAGCCCGGGCGGTCAGGCATCCTGGCGTGCGCGCGGGCGCGTGCCGTCAATTTCCCCAACCTCCGGACAAATCCCCGCGACCTCCCAGATGATCACCGATATTTCGTGGCCGATCGGGATTGTGCGCCGCAATTCACGCCCTCGTCCGAGGCACGAGGATTGCTGCGAAACATGTGAGGCGGCCCGATGGTGGCCGGCCGTGAAAGGGTGAGTTATGCGGAGCGATGCCCAAAGGCCGGGCCCACGGTACGCGGACCGGCAGTCAGCCGGCTACGCACTGGCCGGCGCCCTTCAGCAGTTCGCAGGCCGCGACGACGTCGTGGTGCTTGGGTTGCCGCGTGGCGGCGTGCCCGTGGCCCACGAGGTTGCAAAAGCCCTCGCGGTGCCGATGGACGTGTTCGTCGTCCGGAAGATTGGCATGCCCGGCCACGAGGAGTTCGCGGTGGGCGCCATCGCCAGTGGCGGCACCCAGGTCATGGACGACGAGCTGATCCGGCGCAACCAGCTCTCCGAGCCGGCGATCGAGGCCGTCTGCCGCCGCGAACGCGTCGAGTTGGAGCGCCGCGAGCGGCTGTATCGCGAAGGCCGGCCACTGATCGCCATCGAAGGGCGCCTGGTCATTATCGTGGACGATGGTCTGGCCACCGGATCAACCATGCGGGCTGCGATCCACGCCGTCCGCGGGCTGCGCGCCTCTCGCATCGTGGTGGCGGCGCCGGTCGGAGCGGCGGAGACCTGCCGCGCGTTGGCGCGCATTGCCGATGCCGTGATCTGCCCGTTCACGCCGGAGCCGTTCGCCGCGGTCGGTCTCTGGTACGGCGACTTCTCGCCAACCACGGACGACGAGGTGCGCGCGCTATTGGCGATGCCAACCAGGAGCCGGCGCATCGAACGGCGGGCGTAATGTCAAACACGATTGCGGAAGTCATTCGGCAGCATGCCGTCCCGCTCGAACCCGACACCGCCGTGGCCCGTCTGCTCGAGGCAATTGGCCCGGACCGGTCGCTGGTGCTGATTGGCGAAGCCACGCACGGGACGCGCGAGTTCTATCGCATTCGCGCCGACCTGACGCGGGCGCTCATCGAACAGCGCGGGTTCAAGGTCGTGGCCGTCGAGGCCGACTGGCCCGACGCCGATCGTGCCAATCGATGGGTTCGCGGGCTGGGCGGCGACGACACCGCCGAGACGGCGCTGGCCGACTTCACGAGGTTTCCGCGCTGGATGTGGCGCAACCGGGAAGTGGTGCGGTTTCTCCGCTGGTTGCGCGACGACAATGCCGGGCGTGAGCCGGACACGCGCGCCGGTTTCTACGGGCTTGATCTTTACAGCCTGCACCGCTCGATGGCCCGGGTGATTGAGTACCTGGAGACCGTGGACCCGGCAGCGGCGCAGCGGGCGCGCATCCAGTACGCGTGTTTCGATCGGCATGGCGACGATCCGCAGGGCTACGGCTATGCCGCGACGATCAACGTCAGCCGCTCCTGCGAAGACGAGGCCGTCAGACAACTGCTGGAACTGCGCCGGCACCGCGCCACTTACCTGAGCCACAACGGGCGTCCGGCTGCGGATGATCTGTTCTCGGCCGAACAGAACGCCCGAGTGGTTCGCGACGCCGAGGCGTACTACCGCTCGATGTTCCGCGGCCGCGCCGAGTCGTGGAACCTGCGCGACCGGCACATGATGTCGACGCTCGAGGAGTTGCTTGCGCACGAGCGCGGCGCGGGTCAGCCGGCCAAGGCGGTGGTGTGGGCGCACAACTCGCACCTGGGTGATGCGCGGGCCACGAGCATGGCGGCGGGTGGCGAGTTGAACCTGGGGCAGTTGGCCCGCGAGCACTGCGGCGAGACGGCGTGCCTGATCGGCATGACGACCCACTGCGGCTCGGTCACCGCGGCCCGTGAATGGGACCAGCCCGCGGAACACCGCCAGGTGCGGCCGTCGCTGCCAGGTTCCTACGAGCGGGTCTTCCATGACACCGGCGTGCCGATGTTCCTGTTGCGGCTGCACGAGCGCCCGCTCGTGACGGCGCTGGGGCGGGCACGGCTCGAACGGGCCATCGGCGTGATCTACAAGCCCGAGACCGAGCGGGGGAGTCACTACTTTTCCGCGCGGCTGCCCAACCAGTTCGATGTGGTCGTCCACGTGGATAGCACCCGCGCGCTCGAGCCGCTGGAGGCGTGGGCGCGGCACGAGGCCGACCTGCCTGAAACCTACCCGACGGGAATCTGAACCATGGCCCCTTCAATACTGCACACAACGGCGGTCCAGATCCGCGTTGGCGCGGACTTGATCGAAGGCGATCTCCTCGTGCCGGTGGAAGCCTCGGGCCTGGTCGTGTTCGCACACGGCAGTGGCAGCAGCCGCTTCAGCGGCCGCAATCGCGCCGTCGCCCTGATCCTGCACCGGGCCGGCTACGGCACTTTGTTGCTGGACCTGCTGACCCGCGAGGAAGAAGCCGTCGACATCGCGACAAGGGAATATCGCTTCGATATCGAGCGCCTGGGCCGCCGGGTGACCGCGGCGTTCGACTGGGTCCAGGGCGTACCGGCCCTGGCGGCATTGCCGGCCGGTTGCTTCGGCGCCAGCACCGGCGCCGCTGCGGCCCTGATTGCCGCGGCCGAGCGGCCGGCCGTCGTCCGGGCCGTCATTTCGCGTGGCGGACGGCCGGACCTGGCGGGTGACGCGTTGCCGCGCGTGCAGGCGCCAACCCTGTTGATCGTTGGTGGTGAGGATGAGCAGGTGATCGCTCTCAATCGCTCGGCCATGCGGCGCCTGCACGCGCTCGTGGAACTGGCGATCGTCCCAGGCGCGACCCACCTGTTCGAAGAGCCCGGAGCCATGGAGGAAGTGTCGCGCCTGGCGACCGGCTGGTGTCACCAGCACTTGCGAAGAACCCGCGAGCCGGCGCCGTAGCTGAACGGCTGGGCGCCGCCATCGTCAGGCATTTTCCGTGCGACCGTCGAGCTCCATTCGCCGCCCGACTCGCTACACTCGGTCCGACTCTTGGCAGGTGCTGAGGTGCTGAGGTGCTGAGGTGCTGAGGTGCTGAGGTGCTGAGGTGCTGAGGTGCTGAGGTGCTGAGGTGCTGAGGTG
>Ga0163144_10019533_pt1 | contig 13623 bp, 8 predicted proteins | sample OliLak19BULKMAT1_FD_123175 | JGI IMG/M metagenome (GOLD analysis project Ga0163144, IMG submission 123175) | Freshwater microbial mat bacterial communities from Lake Vanda, McMurdo Dry Valleys, Antarctica - Oligotrophic Lake LV.19.BULKMAT1 | ecosystem: Environmental > Aquatic > Freshwater > Lake... | reverse complement strand
CAGATCGTGCGGCTCAGCTCGCTTACAAGAAGCCGCACAATCCGGGATCAGCCGTGCGGGTGTTCCCGTTCGTACTGAAGCCCGAAGCCGCTCCTGTGAACTAAGCATTCTTCTTCTGCAGTCCAGTAGCCGGAGCACTTCTGCTCCGGCTTTTTTGTTTTTGCACCGGTCACCTGGACAACACGTTTCCATGAAGATCCTTGTCATCGGTTCGGGCGGGCGAGAACACGCCTTGGTTTGGAAGCTGAGCCAATCGCCGCTTGTGGAAAAGGTTTACTGCGCTCCCGGAAACGCCGGCACAGCCATTGATGCCGAAAACCTGAATATACCGCCCGAAGACGTGAGCCGCCTCATCCGTTTTGTTCGGGACAACCACATCGATTTGACCGTAGTCGGTCCGGAAGCGCCACTCGTGGCCGGACTGGCGGATGAGTTCCGACGGCAGGACCTGGCAGTCTTCGGCCCATCGGCCGCTGCGGCTCGGCTGGAAGGCAGTAAGGTCTTCACAAAGAAGCTGCTCCGGAAAGCCAGCATCCCAACCGCGGGCTTTGCCGTCTTCAATCGCATGCCGGAAGCGATGCAGTATCTGGACGAATGCGAGGAGCAGCCGCTGGTCGTCAAAGCCGACGGACTTGCTGCCGGCAAGGGCGTGTTTGTTTGTGCGAACAGAGGCGAAGCTCGCGCGGCGGTGAAGTCTGTTCTGCAGGATCGGACGTTTGGCGCGGCTGGTTCTCAGGTTGTCATCGAAGAATGCCTTGTCGGGCAGGAAGCCAGCGTTCTGGCGATTGTTGACGGCGACACCATTGTGCCGCTTGATGTCGCTCAGGATCACAAGCGGGCCTTCGACCACGACCGAGGCCCCAACACTGGCGGTATGGGGGCGTATTGCCCGGCTCCGCTGATCACTCGTCCGATCATGGATGAAATCGTCCGCCGCATTCTCGTGCCGACGATTCACAACATGAAGGTCGACGGTTGCCCGTTCTCCGGAGTTCTCTACGCCGGCATCATGGTCACGGCGAGCGGTCCGAAAGTGCTCGAATTCAACGTTCGCTTCGGCGACCCGGAAGCACAACCTGTTCTGATGCGACTCCGCACGGACCTCGCTCACGTTCTCATGCTGGCCGCAACGGGCCGACTGGCGGAACTGGAGTCACTGGACTGGGACCCGCGCCCGGCAGTCTGCGTTGTCATGGCGTCGGAAGGCTATCCCGGCGACTTTTCCAAAGGCCGCACGATCACGGGCATTGAAGAAGCGAATGCACTTCAGGACGTGAAGGTGTTCCACGCGGGGACGACGATGAAAAACGGCGAGGTGGTCAATTCCGGGGGCCGAGTGCTTGGAGTCACAGCCCTCGGCGACACCATCGCCGCGGCGAAACAAAACGCGTACGCTGCCGTTGACAAGATTAAATGGCAGGGCGGCTGGTGCAGAACAGATATCTCGGACAAGGCATAGGAAGTGCCGTCGCTCTACTGTTGTCTCCCGCCACGCCGGGACGCCGTCGGCGGGGATTCGCTTCGTTGATGCGGCTTCAGAACAAATCCCCGCCGGCGGAGCGGCGGGTCAACAGTACGTGAGACAACAGCTGCTGCATGTCATAGAGCAAGGTTTCCGAACGAGGACTCACGCTATGCGTCGGATGATCGGTCGTCGCGACTTTCTGCAGTCGGTTACCCTGGCAACAACCGCGGCATGGCTGCCGGAAGTCATTGCGAAACAAATCTCCCGAACTGCGCCGCGCGAGAAGCTGCCAGTGGCTGCTGTCGTCACGGTCTATCACGACAACAGCCACGCGGATGTCCTGATCGGCAAGATCCTTGAAGGCTGGCAGCAGGACGGCGGCCCGGGGCCGGATCTGAAACTGGTCTCGCTGTATGTCGATCAGGTTGGCGGCGACGACATGAGCCGCGCGCTGGCTCAGAAGCACGGCTTCCGGATTGCCCGCACGATCGATGAAGCGATCACGCTCGGGACCGACAGAGTCCAGGTCGCCGGTGTGATCAGCATTGGCGAACACGGCGACTATCCTCTTACGCCGGATACGAAACAGCACATGTACCCCCGGCGGCGATTCTTCGATGAGATCGTCGCTGCGTTCGATCGCTGTCATGAAGTCGTGCCGGTCTTCAACGACAAACATCTGGCGTACAATTGGGATGACGCCAGGTTCATGGTTGATGCCGCCCGAGACCGCAACATTCCGTTTCTTGCCGGGTCCTCTCTCCCCCTGACATGGCGATATCCAACTCTCGAGCTGGACCGGACTGATGAGGTCGATTCGGTGGTCAGTGTCGGCTACGGAGGTCTGGAGGCCTATGGTTTCCATGCGTTAGAAATGCATCAGGCAATGATCGAACGTCGCAGAGGCGGTGAGACCGGAATTGCCTCAGTCCAGGCTCTCCGCGGCGATGAGATCTACCACGCGGCGGAGCAGGGCAGGTGGTCTGTCAAACTGTTCCAGTCCGCGCTGAAGACGTTGCCGAACAATGTCAGTACATCTCCCGACTGGACGAAACAGGAGACCGCTGCGATGTACCTGATGGAACATCGTGACGGGCTGAAGTCCGCCGTTGCGATGGTCGCCGGGCTGACTCCGGAGTTCGCGTTCGCAGCAAAGCTCAAAGGCCGCGCGGAACCCGTTGCCACCTGGCTTCGGCTCCAGGATCGCAAGCCGTACGCGCACTTCGCCCACCTGCTGAAAGCCGTCGAAGAAACGATTCACACCAACTCGGCAGTCTATCCTGTCGAACGCACCCTGCTGACCACCGGAACGCTCGACCGACTCATGCACAGCCTCGCCGAGAACGGCAAATCGTTCGACACCCCGGAACTGGACATCGCTTATCAGCCGTCGGACTGGCCATTTGCCAATCATGCCCGCTCGAGGCTGGTACTGCCTGAACCTGAATGAGTCGGAGCGGAATGGCCCTAGCCACCGGTGTCGTGACATTGATATCACACACACCGGCGGCTAGCGCCGTGCCGCTCACACAGAGCGTCATTCCACAATGTGAATCGGGTCCGCTCACGATGCCGAATGCAACTCAGCCAGCCAACTCTGCCAAACTCGAATTCACCGGAGGAACGCTGGTTCTGACCGGTATTCCGCTGCCAAAACTGGAAGAATGGTTTGGACGACTGCTCTGGATTCCCGACCGACGCATCGGGGCCGTTCGGTGTGATGCGATTCACTATGCATCAGTCATCGCGGAGCTGCAGCGTCGGCAGATCCGGTTTGAAAACATGGTGACCGAATGGCAGGAAGTTTGCTGGCGGGCCAACGCGCTGCATGAGCTGCGTCCGGAACAGATTCAGGCGGTCGATGCGTGGCTGTCCGCCGGTCAGCGAGGCTGCGTCGTGATGCCGACAGGGACCGGCAAGACCGAAGTCGCGCTGTCGATCATGCAGAGAACAAACGTCTCCACTCTGGTTGTGTCGCCGGTGCGCGACCTCATGTATCAGTGGCACCGGCGGATTCTTCGTACTCTGGGATACGACGCCGGCATCATCGGTGACAGCATCTTCCGTGTCGCGCCGGTCTCCGTCACGACGTATGACAGTGCCTGCATTCACATGCACACACTCGGCAGCAGGTTCGGTCTGATCATCTTTGACGAGTGCCATCACCTGCCCGGGCCGATTCGTCGCGACGCGGCCCGCATGAGTGCAGCTCCGGCGAGACTTGGCCTGACGGCGACTCCCGAGCGTTCGGACGGAAAACATGCCGACCTCACCGAACTCATCGGCCCGATCGTTTACGAACTCCCGATGAGCAGCGCGCGGGGTCAGTCACTGGCCGAATACGACATTGTCCGTATCCCCGTGCATCTCAGCGACGACGAACAGAAACGGTACGACCGCCTTTCTGAAGAAGTGAGTGGCTACATGTATGAACAGCGGCAGGAGAATCCGAAGTTCACCTGGGAGGACGTCTGTGCCGAAAGCTCAGTCTCACCGGAATCGCGCAAGGCCCTGAAGTCATTTCATGCCAAGCGCGCGATTGAGGATCGGGCCGAAGAAAAGCTCAAAACTCTGGAAGATCTCTTTCGCCTCCACGCAGGAGACCGCTGCATCGTCTTTGCCGGTTCGAACGCGATGGCGCGCGATGTGTCGCTGAGGTTTCTGATTCCCTGCCTGCTGAATCACTGCGGCAAGAAAGAACGCCTGGATGTGCTCGAAGGCTTCGAGGCGGGCGACTATCCTGCGATTGTGGCGAATCAGGTGCTGGACGAAGGCGTTGATGTGCCAGCCGCAAAAGTGGCAATCGTGATCGGCGGCATGGCCTCCTCGCGACAGGCTCGCCAGCGACTGGGTCGCATCCTGCGTCGCAGCGGAAACGCGAAGGCTGTGCTGTACGAAGTCGTCTGCACGGGAACAAACGAAGAAAAACGCTCCCGCCAGCGACGGCAACATTCCACGTTTGAAGGAACAAAACACCGGCGGGCGACGAAGGGCAAGTAAATACTGTTGACCATTCGCTCCGCCGGCTGGAATTCGCTCGTCGCACACTGAAATGATCTCGCCGCGTGCGAAACCAAATCGCCCGTCGGCGGAGCGACGGGCCAACAGTATAGCCCATGCTGACCAAAGAACATGCCATCTCCCGCTACGATTTTCACCGCCAGCAGGTCATTCCCGATCGGCTGACGACGGGGGAGCACGCTCAGTACATCGGCTTTGCCGAACGAATGCTCGAAGTCTATCGCAAGGGCTCAGGTCAGCGACGGCGCGAGCTGCATCGTCAGATTCAGGCGGTCTTTGAGGACGAACCCGACTGTCCTCAGCGCCGCATTGACGGATTCTGCAAATTGCTCGACGATCAGTCTGAGTACGCCGCCGCCGGACGCCGCGATGCCCCGAAGCTGCGCCGGGAAGTTTTTCGCATCGCCGCAAAACATCATCCGCTCGTAACGAAAGCGGACAGCCTGTTTGAACATTGTTCGGAAGAGACTCAGGCATTGATCGCCCGCACTCTTGGCCGCGACTGGTTCGACATTCGTGATGAACTGTTCGCCGACGTCATCGACTTTCACAGGCTGGAGAACTTCCCCGGCTATCCGAACGCTCGAGCCCTGCTGTCGCGTTACAACGTCGCACAGGTTCAGGCCGCACTGTTCTCCGCCGTGTCGATGGACATTTATGCGACCGGCGACTTCAAACGCATCCTCCGAGCCGCCCGGCTCGCGCGATTGATGCACACGATCCAGCGGACAGGGCAGGGCACTTATCACATCCGGCTCGACGGCCCGGCATCTGTGCTGCGGGAGACTCGCCGCTACGGAATTCTCATGGCCAAATTCCTGCCGGCACTCATCTCCTGCGCAGGCTGGAGAATGCACGCGGTCGTGGAAACTCGCAGCGGCTGGAAACTGAGTCTCGACCTGAGCGAACAGGATCGCCTGCAGAGTCACCTGCCGCCTGACTCCGAGTTCGACTCGTCGATCGAAGCCGACTTCGCCGAAAAATGGGGCGACGAAGTCCGCGAAGGATGGAGCCTGGAACGCGAAGGCGAGTTTTTGTACTCCGGTCAGAAGACCTTCGTCCCTGACTTTGTCTTCAGGCACGACACCGGCAAAGTTGCACTGATGGAAATCATCGGTTTCTGGACTCCCGAATACATCGAGTCCCGCCTTCAAACTCTGGCCGTGTTTGAAGGGTCTCCGATCCTCCTCGCCATCCACGAATCCACCTCGCATCACTTCAAGGCCGCGGGGATGGAATCCAGGATCATCACCTACAAGACCGCTCTGCTGATCAAACCGGTGCTGGAAGCGCTGGCGAGAATCTTTGGCGAATGAACCTGGATCGCAACTCCAGCATCCAGGGCGAGCGGTGGTGCTGAGTTGGCGGAACAGCGCAAGATGTCATCAGTCTGGTGGATTCAGGAATGCGGCAGCCTCCTTCAGCGGCTCGCGCAGGTGTTCCGGCACGCTGCTGAGACTGCCAGGCACCATGCGCAGTTCCTGCACCTGCGACGGGTTCGTGAAGTCATAGCTTCGCACCACGCCTTTCTCGATCAGCCACACGACACCTGCGCCGCGGTCCCAGGCGAAGGCGTATGTACCAATTCCGTCTGGCAGCGTGATTTCGTGTGGTCGGTGCAGCGAGTTGACTTTCGGATCGGGTGAAATGAACGCGATGGTCGCCTTGTTCGTGCGGCGGTCACTTTCCGTGAGCTGACTCACCAGCAGATGGGCTTGATCGCCGAGCACGTAACGACCAGGGCTGTTTGCCGTGCGCGGTGCTTTCGCGGCGTTCGGGTCTGCCGCGATGACTCGGAAGATGATTTCGCCTGTCGGCAGTTTTCCGACAAACGATTCGATGCGAGGCCTTGCCTGCAGGCGAGTGACCAGTGTTTCCAGAGCGTCTGCAGCACTGTCGGCAACGAATGAAGCAAGTTCCTCGGAGGTTGGTGATTCTCCGAAGAGCCCCTGCGTGACTCTGCGGAGCAACAGTTCGCGGTCGGCGTCCGTCGACGGCAGTGGCGCTTCGCGCTCGACCCGCTTACGCACGACCAGTTTCCATAACTCCACCGGGTCCTTCGGATCATCCAGCCCCGTCCAGCCCTCTCGACTGGCATCCACGGTTGAAGAAAACCGCACTTCATCGCCTTCCTTCACCTCAATCCACGCGCCGACACTTCCGGTGCTGCGCTCCTCAACATATTCGCCTGCGCCGATCGCGATGCCGTGGCCGGGCACCTCGACATATTCGCCGGGCTCAAGTCGATATGTGGTCATGAGCGTGATGCCCGTGTACCAGGTGCTCCCGACGTTGATAGCATTGCCGTGGGCATCACGCGCTTCGTGACGATCGTCCTGATGCCAGGTCTCTGTTTTGAAGATGACCGGTTTCGTGCCGGTGTTGTTGAAGAGCACTCAAGCCTTCAGCACCGATCCCAGCGGATACTGTTCGGCTCGCGGCTGCAGCAGCCAGGCCGCACGCAGACCATTTGGTGCCGGTTCGCCCCATGCGGCACTTTTCAATTCAATCGGCAGCGGCGTGCCATGCTGAACTGTCCACATCTCCGATGATTCCATCGGAGTGTCCGCCCAACTCACCGGAGCGGTCGAGATTGCAGTCACCTCATCGAGCAACGCGACAACGTCGGCTTGTTCCCAATCGTGCGACTTGTCGAACTTTGAACGCAACGCAACGAACTTTGGTGTCGCTTCGTTGGCGGGATACTGCTTAACGAAGTCATCCAAAGTATTCGCCACGTGCCCGATCAGTGCGCCGGGGATTTTGCCATCGCTGCGCGCGCTGGATTTCCAAGTTTCAAAGAGAGCTTTGGACACGGCGTCTTTCGGTTCTGCATTCAATGCGGGAGCGTCGGTTTTTTGTTCATCTGCGTCCGCGGCCCGCAGCATGGCCAGCGGGACGGCGATGCCAACGCCGAGCAGCAAGCCCACCGTGGCAATGGCCGTGGTGACGCTGCGACGGTTGAGCCGGTCGCTGAGCACGGCCACGAGGCGGCCTTCCAGCGAGGACTTCCGCGCCATGGCGAGGCCACAGGCGGCGGTCCAGGGAGCGACCGAGAGCTTCGTGGCAACCTGGAGCAGGTGATCCGCATAGGCGGATGGGCGGACGCCGCTGGCGAGGACCATGTCGTCGCAGGATCGCTCACGTTCGACGTGCAGTCGCCAGGCGGCAAACCAGACGAGCGGATTAAACCAATGCAGCGCACAGGCCATCTGGGCCAGGAACTGTGCGAGCGTGTCGCGGCGTTTGATGTGAGAAAGTTCGTGCAGCAGGACTGATCGCAGTTGGTCGCTGCTCCATTGCCGAGCCAATGCCGGAAGCAGCAGCCGATATCGAAGGATGCCCCACACGACAGGAATTGTTTTCGCCGGGTGAATCAATACCGTGATGCGGCGACGAATTTGAAGCTGCAGACAGGCGACGTCAAAGGCAGCGACAATAGGATCCACCTCTGCAGGACGGCATTCGCAGGCCGTCGAATTCGTGACCAACGGACGTTGCAACGGTCTGAGACGGTCGTCGCACGAGATGATCGTGGCTCCGCATTCGGTCTTCCAAAGGACGATGCGGGCTGCAATCAGCCGGAGGATCAGGATGATGAATCCAGCAGCCCAAACCACAGGCACCGCGATTTGCCAGGTCCATGGTGTGCTTCCTGGTGCCGCAGACGCGACCGGTTGATCGGCCCCTGCGGCTGTGATCTCAGCGTTAGAAGTACGTGGTGTGGTGCCTGCATCATCAAGTTCAAGCGAGATCGCTGGTGCTGCATAGTTCATATGCGAGCTATGGGACTGTTGGGATTCATAAGTCCCATACTTCGCATAGATCCCATCAGTCCCATTGCCTTCATCAGCCTGATCACCAACCACACCCCACGCTGGCAGCACTCGCCATTGAGGCAGCATTGACGAGAACACCGGCACAGCCAGCATCGCGACAATCGCGACCAGCCAGACGAGATGCCGCGTGGCTGCCGAATCACGGCGCAGGATCAATGCCACGAGACCGGCAACCGCCAGCAGCAGCAGCGCCGCTTTGATCGTGGAATCGATCAGCAGAAGAGTCGAACCACTGAAGGCGACAGCGATCGGAAGAGACATACGATTCATCTCAGCGGCCCTCCGTTCGAGCATGTTCAATCAATGCAATCAGCCGCTCACGCTCCTCGTCACTGACACTATCCTTCCGAGACAGCAGATGCGCGGCAAGTGCTTCTTCGAGCGAACCGCCGAAGAACGTTTCCAGGACTCGCTGAAACGCGCTGCGTCCGGCTTTGGCTTTGGCCTGGCGAGGCAAATACATGACCTCACGACCGTTTTCGCGGCGGCGGAGGTGCCCCTTCTCCTCCAAAATATGCATCAGCCTCCGTACGGCCATCGGCGTCGGCGGATCTGGAATCGTCTCGACGACCTTGTTGACTGTCGCTTCGCCCAACGCGAAGACGGCATCCATGATCTGCCGCTCGCGGCGACTCAGATCCGGGGGATTCGGCATGGATAGCTCCTGCAGGTGATTTCGTGTCCTGGACCTACTGTCGTCTCCCGGCCCGCCGGGACTCCGTCGGCTGGGATTCATGTCTCGCACAACGCATCGATTCGCTCAAGTGCAAAGCAGGAATTCCCGCCGGCGGAGCGGCGGGTCAACAGTAGACTGCTCACAATTCCTTGATGGTGATTTCGCGACGAGTAGCGTTAAGATATTAACGCAAAGAAGCGCAATTGCAAGACCAGTGTCGTTAAAACTTTAACGAATAGCGAAAGAACGCAGTTCCTCGCACGATGCAACGCTCCGGTCGCGTGCAAGGCAGGAATTCCCGCCGGCGGAGCGGCGGGCCAACAATCGGCTACATCCCGGTGCCGGCGGCGTCGTTGAGTTTGCTAATGTCAGCGATCTGCTGGTCGATGGCCTTTTGGGTGAGCTTGTGAAACTCGCCCTCGGTCAGAGAATCAGCAAGGGCACCGGGGCGGCCTTCCTGGGCTCGGTCGAGTTCTCCGGCGAGGCGCTGCATCCAGTCGGGGGGTTCGATGCCGGAGCCAATGCGGGCGTTCATGAAGTCAGCGATCTCGTTCCGCAGCGTCTGAAAGTTGTGCTCAACTTCTTCATTGGTGTAACCGGGCGTACCTGGGCACGATCTGGGGACAAGTGCCGCCATGCGGTTCTGCGCGAGCGCACCGATGATGCGTTCTCCGATGTGATCGTGCAGCGCGGGAAGGCGGACGCCATATTCTGTTTCGAGTGATTCCAGTTCCTCAACGAACGAACCGGAGATCTCACGCGACTCATCGCCGACGTATTCTTCAACACCGGCGGCGACCTCCATATCGCCCCGCCGCACCATGGTTTCATGAGCGACCTGCCACGGAATCGTGTTCCATTCAAACCGGTCGTACAGTGCTTCCAGCCGCAGAAAGTCGAGCAGACAGTACAGGCGGTTGCCGTAATCAGAATGTGTCGTCGTGGTATTGTATTCGAGGAACCTGTCGAAGTTGTCGACGACGCATTCATAGATGAACTCGGCCAGATCTGCCGCGTCCTCGCGATCCAGTTCACCCGACTCAAAGTCTTCGAGGATCTTCACGTTCTGAGTCAGCGCGACCGTTTCCTGCAGTTCTTCGAACAACGTTTCCGCGCCGTGATGCAGGATCGCGCGGACGTTGCCCAGGGTCAGCATTCGGGTATGGAACAGATCTTCGCCGTAGTCGTTGATAAAATCGCGGACTTCCACGGCGTATTCGTCATCATGCAGATCTTCGACGACGGACAGACGCATCGATCCGCTGTGGCGGGTCCAGAGATCGGAATAAGAATCCAGCAATCTCTGAATCCGGCGCAAAATGTTCTTCACTCTTTGCTTTCCGTCCGCCTTCCAGCGCGTGGCGGACTGCAGAATGCATTCGACGGAACTGCTGAGTCCGATCCGGTACAGTCGGTCGAACTCGGTGACTGCCTGACCCGAAGGTCGCAGGGTCCGTTCCATTTGCAGCGACGTCTGCAGCAGTTCAAAGGTCTCTTCAAGCAATCCCAGTCGCGGCAGCTGGCTGAGCAGCACGCGGATCATGGACTGCAGAGTTCGGGCTTTCAGGATTGCCGTCGGCTGGCCGCCGTTTTCGAACGGAACGTACAGCAGCGGACGCCGCTTCAGCTCCTTGCAGAGCGCCGGAAAGCATTTTCTTGCTGCGTCCGCGTCACGGGCGAAGGCGGCCGTAAACATTCGCGACAACTGCCGATCGAGCGACACACTGTCTTTGCTGCCGGCCGGATCTTCGGCGATGACCGCTCCGATCAGTCGCTCGGCCATCAGAAACTCGACGGTTGTCGACAGGGCGTTTTGCATCAGCAGGAAACGACACTGCATCTGCACGTCGTACTCGATATTGCCTTCCAGGCCGGATCCCATCGACGGGATTTCATAATCCCGTACTTCGCGAACGAGTTCTCCCATTCCGTTCAGGCGACTGCGGATCGATGCCAGCCATTCGCGGAGATGTTCCTTCTGATCCGCAGCGGTTTCGGACGTGGCGGCAGACCGGGCGACACACACCGCAGCGATACCCCACAGTGAGCCGACTGTGTGCAGAAACTTCAGTCGCGGTTCGATTTGCCGGTACAGCATTTCGAACTCGGTTGTGCCGGGACTGGAGGGCCCGTCCATGGTGTCGGACGCATTGCCGTCGTCTGTGGAATCGCGGTAGGTGACATCGTCCCACGCGGCTTCAAGCAGATTTTCTTCGGAGTCATCACGATCGAACAGATGTTCCAGATCGAGATCATCCTTGGCATCTTTGCCACCCTTGCGGTCCTTCTTCCGCTGTTCCGCGAATTCGCCAAGGCTCGGGATTTCCCAGCAGCTGCCGGCGTTTGCTTCCATGAATGCAAACAGGCGCCGCAGGCTGCTCCAGCGCTGAATCTCATCCGGCTGATCGCAGATGCATTGCAGCAGGCGATGCAGCATCCGGTGGATGGAATGCGGGCCGTTTTCAAGTGCAACGGTCTCGGCCCGACTGAGCCACTGCATCAGCAGGCCCATCGCGGCCACATGATCGTTCCGGTCGAGCAGGGCAGTGACCACCTGAGCAAAACTGCTGGTGGCGTCGAAGTCTTCGACATGCTGTCGCCAGAAGGAGATGTCACCGGCAGACTCACCGGCTGTCCGCCACTCGGCGAGCACTCGGGCGACCTGAGTCGCGGCTTCGACGGATTTGATGCCTTCGACATGTGTCAGATCGTTGACCGTCGTCGTGGCGTAGCGGTCCCACTGTTCAGCCAGAGTGCGGAAGTCATGCAGCACCGCCTCGTGCAGATCCTTTCGTCCGGCGGCCGACGCTTCGCTCATGGTCAGTGAACACACATCGAAGATCTGGCCCATGATATCGAGAAGAACTTCGACTCTTGAATCCGGGATCGAATCTTCCCGCGTGAAAAACAGCGGAAACAGTCCCTGAAACGCCAGAATATTCCACGGGTCAACGATGCCGCCGCATTCAATACCACGGTGCAGCAGATCGATGACTTCGTTGATCAGCTGGCGGGCCTTTTCGAGTTCGCCGCTGCGGACGATCCGGGGAACCATCACCAGCCGCGACTGAATCTCGGACTCAAACCGCGCCGACAGACAGGGGATGACAGACGCCTCCTCGCAGCTGGCCTGTTCGAACCCCATCCGGGCGAACATCCATGACAGATGTCGGTGCTGAACCTGATCGGCTCCGTACTTGGCGAGGTACATGTTCAGTTCATGCCGCACATGGCCGAACGGCTGACGGGAGTCTTTGGCCAGTTTCTTCAGTCGCCGGGCGCGCTCGCCTTTCGCAGATTCCAGGAGCTTCTGATAAAAATTATCCCTCTGTCTTGCGACGACCGGCAGCAGTGACGTGAGCGACACGCTCGAATCATAGGTCTGCGGCCCGGATCCGCTGATCGCCGATGCCATCAAAATCGTTCCGGCGAGGACCGCGGATGCATCGAACAGGCGTTCAGGATCTGCTTTTCCGGCTTTGCCCGCCTTGCCGTTAATCCAGTCGAGGAGGGAATCCACAATCAGCCGCCGCAGAATGAAGCGGCGATAGAAGCCCTTCGTATCGATCTCTTCCGGATCCCATTCGCCGAACACATAATTCGTGCGCTTGTTGACCGGATGCAGATGATCGTGGGACCTCATGTCGAGGCTCAGTTCTGAGAGCCGGTCGACCGAGAAGTGTGCCCCGGAGACAAGATCTTCCGGCAGATCCCGCATGAAGGCCATCGTGGAATTGATCAGTGCTTCGTACGGGCCGGCCGCCGCTCCCACATCGTCGAAATACAGCGGCAGCGGGCAGAATCTCTCATGCGCATAGACTTCGGAACGGCGATCATTTTCCAGCACCGCGACCGGGCGGTACCCGACGTAATGATTGAGCCGCTTCACAGCGACTGCGATCGTCTGCGATGGTTTGTTCTCGCCGCATTCCGCTCTTGCGGAAAGAACTGCTTCGAACATCCGAGCCAGCAAAAGAGGCGCATAGTGATCGGCTTCCGTGAGATGCCCCAGCAGATCCGCATGATGCCGGTGGTACGCGGGAAGCAGGTCGTTGAGTGTCAGTTGAATGACCGCTTCGGCCTGAGCCGGATTCGCGCAAGCGGCGTCTCCGGAGGCCGACAGTCTCTGCAGTTCAGTCAGCAGGAAATCCCGCAACACGGCGGGCGACCGAGCGCGCACAGGATCGCGAAACAGTTCATTCAGGCCGCTGCGAAACCGTGCACCGGGAGCCCCCTGAGAAAAGTTGAGATAGCCCAGCAGATCTCTGAGCGCATCGGCGTCGACCGGGGCTGGAGTGCTGACTGCCGAAGATTTTCTGGTACTCACGCGGGATAAATTCTGTCAGAGCGGAACAAAGGAACGGTCAGGGTTACTAGTCGACGTCAGTGCGGACATTTTTGGCAGTACGCGCGGCCGAGGGAAGGGACGAATCTTGAGGGTGTTGAATTGAGGAGTGATTGTTTCTTGCTTTGTATTTTTTCTTCTTTCCTGCCGCTGTCCCCTCTCCCCCGTTTCGGGGGAGAGGGCCAGGGTGAGGGGGCTCTCATTTTCCTTCTTTCTTCATGTCGCAACCACACTCATGAACCCCCTCATCTCCCGGCGCGCCGGGATCGGCCACTTT
>Ga0163144_10019531_pt1 | contig 13624 bp, 20 predicted proteins | sample OliLak19BULKMAT1_FD_123175 | JGI IMG/M metagenome (GOLD analysis project Ga0163144, IMG submission 123175) | Freshwater microbial mat bacterial communities from Lake Vanda, McMurdo Dry Valleys, Antarctica - Oligotrophic Lake LV.19.BULKMAT1 | ecosystem: Environmental > Aquatic > Freshwater >... | reverse complement strand
GAACCCCTTGCAGTCGCACCGGTGGTGGTCGCCCCGGCCGATGAACACCTCGTAGCTCGCCACGTCCTTGTCGCTCTGGCCACCAGCGCACCGGAACTTGAATGCCCGGCCCTCGAACTGGCAGGGGAACTCGTCCACGATGTAGCACGCCGTCCGCTTGCGGTCCTCAATGTACAGCAGACCCTTGCCCTCACCGCCCCGCACCCAGCGGATCGCGGTCGGCTCGGTCGTCGGCAGCACGTCCAGGCAGGTCGTCGGGGATGTCGCGGTCATGATCTCGGCTCCCGTGCGGTGCGTCCTTGTCTCTACACGGGTAGTATATACTTGCCTAGGCCCAACTACAAGAGTCGGCCTAGGAAAACTCCGGGTATTCGTGTATATTGTTTTGGAAGGAGGCCGCCATGCCCACGAAGAAACGCCCCGGGATGACCGGGGTTTACGTCGAGATTCCGGACGAGATGAACGCGGAACTGGAAGCCATCGCCGGGAGCCTGCCGCTCGGCGGGAAGGCGGATCACGTCCGGATGGCGATCCGTCGCCACCTCGACAACCCGCCCCGCGTGGAATCCACGCCGTTGCCCCCGGTCCCGTCCGACCCGCCGAAGCCGGCCCCGAAGAAGCCCAAGAAGTGAGGACAGCCCACTACGAAGGGAAGTGATCACGGGTTCTGCGGGCACCCAAACAGGCGGTCGAAGTTCGTTTCCCCGTAGAGCCGCTGGCCCGTCGGCGAGCCGTCGTAAGTCATCAGGAACCACTTTCCGGCGTTCAGGTCGCCAATCGTGAAGATCGCCCCGGGTCCGGTCCGACCGCGCCACGGCCCGTTGTTCCAGCCTTTATTGTCGGTAATCGGCATCGCGGGAGTACCGGTCCGCCCCTTCGGTGGATCGAACCAGGACATGAGCAGTTGCACATCATAGCTCCACCTCGCTTCCGTGCCGGCGGCGAGTGCCCACGGCTTGCGCTGGAGTTTGACGCCGTCCAGCCGCAGCGTCCCGGCCGGGCGGCCTCGCCACGTCAGGGAGTTGACCCGCCCCATGCCAGCGATCAGCCGCCCCGGCGACGTGGTGCCGATCGTCATGATCCAGTTCTCTGGAACATCCTGCCAGTACACGACGAGGTTCGATTGAATCAGGATCTGGCTCAGCTCGGCCGGGTACGGCTTTCCGAAGGGACTGCTGTAAGTGAGGAGCGGCGTGCCGGCCCCTTCCGCGAACGTAAGCTGGTCGCCCGTAACGGAGAGCGCTTCGACCTTCGGCTCTTCATCGATCCAACACCACCGTTCCCACTCGAAAATGGTGGCCACGTCGGAAAGGATGTCGAACGCTAACGGCTCGAACCGGAGGGTGAACTTGGCTTTCTGGTAGTTGGCGTAATTTTGGAGGCTGGTGGCCGCGTTGACGGCTGCCCGCGCGGCTCTCTTGAGCGTCACCCCGCCACCGACATTGCTCATCGGCAGGGGCTTGAAATCTTCTACGGCGGCCGACGTGCAAATCATCCCCGGGAATTTCGGGTGGAACACCGGTGGGGTACGGCGGAGGACTTGCGGGGAGCCGGCAACGGTGGCGTACCCGAGGGCGAAGCGGAGAGCCCCGCGGGTTTTAATGCTATCGATAATCCCGGCGAGCGGTGCCTCTCCGGTGCCCCGGCTAAACATCGCCGCCCCGTTGGGCGAGCGGCTCGCAACCGTCTCTTGCCAGTGTAAGACCTTGAACTCTTCAACGGTGCCGGCGTATGGGTCGGGTGCTGCCATGCCGCAGCATGATGCCTGCGAGGGGAACCCGCGTCAGGAGAAAAGCTCCCGCATCGTGCCGACGAGTCCGCCCACAGCCCCTCCGAGGACGGTTCCGACGCCCGGAAATACATACGTCCCGATGAGGGCACCGGCTCCGGCGTGGCCGACGATGCTCCGACCACGCCTGCCCTCTTCGCCGGTGCCACCGAGAAGAAGCCGGCCTAATATGTCAAGCGTGTTGACCTGAATCTTCTTGAGTTCTTCCAGTTGTTCGCTCGGGATGTTTGTCGTTCCGCCGTAGACCGACGTGTACGTTCGAGTTGCGAGACTCTGCACGTCGCCGATCTGGGCTTGCCGCACGGATGCCCCGACGCTCGACCCGGTCTTGATCTCGAAATCCTCTTTTCCACCTGCCAGTCCGATCATCTCCAGCACGTCCCGAATCACATCGCTGACGAACGAAAGTGCGCCTGACAGTTTGTCCAACAGTGGGGCCAGCCCCTCCAGCAAGGGCATCAGCACGAGCCCGAGGCCGACCGATTTGATGGCGAGTCCGGCCATCCGGCCGGCTGCGCGGATGGCGGCACCCGCACCCATGAACCTGGTCGCCGTTGCGGTCAGGATCGCTTGCAGTGCGGGCAGGATCGCTTTCAGACTGATCATCCGGGCGACGAGGATTCCCAGGTAGCCGACGATGGTTGGGATCACCGCCCCGGACGCACTCAGAGCCCCGGCGAGCGTGCCCACAAACCCGGCGACGGCCTGGAGGATCTTCGCGAGAGCCTTCATTGCCGGAACCAGCACCCCGGACGCGGCCGGGACGATGATTTGCGCCATCGCCTCGAAGACGCTCCCCAACGTCTTCAGCACCGCCCCGAACGCGACGACGAGATCCTTCCCGTGCGCCATCGTCCCGGCGACGCCGACGAACGCCCCGGCCAGTGCCCCGACGATGAGCGGGATCGGTCCCATGGAGGCGAGTAGGGTTTTCGCGGCGAATGCCACGACGGTCAGGACTGCCCCGAGTCCGGCCCCACCCGCGAGGCCGGCAATGAGCTTTTGTGCCTGGGGCGAGAGGGACGCGAGCGCGTCACCGAGAGTCCGCATCAGCGCTGTCAGCCGCGCCAGGACCGGGAGGAGCATTCGCCCGATCACGCCCTGGAGGTCGTCCGTCACCAGTTTCCAGCGGATGATAGCCGCGGGGTCGGCCTTGCCGACGAACCCCGCCAGGGTGTCGCCGAACGATTTCATCGCCCGTTCCGCGCCCCACAGGATTGCGCCGACCTTGGCCGCCCCGGTGGCAAACGCTGTGAACGCCCCGGCGGACGGCGCTGCGGGTGTTGCCGCAGCGGGCGGGGTCGCTGGCGGGGTCGCGGGCGGCGTCGCGGGCGGCGTCGCGGGTGGGGTGCCCGGTGGCGTGGCCGTTGGGACGGTCCGGAGCGCGGCGAGGATGTCGGTGAGCAGCTCGGTAAACTTGTCGAACGCCTTCGCGATCGGGATGCCGCCGGCGACCATCTCCTTCAAAACATCGTCAAGTGTTGCCGGCATCGGTCGTCTCCCGGGTCGCGGCCCACTGGTCGTATGCGGCCCCGAGCGCGTCCGCGTCGCCGCCGAGTCTCACCCCGGCCATCACGTACTCGTCGCGGGTCGGGAGTCGGTCGGTCTTCGTCCGTTTGCCCCGCTTCCGGTTCCGGTCGAGCGCGGGCTTGACCACGATCTCCCAGAACTGGTAGTCGGTGATCCGGCCGACCTCGGTGGGTGTCCAGCACCAGGGCTCGCCGCACAGGGTGCGGTAGACCGTCAGGAGGTTGAATCGGAACCCGGTGCCGCCCGGGTCTCGATCGACGCCGCCACCGCCCGCGAGACCTTGACCGCGTCCTCGGGCCTTACGCCGCGCTGGACGGCCGCCGCCGCGAAAAAATCCGGGCTGACCGCCGACACCGCGGCCTCGATCTGTTCGGGCTCGTCCGCCAGCAGCCGCATGGCGTCCGCCTCGGTCGCGTCCGGGTGGTGCTCCTGGAGTAGCGACATCAGGAACATCACCGCCCCGACGGGCGACTGGATAATTTCCGCCCACCCCTGGGCGAACGTGTAGTAGTGGCCTTGCTTCAGCAGCCGGTCGGTGTGGGCGTAAGTCTCGTCGCCGTCCGCCCCGCCCACCGCCCGCTTGGTCTTGATTGCGTCCCGGACGACGTGGCCCCGCACCAGCTCTTCCAACCGGCCCTTGGCGTCCTGGGTGTTGAACCCGAGCCGCCACGTTTTGCCGCCGCTGACGACGGTCGGACCCGGTCCGGCGGCCATGTGGGACACGCCAGCAACATTTTTCGGAACCTTCTGCAATCGCTTCGTCACGGGCAGTCCTCAGATTTGGCGACGCACTCGCCGGTCTCGACGGAGACCGCGGCCCAGGGCCGGATCTCCCACACTTCCAACCGGTCCCACACGAACTCCATCCGCCTCCGCCCGTCTGGCTCCTCGTGCCACGTCCGCCGGCGGGTCCGCGAGTCCGCCATCGGCTCGCCGTCGGGACCGGTGACGAACCGCCCGAGCTTCCCGGACGTGGCGGCGTAGAAGACGTTCGGGATGCGGACCCCGGTGGCGGTGTCGATGATGCGGACGCAGCACGGGAACCCGATCGAGCCGGGTTCCCGCGCGTCCTTACGGCAGTCGAAGACTCGCATAATCACGCCGCCGGGGACACGAGGCCGTTCGTCTGGAGTTCGGCCGTGAATCCCGCCTTGTCCCGCACGCTGGTTTGGGGCTGGAAACTCAACACGTCGGCCGAGCACACGTACCCGAGCGAGATAAACTTCCGGTATAGCAGCGAGCAGACGAGCGCCCCGCCGGGGAAGAACAGATTGACAGTAACGTCGTTGACGTACCCCTCGACGCTGAACGTGGTGTCCAGTACCCCCGTCAGCCCCTCGGAGTGGACGTTCCCCGTGGCGGCCGACGCCACCGACTCGAAATTCGTCGTGTCCAGGCGCTCGCGGCGGAACCCGATGTTCCAGCGGAACGTTCCGGACGTTGAAATTGCGCCCGCCGTGAACCGGGCGTACCTCCCAGGTAAAAATGCCACTGGCGTTCTCCCGTTTTGGGTTAAGTGGGCGGGTCAAATGCTCTGGTTGATAAACCCGTACAGGTTGACGGCCGCGGCCGTCGCGTTGGTCAAGTAGAGCGCCGTCACGTCCACGTCGAACGGGTTCCCGCTCACCGTGTCGATCGTGGGCATCCCGCTGACCCACACGAGGGGCTTGTTGGCGGTGAATACGAACGTGTCGTTCGGAGACCCCCCGCTGTTCGTCTCGATGGTCAGAGCGCCGTCCGTATAAAGGAAGATCGATTCCAGTTCGCTGATGTCGATTGCGATCGCGAACACCTGGTCGGTGGTGGACGCCGGAACCGAGATATCGATTTGGGTGCCGCTGGTTCCGGTCGCGCTCGATGTGATCCCGTTGATCGCGGTCGAGCCGCCAGTGGCGGTGAAGCTGATGGTCGAGTCAACGGACATCGGATTGCCCCGGTGGTGGTGGTGACGCACCACATTTTCCCACGTCTCCGGGGAACCCGCCCCGGCCGGTTCCCCAGCCTACAGGCATGATGCGGGTATGACGCTCCTGCCCGCGATCCTGGCGAAGTACGACGAGCTGACCATGACGGGGGGGTTCTCCCCCGCGGAGGTTCCGGTCTACCACGACCGAGCCCCCCAGGTGGTCTCGGTCCAACTCCGCTTGCCGTACACGATCGTTAGCCTTATGACCGGCGAGAACACCTTGACGTTCGAGTCGGACGGGGTCGAGGCGAGCCGGTTGACGTTCCGGATCTACTCCACCTCGGAAGCGAACCTGGACTTGTACATCGGCCGCGTGCGATTCAACGGCGGGCCGGTGCAAAGCGGATACGGGTTCGACAACGGCACCCTGCCGAACCTGACGGACGGCGTTTTGCTCACGATAATCCTGAGCAAGACCCCCACCAAGTCATTCGACGGCATCGACCGGGACGGGAACAACGTCTACCGGGCTGACCTGGAGTACGCCGTTGAAATCCAGAGGAGCTGACCCGTGGGCTTCTCGCTCGGCAGACTCACGGCGTCCGACGCGGCCCGCCTCAACGAGATGTGGGAGGCGGCCCAGGCGTTCAAGCGGATGACCGTGGCCGCCCCGGGGTCGATGGCCCGAGTCGGGGGCACCCCGGTCATCACCGTGCCGACCCCTCGGCCGGAAATCCTGGCGGTGATTACCGCGAACGACGGCGGCACCCCGCCCGTCCACACGGCCAGGCGCAAGACCCGTTCGACGGACGGCGAAGAAAACCTTGTCGTTAGCTACTTTCCGGAGGTGCTGTACCACCAGGTGTTGAACCCCCTGGAGGAGGTCATTCCGGCCGGAACCCTGGTGATCCTCACCCCAATCCCGGAGTGCCCCGATTGGTTCTGGGCCGTACCACTGTTGGCTGCCGCCAGCGAGGGTTCCGGTTCCGGGTCGGGGTCCAGTCCGCCCCGGGACTTCGAGGCCGGCGGACCCGGTTGGGTGGCCGGGCTGTGTGCCCGGAACTGCCTGAAGTTGACCGTGTCGGCGACGTATGGAATCTGCGAGGGGGTGGACCAGTCGCAGGTGATCCCGCTCACGTCGGCCGACGGCGCGACGTGGGATTCCGCCTGCGACTTCCAGTATTGCCCGGAAGCCGGGTCCGGGTCCGGGTCCGGGTCCGGCAGCGAGCCGGGTGGCCTGGCGGTGGTGTTCACCCGGGACGGCGGTCAGGGACTGCCGAAACTGACGCTGGGCGGGACGCGGCTGATCTACGCCGGGGCGGGTCGGTCGGGCGGCGTGCCCTACGTCGAGTTCGCTGGCGGAGGCGACCTGTGCGGCGGGTGCCCACCACCCGACGCCGACCCGTGCGCCGGCAGCGGCAGCGGGTCCAGCCCCGAGCCGAACCCCTGCGGAACGGACGGCGGGTGCGGGTCGAACTACTTCGTACTCCGGATCGCGTGCGGAGCGTGTCCGCTCGCCGGGTTCACCGGTCCGGGATGGTACTGCGTGCTGTCCGCGGGGGCGTGCTGCGACGACGTGGGTGCCACGACGACCGCCGTCGAGCTGCTGTGCGAGGACGCCTACGATACCGGCGTCACGATCTGTTCCGGACCCTACGCCACGCGGGCCGCGGCTGCCGCCGTGTGCCCGCCTCCGCCGGTCACCGTGCCGTGCTGTGCCGAGACCGTCCCCAGCGTCCTGACGGCCGTACTCACCCAGACGGTGATCCTCGGTGGTCCGTGCGACCCGTTCACCGGGATGACACTGGTCTACGACGCTGTGGTCGATTACTGGGAGGGCAGCCAGACGGTCAGCGGGCAGACCTTGACGGTCCAACTCGAATGCATCGGGGCCGGACCGACCTGGGAAATCCGAATCTATTGCAACACCGCCCCGCTCAAGACCATTCCGGCAACGGTGGTTTGCTCCCCGTTCTCGGCGACCGCATCCGCGATCAACGTTTCCCTCAGTGGATGCTGCAGCGTCGAGGGGTCCAAGGTCGACCTGGACATTGTCATCGAGTGACGCACATGAGCCTCGAATCCATCGTGGCCAGGACCGCCGAGCGGGTCGCCGCCGGGATCGCGACCGGTATGGCGGGGCACGTCCCGTCCGGCGGCGGTGTCCGGGCGGTCCTCCCGTGCCTCCACCTCGGGGAGCCGCTGACGGGCCTCGAACGGGAGCGGGCCGGGGTCGATCACTCCCGGCTCTGGACTGGATGCCTCCACCCGGCCCTTCCGCTCGGCCCCGCCGTGTGCGGCTGTCGGGGGTGTGGGCCGAGGTGCCCGGGGTACGCCGCCGCAGGGCTCCCGGCGGGTTCACCCTCGCCGGGTCCGAAGACGAATGGCTGGCAGACGCGGCCCGAGGTCGTGGAGTGGCACCACCGGGCAGCCGACGAGTTCCTTGAGTCCGTCCCACCCTACCCGGCCGACCGCTTCGCCGGCCGCGGGGTGGTGATCGCGGCGGGCGGGGCGTACTGGCCGTCGGCCTGCGTCACGGTCCGGATGCTGAGGTACGTCGGGTGCAACCTGCCCGTGCAGGTCTGGTATCTGGGTGGGAGGGGGGAGCGCAACGAGCGGTACGAACGTCTGCTCGCCCCGCTCGGAGTCGCCTGCGTTGACGCCGACGCCCACCCGGCGAGAGCCGCGCGACGAATCCTCAACGGGTTTGAATTGAAGCTGTTCGCCGTCGCGAACTCGCCGTTCGAGGACGTGCTGTTCCTGGACGCGGACTGTTACCCGTGCGCCGATCCAACCTCCCTGTTCGCGGAGCCCCGGTTCCTGGCCACGGGGGGGGTGTACTGGCCAGACTTGCCGAAAACGGAAGCGTGGACGCACTGGCCGTTCTGGGGCGTGGAGCCCCGCGGGCCGAAGTGCGGCCTGGAGGTCGGGCAGTACCTCCTGTCGAAGGCGAGATCATGGCGGCAACTGAAGCTGGCGGAGTGGTACGACGACCACTCCGACTGGTGCTACGGCGGGGGGCAGTGGTCGGACCACGGGGACAAGGGGCCGCACCGGGTCGCGTGGGCGAAGGTCGGGGCAGATTACACGATGTACTCGACCCGGGCAGTGTGGCAGTCGGTGGCTTTCGTCCACCCCGGGCCGGACGGCCGGACGCCGATGTTTGTCCACCGCTGTCGAAGCAAGCTCACACTCTCCGGACCCGGGCCGTTCACGACCACGCCGCAGAACGCGGGCGGCAACGTCCGGGCGGGGCTGCCGGGTGAGGACGCAGCGTTCGGTTTCCTCGGCGAACTCCGCGACGGTCAGCGTTGACGCGGGTTCCCCCGCAAGCCGACATAATCTGTAAACGAAGCGACCCCCGGAAGTGCGACCTCCCGGGGGCCAACGAGCGGGCACTCTGCGACAGTGCCCCGTTACCACCCACTCTACCACAGTGGGTTGCACGGGGGTACGTTACTTGGTGCCTTCTCCCGATTACAGGGATCTGCGAAACCCCCGGACGCCGTCCGGGTATCGGGGAGTCTACTTCCACCGCACGAACCGGGACGGCGTCCCGGTGTGGGTGGGCAAGGTAAAAGTCGGTGGGCGTCTTCGGGCTCTCCCGGCGGCACGCGGGACTGACCCCCGGGTGTGCGCGAAGGCGGTCGCGGGCTGGTACGAGAATCTGTTCGGTCCCGACTGGCCGAGGATCATGCGGCGTCGGTGTCACAACCCGTGGAAGGTTTGGCACTCGAAGCGGTACGGCGGGTTTCTGGCGTGCGTGTGGGTGTGGGGCGAGCCGGTCCAGGTCCGGGCCGTGGGGCGGGACCGGAGACCGAAGGGCGAGCCTCTGGTGTTCGGATCGCGGGCCGAGTCCAAGTCCGCAATCCGGCCGTTCGTCCGCGACCTCTGGGGGCTGTTTGCCCCGGTCGCCGTTTGGAGGGGCTGACCGATGTACGCGACCGACGAGGGCGACTCGACCCGCCGACGGAAGCGCAAGGAACCGATCCCGACCGTGCCCCGCGTCGTGACGGTCACTGTCCGCGGGCGGGTGGTGGTCGAGATCGCGTTCGATCAGCCCGGGATGATCTCGCCCGGGTCCGTGGCGTGGCGGGCCAGGCCCGAGGGCGTCAGCGGTCCCGAGCGGGAGGCCGCTGCGGGATACGTGGTCCGGGTCGCGGGACTGGACCCAAAAATCGACCACGACCGAATCTACGAAGCGCTGTGGGGCGATGCCCCCAAGCCCTCGAACTGAAGCGGAGCCGACCATGTCCGACCGACCGTACCTGAGCGTCTACGATCCCGTGCGAGCGGTGCCCGACCCGGCCGTTGTGTTCGCACCCGCACCTGTGCCCGTGCCGGCTGCCAGCGGAACCCCGCCGGCTCCACCGCCCGCGCCGCCCGCCGGCCCGTCCGGGTACATCGACGGGCTGGTGATGTGGGGGATGTTCGCGCTGGCCACGATTGGCGTGCTGGTCGCGAACGCGCTGGTGTCCAGGTGGATGGGGCCGGGTGTGCCGCCCCTGCCCGCGCCGCCGATGCCGTCGGTGTTCGTGGTGAGTCCGGCGGACGTTCCGCCGCTCAAGGTTACCCTCGTCCGCCCGGAGTAATCGCATGATGGCCCCGGATGTTAACGTGACCGTTCTCGGGATGATTCTCCAGGGTGGGTCGTTCGCACTCCTGGCGTGGTATTTCGTGTTCGGGCTCGATAAACGAGATCAGGCGATCAAGGAGCAGAGGCAGGAGTTCACGGCGGAACTCAGGGCCGAGCGAGAGAGCCGTGAGAGGCAGCACCAGGCGTGCGAGGACGGGACGCAGGCGAATACGACCGCTTTGGCGACCGTGACATCCGCTCTCTCGTCCGTGCAACGCGAGCTGCAAAACCTGTCCGACCGGGACCGCACGCACCCGGCCCCGAAGAAGCCCGCCACCGCCAAGGAGCAACCATAACCATGTCCTCGTTTCGTGTGGCAATGTGTGGCGTCCTACTGACCGCGTGCGTGGTCCTGGGGGCCGCGCCTGGCGACCCGATCCGCGTGCCGGGTGCCCCACCCGCACCGACGCCCGCCCCGTCGCCGGACGGGGCCGTGTCGCTCGCCGCCGACCAGCTATTCGTGATCGACTCGGACATCCCGGTGCTGGTACTCGCCAGCCCCCGCGGGCTGGTGTCGATCACCGAGGAAGCCGGCCCCGTCAAGGTCCGCGGCAAGTTCGTGGACGGGACAGGGGTTGAGACCCGGACGTTCAAGGGCAAGTCGGTCGTTACCGTCGAGGCGATTGCGGCCGGTCGGTGCGAGCTGCTCGTGGTCCCGGTCGGGGCCGCGAAGGGCGAGCAGGTCGTCCGCCGGACGCTCGACGTGATCGTGGGACAGGGGCCGATCCCGCCCCCGGTGCCCAGGCCGGACCCCAAACCCCAGCCGGAACCCAAGCCCGATCCGCTGAGGGTCGATAGTGTCTGGGTGGTGGTGGTGGAGGACGCGGCGGCACCCCGCACGATTGAGACCGCCACCGCGCTGAACGATCCGTACTGGGGCGGGCTGAGGCCGAAACACGACTGGCGGCACTACGTCAGCGACTCCCCGACCGCGATCGCGAACGGGTACGTCGAGCAGGCGAAGCGGGTCGGCTACCCGGCAGTTCTCGTTTTGAGCGCGACGGACGGCGACCCGCTGCGGGTGTTCAAACTGACCACGGTGGCCGCGATCAAGACCGCCGTGACGGAGGTAACGAAGTGAGCCAGATCGAAACGATTACCGAACCGGAAACGGGCGTCGAACGCCGCCTCGGGTGCGTCGTGCCGATGGTGTTCCCGACGGGGTTCACGGGGTTCGCCGACGCCTTCCCGAACGAGATGCTGACGTGGGCCTCGATCAAGTCGGCACTGGCCGGAAGGCCGAGCATGTGGGGCCGGCGGCGAATCTTCGCGGGCAAGAAGTACATCCGGGAACAGCACGAGCTCGGTTCTTGCAACGGGTGGGCGGTCGCGGGTCGGCTGGCCCGCCTGCGGGAACTCCGGGGCGAGCCCTACGTCTGTTTGTCGGGGTCCGACGCCTACAGCCAAATGAACGGCGGCCGGGACCAGGGGAGCATCCTGGCGGACGGCGTGAAGGTTCTGGAAGTGGGTGGGATCGCGCCCGAGGACATGGTTCCTTACAACCAGATTTACACTCACCAGATCAGCGCGGAGGCGAAGGCCGCCCGGTCGCGGTTCAAGGGCTTCAAGTCTTACGCGGTAGACACCGAACTGGAACTCGCGAGCGCTCTCGTGCTGGGTCGGGTCGCGGTGGTCGCCGTCCACGTCCCGAATGGGACGGCATTCATGAAACAGGACGGGGACGGAATCAACCTCGCGGGCAACGGTCACGGCAACCACTCGGTCGGCGTGGACGACCTGCGGTTGGGGGCTCATGGGAACCTGAATTACGACATGGGGAATTCGTGGGGCACGGGCTACTGCGAGGGCGGGTACACCTGGCTGACCTGGGATAGGCACCTGCGGGAGACGGTGAAATTCCACCGCTTCTTCGTGCTGGTGTCCACCACCGACGACCCGGCCGACGACAGCACACAACCAAAAGTGAAAGGCTAACCGATGCGGTCCGAGTACACGATTCGAGACGCCTCTCGCGAAATCAACTGGTACGCGGTCGCACTGGTCGTGACTGTGCTGCTCGCCCACTGCGCGTTCGGCTCGCCGCCGCCCGTGAAGGGGCCGCCCGTGGTTCGCGGGTTCGTCGCGGCCCCTTCATGGGCGGCGACTCCCGCCCCCGTGGGTGTGCGTCCCGGTCCTGGGTTCCGCTGGGCACACCTGCCGGGAATCGGCTGGGGTTGGGTCGGTGAGGGAGTGTCGGCGACTGCGGCCCCGACGTTCAGCCCGGCAGCGCTGCCGGTTGTCCGATTCGCCCTGCCCGCCACGTCGTCGAGCGGGTGCCCCGGCGGTGTGTGCCCACTGCCGGGACGGTAAACGACAACGGCCCTGTGCGCTAAATGGCAAAGCGGGCGGCCTCAGAAGCCGTTGTCTCTCCTTCGCGGGATACTGTCGGTTCGATCCCGACCAGGGCCATTATCGAGACGAGTCCACCCCGGCCGGCGAGCGGGACGTGTACGGTGAGAGGTCATGTTACGCGACCCGGCCGGGGCTGTAACCACGAGGTGTGAGATGGGTTGGTCCGCGATAATCCTGGCTCTGATCCAGTTGTTCGGCCCGGCCATTTCAGCGTGGCTGAAGGAGTGGTTGGAGTCGAGGCTCCGCAAGGCCGCCGCAACTCTGGGCGACCCGGGCGAGGTGCCGGGCGACCGGGTCGCCGCGCTGTTCGACGCCGCGATCCGCGACCTGCCACGGGTGGCGCTGGGCCGGCGGAACCTGCTCCGCGGGCTCAAGCGGTCGGCGGTCGCCGCGGCGGCCCGGCACCCGGCGAGCCCGATGACCGCCGACGAGCTCGACGAAATCCGCGACCTCGCGGCAGCGGCCGACGACGAGTGACCGGGATGTGACCGGGATGTGAGCAGGATGTGACCCATCGCCCCATCCTGCTCAAGGGCAAGGGCGATGTGCCGGCAACGACACCGTGACCGGGATGTGACGCGAGCCCGGGGAAGTCCCCGGGCTCGCCGCGTTAACAGGTCATCGAACCGTTGCGATGGCGATGAATCCGTGGTCCTGTAGCAGCGACCGCATCAGTCCCGCGGTCAGCGGCCCCACCGTCCGGCCCTCCGGGTGCCGCTTCGATCGCGGCAGTTTGACGGTGATCTCACCGCCGACCGGCACCAGGACCGGCGTACCAGTGACCCGCAGATCGCACCACACGTCGAGCGGGTCCAGGAGGATCGTATGCGGGGCGAGGTACTCCGCGACCGCCGTCTCGACCTCCGTCCGCGACTCGCCGCGGAACGATCGCTCCCCGTCGTAGACGCCGTACCAGACCGTTGCGATCCACCGGTACGGCAGCGGATCACCACACACGCTGACGCGGTCCTGGTATTCCTGGACCTGCACCGTCCACCGCCCGACCGTCGTGGTCCCGCGGTCGCTGGCGAGTCGTGCCACGCGGCGTTCGGCCGCCACCGAGCGGGCCAGCTCGTCGGAAATCACCACACCCGCGTCAATCGCCGCGTTCATCTTCTCGGTCGCGTTCATCGTCGTCTCCCTCGTGTGTGTGCCGCCGGGCGGAGTGCCCGGCGGCTCGTCAGGGGCGTAGGTCACCGGCGCATCCGTAGCACGAGGCCCGTCTTGCCCCTCGCCCACGACTCACAGCCGTGACTACGGCACCACCGGTTCAGTCCCCGGGCTCGCGTCGTTCCCCGGGGAGTCTCCCTCAGACATGCGACCCCTCCCCGCCACACTCCGCGCACGCCTCCCCGCGCTGCCCCCAGTGTCCGCACTCCGTGCATTGCCCGCGGGCATTCGGGCCGCGTTG
>Ga0163144_10019529_pt1 | contig 13626 bp, 10 predicted proteins | sample OliLak19BULKMAT1_FD_123175 | JGI IMG/M metagenome (GOLD analysis project Ga0163144, IMG submission 123175) | Freshwater microbial mat bacterial communities from Lake Vanda, McMurdo Dry Valleys, Antarctica - Oligotrophic Lake LV.19.BULKMAT1 | ecosystem: Environmental > Aquatic > Freshwater >... | reverse complement strand
GCGGTGGGCGTCGAATGAAGGACCTCGGACATGCGACGAGCATAGCTGGAGCTTCGACAGCGAGGGGTTTACCGCGGTCTTTGTTCGGGACGCAGTCCGCGGCGGGAAGCGCCTGTTTTCGAGCCTGTCGTGCGGCTCCTACGGCTCCGCGTGCCCCGGATTGCGGCTCTTGTGGCGAGGCGGGTCCACAGCCCCCGGCGTCGCGCCATCCGCGCGGCTCCTACGGCTCCGCGGACCCCCGATCGCGACGGCTGCGTCGTGGCGGGCGCACAGCCCCCCGGCGTCGCGTAAACTGCCGCGCATGTTGGACGCCATCGTCTCCCCTCCCCCGCCCACCAACGAGCCCGTGCTGTCGTACGCGCCCGGCACGCCCGAGCGCGCCAAGCTCAAAGAAACCCTTCGCTCGATGGCCTCGGACGTCGTGGACATCCCGCTGGTCATCGACGGCAAGGAGGTCCGCACCGGCGACCTCGACGACGTGCGCGCGCCGCACCGCCACGACCTGCTCATCGGCCGCGTCCACAACGGCACCGTCGCGCACGTCCACCAGGCCATCGAGGCCGCGAAGCGGGCGCACCCGGCGTGGGCCGCCCTCTCGTGGACCGATCGCGCCAGCGTCTTCCTGAAGGCGGCCGAGCTGCTCGCCGGGCCACACCGCGCGCTGATCAACGCGTCGACCATGCTCGGCCAGAGCAAGACGGCGCACCAGGCGGAGATCGACGCCGCCTGCGAGCTCATCGACTTCTTCCGCTTCAACGTCCACTTCGCGCAGCGCATCGCCTCCGAGCAGCCGCTGTCGTCGGCGGGCGTGTGGAACATGCTGGAGCCGCGCCCGCTCGAGGGCTTCGTGTTCGCCGCGACGCCCTTCAACTTCACGTCGATCGCCGCCAACCTGCCGACCGCTCCCGCCCTGATGGGCAACACCGTCGTGTGGAAGCCGTCGGCGCTCGCGAGCCACTCCGCCCACTACATCGTCCAGCTCCTGCGCGCGGCCGGCCTGCCCGACGGGGTCATCAACGTCGTCAACGGCCCGCCCGAGCCGCTGGTGCACGCGTGCCTCGATCACCCCGATCTTGCGGGGGTCCACTTCACCGGATCGACCGCCGTGTTCCAGATGATGTGGCGCAGGGTCGGCGAGAACATAGGCAAGTACCGCACGTACCCGCGCATCGTCGGCGAGACGGGCGGCAAGGACTTCGTGTTCGCGCACCGCAGCGCCGACGTCGACTCGCTCGCGGTGGCCCTCGTGCGCGGCGCGTACGAGTACCAGGGGCAGAAGTGCTCGGCCGCCTCGCGCGCCTACATCCCGCGCTCGCTCTGGCCCGCCCTGAAGAGCCGCCTCGTGGACCTCATCGGGTCGATCAAGATGGGCGACGTCGCCGACTTCACCAACTTCATGGGGGCGGTCATCAACGGAGGGGCCTTTGCCCGCCTGGCCGAGCACATCGATCTGGCCAGGAACGACGCCGCGTGCACCGTCGTCGCGGGCGGCTTCAGCGACAAGTCCACGGGATGGTTCGTGGGGCCGACGCTGGTGGAGACGACGGACCCGCGACACTTGCTCATGCAGAAGGAGCTTTTCGGCCCGTTCTTGACGGTGTGGGTCTATCCGGACGGCGACCAGGACAAAGCCCTCGAGCTCTGCGACACCACCTCTCCGTACGCGCTCACCGGCGCGGTGTTCGCCGAAGATCGCGGTTTCCTGGCACGCGCGAGCCGGATCTTGCGGTTCTCGGCCGGCAACTTCTACATCAACGACAAGCCCACCGGCGCGGTGGTCGGACAGCAGCCCTTCGGCGGCGGGCGCGCCTCGGGCACCAACGACAAGGCCGGCAGCGCCCTGAACCTCTATCGATGGATCTCGCCCCGGACCGTGAAGGAGAGCTTCACCCCGCCGAAGACCCTGGGCTATCCGTTCATGGCAGCGGAATAATCACAGCTATCAGACTGCCAATCTGGCTCGGCCGCTACCGCCAGCGACCGGGCACGATCTCGGGCAGCAGGTAGCGAGTTGCGATCACCGCCTTGCCGACGGGGAGCGGCTCCCAGGTCAGCTCGTGGGTCAGGCGGCGCACCGCGCCCAGGCCGGACGCCGTGCCCTTGCGCGCGATCAGCGCGGCGGCGTCGAGCGGGCCGTCGTCGTTGAAACCGTCGCGCTGGGCCGTCTCGAAGCTCTTGAAAGGGCGGCCCTCGTCGCTGGCAACGAGCCTGACGCCCAGGCCGCGCTCGGGGTCGTCCACGGGGTCGACCCGCACCGAGCCGCGCTGGCCGTACTTGAGGATGTTGGACGACAGCTCGCTCGCCACGATCATCAGCTCGGCGCACGCCGTGGCCGAGAAGCCCATGGCCTGCGCGCTGCGCCTGGCGAGCTGCTGCGCCGCGAAGACGTCGACCGGATGCTCGATGCGCACCGTGGCGCATGTGAACCGGGAGCGAACGTCACTTCTCCAGGCGCACGCGCTTCGGCCGGACGAAGTGGTAGAGCGCGTCGCGCAGGCTGCGGTGGGTGCGCACGCCGGCCATGTCGATCCCCATGTGGACGATGGTCTGGGCGATCTGCGGGTTGATGCCAGTCAGCACACACTCGGCACCGAGGAGGCCGACCGCCTTGGCCATGCGGACGAAATGATCGGCGGTGCGGGTGTCCATGACCTCGATGCCGGTGATGTCGATGATCACCGAGCGCGCCCCGCTCGACACCACCGCTCGCAGCAGGGCGTCTGTCATCTCGGCGCTGCGCATGCTGTCGATGACACCGACGATCGGCAGACAAAGGATCTTGTCCCACACCTCCATGATGGGCGTCGACAGCTCGCGGATGGCCTCGCGCTGCCGCTCGATCATGGCGAGCTTCTCTTCGAGCTCCTTGCGGTACTTCTCGCCGCGCTCCTGCTCGTCGGCGAGCGAGCCGATCATCTCGTTGATGCCGGTGCACAGCGCGCCGAGCGGGTGGGACTCCGGGAACGTCGCCTCGAGGCGCACCGAATAATCCCCGCTTCCCACGTCCGCCAGGGTGACGAGGATGTCGGCGATCTTGCTGTACACCTCTTCGATGTTCTCGATCGCGCTGGAGTCTTTCGTGTCCATGAAGCTTCGTCCTCGAAAAGCGCCGGCGCGCGTTTACCGTCAGTGCGTCAGCAAATCCACCCGCGCCGCGGCGGGCTCGGTCACACGTCGCGCAGTCCCCGGGACGATTGTCTCCGGCGAGCCAGGCAAAGTCACGGCGCGCGCGCTGTCATCCGACCTCATCACGACGCTCCCTGCTTGTCCGTCGCCCCGCCGGCCGTGCCGCCGCTTCCTTCACGCCCGTTTGCGTCACGCCCGGTTGCGTCACGCCCGGTTGCGTCACGCCCGGTTGCGTCACGTCCACCCGCGTCACGCCCGGTTGCGTCACGTCCACCCGCGTCGCGCCCGGTTGCGTCACGTCCACCCGCGTCGCGCCCGGTTGCGTCACGTCCACCCGCGTCGCGCCCGCTTCCGTCGCGCGCACCGCCGTCGCGCCTGGCGGCGTCGCCGCCCGCGACCCCAGCTCCGCTCTCGTCCGCATCCCAGGAGCCCGAAAGCTCGAAGTCTTCGTCCTCGCGCTCGTGGTCGAACACCTCGAGGCCGAGGCGCGTCAGCGCCTGCTCCAGGGTGAGCGCGGTGAGCACGTTGGTGAACTCGACGCCCATGGTCTGGAGGGTCATGGCGATCTCGGGGCTGAGGCCCGACAGCACGGTCGGTGCGCCCATGAGCAGCGCCGCCGCCGCGATGTGCGAGAGCGTGGCGCAAAGGTGGCTGTCGACGAGCCAGACGCCGGTGAGATCGATGACGAGGCCCTTCGCGCGACTCTTGTAGATGGCGGTCAGGACGTCTTCGCTGAGCTGGTCCGCGAGCTGGTCGGTCAGCTCGCCCTGAATGGGCACGACGACGCGATCCCACAGATAGATGATGGGCAGTCGCCGCAGCTCGCCGCCCGCGTCCGCCGTCGCGGCGCCCGGCCCGTCATCGAGCTCGTCACGCATCGACGCTCTCCACGTCGACGACCAGCAGGGTCGCGTCGTCGTGCGAGCGGCGATACCGCTCCATGAGCGCCTTGCAGGCGTGCTCCGCCGAGAGCCGCTCGAACATCAGGAGGTCCATGCGGGGAGAGAGCCCGTCGGAGAAGAGGAAGAGGCGGGTGCGCTTGACGAGGGGCCCCTCGAACACCCGGGTGCGATGGAGGGAGACGCCGAGGATGCCTGGAGTGAGCACCACCGGGACACGGCTCGTGAGGGCCCGCAGCTCGACGTTGCCGACGCCGCAGCCCTCGATGCGGCCGTCCCTGAGGAGACAGCACATGGCGGCGGCGCCGCGGGTGCCGCGCAGGGCGTCGTGGAGGCCCTCTGTCAGGCTGCGCGCGTTCTTTTCGAGGGAGACGGCGGCGAGGTACTCGCAGGCGCGATCGGCGACCACGGCCGCGGCCGGGCCGTGACCCAGGGAGTCGACGACGGCGAGGAGGGTGGTCCCGTCCTCGACGCGCGTGACGACGGCGTCGCCCGAGACCGTCTCCCCGAGCTTTGGCAGGCTCACGTGGAAGAGCGAGAGCTTCATATGCGCACCTCGACTTCGATCTTGGTGCCCTGGGGTCCAGTCACGATGTTGAATTTGTCGGACAGGCGCTGGACGCCGAGGATGCCGCGGCCCATGCCGGTCTTGCTCTTGTAGCGGCCGGCCAGTACGTCATCGAGGGCGGAGATGCCCTTTCCGTGGTCGATCGCCACGATGGTCATGCGCACCGGGCGGTCCCGGTGAATGGCAATCTCGATGTTCCCGCCGGGGGTGTAAGACACGATGTTGCGGGCCAGCTCGCTGACGATGGTCGCGACCTTGTGCACGATGAAGCTGCGGGCCCCGGCCCCCTCGCAGATCGTTTTGGCGGTGCGGCGCGCGTCGCTGATGTCGTTCTCGCGCTGGACCGGGAGCATGCGCGAGCGGCGGGAGGGGCGATCGGCGCCGAGCGCGGCGATGGCCTCGACGAGCCGGGCGAGGCGCACCGTGTCGAGGTACAGGCGAGCCCGCCGCTCGATGTGCGGGATCATGGGTGGGACGTGGAACGCCGACAGCTCGTCGGGGTGGACGTCGATCTCGCGGACGGTGCGCAGCAGCAGGCCCTCGGCGTTTGTCGCCGAGAGGAAACCTCGGAGCACTTGCAATAGCTGCTGGTAGACAGGGCTCATGCGAACGCTGCGGCACGAGGCTTCCGCCCCGATGGGCAGCACCCTCCACCTGTTCGCGTTGTAACATCATCGCGTTGGAAAAAGTACGCCGGCGTGCATGGCCGCCGTGGGGGCGTCGCTTAGGACCCCCCTGACGCAACGCATTACCGCGGCCGCGGGCGGGCTGTCGGGTGAGCCTACGAGGGAGTGTGAAGCTGAACCGCGGCCTGGGTCAGCGCGTCGGCGAAGGCCGCGCACGAGGGGTATCGCTGAGCCGGATCTTTGGCGAGGCCACGGGCCAGCACGGCGTCGAAGGGCTTGCCGTTGCGGCGGCGCGACGAGACGGGCGGGGGTGGCTCGGAGGCGTGTTTGCGGACGAGGGCCGGGGCGTCGTCGGCGGTGAAGGGGATGTCGCCGGTGAGGACCTCGAACACCGTGCATGCGAGAGCGTAGACGTCGCTTCGGACCGTGACGTGGCCGCCCAGGGCGGCCTGCTCTGGTGGCATGTACTCGAACGTGCCACAGAAGCTCTCGCTGCCGCAGGCCTCGGGCACGGCAAGACCGAAGTCGACGAGCACGGGGCGGCCAGTCCCCTCTTCGATGACGATGTTGCCCGGCTTGATGTCGCGGTGAACCAGCCCCGCGTCGTGGACCGCCGACAGGCCCTCACCGACCTGGCGGACGATGTCCAGCACGCGATCGAGCGGGAGCAGCGCGCGCCGGGCCCGGAGCTCCGCGAGAATGACGCCGAGGGTGCGGCCGCGGACGTGCTCCATGGCAAAGAACAGAGAGCCGCGTTGCCTTCCGAACGCGTAGATTTGCACGACGTTGGGGCTGCGCACCGAGGCGAGACAGCGGGCTTCCTGCTGGAAACGCGCGACGATCTCGGCGTCGTTGGACCAGGCGGAGCCGACGACCTTGAGGGCGACGTCGCGATCGAGACCAAGATCGCGGGCGAGGTAGACGACGCCCATCGAGCCGCGGCCGATCATGCGGCGGACGAGGTAACGGCCGTCGACGACCGTGTCCGCGCGCAGGCGGCTGTCCCGCACGGTCGCCGGCGCGGATGGCGAATCGACAGAGCCTTGCACACGTACATGAGTATCCATCGATGGCACAAGTCTCCAATGTACCACCCGATCCGCGCTGCGCCGGTCTCAAAACTTACGCGCTGCGGCGTCGCAATAAAGCAATCATCCCGGGGGGTCAGGCACGCCGCGCCGGCGCCGCTCGGGCGTCGCGCGCACGGCCCGCCCAACGTAGGACCACGGAGATGGCCGCCGGATGGACGTCCATCCTGGCCTTTCGTGGGATCTTCGACGGTGCGCGCCATCTCGCGGGCCGCGGAGATCATGCTCGCCATCTACCCGCCGGGCAGAGCCCCGGCGAACGGCCACGGTGCGGCGGTAGCCGGGACGAGCGAGCAAAAGGGAATGGGGCCGCGCGCCACGCTTGAGTGCGGACGTCATTGGATACAGACTCGCCCAATGAATTATCGCCTCTGTCTATTGGCGGCCCTCGGGCTCTTGGCACCTGCGTGCGGCGAAACGAATGGAACCTCGGACAACAGCGGCGGAACCGGTGGCGCGGGGACGGGCGCGGAGGGTGGGGGCGGCAACGGGCCAATCGCCGACCCCGCGGCGTTCGACTGCACGGCGCCCAAGGCTCCGGAGCGCGTCAATGCCATTCCAATCGCCTGCGCGACCGACCGGAAGTGCACGACGACGCTCGTCTCGGGGCACCGCGCCTGCGGCGGCGATCTGGGGATGGTGGCGCCGGAGAACACCCTCTCTGCAGTCCGCGCCGCCATCTTGTTGGGCCTGGATTTCGTGGAGACCGATCCGCGGCCCACCAAGGACGGGTTCCTCGTCAACCTGCACGGCACGAGCGTGGACGACACGACCGACGGCACCGGGCTCGTCGAGGAGCTGACGCTCGCCGAGATCCAGGAGCTGAAGATTGATGCGGAGCGCTTCACCGGGGATTTTTCCTGCGACAGGGTGCCGACGCTGGAGCAGGTGCTCACGCTCGCGAAGGGCAAGGTGCACGTGCTCGTCGACGCCAACAAGACCGATCGGGTGGACTTGCTGGTCGCCGCCATCCAGAGCACGGGCACGTTGGAGTGGGCGATCTTCGACACCGACTCGGTCGAGAAGCTCGACGAGGCGCTGGCGCTGGAGCCCAACCTGCTGACCATGCTCCGGGTGTCGACCATCGAAGAGCTGGAGATGGAGCTCGCCCATTTCGCGGCGCACCCGCCGGTGATCATCGAGATCAACGACGGCGCCTCGCCGCTGAAGCTGGTGCCGCCGATCAAGGAGGCGCAGCACCGCGCGCACGGCAACGTGTTCGTGCAGGACATCGCCGCGGCGATCGACGACAAGGCCGACGCGTACGATCAGACCATCGCGAACGGCATCGTCATTCTGCAGAGCGATCGTCCTGATCTGGTGCTCCGCGCCCTCGACCGCTGGCCCCCTCCGGCGCAGCCCTGACGTGGCGCGAAAGCGCCGCCACGAAGGGTGAGCGGCCATTCACGCGATTCACCGTACCGGCGAAGCGCCGGTCGTTCCGCGATTCGAATTTTTCCTTTGATCGGCGCAGGGCTCCCGTATCGCGGAGCCCCTGCGCTCGGATCACTGCCCCCAGAAGCGCTTGGAGCTGGGCTCGTCGCTGTCGGCGTCGATGGACTGGACCACTCCCCAGGCCTCTTCTTCGATCTTCTTCAGCCAGTCGAACAGGTTCTCGAACAGCAGCCGCTGCTCGAGCGGGCCGAGGCGTACGGTCTCCTCGCTGCGATCGCCGACCTCGCGCTGGTCGAAGCGATCGCGCAGCGCGAGCCAGGCGCGCAGGGCCGGGCGAATGCCGCTCAGGGCCTTGCGCTCGGCGACGCTGTCGAGCAGCGATTTGGTGGTGAGGCCGCGCGAGAGCAGCGTGACGTCGACGCGCGAGCGCATCACGACGGTGGGGCAGAGCCCGTGGCGGGTCGGCACGATGCGGCCGAGGCTCTGCGCCTTGAGGAGCCAGAGACGCAGGACGGGCACGTCGAGGCGCTGCGGGACCTGGAGGCCGATGTGGATCTCGGGCCAGGTCTTCTGGGTCGGATCGACGAGGAGCACGGACTCGAGACTGCCAGTCTCGGGGTTGCCGGCGCGGACCGCCAGGCTGGGGATCTTGATCCAGGCGTCGCGCGGCTCGCGAGCCGGGACGTCGGCTGCCATGACATGGAACGAGCGGCCGATGCTGCTGGGCGCGGGCGCCAGGTGGCGGCCCGGATCCCACTCGAAGATCTCGTTGCAGAGGATCAGCATGGTGGCGACCGGGTCGACGTCGGAGCGGAGCTGTCCGGTCGCCGCGCCGTGCAGCAGGACCGCGCGCACCGCCATGCGCAGGATGTCGGTCTGGGTCTCTTTGAAGCCGTCGACCTCGGCCGAGCGGTCGAGCACGTTGAGGCCGACGCGGTGCAAGTACCACGCTCCCAGCAGGCCGTGGTTGGGCTCGCGGCCGCCCTCGAGCTGGTCGCGCCAGCGCCCGAGCTCGTCCTTGGAGTAGTACCCCAGATCGAGGTCTTGGAGGCATTTCTGCGCCACCTCGCCGCCGGCCTCGTTGACGCTGTTCTCGACCTTTTGCAGGCCGGCCGCGATCTCGGGATCGTCCCAGTCGAGGCTGTCGTGAGGGATGGAGTCGCGCGGGAACAAGAGGTGCCCGACGTCGTGGAACAGGGCCGCCAGGCTGTAGGCCTGGGCGAGCTGCCGGGCGCGCTCGGGGCTGGCCGTCGCGCCGCCCGAGGTGAGGGCCTCGGCGATGGTCTGGCCGTGGACCTCGGCCGGGGCGAGGGCGACGGAGCCGGCGCCGATGATCTGGATCTTGACGGACAGGAGGAAGTGTCCGGCGATGTAGACCTCGAGCACGTGCTGGAGGTGCTCGGCGGCGACATAGCGATTGAGGCCGTCCTGCTCGCCGATCTCTTCCAGCAGGCGGACGATGTTGTAGTCCCGCGGGAGACCGATGACGACGTGGGCGTGGTGCTCGACCAGCCGGCGCAGCGCGGCGGCGTAGGTGGATGGCTGGAAGAAGTAGTCCGCGCGGTTGCCGAAGCAGGCGTAGCGCACGCCCTCGCGCAGCACGTACGCGAGGTCGGCGTGGAGCGCGCTGCTCTCGCGATCGCTGAGCGTGGCCTCTTCGCCGATGGCGGACAGGACCTGGAGCGTGAACCAGAGAGCGAGCCAGTTGCGCGCCGAGGGGGTCGAGCGGCGCACCGACTCGGGGGCCGCCCCCTCCCCCGGGAGCGCGGGGTAGAGCTCGAGGTGCTGGGGCAGGAGGCGCAGTGTGGCGCGGACGGCGGGCACCCAGATCTCGGCGGCCTTGTCGTGGTCTTCGCGGCTGGCGGGACGAGGGCGGCAGAGGGCGCGGCAGGCCTCGTGGACCCGAGTCCAGACAGGCAACAAGCTCAGGGCCTCTTCGCCGCGGCCGACCTCGGGAATGAGGTCCATGTCGGGCAGATCGAGCAAGGCGCGAAAGCAACGTGCCACTTCGATCAGGCGGCGGCGGCGCGAGGCGCGCTCCTGGTCGTACGACGGCGAGCCCGACGAGAGCTCGAGGGCGGGGCTGATCATGAGCTGCTCGAAGCGCCCGAGCGCGTGGGCGAGGAGGCTCGACTCGTGGGGACGGCCATCCCCCGGGGCGGCTGGGCGAGCGCCGCCGGGGCCGAGGAAGAGGCCGGGCGACGAGGCGCGATCGGTCTGCAGGCGTCCGACCTGGCGAACGGCCCAGCCGGTGCCCATGAGCTCTTGCAGGGTGGTGACCGCCAGATCTTCAGTCAGATCGAGGCAGTCGATCTCGTCCTCGGCGACGATCTCGTCGAGGAGGTCGGCGATCTCCTGCATGCGATGGGTGAAGTCCCGCACGCGCTCGTGGCCGAGCTGCTTGACGCGGGTCTCGTAGCGGGAGCGCCGCACGGTGGCCTCGGCCGCGGCGCGCGTCTGCAAGAGGGCGCGCACCGTGACGAAGTGGCTCTTGAGGCCGGGCAGGTACGACTTGAACCAGCGCCACACCGGAGAGCTGCTGTCGGCGGGTGGGCGGAGCAGCCAGAGCGAGGTGGTGCGCGGCGCCTCGGACGAGATGCGCACGGCCTCGGCGCCGTCTTCCTTGCGGATCCAGGTGATGGTGACGGCGGCCTCGCGGCGCTGGTCGAGGATCTGGCCGGGGGCCAGCACCACGAGGGCGCGCGCCGCCTCGGAGGTGACGGGCTGGGCGGCGTCGCCGACGCTGGCGAGGAAGGCGCCGAAGATGTGGCGCTTGGATTCCCAGACGGTCCAGATCGAGCCGTCCATGAGCACACGGCCCAGCGTCTCGGCAAAGCGGCACAGCAGGAACGACCCGTCGGCCACCTCGGCGGGACGGGCGGTGGCCGGATCGGCCACCAGCTCGAGGAAGCGAGACAGGCTGTCTTGGACGCGCGTCTCGAGGATCTTGAGCGCGTCGAGGGGCGGTAAGGTCACGGACATTTAGGAAGAGCGGGGGGTGGTTCGAACTTTCTGGAGAAAACCGAGAAGCTCGGCTTCTTTGACGGGTTTGCCGAGGAAAAGCGCCTTTCGATCCTGCTCGCTCGCACCCTGCGTGGCGCGCAGAACGTCGGCGTCGTGATAAGCGGACAAGATCGCGACAGGGAGATGCTTGTTCGCGTCGTGCGGGGCGAGCTTCTGGAGGGCCGGCCAGGGCGTGTCCTCGCGGCGCTGCGAGGCGGGCGGATCGGTGCCGCGCAACCAGCGCAGCAAGCGGCAGCCGGCCCAGATGACGTACTGCTCCTCGACCCCGTTCCCCGCGATCATCTGATCGAGAATCATGGCATCGAATCGCTCGTTGGAAAGGCAACGAGCTGCTTCTGCGACATCACGGGCCCAGGTGACCTTCCAGCCGTCCTTTTCGAGCAGGTCGATCTCGAAGACGAACCGGTAGGGGTCGTCGTCGTCCACCCATAGAACGTGCGGTTTCGTCTGTTCCGATTTCACCTGGGCCTCCACTGGTGGGGCAGCTCCACCACGAAGCGTACGCGATGCGGCTGGAGCTCGGTGGCTCCGTCTTTGGGGAATCCAAGCGGTTGGCTCGTATGGCGGATGATCCCGCGGTGGGCCTCGACGAGCGCGCGGGCCATGGGCAGGCCGAGGCCGGTGCCGTCGATGGCGCGGATCGGGTCCTTCCAGTCGAGGCGCTCGCCGACCCGGTAAATCGAGCGCGCGAGGCGCTCGGGGATGGCGTGGCCGATGTCCTCGATCCATAGCCGCACGAGGCTGCCGTCGACCTCGACGCCGACCTCGATGTCGCGGTTGAAGAAGGCGTATTTGCGGGCGTTGTCGAGCAGGTTGGTGACGACCAGGTCGAGCGCGGCGGCGTCGAAGGCGAAGTCGACGGAGCCCGACGGCTTCCACACGAACGAGAGCTCGATGCCGCGGGCCTGGAGCATCTCGGTGAAGCGCTTGATGCACTTCTCGACGATGGGGCGGAGCGGCTGGTGCTTGGGGACGATCTCCACCTCTTCGGCCATGTAGATGCGCTGGTTCTCGCGCCACAGCCGGGTGGACTCGGCCTCTTCTTCGACGCGCAGGGCCAGGGTGCGGACGCGCTCCTTGTCGCGCTCGCTCGCCTGCTCGGAGGCGACGCGCGCCAGCATGCGGGCCGCCGACGTGAGGCCCTGCATGGGGCCGATCACGGCATGCCGGAAGCGCGCGACCTGGTGCGCCCAGATCTGCCGGCGGTGCTCGTAGTCGAGGAAGATGGACATCTCGCGCGCCGCCTCGCGCGCGGCGGCCACGTCCTCGCCCGAGAACGCGACGTCCGCGGTGACGATGAGCCAGGCCAGGAGGCTGAGGTTTCCGGGCGCGTCGATGGGCGTGATCATCTGATGGGCGCCGGCGGCCTTGCCGTGCAGCTGCCACGGGGGATCGGCCTCGATGCTCTCGATGCGCTGCTTCTTGCGGCCGGCATCGAGCAAGAAGAGCAAGCGCTCGGCGTTGTCGGCGTCGAAGCGCTCGGGCGTGACGTGCGTGCAGAACGAGAAGAGCCGCGGCTGGGGCGAGCGGACGCTGGCGACCACGACGACGTGACAGCTCGGGTGGACGAACCTTCGCATCCACCGTTCGAGGCCGCTCCCCATGGCGATGGTGAGCTGATGGCGTTCTTTGCCGCCGAGGTCGAGCCCGAGCTGGTTCAGCCCCTGGAGCATGAGCGCGCGGTTCATGCGGCGAATCTCGGCGGCGGCGCGGGTGGCCACGGCCTCGACGACGACGGTGGCGCACGGGTCGAGGAAGACGCCGCCGCGCTTGGTAAAGAGCTTCAACAAGCCGAGCGTGCGGCCGCTCTCGACGAGGGGGTAGCAGAGCCACGAGCGCACCCCTTGCCAGCCGTACGAGTGGGCGATCTTGACGAGGGTCTTCTGGTCGATGTGCTTGTGGAACGGATCGCGGCGATCTTCGGTGTCGCGCACGGCGTGCATGTGCCCGCTGCGCAGGGCGTCGAGGGTGTGGGCGCCGGCGGCCACGCCGAGCAGGTCGGCGCGCTCGGGCGAGGCGCTCGCCACCACCATCTTGCCGTGATCGCCGCGGTACACGAGCACCGCGTCGGCGCCGGTCCGGTTCACCAGGAGCTCGGCGGCGCGCGCCAGCACGTGCTCGGGGCTCTCGGGCGCCGAGACGTTGGGGTCCGACAGCTCGCGCGCGACCTTCTGCGCGAAGGCCTGCGGGAAGCTGCCCCAGGCGATGGGCGCGACCTGTTCGAGGAAGGTCGCCGCGGCCTCCTCGCCGAGGCTGTCGTCCGCGGTGGTGCGCCGCTCGCGGTCCGGCAAGTCTTGATCGAACAGGGCGACGACGCCCGCCGGTGCGCCTTCGCTGTCAGTCGCCGGGCCCATGGGGAGCAGCGAGCGCAACACGAAGCGCACCCCCTCGCGGCCGGGGACGTGGGTCTGCCGCAGCGACTCGCACAGGGCGGGGAGGAGGCTGTCGACGGGGCCCGCGACCTCGGCGACGTGACGCGCGGCGAGCGAGTCGAGCGGCCCCTCGTCGTCCACCCCCGACCACAACGAAACGCCGTAATACGAGCCTTCGCGTGCCCCGTCCTGGAGCAGCAGCACGGCCCGCGCGGCCTGCACGAGCCGGCCGACCCCGGCGCAGACCGCCCGATACACCGCGTGCGAGGTCTCGGCCGCGGCGGCGACGCGGCCCAGCTCGGAGACCTCGGCGACGGCCCGCTGCATGACCTCCCAGTGGATGAGCCAGCGGCACGCCGAGGCGACGTGGCGCGCCAGCATCTCGACGAGCGGGCGATCGAGCTCGGAGTCGTAGAGGTCCGCCGTGGTGCGCCACAGCGAGAGCACCCCGAGCACCCGACCGCGCACCCGCAGCGGCACCAGCAACGTCGGCCGTTCGTCCTTTTTCGAAGGGGCGTCGGCGTCGTC
>Ga0163144_10019526_pt1 | contig 13627 bp, 10 predicted proteins | sample OliLak19BULKMAT1_FD_123175 | JGI IMG/M metagenome (GOLD analysis project Ga0163144, IMG submission 123175) | Freshwater microbial mat bacterial communities from Lake Vanda, McMurdo Dry Valleys, Antarctica - Oligotrophic Lake LV.19.BULKMAT1 | ecosystem: Environmental > Aquatic > Freshwater >... | reverse complement strand
TACGCCTCTGATTATACTCCCGTCTATCTCAATTATGCCATTTTACTTTCTACCTTGAAGCGTTATTCTGAGCTAGAAGCTCACCTAGAACGCTCTCTAGAAGTTCCTGGAATTAATGAATCTAAAATCTGGAATGAGAGAGGAATTATGTATGAGCTACAGGGACGCTACGGAGATGCCATAGAAGCCTATAAGAAAAGCATTCAGCTTTCGCTCGTCAATGAAGATATAGAGAGATTTGAGACTTCTATCAATCGTTGCAAAAAAAAGCGAACCATTGAAAATGAAAGTTAGTAGCATAGACTTTTCAAGTCTGACAGACTTGGAAAGTCTTTTTCCGTGGTTCGTGTCTTCACGAACCGAGGGTTAAGAAAGTCTGAATATTTTATTTTCATAAAAAAAATCCCGCTCAATATGAACGGGATTTTCTGCTAAAATAATAAAGTGTTAAACAGGTGTGTTTGAATAAATTTTTCTTGTTTGCTACTCTATATACTTTCACAAGCCAAAAAGTAACTATCAATGTTAAGAAAAAATTAAATTTTTTATGCTTTTGTGCATAAGTCATTATTAATCAGTTGATTATACTATAAAAACAATTTACTTCTTTCTGAAAAATATTCTATTTTCTTATAAAATACCTTTCAAAACCTCTAAAAATAATTACCAAATAGGGAAAATCACCAGACCATTAAGTTACATCCTCTGATTTCGCTTACATCTGTTCGCCCCAAAACCTTAAATCTTCCTTCACTTTCCCAAGTACCTATGTCTTGAGTAGCTATAAAGGCACAAGAATCTATATTGGCTAGGTCTATAATATTAATTGCACCAGACCTTTGCTGATTATCTATACAAAAGGGATCTCTCAATTCACGTAAATAAATACGCATCCAGGGCGGAGTCTCAAATATTTCCTCTTTTATTGAATAAGCCTGTGAAAGTAACTCGGTCATCCCATATTCAGAATGAACTTCCTTGACTTGAAAAGCTTCTTTGAGCATTAGATGTACTTCACTGCGGAGAAGTTCTTTACGGCGGCCTTTCATTCCACCAGTTTCCATCAAGGTGATAGCTGATAAATCCATTGGGAATTGTTCTGCAAAATCTAATAAGCCAAAAGTTACCCCTAGCAAGAGTATCTTTCTATCTGCTTTTTCTTGAAGGTGAAGCAAGGTATCGTGCAGCTTGCTAAAATCATCTAAATAAAAACCTGAAAAACTAGATTGGCTTTCGGCAATGAAGTAGGCAACCATCTCGACCAAAGAAGCGTGATTACGCTCTAAATAAGAAGGAAGCAAAGCCAAAATATGATAGTCTTGTAAGTTTCCATAAAACTGTTCAAATATTTTTTTGGAAAGCCGATGATAAAAGCTGACCTCTGCTACATAATGACGGCTGCGAGTCTGACCTGTAGTTCCACTACTCTCAAAGACACGCTCAGGCTCAAAATACCCCGTGCTAACCGTGTGATGCTTAAAAAGCTCAATAGGTAGAAAAGGAATATCTTCTATTTTGCTTACTTTTGTAGTATTAAAATGAAGCAGATGTAGATATTCTTGGTAAATTTTATTATGTTTGGCTTGGTAAAAAAATAAATTCAAAGCTTCCTCCACAAAATTTTGTGAAGTAATTTTGAACAAATTTTCCTTGAAATTTTTTTTAAAGTTCATACGTTTTCTAAATATAGCACAAAGTCTTAAAACTCAATAATACCATGACAACACCCACAAAGATACAAGTTCCTTCTTTCGCTTGGATTAGCCTATTTTTATTCTTGGGAGCTTGCTATGAAAAGCCTGATTTTCCGCTTGCTCCCTCTATTAGTGTTGATGAAAATAGCCTAAGCAAAATTACAGAGGAAGATCCTAATACCCTAAGTATGCAAGATGTAATTACAATAAGTATTAATTTTCGAGATGGTGATGGAGACTTGGGCTTAGATGAAGAAGACATTGTATCGCCTTCTCTTTTCCAAGAATTTAATCAAGATGGTACTTTTAATGAGAACTCTAGAAATTATAAATTAAAAGTATTTTTTAAACAAGGAGAAAATTTTGTGCCTTTTCCATTACCAGACCCTATTTTAGGATTTAATGGACGTTTTCAGAGACTCAATGAAGTTGATAAAGCAACTCCATTGGAAGGAGTGCTGAACCACGAAGTAATATTTAGACACAATGTCATTGCTCCCAATACCCTTCTAAAATTTGAAGTACAGATTATGGATCGAGCCTTAAACCTTAGCAATGTCACAGAGACAGACACTATCAGGGTAAGAGTACAATAAACCTTTGTGATTATACTTCTAGAAAATATAAGCAAGGATAAAGTGTAAGCGTTAGAATACATAAATGAGTGAAAGGAGTACTACTTTCACTCATTTTTTTGTGAGAATGAGATGTAAGAACTAAGAATTACTATGATTTTTATATTTTAATTTTTTTATCTCTAATAAAAAACTATTTTTGAAAAATCCTTTATTTTAGATAAATTGCTTTCATCTTTCATAAAACAGAACTTCTTTTAATTTTTATGGAAAAATCAATTATTAATCAACTCATTCTCCGTATCGAGGAATCTTTCCAAAAATTAAAAATACAGATTCTAATCTCAGATGTAGAGCATATTGCTTTGTTTATTTATCAAGGAATGGCTGGCAATGGACGCACCTTTCATACCACAGAACATGTCTTACAAGTATGCAGGCATCTAGAGCATCCCCTTCAAATTTTAGCTACATTATTTCACGACATTATTTATCATCAAATAGACAATGGTATAGAAAAAGATACTCAAGTTATTCTTTCACCATTGATCTATCATCAAGATAATAAAACCTATATAAGAGAAGACTATCCTAGAGATGATATTCCTCTTGCTTTATGCTTAGAAGTATTTGATTATCAGCCCAATGATGAGATAAGAATTCAGGGTTATAATGAGTTTCTGAGTACATTGGTAGCCATCCAAAAGTTAAAGGCATACCTTGGGCATCGTAATTTACTAGGCATTATGGTAGCCATAGAAGGAACTATTCCATTCAGAGGTTTAAATCATGATGGGCAAAACTGTTTTGAAGTGATGGAAACGAAACTGCTGCAACTCAATCAAAAATATGAACTTAATATCAAAGAAGAACATATTTATTTGCTTTTAGAATTGGCTGTAGAAATGGCTAATAATGATGTAGAAAATTTTTCGCATTCTAATGTAGCTGAATTTTTGGACAATACCTGGCGACTCATCCCCGAAACCAATGATAGTCTTAGAGTAGCCAATGCTTATACATTAACGAGCTACCGCAAAGCCATAGAAAAAATGGAGGGCTTTTTAAATTTTTTAAGCCCTTCCATAGTGTTTCAACAATACAGACAAGTTCCTTCTAATGAGACTTTTAAGCAGTTAAAAGAACACGCCGAAGATAATATCAAAATAGCCAGAGAATATCTACAAGCCAAGCTGACTTCTGTAGCTTTGCTAGAAGCTCTTGCTGTCTGTACAGGAGGTGATGCCCCTATTTCTATGTTTATTGGTGATATACGGCACTCAGGTTCTTTTCAAGCCATAGAACGTGCAGAAGATTATCTACCAGCCATCACGGTGTCAGAAGAGCTAGAATATGATGAAGCTGTCCTTAGACTATTAGAGTTTGGGCGAGCTTCTGAGCTTGATTTTGACACTCAAAATGCTCCCTTTTCTTATTTTGTCTATGCTTCTATAGGCAAAGAAAAAAATCAACTTTACCTCCAAGCCGCCAGAAAAATGTTCAAGGGTGAAATCTCTTGCCAAGAGTATCTCACTCAAATGGATGCCCGTACCCGTACTGCCATTGCACAAGCATGTGCACAAGTAGCCATAAGCCGTAGAGAGGCGCTTTTGGCACTTATGAGTTAACAATAGATACTTTCAGCATCTCCAAGTTAAGACTTTGTTATTTAAAGGCAAAAGAAAAGTATTTTTGAATTTAACTTTCTGATAATCAAACTATTACAATCTAATTGACCAACATTCTATTATCATCAGCTTACAACTATTTGCCTGATAAAAGGGTTATTAAACCAGATTATCCAACAAAATCATACACAGAATGTTAAAGCACCTTATATCGATATTCATATTATTATTTATCATGCAAGCAAACATACAAGCCCAGACTGAATGGCAAGCACTCAGCACTTCTCATGTTACTTTTAAAATTAAAAATGCAGGTCTCAATGTCAATGGTTCTTTTGATGGATTAGAGGCTGATATTAATTTTTCTCCTGAGCAGCTCAGCAAAAGCAAAATCACAGCGACAGTCAGTACCAAAACCATAGATACAGGAATCAATGCCCGTGATACTCACTTGCGTAGTGATGATTATTTTAGTGTGGTAAAATATCCTAAGATAAAAATGACCTCTACTAAATTAGAGAAAAATGGCAGTAATTATATTGGTTATTTTGATTTAACGATTAGAGATGTTACCAAAAGCATCAAAATGCCTTTCAAATTTACTCAACAAGATAAATTGGCTACTTTTGAAGGGACATTCTCTATCAATAGACGTGATTTTAATGTAGGTGGATGGAGTATGATTCTGGGCAATGAAGCTGATTTGAGCATTGTGATTAAGACACAAAAAAAGTAAAATTCTAGTTGATGAATAAATAAGTCAGTCTTACAAAATAATTAGGTATAAATGCAAAACCTTCACTAGTTTTGCATTTGTGTTTATTTATCTTTTCTTATGGTTTACTAACTCTGGAAAAGAGATAAATTTTTGAAAATATTTAATCCTTAAATCTCCTTAGATGTTTTCTTCGGAATTACTCCAAAATCTTCCTCAAAAATTAGCAGAAATCATCACAGGTTCTCCTTGGTTATTTGCTGAAATCTTGCTGGCTTTTGGTTTTCTGGGAGTAATTGCACTTGATATTCTCTTTAGAGAGAGAGCGAAACATTGGCTGTATTTTTTTAGCTTAATCGGTTTTATAGGGGTGATATGTGCTTTTGTAGCAACGCCTATCCAAGAAGAGAAAGTATTTTTCTTAGGTTTATTAAGGCTAAGTTACGCCATCTGGATTTTTAAAATTCTGATTATCAGTTGTTCTATTCTCACCTTACTCATCTTACCTCAGTCTGGCTTTCTTAAAAGTAAAACACTGCCAAGAGGCGAATTTTATGCCTTGCTTTGGTCAGTAACTTTGGGACTGTGTCTTCTAGTGATGTCTGCCAACTTATTGATGATTTATATCTCTTTAGAATTGGTTTCTATTAGCTCTTATCTTTTAGCTTCCTTCGGGCTAAATCGGCAGAGTGCCGAAGGTGGGATTAAGTATTTACTGATAGGAGCATTGTCTTCAGGGATTATGCTTTATGGGATGTCTCTACTGTATGGTTTCACAGGCACACTTGATTTTGTGGGAGAAGATTTTGCCATAGGAATCGCACAAGCCAATAATACTGCCCTAGGACTTGCACTGTTGTTTAGTCTAGGAGGTTTACTTTTTAAAATTTCCATTGTACCCTTTCATATCTGGATTCCAGATGTCTATGAAGCAAGTCCTACTCCTGTCGTGGCATTTTTTTCTACTGCCCCGAAGATAGCGGCTTTATTTCTGTTGTATGAGTTTACTCGGCTTGGCTTTACTCTTCCCTCAGGTCTTTTTAAAGGAGAGATTACATTGGCTGAGGTATTCGCTTTGCTGGCAATCGCTACGATTACTTTAGGTAATTTTTCAGCACTCTGGCAAACCAATTTAAAACGACTTTTAGCTTACTCTTCCATTGCTCAGGCAGGATTTATGATGATTCTATTGGTAGTAGATAGTGAGCTAGGGCTTAAAAGTTTTATTTTTTATAGCATCGTATATTTGCTTACCAATTTTGGAGCTTTTCTTCTGGTAGAGATGTATGCTCAAGGTTCTGGACAAAAAGAAGATTTAAAAAACTTACAAGGTCTGGGCAGAATCAAGCCTTTGCCAGCCATTTTGTTTACGGTCTTGGCTATTTCTTTGGTAGGGCTTCCACCCATGGCAGGTTTTACTGCTAAACTACTTATTTTTTCAGCTCTTTGGGAAGCTTATTTGCTAACATCTTCTCCTCTTTTGATGTTTTTATTTGTGTATGGGTTACTCAATGCAGCCGTTTCACTGTTTTATTATTTAAAAATTCCTTATTATCTTTTCATGAAAGAAAAAGAAGGTGAAAATAACGAATTAATTTTTCAATATTATGACCAAGTGTTGCTTATCCTATTAGTAACACCAGTGATAGTATTGTTTTTTAGACCTGATTTGATACTTGATTTTCTCCAATTTATCATTTAAACTTACGCTAAGATAAGTTGTGGGAATAATCTTACTCTGATATTTGTTATAAATTATATCTATTTTTATCACTAAGCCCTCTTTATTATGTGTGGAATCGCTCTCCTTCGATTAAGAAAACCCTTTGAGTTCTACGTAGAAAAGTATGGCACTTACCGCTATGCCCTCAAAAAACTTTATCTACTAATGCAAAAACAGCATAACCGTGGTCAAGACGGTGCAGGGGTTGTCAATGTCAAAATAGATGTTCACCCTGGCAAGCGATACATTAGCCGCTATCGCTCCACCGCAGAGCAACCTATCGAAGACCTCTTCAAAAAAATAGATGACCGCATCACGCCTGATTTAGAAGGGTTTTCTTATACCATCGCAGATGCACAGCATGCCAAAGAAGACGTACCTTTTATGGGAGAAGTATTATTAGGGCATCTCAGGTATGGCACACATGGAGGCAATAGCTTAGAGCAATGTCATCCATTTTTAAGACAAAGTAACTGGCGAAGCCGCAACCTAGTATTGGCTGGTAACTTTAACATGACCAATGTAGATGAGCTTTTTGATCGCCTTGTAGAGCTTGGGCAACACCCCAAAGATAAGGTAGATACGGTCATCGTTTTAGAGAAAATAGGGCATTTCTTGGATGAAGAAAACCGCCGAATATACGACAAATACAAAGACCAATACAATCGCCAAGAAATCAATCAAATCGCTGAAAATGAGATTAACCTTCAAAGAGTATTAGAACGCTCTTGCAAAGATTTTGATGGCGGTTATTCTATGGCAGGGATTACGGGTTATGGAGCTGCTTTTGTGGCAAGAGACCCAAATGGAATCCGACCTGCCTATTATTATGCCAATGATGAAATCATCGTGGTAGCTTCTGAGAAACCTGCCATTAAGACTGCCTTTAACATAGAATATAGTGAGATTCAGGAAGTAAAGCCAGGGCATGCACTCATCATTGAAAAATCAGGTGAATATTCTGAGCAAAAATTTATAGAGCCGCAACTCAAAACATCTTGTAGCTTTGAGCGAATTTATTTCTCAAGAGGCTCAGACCCCATTATCTACAACGAAAGAAAAAAACTCGGAGAGCTTGTCTGCAAACAAGTGCTAGAAGCTATTGATTATGATTTAGAGAACACCGTTTTTTCTTATATACCGAATACTTCTGAGACAGCCTTTTTAGGGATGATGCAGGGCATTGAAAAATACCTTATCAAATACCGCAAGGAGATGATTTTGGACGGTAAACAAAAAGGCATAGACATCGATCCACTTAGCCCCGAACAGCTAGATAAAATTTTATCTTATCGCCCACGTGTAGAAAAGCTGGCTATCAAAGATGTAAAACTTCGTACATTCATCACAGACGACCAACACCGAGATGAATTAGTAGCCCACGTATATGACACTACTTATGAAGTCATTCAGAAGCAAAAAGATACAATCGTCTTGATAGATGACTCCATCGTAAGAGGCACTACCTTAGAGAAAAGCATTCTGAAAATGCTAGACCGTCTGGAAGCCAAGAAAATTATTATTGTTTCTTCTGCTCCACAGATTCGTTTTCCTGATTGCTACGGGATAGATATGTCTAAAATGCGTGATTTTGTGGCTTTTAGGGCTGTGATAGCACTTATTGAGGAGTCAGGGCAAGAAGATTTATTAGAGCATACTTTAGCACAATGTGCCGAAGCTGTAGAGCAAGGCAGAGACGGAGAGCGTAATTTTGCACAAGATTTATATGCTCCTTTTACCCAAACACAGGTTTCAGAAAAGATAGCAGAGATTATATCAAATGAGCATATTAGAGCTGATTTTCAGGTAATCTACCAGACAGTAGAGAACATGCATTTGGCTTGCCCTAATCATTCAGGAGATTGGTATTTTACAGGTAATTATCCTACATCAGGAGGTAACCGTGTGGTCAATAAAGCCTTTATCAATTATATGGCCGGTAGCTTGGCAAGGGCTTACTAAGTGAGAGATGAGCTATAAGTGATGGACGATAAATTCGTAATAATCTGATAGTGAGTGTTTTAAAAGCTAAATGAGTGATTCATTTTGAAAGCATTACTAAGGAGCAAACAAAAAATAATATATCATAATTAGGTGAAAAATTTTATATTCTATTTAGAAATTAATATTTCAGAAATAATTGTTGAGATGTTAGTAAAAGGATGAGAGGTAATTTATAGTCATTTTGACACTAACTACATGAGTCCAAAGCTTTGTTTGTTTTAAATCCTAAGTATCTTCTAGTAGGGATATTTGAAGTTTAATAAAGTGTTCTGCTCAAATCCAACTAATCGCCTGTGAGGACACAGGCAATGGCGAGAGGTCTATCCTCATAAGCCTATCAAAATGAAAAAAACTATTTTGAGCTGAGCAAATCAGAGCTATACAAGCAACCACACTCTTGTTCCCTATAATTTTGGAATGTTTAGAGAAGAACGATTGTTTTTATCTATGATAAGATAAGCTTTTTAGATTTGAACAAAACTCAATATATATGTGGTGGATTTATGCAATACTATCAGCCATTTTCGCTTCTCTGACGGCTATTTTTGCCAAGCAAGGCGTAGCGAACATCAATTCAAATCTTGCAACAGGAATAAGAACGGCTGTCATTTTGATAATGATCTGGATAATTATACTAGCAAAAGGGGAAGCCGAAGGAATCAGTTCTGTATCAAGACAGGGGATTACATTTTTGGTCATTTCAGGAATTGCAACAGGCTTATCTTGGCTGTTCTATTTCAAAGCCCTTCAATTAGGAAATGTATCGCAAGTTGCAGCCGTTGATAAGCTAAGTGTAGCCCTAACCATCGTCTTAGCAATTGTTTTTTTGGGGGAAGCACTGACTTTAAAAACGGCAATCGGTGCAGGTTTAATTATTATAGGGACTTTTGTGATGATTATGAAGTAATCTACCTAAGTAGGAGATAAGTTATTAATTATTAGATTATTAAGTTATTGATAATGAGCATTTTGGTTAAGATAAATGTCTATTTTATTTTCAAACCATTACTAAGTAAGAGATAAGTTATTGGTTATCTTGTTATAAAAACTCACCACTCATTGATACTAAGACATAAAAAAACGCCTAGAAATCTGATTTCTGAGCGTTTTTTTATTTTTGTGACCCTGTCAAGATTCAAACTTGAAACCTTCTGATCCGTAGTCAGATGCTCTATTCAGTTGAGCTACAGGGCCATCTTCCCGTAATTGGATTGCAAATAAAATACAGATTTCTTATAAATAAAAATTTTGGAGTGTTTTTTTCTAAAAATTATGCCCCTATTTTTGAAAAAAAATAAGTGCAAAAGATGAATACACTCCAAGAAGATTTAGATTTAGTTACTCAATTATTTGATTATGAGGGATTTATAAACAAGAAGATGACTTCTCAGCAAGTCAAACGATATTTTCAGATGACGGCTTTTTTTTACCGTCAGTTTCACTCTAAGCAAGGAGCGATGCACTTTCCCTTGTATTTAGAAGGAGGAGCAGACAACCATTATGATGCCTTGCATACACAGGCCAATTATATTTCAAGTCTTATAGAAACGCATCAACTCACTCGCAGTTTAGAGATAGGCTGTGGAATGGGTTTCAATAGCCTTTTATTGGCAAAAAAACATCCTCACACAAAGTTTAAAGGCTTAGACCCAGCACTTTCTCATTTGAGATTTGCAAGAAAGAAGTCTAAAGGTATAGCCAATCTAAGCTATGCTCCTGGAGACTGGCATGAGCCAACTTACTGGACTTCTCCCAGTGATTTGATGTATGCAGTAGAAAGTTTTTGTTATATAACGGATTTAGAAAAAGTATTGCAAAGCATTGCTCAAAACTTAGATTCCTCAGGGCATTTTGTGGTATTTGATGCTTTTTGCTTGCCACAGCTTGAAGAGTCTATACCCGAACTGAAGCAAGCCATTCAACTTTCTGCGGCTGCATTTGCGGTGAAGGCTTGGTGGAATGTAGAGGAAGTAATCAGTGAAGCTCGTAAGCAAGGACTAAAATTGGTAAGCAAACAAGACCTTTCCAATGAGGTGATGCCCAATTTGCTCAGGTTTCAGAAAGATACAAGAGCTTTATTTCAAAAAAAATGGTTTCAATATTTACTCAAAAATCGTCTTCTCCCCAATATTTGGATAGGGCATCTAATCGGAGGACTTTTAGGCGCACATACACTAGGAAGCAAGGCTCAAGGTTACTTTTATTTGCATTTTCAGAAAGAAAACTAATATTTCATCTGATACAGCGTATTTTTTTGGGTGAAAATAAAAGTAAAATCAGAAATTTATTTTAAATTTGTGTGATTGAAATTTTTGTATAATTACAAGAAAAAATAATATAAATCATGCAAACAGTAGAAATAGAAACCCAACGCAAGCAAAAAATGGAGGCTAGTACTTTGCCTACACTGATTGAGCATTTTTACAAATGGGAAAAGACCAAAGCACAAGGTATTTTTATGCGACAGCCTGTAGGCGAAGAGTGGGTAAATTATACTTGGCAAGAGGTAGGTGAGCAAGCGCGGCGTATGGCAAGTGCTTTAAAAGCGATGAACCTCGCTCCCAAGAGCCACATCGGAATTGTTTCCAAAAACTGCGTTCATTGGATTATGAATGATTTGGCGATTATGATGGCAGGTCATGTTTCTGTGCCTTTTTTCCCTACTTTGGTAGCAGATCAGCTTCAACAAGTGCTAGAGCATAGTGATACACAAGTATTATTCGTGGGCAAGCTAGATGATTGGGAAGGAATGAAAGCAGGAATTCCTGAATCTATAGCCGTAATTACCTATCCTCCTTATGCAGGAGCAAAAAAAGTGGAAGACCCACGCTTCTTAAAGTGGGATGATTTGATAGCAGAAAATGAGCCTCTTCAAGAAAACTATGTTCCCAAGCATTCCGATTTGATGACCATCTGCTATACTTCTGGCACCACGGGCGTACCTAAGGGAGTGATGTTGAGTTATTTTTGCTTTGCTACAGTGCACGATGCTGTCAAAGAACATACAAGCTATGATGAAGACCCTGTTGCTTTTTTCTCATATCTTCCTCTTAATCACATGGCAGAGCGATTAGTGGTAGAGGCTGCTGCTTTGGTAAGTGGTGGAAGTATCTCTTTTGCGGAATCCTTAGATACTTTTGCACGAAATCTAGCAGAAACAAGCCCTACACACTTTCTGGCAGTGCCTCGCATCTGGACTAAGTTTCAGCAAGGAGTCTTGTCAAAAATACCTGCTAAAAAACTCAACCTTTTCTTTAAAATTCCTCTCTTAAATACCATTATCAAAAATAAAATCAAGAAAGGTTTGGGGCTAGACCGTGCGAGATATGTGCTAACAGGTGCAGCACCGATGCCCGAAAGTCTGTTCAAATGGTATAGAACCCTTGGCATTCCTATTCGTGAAGGCTATGGAATGTCCGAAAATACAGCAGTCTGTTCTTCTATGTATGGGGATAATATTAAATTTGGAACAGTAGGTAAGCCTCAGCCAGGGGTAGATTTAAAAATAGAACCCAACACAGGAGAAATCCTCATGAAATCTGACTGGATGATGGAAGGCTATTATAAAAATCCTGAACTGACTGCTGAAGTTATCCGTGATGGTTGGTTACATACAGGAGATAAGGGCTTGCTAGACTCAGAGGGTTATCTAAAAATCACTGGGCGAGTCAAAGAAATCTTCAAAACTGCCAAAGGCGAATATGTATCTCCTTTTACCTTAGAGTCAGGCTTTGCAATGAATGGGCATATAGAGCAAATATGTGTAGTAGGCTCAGGAATGCCACAACCTATGGGCTTGGTTTCTCTTTCGGATGAAGGCAAAAAAGCAAGCCGTGAAGCCGTAGAAGCAGGTCTAAAAGATTCTCTTGAGAAGGTAAACCAACAAGTATATTCTTATGAGCGAATCCATAGACTGATAGTAGTCAGTGATGAATGGAATATAGATACAGGTATTATGACTCCTACACTCAAAATCAAACGAAATAAAGTAGAAGATCTTTATGAGAGTAAGTTTGATAAATGGTATCAATCTAAGGACACCATCATCTGGGCTTAGAAATAAATGAATTATAAATTATTCATTATGTGTTTATAATACTCTGATAATGAGTGTTTTACATTCAATAAATCATGTGATTATTCTGAAATTATCACATAATACTAAATCAATGCTTACCGAAAGATATTATGGTAAGCATTGATTTAAAAATCTACTTTAAAAATCCTGTTAAAATGAGTATTTTTGGTAAAACATAATCAAAAAATGGAAATACTCTCTCCCAATAAAACCTATACCTACGCTGATTATCTCACTTGGCAGTTTGATGAACGTATAGAACTATTTCGTGGAGAAATAATGAAAATGCCTCCTGCACCCCTTCGCATGCATCAAGATATTTCAAGTAAATTACACGGAGATTTAGGTAGTTTTTTCAAAAAGAAAGCTTGTAAATTGTATGCAGCCCCTTTTGATGTGCGTTTTCCGAGAAGAAAGGAGGATACTAAAGATGAACAAATCACTACTGTGCTTCAGCCTGATTTGTGTGTAGTATGTGATTTAGAAAAGCTAGATAGAAGAGGTTGCTTAGGTGCTCCTGATTGGGTGATAGAAATTCTTTCAGAAGGAAATACACCCAAAGAAATGCGTGAAAAATACCAAGTATATGAAGAAAGTGGTGTGAGAGAATATTGGATAATACAGCCTGATACACATTCTATCTTGCCTTATGTCTTAGAAAATGGAATATTCATAGGCAAAGCTCCTCTCTTAGAAGGAGATGATGCAAGACCTAGCATTTTCCCTGATTTAACACTAGATTTGGCGTATATCTTTTCAGAATAAATGATTCATTGCCTAATAGAGCTGTTACACACTGGTTATCAACACTTTACTTTTTTATAGCCATATATGCACATTGTTTCTTGTTTGTAGGTAGTCCAAAAGAGAGGAATAATCATGTAAATCACCCACGTTGCAATAGAGAGAATAACAGTTATTACCAGTATCTAAAAAGTTCGTTACTCATAGTTTATCTTATTTTAATTTTTCTGATAAATTACACTTTAAATCTAATAAAATTTTGAGAATTATTTATGTGACTTAGCAAAAAGATAGGCTTAGTAATGGTTTAAAAAAAATGAATATTTATTTTAATCAAAATGCTCATTATCAATAACTTAATAACCCAATAATCAATAGCTTACAACTAATCTCTTACTTAGATACTCATTGCATGATTACTTGGCAATTGAGCTAAATAGCTGTATTTTTGCAAAAAAATAAATTA
>Ga0163144_10019524_pt1 | contig 13628 bp, 8 predicted proteins | sample OliLak19BULKMAT1_FD_123175 | JGI IMG/M metagenome (GOLD analysis project Ga0163144, IMG submission 123175) | Freshwater microbial mat bacterial communities from Lake Vanda, McMurdo Dry Valleys, Antarctica - Oligotrophic Lake LV.19.BULKMAT1 | ecosystem: Environmental > Aquatic > Freshwater > Lake... | reverse complement strand
CTGCGCGAAGTGATCCGCGATCACCGCCTCGTTGGCCTCGAGATCCTCGGGGTGGGCGAGGGCCTTCCAGCCGGCGTTGGTGTTTTCCAGCTCCCCCGGCTCGTAGCCGAGCATCCGCGCCCAGCGGGCGTCATGGTAAACCTCGCCCGTCTCGATGTCCCAATCCCACACCGAGTCGTTGGTGCCCTCGATGGCGAGCTGCCAGCGTTGCTCGGCAAACTCGAGCGCCTGCGCCATGCGCCGCTCGTCGGTCACGTCGCGATTCAGGCCGACGAGGCGCACCGGCTTGCCGCGCGCATCGCGCTGGAGGTAGCCGTTGGACTCGACGTGCCGCACGGTGCCGTCGGGCTGGATGACGCGGAACTCCGTCTTGTATTCCGGCAGTTCGCCGCTGATCACCTGGCGCAGGTGCTCCTCCGCCCGGGAGCGATCCTCGGGATGCAGCGCTTCGGCCCAGACCTGGTTGCCGCCCTCGACGGCTTCGCTGCGGAGGCCGTAGATCTCGATGACCCGCTCGTCCCAGTTGCGCCGGCCGGTGATGATGTCGTATTCCCAGACGCCGTAATTGGAGGAGCGCAGCGCGAGGCGCAGCCGCTCGTTGAGCGCTTCCATCTTTTGCGTCGATTCGCGATCAGCGGTGATATCGCGCTCGGTGCCCGTGATGCGCAACGGCCGGCCCTCGGCGTCGCGCTGCACGATGGCCCGGGACTGGATGTGGCGTTCTGCCCCATCGTTCGCGCGCAGGATGCGAAACTCGTGTTCCAGGTGGATGCCGCTGGCCATGACCGCCTGGATCTGCGCGATGGCCGCGACGCGGTCCTGCGGATGCAGGCAGCGTTTCCAGTCCTCGAGCGTGCCGGAAAACTCATCCGCCCGCAGGCCGTAGATTTGCAGCGTGCGCTCGTCCCAGATGCTGCGCTGCGTCTCCGCATCCCATTCCCAGACGCCGAGCGCGGCGGCGCGTGCGGCCAGCTCGAAGCGCTGGTTGAGATGCTGCAACCGGCTCTGGTCGTTGCGCTGGCCGGTGATGTTCGTGTGATTCGAGATGAAATTGATGATCTGGCCCGAGCGATCCCGCACCGGCTGCAGGTCGACGATCTGCCAGAAGGTGGAGCCGTCCTTCGCGTAATTGAGCAGCTCCACGCGGCACGCCTCGCCGCGGGCGACCGCCTCGCGCAGGCGCGCGACCGCCGCCGGCTCCGTCTGCGGCCCCTGCAGGAAGTGCCCGGGCTTGCGCCCCTTCACCTCGGCGAGCTCGTAACCGCACATGGTGGTGAACGCGCCGTTGAGCCATTCGATGCGCGCCTCGGGATCGGTGATGACGACGCCGTTGGTGCTGTTCTGCGCGACCAGCGCGAGCAGGGAATTCGACTCGGCGACCGCCCGCAGGCTCGCATTGGCTTCGCGCAGTTCCTGCGTGCGTGCGCCCACCACTTCCTGCAACTGCGCCGCCTGTTCCTGCAATCGCGCCGTCAGCAGCAGCCGCGCGCTCTCCGCCTCCTCGCGCTCGTCGTGAATGCCGACCGCCGCCTCGATGGAAAAGAGGGCCACGGCGAAGCCCGACAGGACCAGCGCGATCGTGATCAACACGAGGAAATCCGACATCCCGAGCAGTCCGCGATTCACCAGGACAACGAGGAGCGTCGCGAGGATGAGCGGCACGAACGCGACGCCGAGAAACAGCCGTCGGGTGAACCCGCCCGCGGGCGAGCGCGCAAAAAGCGTGCGCACGTGTTTGTCGTCCGCCCGCGCCAGCAGCGTGCCGACACCGAGGAGCAGCAGGCCGATGCCCGTGGGCAGGCCGAACACGAAAGGGCGGGGCGCACCCGGCAAATCCACCAGGCCGAGGCCCAGCAGGCCGGCGGCCGAAACCGCCACGACGAGATTGGCGAGCCAGGCCGACACGGGCCAGCGGTGCCGCCCGCGCCGCTGGCCGAGCGTCACCAGGGCCACGCTGATCGCCGCGAGCGCCGCGGCGACGGGGAAGGCGTCGCGTCCGGCCGTCGGGAGTTCCAGCGCGGCGGGCCCGCGCATGAGGAGCCGGTTGAGCCCGTGATCGAAGTCGAGCAACCCGGCGCCGGCGACCAGCAACGCCAGCGCCGCGCACCCCACGCCAGCACGGCGCCCGTGGCCGTCGCGTTGCAGCCAAAGCGAGGCGCCGCTGAGGGCGAAGCCGAGAGCCGTCGCGGCCGACATGGCCCCCGCCGGCGGCTGCAGCGGACGCAGCAGATCGCGTCCCATCAGCCAGCCGCCCAGCACCATGAGTCCGAACAGCCCGACGCAGGCGCCGAACCAGCCTGCGACGCGACGGAGTATGACATCAAGGGGCATTGTAAAGGAACCGAAACCGCTACGCAGCCGATGACCGGAGCGCAATGGCAATGACGGTCGCGGAACGGACCCGGTCCGGCGGTGATGGAGGGCGGAGGTGCATGCCGTTCTCAATCGGCTTTCGGGGCGCCCGCTTGAGGAAAAGACCCGGGATCATCCGGACACAAAGCTGCTCAAGTTTATGCAAATGTGTGCCGATTGGGCCCCGAGTTGCCAAAAATCGCTATGAAATCATTTCCCACCGCAGTGTTGTTCGCCCTCGCACTGGTTGCTCCCGTTTTCGCGCAATCCAAAACCGAACCACCGGTGCCCGTGCGCATGATCGCGCCGGAGTATCCGGACGAACTGCGCCGCGAGGGCGTGTCCGGCCTCGTGATGGTGAAGTGCTCCATCGATGTGCAGGGCAATGTCGCGGAAGCCGAGGTCGAGAAATCGAGCAACGCCGCCTTCGAGAAGCCCGCGCTCGCCGCGGTGAAGAAGTGGAAATTCAAGCCGGCCAAACAGGACGGCAACCCGGTCGCCATCAAGGTCTCGATCCCGATCAAGTTCGTCTTCGAGAGCTGAGTCTCACGTCCTGCCACCGTCCCGTCGCCGCCCCTTTCGTCCCATGTCGCAACGCCCGCTCACCATCGGCAAGAAGATCACGTTCGGTTTCGCCCTGCTGTTTGCCCTGCTCATGCTGGTGGCGGCGATTGCCTTCACGGCACTGGGGGGCGCGGGCCGACGGCTGACGCTGTTTGCCGAGAGCGCGCAGGAGACTTACACCGCCGCGACGCTCGAGTCGTCGATGCAGGCCCTGAAGCTCCAAGTGCATGAATTCCTCGCCACCGGCTCGGCGGAGAGTATCGCTGCCTACGATACGGCCAAGCAGGCGCTCGATGCGGACCTCGATCGCGCCGGCAAGATCATGGTGGACCCGACGCGGGCCCGGCAGATCGCGAAGGCGCGGGAACTGCTCCAGACCTACGAGGTCGGCTTCCGCGATCTCGTGGCCAACCACCGGACGCGGACGGCCGTCGATCACGACGTGCTCGTGCCGCAGGCGAAGCTCCTCGCGGACGGGCTCCAGCAACTGCTCAAGCAGGCGCAGACCAACGGCGACATGAACGCGGCGTTCCAAATCTCGAACGGCCTCAAGGCGTTCTTCGAGAGCACGAGCCTCGTCAACGGCTTCCTCCTCACCTCCGACGCCAGGAAGGCGACCGCCGCCGCCGATGCGCTCAAGGTCACCGTCACCCAGATTCAACGCATGGAGAAGGACCAGCTCGAAATGGAGAAGCTCGATGTGACCCTGAAGGACGACGCGAAGAAAACCCTGCTCGCCTCGCTGCAGCAGGCCGCCGGTCTCTACGCCAAGGGTCTGGCCGACGTCGTCGCCGGCAAGCAGGCGCGCGACACGATTCTCGCCGAGCGCGTGAACCGGGTGGCGCCGGAATTCACCGCCACGCTGGCCAGGGTGAAGAGCTCCGTCCACGATTTCCAGAGCGAGCTCGAGCGGCGCACGCGGGCCGAGCAGACCCGCAATGAATTCATCGTCGGCGCCGTCACGCTCACCGGCATCGCCCTCGGCATCGTTTTTGCGTGGCTGATCATCCGTGGCGTGAGCCGCGGCATCACGGACATCGCCGCGCGGCTGGCGACCGAATCCGACAAGGCCAACGGCTCCGCCGCGCAGGTGGCCCAGGCGAGCCAGGCGATGGCCAACGGCGCCACCCAGCAGGCCTCGTCGCTCGAGGAGACGAGCTCTTCGCTCCACGAGATGGCGAGCATGACGCAGCGCAATTCCGAGAATGCCCAGAACGCGAAGACCCTCGCGAACCAGGCGCGCCAGACGGCCGATGCCGGCGCCTCCGACATGGAGCAGATGAAATCCGCCATGAGCGCGATCAAGGGATCGAGCGTGGAGATTTCCAAAATCATCAAGACGATCGACGAGATCGCGTTTCAGACGAACATCCTCGCGCTCAACGCCGCGGTCGAAGCCGCCCGCGCCGGCGAGGCCGGCCTCGGCTTTGCCGTCGTCGCCGACGAGGTGCGCAGCCTCGCGCAGCGCTGTGCCGGCGCGGCCCGCGAGACCGCCGACAAGATTTCCGCCTCGACCGAGAAGAGCGAGCAGGGCGTGCGCATCAGCGAGAAGATGGCGGTCAACCTCGGCGCCATCGTCGAGAAGACCCGCCAGCTCGACGAGCGCATCGCCGAGATCGCGCAGTCGTCGCACGAGCAGAGCGAGGGCATCAGCCAGCTCAACAGCGCCGTCGCCAGCATGGACAAGATCACACAGGACAACGCCGCGCTCGCGCAGCAGTCCGCCGGCGCCTCCGAGGAACTCAAGGCGCAGGCCGAGCAGGTCCGCCTCGCCGTCGCCGAGCTGATGCGGATGGCCCGCAACGATGACCGCCTCGCCGCCGCGGCGTCGCGGCCGGAGGGAGCGCCCGAGCGCGCCGCGGCGCGCCGCGCCGGGCGCAACGGCAAATCCCCCGCGGGTCACGCCGCCCCGGGCGCGAACGGTCAGCACCGGAACGGGAACAACGGCGGCCACGGCCGCGCCACCGTCGGCGCCGGCGCGAAGGGCACGCCGGGCGCGAACGGGCACGGCGAGTTCGGCCTCACGCGCGGATCGAAGGACGACCTGTCGTTCGAAGATCAGCCGTGAGCGGCGGTGAAGCGGAGGAGCGTCGCCTTCACCCCGCATGACCCCCGTCGAACAGGCGCTCGCGCTGCTGGTCTTGCTCACCGCCGCCGCGGCGTTCGGGTTGGGCCGGCGCCGCCAGCGTCTCCTGTCCCACCGCGAGCACCAGCACCTCGCCGCCGAGCGTCACCGGGAATTCGATACGCGGCTGAGCAAGATCGCCTCGCAGGTGCCGGGCATGGTCTTTCAGCTCCGGCAGCAGCCCGACGGCCACCGGAGTTTCCCCTTCGCGAGCGAGGGCATCCGGGAGATCTACCGCCTCGGACCCGAGGCGGTCGCGCAGGACTCCGCGGTGATCTGGGATCTGATTCACCCGGAGGATGTCGCGCAGGTGGCCGCCTCGATCGATCGCTCGGCGGCGACCCTCGAGCGCTGGCAGTGCGAGTATCGGGCGCGTTTCGCCGACGGCACGGTGCGGTGGCTGGCGGGCACGGCGATGCCGGAGCCACAGTGGGACGGGGCCGTCCTCTGGCACGGCTTCATCACCGATGTGACTGAGCGCAAACGCGCGGAGCAGGCGCATGAGGAGAGCCGGGTCCTGCTGCAAAGTGTGTTTTCGAGCGTCGATCTCGGGGTGTTCGTGATCGATGTCACGACGGGCGGTAACTTCCGTTTCGTGGAGGTGAATCCCGCCTACGAGCGGCTGATCGGCCTCGGGGCGGCGGACATCCGCGGCCGTGAACCGCGCGATCTCGTGCCCCTCATCCCGCTGGAGATGGCGGAGTGCCTCCGCGCGAGCTTCCGGCGCGGCGCGGAATCGCCGGGACCGATCGAGGCGGAGGAACCGTTCTTCACGCGCGGCCGGCTGTTGTGGTGGCACACGCGGCTGACGCCGCTGCGCGACACGGTGGGCAATGTCGTGCGCCTCGTGGGCCGCTCGCTCGACATCACCGAGCGCAAGACGATCGAGTTGCGTTTCCAATCGCTCACCGAGCGGCTGCAGCTCGCGACCGAGGCGGCGCAGGTCGGAATCTGGGATCACGATTTGGTGCAGAATCGGATCATGTGGGATCAACGCATGCACCAGCTCTACGGTCTCTCGCCGGCGGAATTCGACGGCACACACCGCTCCTGGCGCGAACGGATCCATCCGCAGGATGTCGCCCGCGTGGATCGGGAGCACCGCGAGGCCGCGGAGGGAAAGAAACCGTTCAACACGTCCTTCCGGATCATCCGGCCCGATCGCGAGGAGCGGGAGATCCGGGCGTGCGCGCACGTCCAGCGCAGTCCGGCCGGCCGGCCGGTGCGGATGGTGGGCGTCAACTGGGATGTGACGGCCGAGCGCCGCGCCCAGGGCGATGTGGTGCGCGCGCGCGACCAGGCCGAGCACCTCAACCGCCAGCTCGAGCTGGCGCTGGCCCGCGCGAACCATCTCGCCCAGGAGGCGGCGATGGCGACCGTCGCGAAATCGGAATTCCTGGCCAACATGAGCCACGAGATCCGCACGCCGCTGAATGCGGTCATCGGCATGAGCGGGCTGCTGCTCGGCACCGGACTCTCGAAGGAGCAGCGCGAATTTGCCGAGACGATCCGCTCCAGCGGCGACGGCCTGCTCGGGTTGATCAACGACATTCTCGACTCCTCCAAGATCGAGTCCGGGCGGCTGGAGCTCGAACAGCGGCCGTTCGATCTGCGGGAGTGCATCGAATCGGCGCTCGATGTGCTCGCCGCGCGCGCCGCGGAAAAGAAGATCGAACTGCTCTGCGCGCTCGACGCCGGCGTGCCGGAGGCCATCCACGGCGACGACACGCGGCTGCGACAGGTGCTCGTGAACCTGTTGAGCAACGCGGTGAAATTCACCGCGTGCGGCGAGGTGTTTCTGGCCGTGGCGGCCACGCATCGCTTCGGCGACGGTGGCGCGCGGCTGCGCTTCGGCGTGCACGATTCGGGCATCGGCATCCCGGCCGATCGCATGGATCGACTTTTCAAGACCTTCAGCCAGGTCGACGCATCCACCACCCGCCAATACGGCGGCACCGGTCTCGGCCTCGCGATCTGCAAGCGGATCGTCGAGTTGATGGGCGGCCGGATCTGGGTGGAGAGCGTGCCGGAGAAGGGCAGCGTGTTCTATTTCGAGATCACCACGAAGCCGATCGTGGCGGCGGTGAAGCCGTTTGCCGCCGGTCGTTCGCCGCTGCTGGCGGGGCGCCGGGTGCTGATCGTGCACGCCAACGTGACGAGTTGCCGCGTCCTCTGCCAGCACTGCATCGGGTGGGGGCTCGTGCCGCGGGCGGTGGCGTCGGCGGACGAGGCGCGCGTGGTGCTCGCGCGGGAGACGGCGTTCGACCTCGCGATCATCGATGCGGAGATGCGGGAGGGCAGCGGGCTGGAACTGGTGGCGACCCTGCGGCGCGAGCCGGCGACGGCGCAACTGCCGATCGCGTTGTTGACGCGCCCGGGGCAGGCGAGCGTCGCCGCCGAGTTGGCGGTGGTCGGCACGCTTTCGAAGCCGTTCAAGACGGCGGCGCTGTTCGAGCTGTTGATCGAGGCTTTCCATGGCCGGCAGGCGGCGCGGCCGCGGCCGGTGATGGAGGAGGTGACGCCGGGCGAAGAGCATCCGCTGGCGATTCTGATCGCGGAGGACAATCCGGTGAACCAGCGCGTGGCGTCGCTGATGTTGCAGCGGCTCGGTTATCGCGCAGATGTTGCGGCGAACGGTCGCGAGGCGGTCGAGGCGGTGGCGCGGCAGCCCTACGATCTCGTGTTGATGGATGTGCAGATGCCGGAGATGGACGGATTGCAGGCGACGCGGGAAATCTGCGCGCGGCTGCCCGCGGGAGCGCGACCGCACATCGTGGCGATGACCGCGAACGCCTCGACGGGCGACCGGGACTTGTGCCTGGCCGCGGGCATGAACGATTTCCTGGCCAAGCCCGTGCGCGCGGCTGATCTGCGCAAGGCGCTGCTGGCGACGCCGAGCCGGCGCGTGGCGACGGCGGCCTGACGCGGGCTTGCCGGCCGATGCCGGGCAGTCGCCGTTTGCACCGTGCGGGTGGATCCGCCTTCCGGCGGAAGGATGGCTTCGCTCGGATTCCGTCGGAAGGCGGCACCACGCACCTGGCGCCATGAGTCGGGGGATCGCCAGGCGCGGCGCGGATTATCTGGGCGACGACGAGGTGCGCGCCCGGGGGCAGCGGTCCGAGAGCGCGGTGAACAACGACGCGTATTCACCTTTGCGATGCTCGGTGGCTGCCCCACGCCCGCGTTTCATCCACGAAGGCGGGGGAGCGGCGCGAGATCTTCGATCCGCGCGACGCGGATCGGAGCGGCGACGCCCGCGGCGCGCTTTGGTCGCCGGGGTATTTCTCCGCCCTTGTTCCCCCGCTACGTCCGCTTGATCTTCTTCTTATCCTTGTAGTCCTGTATGAAGATATTCAGGACGAGCCAGAAGCCGCCGGCGGTGGCGGCGATGAAGCACAGGATCGCGAGCCCCGGGTAGCCCCAGAGCTGGAAATTCGTCTGCACCCGCATCAGCAGCGAGGCGCCGATCACCAGGGCGGCGAGGATCAGGCCCGTGGTGATCCGGTTGGCGATTTTCTGCATGCCTTCCATCACGACCTTCGCATCGACCGACTTCACCTTTACCTCGAGCTCGTTGTTCGCCACCGCGTCCATGATTCGGTTCAGGCGCGACGGCAGCCCGCCGACGAAACCCTTCAACTCGAGGGCGGCGTTCAGGAGGTTGCCCTTGCTGATGTCCTTTTTCATCCGCTGCGTCATGAACTCTTCGACGTTGCGGCGGACCGAGGCGTTGGGATCCCATTCAGGCGCGAGGATGCGGCCGATCTCGTCGAGCTGCAGCAGCGTCTTGCCCAGCAGCGTGAGCTCGCCGGGGACGTAGAGCCCGTTCTCGGCGGCAAACTTTGTGACCTCGAGGATCGACTGGCCGACCTTGATCTGCGCCAGTCCCTGGTCGCGGGTCTGCGCGATCAACTGGTTGATTTTGCGGCGAAACTCCGCGGCGTTGAACTCCTCGGTCTTCTCGCTGGTGCGAATCACCAGATCGGCCACGGCGTCGCCATCGCTGTCGCTGATCGCGAGGAGGAGCTTGAGCAGGTTTTCCTGCATCTGCGGCGCGGTATGCCCGACCATTCCGAGATCGAGCAGCGCGATGCGTCCCTCGTCGGTGAGAAACACATTTCCGGGATGCGGATCGGCGTGAAAGATCCCGTCGACCAGGACCTGCTTGAGATACGCGCGGAAGAGTTCCTCGCAGAGCTGGGCGCCGTCGACCTCGAGTCGCGCGATCGGCGGCAGCTTCGTGACTTTGCGCCCGCTGACGAACTCCATGGTGAGCACGCTGCGCGTGGTGAAATCCATGATCGGCTGCGGCACCTGGATGTGGGCGAATTCCGCGAGGTTTCGCCCCACCGTGATCAGGTTCTGCGCTTCGCGCTCGTAGTTCAGTTCGCTCTGAATCGTGAGGTGCATCTCCTCGATCATCGTGCGGAAGCGGTAGCGGCGGCCGATCTTGGTGTGGGCATCGACGGTGGTGGCGAGCTCGCCCAGCACCTCGAAGTCCTGTTCGATGATCGGACGGATGCCGGGGCGCTGCACCTTGACGACGACCGGGCGGCCATCGCGCAGCTTGGCCCGGTGCACCTGGCCGAGCGAAGCGGCCGCCACGGGTTCGCGATCGAACTCGGAAAAGGCCTTGGAGATGCGGACCCCGAGCTCCTGCTCGATGATCGCTTCGACCTCCTCGTAGGAAAACGGCTTCACATCGTCCTGGAGCCGGGCGAGTGCGGTCCGATACGCCTGCGGCATCAGATCGGGACGACCGGCGAGCACCTGGCCCACCTTGACATAGGTGGGGCCCATCGCCTCGAGGTCATGCACGAGTTGTTCGGGCGTGGCGGCGCCCTTCTTGACGGTGGTTTCCCGCTTGAAGCCCGGGGCATCGGCGTGCGCCTCGCCGTCGTTGGCTGGCATGTCCGCTTCGTCCACCCCCATCTTTTTCACCAGATCGGTCCGCCCGTATTTCCAAAAAAGTCCGGCGATTTCGCGATAGCGTTTCAGATGGGTGCTGTTGAGTTTCATCGGATGGAAAGGGGACGGCGGCGCGCCCCCACTTGCGGACACCGTAAGCCCGGGGTGGTTCGCGGTAGGTGTTCACCGACTCGCATTTCGCCGTCACCCAATCAAGGTCTGCGGGTCTGTCGCATACCGCCATGTTCTCCGCCGCCAAAGATCTCATGACCAGCAAGGCCGCGAAAGCCTTTGTGAACGAACGCATCAAGAACTACGGCCAGGTGGGCGAGCTCTCGATCGATTCGAAGCGGCAACGGATCGAGGTCGTCTGTCAGCTCAACGGCGAGGTCAGCCCGATCGGCGTGACGATCGAGAAATACCTCGTGGAGCAAAAAGCCGGGAAGACGTTCATCGAGGTGATCGAGAGCACGGCGACGCGGCCCTGGATGCAGGCGGCGATGCGCGACCACTTGCACGGCCGGAAATTCGAAGTGCCGGGCTGGGCCGCGGCGGCGTTGTGATGCGCCGGGCTTGGATCGCCCTGTGACTCGTTCTACTTTGTCAAGTCCAGCCGTATCTGCGCATTTTCTCCAGAGCTGTTTGTCATCCAATGGATGACAAACGCGGTGAGCGCTCAGAGTGCGGACGCCGAGTTCACAGAGCCAAACACGTTGTCTTGCTCTGTGTCCTCTGTGGCTGGGCTCCGTGTCCTCTGTGGCTCAGGCCTTGGCTTGATTCAGGTGTCAATTTTTCAGGCTCAGGGAGCGACGATCTTATCAATCGTCGTCAATTCGTCGGCGGAGAACGCGAGGTTCCGCAGTGCGCCGAGGTTTTCCTCGATCTGCGAGACCTTGCTCGCGCCGATCAGCGCGGAGGTGATCGCGGGGTGGCGCAGGACCCAGGCGAGCGACATCTGCGCGAGCGACTGACCGCGGGCGCGCGCCAGGGTCTCGAGCTGACGCAGCTTGGCGAGTTTATCGTCGGTGATGTGCTCCGGTTTCAAGAAACGCGGATCGTGGCCGGCGCGGGAATCGGCGGGGATGCCGGCGAGATAGCGATTTGTCAGCAGGCCTTGGGCAAGCGGACAGAAGGCGATGCCGCCGATGCCTTCCTCGGCGAGGACCTTCGTGAGCCCGCGTTCGATCCAACGTTCGAACAGATGGAACTTGGGCTGGTGAATGAGGCAGGGCGTGCCGGCCTCGCGGAGCAACCGCGCGGCGCGGGTGGTTTGGTCGGCGTTGTAGTTGGAGAGGCCGACGTAGAGCGCCTTGCCCGAGCGCACGGCGTGCGCGAGGGCGCCCATCGTTTCCTCGAGCGGCGTCTCGGGATCGGGGCGGTGCGAGTAGAAAATGTCCACGTAGTTCAGCCGCATCCGGCGCAGGCTCTGATCAAGAGAGCTGAGCAGGTATTTGCGCGAGCCCCAGTCGCCGTAGGGTCCGTCCCCCATCGTGTAGCCGGCCTTCGTGGAAATAATCAGCTCGTCGCGGTGGGCGGCGAGATCGGCGTGGAGGACGCGTCCGAAGGTTTCCTCGGCGGAGCCGGGTGGCGGCCCGTAGTTGTTCGCCAGATCGAAATGGGTGATACCGAGATCGAAGGCGCGCAGCAGGAGCGCGCGGGAATTGTCCGCCGAATCGACCGCCCCAAAGTTGTGCCAGAGCCCGAGCGAGATGGCCGGCAGCTTGAGCCCGCTGCGGCCGCAGCGCCGGTAGAGCGCGGGTTGATCGTAACGGGTGGGGGCGGGGATGTGCGGCATGAGAAAGAGGTTGGCACCGAGCTTGGCATGAACCGGAAGCGAGTCTGCTCCAAAAGCCGCAAATAAAAAACCCGCCGGCGAACCGGCGGGTGGTCTCGGGCGAAAAGGGTTTTTCTCAGCGCCTATTCCGGATTGCTTTCAAGGTGAGACTGATTTCGTAGGGGAGCCGCTTTGGCTCCGGCCCGGAACGGGAAGCCGTTCCGCTACAATTCGCCTCAGCTTGAACGCACATTGGAATTACGCGAACGCTTTGGGAATTTCCGCATCAAGCTCGACGGCGTGCGGATGGTTGCGTTTTACGCGATGGAGCTGGTGGCGTCGCTGGAGCATGCGGTCGAGTTTGTCGACGAGCATGGCGATGGCCTTGTGACATTCGTCCGCCTGGACGGACGCATTCATATCGGGGCCGGTGATCTGGATGTGGCCCTTGGCGGTGAACTGCATGCCGACCGCGGGATTACGGTCGCACTCCAATTCCACGCGAAGCCGCATGATGCGCTCCTCGTGGCGAAATAATCGCTGGGCCTTCTCGTGGACGAACGTCTTGAGCGACGGCGTCAGGTCGAGATGGATGCCAGAGACGATTACTTCGTGGTTGTTTTGGCTGTTCATGTTTCTGCGTGTGGTTGCGGGTGACGCAAGGCCGGGACGCAGCCCAGCCTTGCGAAGAAAGTCTACGCTGTCTTTGTCGCCGAACGTGTCCTCGCTATGCGAAGTGCTCCAACCGTTTTCTACCGTCGTGCTGACGGGGGGATCTTCCGGTATTGGAAAATCGTTCATTGAACTTGGTCGGAGGCTGAAGCCGGATTTGGTTTTTTGCAATCTCTCCCGTCGCGCTCCGCCGAAAAATATTTCCGAAGTCGGCCGGAAATATTTGAACCATTTCCCCTGCGATCTGTCCCGCGCCGCGGAAGTGGACCGGGCGGCCGCAGCGGTGGCGGCCTTTCTCGCGGGCGGTCCGACGGGTCGCATTCTGCTCATCAACAACAGTGGTATCGGCGCGTTCGGGCGTTTTCCTGAGCCCGATCTGGAGCGTGAGCTGGCGATGATCGATCTCAACGTGCGCGCGGTCGTCCAGCTCACGGGACGGCTGCTCCCGCTGCTGCGCGCGCGCGGCGGGGTGATCATGAACATCGCCTCGACCGTCGCGTTCCAGCCGACCGCCTTCGCGGCCACGTATGGCGCCACGAAGGCCTTCGTGCTGAACTGGACGATCGCGCTCAACGAGGAGCTGCGGGGGAGCAACGTGCGGGCGCTCGCCGTGTGCCCGGGCACGACGCGCACGGATTTCTTTCAACACGCGGGTGCGGCCGGGGCGGAAAAGGCGCCGTTTGCCATGACGAGCGAGGATGTAGTGAAAATCGCACTACGCGCGCTCGGTTCCGGCCGCGCGCAAGTTGTCACGGGCTGGCGGAACAAGGTGATGACCTTCGTCGGCGCGCGCGTGCCGAAGCCGCTCGCGGCGCGGGTCAGCGGCCAGATCCTCCGGCGGCTGCGCGGGCGCAAGGCGGCGCCGTGAGCGCGGCGACCGCGGGAGAACCGGCCGGGGCGCCGCTGCCTGACGCCGACTTCTCGCAGCGCGCCTGTGCCTGGCCGCGGCGGGCGCGGGTGCCGGGGCCGGTGCGGATGATTGCGCCGGCGGAGGTGCCGGCGTGGATCGTTTTTGAGGACGCGCGACTGCTGGTCGTGAACAAGCCCGGCGATGTCGTGTGTCATCCCTCGAAAGCCGGGCCGTGGTCCAGTCTCGTGGGCGCGCTGCGGGAATACGCCGGACTCCCGACCGTGCACCTGGTCTTCCGGCTCGATCGCGAGACCAGCGGCGTGGTCGTGCTCGCCAAGGACGCGGAGATGGCGAGCAAGCTGCAGGTCGCGATGCAGCGGCGG
>Ga0163144_10019521_pt1 | contig 13630 bp, 6 predicted proteins | sample OliLak19BULKMAT1_FD_123175 | JGI IMG/M metagenome (GOLD analysis project Ga0163144, IMG submission 123175) | Freshwater microbial mat bacterial communities from Lake Vanda, McMurdo Dry Valleys, Antarctica - Oligotrophic Lake LV.19.BULKMAT1 | ecosystem: Environmental > Aquatic > Freshwater > Lake... | reverse complement strand
TTGCCGAAACTTACTCTTCTTTGGCCCGGTAAAATCGTAAGTGCGCAAGTCGAGTTCCATGTCCGCGCCGAACTCGTTGACGAACCAGCCCATTCGGGCGAGGATTGCTCCGGTGGGTCTCGAAATCTGGCAAAAGCAGGTCCGCGGAAACCTGCGCACGAATTCCGCAATGATCGCGGCATGATTGTCAAACGGGGCCACTGGGTCTCCCAGCACAAAGGTAGTGCCCCATTTCCTGTCATACGCCAGATATCCGCCATGCGACTCGAAGTAACGCATTCCTGGTTGCAAGGTGGCAAAGGCCATCGTGAAATTGCCGAATTGGCGAAACTGATCATTTCGCCGCACGAGATCCGCATTGGATCCAGCATCGGCGTGCGACAGTCGCGAAACGTCGACCGAGGACTCGCCCCGTTGCATCTGCGTTCTCTGAGAACGTAGCGGACGGGGCGACAGTCGATGGGCACATTCTTCGTGTTCATGGTGACGATCCAGAACTCCTCCTGCTGGCTCTCACGAGCCATCCGGCCAAACTGTTTCAGGCAGAACTGCATGGCTGTCGCAGGGCTTGAAATCCGTGTTGATGGTTCGTATTCACTTCGCGATTCAGCAATGCGAAGACCGATCTCAACCCCAGCCATATCTGGTTTGCATGATTGATGTGTATTCATGCCGTGTGATTGGATGGGTACTTTGTGGACAAATGCACTGGTCCACGAAAAACACAGAAATCACGAAATTGATTCCGGTTGGGTACTAACGCTGATACGCCGGCAGAAAGTGCATGTAGACTTCCAGCACCAGAGTGGCCATGCTGGTCCAGTAAACCTTGTTGGGGCCCACGACTCCATCCGATTCTCCACCGCCCGGCATGTCCCAGCTGCCATCCGGATTCTGCTTTTCCAGCAACAGTTCGCGCACGCGCGGATGCCAGTCTGACCAGTGCTTTCCACCCGCCTGATAGGTGGCCTGCATCGCATAATAGTGGAAGTAGAAGTAATAGGAGATGTCACCTGCATTGCCCCATTCGACTGGCAGGGACACTAAGTAGTCCAGCGCGGCCGGGATCGTGGGGTCCTCATGGTAACCCAGCAACTGGAGCGAAACGATTCCAGCCGCTGTCGTTGGAGGCTTCCGGCTGCCATTCTGATATCCGTAGCCGCCTGCGGGATCCGCACACGACTTCACATAGGCGACGGCCCTTTCAATGGTGGCAGCCGGGACAGGAATCTCAGCATTGTTCGCGGCTCGCAGCGCCACAATCTGCATCACAGTCACGCTCAGGTCTTCATCGGACTTCTGTGGCTGATATCGCCATCCGCCCTTGTCGGACTGACAGCGAATCAGCAAATCCACCGACTTGCGCAGCGCTGCTTCAAGTTCCGGATCCGGATCCATTCCATAGAGTTCAGCCAGTGCCAGTGTTGCCAGACCCTGCTGATACATTGGACCTGAGCCGGCGGCGCGCTGCGGAACAAACACTCCGTTTGCGTCCTGAGTTCGCAGAATGAATTTCTTGCCTTTTTCGAGCACATCGCTGTAGGGACCCCGGCCCGGGACGTGACCCCGGCCCATAAACGCCAGCAACGCCAGCGCATTGGGAGCGTTGTTGCCATCCCATGCCCCATCCGGTCGCTGCTGCTTTGCGAGGTATTCGAGGGAACGGTCGACGGAATGCGTTACGCGTTCGATCACGCGTTCGTTGGTCAGGATCTCGGCCGAAGTCGCCTTGCCGCCCGTGGCTGTTTCCTGCGCATTCGACGAAGAGCTTGTCAATACGCACGTCGCTGCGATCATGGTGCCAATGGCAAACACTCGGTGACACATGAATTTCAACTCCTTAGTTGTGCAAAGGCACTGCAGAGCATCTCAAACCAGCCCCATGAGTCGCCGGATGCCGACATCCACGGAGTACACCCCAATCAGCAAACTCAGCGTCAGCCAGTTGTCCCAGACAGTGGCTTCACGATGAAGTGACTGGAGCTCTGTCTCACCTTTTAGTTTTTCGGGAATCGAACCGAGTTCCGAGAGTTTGACGAGCTCGCCACCAGTCGATCTCGCAATCAATTCCAGCGCCGGGCGATTCACGTTGGGATGCCGGAATTCTTCCGGCGATATAAGGACCTGAAGCGTCGCTTCGACCGATTCGGCGTCCGGAGCTTCAAAAACCAGGCGATGGATTCCCGGAGTATTCGGAGTGAATCGGCCGGTGTATCGGCCTTCTCTCGCTTTGTCCGCGGTGAGTTCGATTGTTTGTCGCTCACCGGGGCCAAGTAACGTAATTTCCCGCGTGGGCATTTTTACCGGTTCACCGCCTGCCGAAAAAGCCATCAGCTCAATCTGAGCCTCTTCACCGGGCTGAGCTCGAAACGGACGCACTTCCAGACTGCTGTTCTCCTTGTCCGTCTCACGTCTCGCCACGAAACGGATGGCCTGTCCCCAGAATTTATAGAAGTATCGATCTCCCACGTTTTGCCGCCACGCCCATGTGGAATCCGTTCCGACAAACATGACCTTTCCATCACCGGCAAAGTGATACGCGATCAGTGGCGTCCTGCCAAATCGTCCTTGCAGCTTTGGATTCCACGCCAGAACCGTTGCCGCCGGAGCGGGCTGTTCGGCGGCCGCACACCAGTAGTACGGCGGCATGTGGCTCCAGACCCGATGGTTGTGACCAGGATCGTCATAGAGCCGCATCGTCTCGTGAACCAGCCCATCCGCGCTGACGAGGATTTCGTATGGCTCATACACGGGCGCTTCGATTCCCGGCGTTCCCTGCGTAAATCGGACAGGCAGCAGTTCCTGGAATGCGGCATTAAACTGATGCGGCATTGACTGAGTGCCGGCTTCAACCAGGAGTCCGACACCTTTTTCACGTACGGCCTGGATGAGCAGGTCCTGGAACTTCGGATTCAGCAGTTCAGGTGAGACGTCTCCGAGAATGATCGAGTGATATTCGGCGAGCTCTTCCAGTGTCTGCGGGAGACTGGCGGCCTTCTGATCGTCAGGGAGTCTCCGCCACTCCGATTCGAGGACCACGTCCGGCATCTCCAGGGTTCGGCCAGCAAGCCCATTGTCTCTTCGTATTGCGTTTTTGACAAAACGAAAGTCCCAGCGAGCGCGGCCGTCGATGAACAGCACCCTGATCTTGTCTTCACTGACCCGTACGAGCGCCGTGTCGGCATTGTTCGCACGCAGCTGTTCGACTTCGGTTTCCAGAGGCGGGACGTTGATCGTCAGGTAACGTGCCCCGGCCTTTTCGGCTTTGAATGTGAGTTCCACATGCTGATGCTCGGCGTCACGAACGACGATCTGCTCGGTGTCCAGCAACGTGTCGCCGTCGCGGAGTTCCACAGTGACGGGTTTGCCGTCAAATCCCTGCGATTCCAGCGAGACGTTTACAGAAACGGTATCGCCCACGGACACGAGGCCTGAAGTGTAAACGTCGACAATCGACACATCAGCAATCCGCTGCAGAGGACCGGTCGGAGCGACATAAATCGCAGTCCGGACATCGGACGCTGCGCGGGCAGCCTGAGCTGGCGATTCACCTCCCGTATTCTCTCCATCGGAAAGTAATAACATTCCTGCCACCTGCTGCCCGGCCGCTTGTTCCAACACAGCATTCAGGGCATCCCCGAGATGCGAACCATTACCAGGTTCAATCGCCTGATCGCCCAGTGGTGCGCCAGTTTCTTCATCGTACGCGATAGGACTGACATCACGTGAAAATGCGTAAAAACGGACATCAAAATCTTTGCTCAGCGGCTTCAGAAACTGCTCAACGGAATGTTTCAGCGCCGCCGCAGCAATGTCAGCTCGACTGATCTGATTCAATTCCGTTCGAACTTCGAGGGGAATCTGACCGTCTTTCAATTCATGTCCGAGGACAGCAGCCATCTCAAGGGCCTCCTGGTCCGATGAGAATGGTCCGGCCGGCAGCTGCATGCTTTGTGAGTCATCAACCAATACCGCCATGATCGGCCGCTTTGTGATCTGGTGGTCAATCTTCAGGTACGGACCAGACAGCATGCAGACAAGCACCGTGAGCACCACGATTCGCGTCACGGTCAGAGTGATGCGGAGTTTCGCCGGGACCGTACCGAGGTTGTCTCGCTGGCGTCGAAAAATGAACCAGCCGATCGGAATCAACAGAAGGAGTCCGACCCACAACAGCACCGGGCGCTGGAAAGCCAGCTCAGCCTTGTCCAGATGCTCGAGCACGTCGTCGCCGACGCCGATTGATTTAAGGAAAAATTCCATAGGAGTGAAAATCCGAAATCCGAAGTTCGAAATCCGAAACAAATTCGAAATGCAAAAGCTCAATGTCTCAAACGGTCACTCGGATTTCTTCAGGATGGCCCCGAAAATGAGCATCAGTTCGGTGCTTTCCTGAATGAGTTTGTCTCGTACAGTGTTGCAAATCGTCCGCGGCAGCGTTTTCACAAACGCTCGCACACAGCGAGCGAATTCATACGTTCGCCCGTCCAGATCATATTGCCCGGCTCCCGACGTTCCTGGCATTTGCGATTGAGTTTTGTGTCGCTAATTTGCGATTTGATTTTGTGCTTTAGATTTGTTTCGTATTTCGAAATTCGTTTTTCGAATTTACTTTCTTGTCTGAATTTTGGTCAGTCTGTGAAAATAGTCCCGTATAAACTTCCGATAGCCTTCCGGGCCCTCTTCACGCAGACCCTGCAACAGTTCTTCACGCTCACGCGGCTGCATCTTCATGATCACCGTGCGAGCCTTCAGATCGAAGTCACCCAGTTCAACCAGAATGGTTTCCACCCCGCCAACCACGCCTGCTTCATTGCCTATGTCCGTCAGCTTCGCCGCTGGCGGTAACTGGGCCGGAGCTGGATTTGGGTTTGGATTCTGAGGTGTTTCCGGCTGGCCCTTCTGAGCCAGCACTTGCTCAAGTCGCTGGAACATCGCCAGTGCTTCGCGGGTTGTTTTCGCGTTCAGCATCTTTTGCAACTGAGCTGCCTGCTCTGGAGTCAACTCGGCAACGGATTCTTCCGGCAACTGAGATGACAGACTTTTCAGGAGATCTTCCAGGATCTCCTGATCCGCAGCGAGAGCTCCCTCAGCCGATTCCAGTTGCTGCGACTGCTCCAGTTGACGTTCCTGGAACTCGCCGCCCTCAGGATCCAGCGACAAGTTCTTAGCTGGAGGTTCGTTGCCTGGAGGTTCGTTGCCTGGAGGTTCGTTGGCGGTTTCTGCAGCTTCTGGGGGATCATCGGCTGGCATTGCATCTGCCAGGGCCGGTTCAAATTCCGGTCGCTCCGCCTGTTCCCGCCCATCAGCCAATATTTCAGAAGCGAGCAACTCCTGAGTGTCTTCCAGCACTGGTTTCGCCTCGGCTTCCAAGTCACCCTGTGCCTCAATAAGTGCATCAAAGACTGGTTTGGACAGGTCTTTTTGGGCGTCCGCCATCAAATCCTTCTGTGTTGTGTTCAATTCGGCAAGATCCTCCCGCATTTCGGCGATCGCATCCCGCAGATTCATCAGTTCACGATTGGCGATACTGGCATTTTGCCGCAGGACATCCTGTTCCAGCTGCTCGACCGCCTCTTCGACATTTTCGCGGCTCATCTCCTGAGCCTTTGCGACTGCCGCAATTCGCTCTTCGAAGTCACCCAGCGTTTCCATCACTTCATCGCTCTGGGCTTCAATTCTGGACAGCTGCGGCTCTGTCTGTGCTGGTTGTGCGGCTTCATTGACCAGGTTTCGCAATTCCTGCATCGGCTGCAGTGCAAGCTCCTGAAATGCTTCCTGAACGCCCTGAATCTGTTCAGCGATCTCGGGAGCCAGCATGTCAAGTTTTGCCGACTGTTCGGCTGTCTGTTTCAATTCGTTGGCGACTTCCTGAGCCAGCTGCAGAGCGCGGTCTTCGATCGGTGTGACCTTTGCCAGTTCTTCGTGCAGCTGCTGCAATTGCTGCTTTGTTTCCTGATCCAGCTCGAGTGGTTTCGCCTGCGCGGCAGGCTGGTTCGGATCAGCCGCAGGTTCGGCCGCAGTTTTTTCTTCCGCCTCCGCTCTGGCCTGTTCAATCCTGTCTGTCAGATTTCCATATTTCGCCTCCAGCTCGTCCGCGATTGCCTCGACTTTGGCCTGTTCCTGAACCAGCTGTTCGAACTTCTCCTGCAGAGTTTCTGTTTTCTTCTGATACTGTGTGAACTGTTGATCGGCGGCGTTGTTGTCTTGGGCCATCCGGATTGTGTAATCGAGCGTCGTAGCACTCTGGCCTTTGGCGTCGCGCACTTCGACCCGATAGCGCAGTGTCTGATCGAGTTTCAGTCCTTCAGCCTGCAGATCGAGCATGACCACCGCATTTTCGCTTTGTTGAGGGGTTTCATATTTCCTCACAGGGCGGCCCTGAAAGCCGCCTGAGTCCGGCAACTGCAGCGACAGAGTGATCTCGTCTATTCCGAAATCGTCGTAGGCGGAAATAAAGACAGGGACACGTATTGGTTCGCTCACGACGAGGTCCTGGATCGGTCGCTCGATAACCACCTGCGGCGGCTGGTCGGGAATCGCTGTGAGTTTTCCTTCGTTCATCTGCTGATTGGGGTGCTTCAGGCGATTCCGCAGAACGACGCGGTAAAATCCATCCCGCAGTAGCGGGAATTTCCCCGACCACTTGCCTGGCGTCCCTGACTCCCTGTCTTTCGGCTGGATTTCCCGCATGAGGAATACTTCGTTCACAGCGAGTTCCGTGATTTGTTTGTGAGCGATCGGCAACGACCCCATTGAACCCCAGACGGCCTGTCCGCCGAAGACGGCGAAGCTCACACCGTGAATCTTTCTGCCATCCAGACCCAAGTCGCTCGCCGGCACTTCAAGGCGTACAACCTTGCCTGTTGATGGCAGATCTCCCATGTGCAGACGGCTCGGTGTCTCTGACTGACCTTCCCCAATTTTGTCGGCGCCCCAGTACGCCCGATGCTCCCAGTCCTTCCCGTCATGGAACTTCAGCATGATGGTTTCGGGGACCTGACCGGCCGGGATAAAGACATCAGCGTACAGGTTTTCTCCGGGCAGCAACTCAAATCCGATCGGAGCATTCTCAAATCCATGTGCGTGAACGCCGGCAGCGGCCGCGTCCGTGTGACTGCGCTGATCGGGACGATCTACGATCCAGGCCCAGTTGCCGTGTCCCTGGGCTCCGGCGGGCATCTCTTCTGTGAACCAGACTCGTTCCGGCCGATCCTGAATGTCAATGAGTTTGTTGCGTCTTTCAAGAATCTGAACCTCACCTTCAAATGCGTCGCCTTCGACATCGACAGTGACCTCGACGGTACTGTCGACCGGTCCAGCGACGTCTGCGGACTGTGGAGGTCCGAGGCGAGGTTCAGAGACTCGCATGTATTTGGGGTAGTGGAGTGCTGTCTGCAGTCCGACGATTCGCGGACGATCCAGCATTGTGACGACATATTTCTTACTCCAGGTTCCGCCGCCATAAACGCGATATGAGAAATCCGCCTGCAGTCCGGTCAGTTTGAAAAACGTCCTGTCGTCTTCCATTTCGGGGAAGTTGTATCGCAGTTCTTTGGCAACTCCCTGATGGTCCACTGTGTGAATCTCAAGTCGCAGCGGATCGCTTCCCCCCGGCGGATCGACAGCCCCTTTAAGCAGTAACACGGTGAAATCAACATCTTCGCCGCGCAGGACGTCGCAGTTCCCGGGCTCCCTCTGGTCACCCACCAATACGTCGTACAAAACACCGGACGCGGGCGGGATATCGGCAAACGGCTGAAAGATGCGTGCGACAGCCGTCGGCAGCCGATCCGGGAAGACGAAGCAGGCGATGAGGAAAGCGATAACAGCCACTGCCGCGAACACAACTGCGCGTCGCAGAGTTAACAAGTCGAGCACCCGCCGTGGATGGAAGTCGCGAACTCGTTCCCAGGCTTCACGAATCAAACGACTATAAAATGCTTCCGAATGGCGCTGCTGTCCGGGACGAGAGAGATCGACACAGCTCACCAGTCTGTTGTGAATCCCGGGCAGCTCCTGCTCAATGCGACGTGCTACCGTCACCTGCGTCAGGCTGCGGAATAACGGTCGTGCAACACCAACGACGACGGCCCAGACCGTCGGAACCGCGACCACGAGCAGTCCTGCGAATCGGAATGTCGGCCAGAGCGGGATTGCCAGGTCCAGCAGGGTGACACTCAGTAGTGTCGTCAGGAATAGCCCTGCGGACACGAAAAGACCGATCGCAACCCATGTCGATCGCAGCAATCGCCGAGTCGTCTCGATCAGACGCTCAAGTCTGCCGGAGAGTATTGAAATGCTCGGTTCGTCCTGAGTCAGTAATTCACTACTTGCCATGGTTCAACCTCTACACTCCCATTCCTGGAAGCCCAATCATCCGGCCTGCAACGTGTACCTCAAAATGATGATTTGACATGGCACAAGCTCTCCTTTTGCTTCACCATCCAGGCGAGCTGGCTGGGGTCGTTACCGAGAACGTGGAACAGTCGAGATGTCTACGCCTTCGTTTGATTTTCTGTCAGTTCGTTAAAATCTGAACCTGTCATGCGTCCAACCCAGCGACCGCGCACGACGTCGCGGAGTTGCTGACCGGTCGAGCGTCTTTCACCCTCGGCCGACTGGCCTCCGAGCGTTGACAGCATAAATTCCACACCAATGATGACGAACGTCAGCGAGATCAGCGAACGCCAGATCTCCCGTTCGTCCCCCACACTTCCATACAGCTGCTGCGCCTCGCCGGAAGCATCCACCGACGTCACTTTGGCGCTCGGGAACATGCCCTGGATCTGTGAATGCGTCAATCGTGTGAAATTGGATTCGCCGGCATCGACATTGACGGCAAAGCTAAAAGTCCCGTGTTCCGGTTGCTCGGCTCGCCCGCCGTTCACTTCCAGTTCATAAAACCCCTGCTCCACCGTCCGGTCAAATGCTCCGACAAGCTGCGAATTCGAACGCTGGAACTTGATCGGTGTGACGCGTCCTGCGATGTCGGTGACTTTGCCGGAAGCCGGAGCCCAGTGTTGAGCCACCACGAACTCGGCATTTCCATCTGCCGGCACAACCGCAGGCCCATCGACATCGGCGCGCCGTTTGACATGGCTGATCATCCTCAGCACCAGTGGCACGAATTCAGGCTTCATCGGCAGACTGGACCATTTGGCATTCATTGGGAACGCGCTGACGAGGATTCGGCCATTTCCGTAGACGCTTTCCAGCAGCGCGACCGTTCCATCTTCAAACTGCATCAGTGGCCAGGAGTTTCCTCCACCCTCAGGAATCACAACCGGAAACTTGCGGTAGACACTGACTTTTGTCAGATACCGCTGATCGCTGTCAGCGAACACGGCAAAGACCGGGTGAGCGAAGTCGATCGCACCGAATTTCTGGAATGTGGCTTCGTTGTTCGGGTCGCCGATGGCGGCAGCGAACTGTGCGGCAACGAATTTTTGGTCGGGAATTTCAGGGGACGGAAAAAACTGCTGGTTGTAAACGTCCTGATTCACTCTGTCGCCGGGCAAGATCAGCAGACCACCACCGTCTGCCACGAACTGACGCAATAGTTTGAAGTGGTTCTGATCCAGGCCGCCGCAGTTGGCCAGTATCACGACGTCGATGCCGCTGAGCGTCTCCGCATTGACGCTGCTCTCAGCAATTTCCTCAATCGCGAGGGACCGGACAAACTTCCTTGCCTCCGCGAGTTTGTCCTCGGTTTTCGCGGTGCCTCCCCCTGCCGCCTCACCAGTCGACTGGTCGCCCGGTTCAGCTTCGGTCGCGATCATTGCGGTGCGAAGATAAAGACCTTCATTTTCCAGCGGTTCGACGGACGGATTGCCGTTGACCAGCAGCACCTGAATCTGCGGGGCAACATTTATGGAGAACAGGAATGTGTCATCACCCTCGAAGCGATCAGCAGAGATCTCAAATCGGCCGCGCACAATTCCCGGTTGAGTGGGCGTGACAATCACTTCGACTTCACCGGTCTCACCTGGCTTCACCGTCAGCATCTTCCGAGCAATCTCTTTGTCATCGAGAAAGATGCTGACCGGTATGTCGCGAGTATCTGATTCGGAGAAGTTTGTCACGCGCGGACGGAGTCTGACCGGTAATCCGGCGGTTGCCCGTTGATCCTCGGGAGCGTCGCCAACCACAGCAACGTTGGGAAGCTCTTTGTTGGAACTGGCATTAATGACATAAAGTTCAGTTTCCGGCGGAATCAGATCCTTGTTCTGCAAGTCCTCAAATTCGCTCCAGCCACCGGATTGCAGGTCCGTGAACAGATACAGAGCCGGTTGCGACAGTTTGCGTGCTTCCGGTCCGAAGACCTGAGAGAAGGCGGCAAAAAGATTTCCCCGTGAGGGGCTTGCTTTCAGACTCTGAATCTCGTTGCGTATCGCTTCGGCGTCAGACGAAAATCGATTGCAGACTTCGTGAGGCTTCGCGCCGACAAGGATCAGGGTGACTCGATCATCGGGCGACAACCGATCGACCACGGTCAGTGCCGCCCGTTTTGACCGTTCGAAGGCGGTCATTCCGTCCGTCACCGCATTCATGCTGGCTGAACCGTCCATCATCAGCACCACATCGCGACCGCTTTTGCTGCCGCCGAAGAGCGAACTCCAGTGTCTGACAACCGGCCTGGCAATTGACAGCACCAGGAGCAGGATGAACAGAGTCCGGAGAAGCGCGATCAGCGCTTCCAGAAATTTCATTCTTCGGCGCTGCTGTACATAGCTGTCAAACAGAAAGCGAAACGTGCTCAGTTCGACCGTTTTCAGCCGATGCAGCGTCAGCAGATGGAGCAGAATCGGAATTGCCACCAGCGGCAGAAAATATGGCAGCATTCCGAAGTGCAGAAAGTTCATAACTCATCCGATGCGAGATCGCTTGTCGAGGTACGCTGCAAGAAAGCGGTCATAGGGTTCCGTTGTTGGCGCCAGGCTGTAACCGATCTTCCGCTCAAAGCAGTCCGCTTTGATCCGTTCCGTGAACGCCTTCATCCGTTCCAGATACCGCTTGCGAAGACTCTTGGGATTGGCCACGACGCGTCCTGCGCCTTCCATATCCTTGAATCTGGTGATCCGGTCGTACGGGAAATTCAGTTCGGCATCGTCCATCGTATGCATCACCAGGACTTCGTGTTTGTCATGGCGGAAATGCTGCAGCCCGCTGGCAATGTTCTCTTCCTTGTCGATCAGGTCGCTGATGAGGATGATCAGTCCTCGCTTTTTCATTCGTTCGGCGGCTTCGTGAAGCACGGAACCGACATCCGTTTCGCCGCCGGATTTCAGATTGTCAAGGGCCTGCAGCACACGCCGAAACTGTGATGGATGAGCCCGTGGTGGAATGTAAGAACGAACCTTGGTGTCGAACAAAAGCAGCCCGACAGCGTCGTTCTGACGAATCAGCAAATACGTGAGAGCTGCTGCCAGATAGCAGCCATAAGTGAGCTTGTCGATCTCGCCGCTTTTGAACGCCATCGATTCGGAGCAATCGAGCAGAATATGGGCGCGCAAGTTCGTTTCATCTTCGAACAGCTTGACCTGATACTTGTCACTGCGGGCCAGCATCTTCCAGTCCATCGCCCGCATGTCGTCGCCGGGCGTGTACGGTCGATGATCCAGATACTCAACGGAAAACCCGTGATAAGGACTGCGATGACGCCCGGTCAGAAAACCCTCGACGACCTGTTTGGCAACCAATTCCATGTTGCCAACGCGCGACAGTCCCGGCGGGTCGAGGAATTTGAGAGCCATAGATGAGGACTCCAGCGGGCGGCCGGGACAGGATGATCGTGTTACGGCACGTCGTTCACAAATCGCCGGAAATGCGTGTCAGCCGTTCCGGTCCGCCGTTGCTACTCTTCACGAATCACATCCACGAGTTTGCGGATGATGTCGTCGGTTGTCAGACCATCACTCTCGGCCGAGAAACTTGTCACCAGACGATGTCGCAATACCGGAGCAATGACATAACGAATGTCCTCACTGGAGACGTTCACGCGTCCGTCGAGCAGAGCATTCGCCTTGGCACCCAGCAGGATCGACTGACAGGCACGAGGACCGGCGCCCCAAGTCAGGTATTTCTTCACAAAATCAGGCGAGTCCGGTTCAGTGGGACGTGTCGCTCTGACCAGTCGCACTGCGTACGCCGACACCGATCGGCCGATCAGAACTTTCCGAACAATCTTTTGCAGATGCAGAATGTCTTCACGATCCAGCAGTGCCTGCAGTTTGGGCAGCCCTTCCGACGTTGTGGTTTCGGCGATTTTCAGTTCTTCTTCGAACGACGGGTACTTGACATGGATCTTAAACATGAATCGGTCGAGCTGAGCTTCCGGCAGAGGATAGGTGCCCTCCTGTTCAATCGGGTTCTGCGTTCCCAGCACAAGAAACGGCTTCTCCAGCGGAAAATCCTGACCGGCCGTCGTGACCTTGAATTCCTGCATGGCCTGCAGCAATGCTGCCTGCGTCTTGGGCGGCGTACGATTAATTTCGTCGGCGAGGACAATGTTGCCGAAGATCGGACCTTTTACAAAACGCATTCGTCGTCGGCCGGTGCCTTCTTCTTCATCCAGAATTTCCGTGCCCGTGATGTCAGACGGCATCAGGTCCGGGGTAAACTGAATACGGCTGAACTTGAGTGAGAAGAGATCGGCAATGCTGGAGATCATCAGGGTTTTGGCAACTCCCGGCACCCCCTCCAGCACGCAGTGACCCTGACAGAACAGGGCAATCAGCACCTGTTTCAGGACCTCCGACTGTCCGATAATGGTTCGGCTGAGTTCCTGCCTCAATTTGCCGTAGACCTCGGCCAGCTGTTCAGCGGCCTTGAGGTCCTGTTCTTCAATTCGTCCGGTGGTGGGTTGGTCTGTCAACCGTGGCATAACAGCTCTCTGGTGTTGATTCAACGGGTTTGGACAGCTTGGGCAAGTGGACGGTAGTCGCGCGCTGCCACTCCGTCAAGAAATACGGTCAACATTGGAATCTCAGGAGCGGGCGCTGAACTCGCCATCGACTGAGCCAACGTGCTCTGGAGTGCGGCGACTTGTCGCAGAAACATCTGGCCATCTCGCTCCGTCGAGATGAGCCTTTGTTCTTTCGCATGGTCTGTTCAGGAACGTTGGAGATTCGTTCGTTTCACCGCTTTCGTTTCCTCGCTGACCTGCACAGCGGTTGCGCGTCTTGCGATTCCACTTTCATGAGGGAAAACGCAAAAGGGAAGTCGTCCATCGGGACCTTTGAGCCCGCTAGTCCAGGCACACGTCCTGTCTATGGCCGAAAGCCCCTGCACACTCTGCAGGCCCGTGAGGATACCCGGGGTCACAAGTTGTTCGGACACGCCCCACTTGAAGACATGACGGATTCGACGAACGCTGGCGTTGATTGTGGTCCTTGCCCAGCCGGTTTCAATCATCTGAAGCTGAACGGCCTTCAGACGTTTCGGACCAAAGTCCGCAACCATCGAATTCCCGAACAGCTTGCACAAAACCCGCAGAGTTTGTTTGAAGTTTCCTGTCTCGCCAGTCGGCATCCCGCCTTTTAGGTAGTGCTGCTCGGCGTGCCTCATGAACTTCGCACACAGCGTCAGGATCGTGGACTTCCTGGACCCGTCAACATCAAGCCCAGCG
>Ga0163144_10019517_pt1 | contig 13631 bp, 8 predicted proteins | sample OliLak19BULKMAT1_FD_123175 | JGI IMG/M metagenome (GOLD analysis project Ga0163144, IMG submission 123175) | Freshwater microbial mat bacterial communities from Lake Vanda, McMurdo Dry Valleys, Antarctica - Oligotrophic Lake LV.19.BULKMAT1 | ecosystem: Environmental > Aquatic > Freshwater > Lake... | reverse complement strand
TGCTGACCTCGGTGGTCGCGGTATTTTCGACGGCGAGCTTGTCGCTGGCCGGTCGAACGGTCCCAGAGGCCGCCGGAGGCTTGGGCGTCCCGCGCGGAGGAGCCTTTTGCGTCGCCTTGGGCTTCTTCGACCTGCCGGCGGGGTTGAACGCCACGGCCGGGACCGTGACCCCGATGAGCATGAGGGTGAGGCATGCGCTCTGCCGCAGTCTTCGGAGCATTGCTGTTACAAGCGTACGCGGTCCCCCACTGGCCTGCCAGGCTACCCGGCAGGCCCACAACTCCTTCCTTTATTCGGCAGGCGCTCGTGGTAAACCGGGCGCGCATGGCCGGGTCCAAGCCGGACGACGAGGTTACGGGAGATTCCAAGGAAACACCGGCGGAGGTGTCTAAGGAGGGCGAGCCTGGTATTGGCGCTGCAGCATCGGGAGGGACAGTGGAGCCGGAAGGGGAGCCGGAGTCCGAGGGCGAGCCGGAGTCCGAGGGCGAGCCGGAGTCCGAGCGTGAGCCGGAGCCGGAGAGCACGCCGAAGCAGCAGCTAACTCGTCTGGACACGCCCGACGAACCCGAGCCGCTTTTTTCCCAACACCCTTGGTCGGTGACAGCACGAGTGGTCGCCCTCAGCTCCCTTCTGGGTTTGGCGCTCTCGACCTGGGCTCAGTTCTCGATTCGTTCGTCGTGGCTGCCCGAGTTCATCATCTCGAACACTCGCGGCGTGCCCGAGCGCAAGTTGATGATCGCGCTCACGATGGCTGGCCTCGTCATCGGTGGTTTGGCAGGGACTGGAGGACTGGCTTTCCTACGCAAGCGCGGACGCGAAGCCTCGAGCCTCGAGCGTTGGCTGTGGTTCCTGGTGCCCGGTTTGCTACTGCCATTCGTACCGGTCTTGTTTCGGGCCAAGCCCTGGCTCAACCGACACGAAACGCTGCTGCCGATCGTGTTGCTACTGACACTGGTGTTCGAAACGCTCGTACTGCTCTCGCTGCGCTCTGTGCCCAAGGCGGCGCGCACCTTCTGGCAGCAGACGGTCGAGCAGGTTCCGCCGCTAGTGCGAAAGCACGGCCCCCTGGTGCTCGTGGTGACGGCGGCCTTCGGCTACGCCGCGTTTTTCACGTTCTACCTATTGCGCTGGCACTACAAGCTGCGGACCGGAAACTTCGACCTCTCGATCAACAACAACTTGATGTACGGCGGCCTTCACGGGGACTTCCTGCAGAGCCCAGTAGCGTTTCCCACAGATCCCAAAAAGTACCTCGCTGCCCACGCCAAGTTCGGCCACTACCTTTTTCTGCCGATTTACGCGGCAATTCCGCGTCCGGAGACGCTGCTGGTCATCCAGTCAGCGTTGATCGGCGGCGGTGCGATTCCGCTGTTCCTGTTCGCTCGCCGCCATCTCACCGAGCTGACGGCTGCTGCCGTCGCGCTCACCTATCTAGCTTATTACCCGATGCACGGGGCAAGCTTCTCCGAGTTCCAGAACGTGCCGATCGCGGCGCTGTTCGTGTTCTTCGTGGTCTGGGCGGCAGATGCCAAGCGCTGGGTCTGGTTCGGAGTGTTCACTGCCATCGCGCTGCTGATGCGCGAGGACATCCCGATTGGGCTATCGGTGATCGGGTTCTTCTTGCTCGTCACAGGTTATCGCCCCACAGCGGGGCTGATCTTGGCGGCAGTATCCACGTCCTACTTCCTGCTGCTCCGCTTCTACGTCATGGAGGAGGCGGGCGATTGGTGGTTCCCCACCATGTACAAGGAGCTGTGGGCGGATGGCGAGCGGGGGTTCCGGAGCGTGCTGAAAACGCTGATCACGAACCCTCTGTTCGTAATCGGCAAGCTGGCGACGGAAAAAAAGATCCTATACCTGACGCACCTGCTGGTTCCGCTCGCCTTCTTGCCACTGCGACGCTGGTACCTGTGGCTGTGTCTAATCCCTGGAACGTTGCTCACGCTGCTGGTCACCAACTACGACCCGCCGACGCAATTCTCCTTTCACTACATCATGCACTGGGCGCCATATTTATTCATGGCGACGGTGCTGGCGCTCGCCGCGATCGGCAAGAACCCGGACTTGGGACCACTGCGCCAACGCGCGGCTCTTTTCGCGCTCTGCGGAGCCTCAGCGGTGCTGAGCTTCAACTACGGCGCCTTCGCTCGCCGCGAGAACTCATTCAAGGGCGGCTTTCACAAGGTAGAGTTTACGTTCAGCGATCAGGAGAGGGCGCGCTACGAGCGGCTGCGCGAGCTGATCCAGGTGATCCCGCCCGAGGCTACGCTGGCAGCCACCGAGAAGGTGGGGCCTCACGTCTCGTCGCGCCGCATTCTCCACACCATGCGCTCGGGTCCGCGCGGCACGGACTGGATCTTGGCTTCCAGCCGAGAGCTCAAGCTCTCCAAGACCAAGGTGTCGCTACGCGCCGTGCTGGACAAGAATCAGTACGGCGTCTTCAAGCGCTCCGGTGATTTTGCAGTCTTCAAGCGTGGCTTCTCGACAGAGGGCAACGCCAAGCTGATCAAGGACTGGGGATTGTAGCCGGCGGGCACGTCCGAGCCATTTGGTGCCGTGTAGGCGGGGATGAGCTCAGCGTTTGGGCTTGGCAGCGGAGCTAGCAACGCTCGCCTTCGGCTTCGGCTTCGCTGCGCCGACCTTTTTGACCTCGGGAGCGCCGACCAAGAACTCCACGTAGTCACGACGGAGTCGCGCGCGGTAGGCGGGAACGCCGTCCTTGAACTGAAACGTCACCTGCGCGCCGTTGGGTGTGTTCACGGTGCGGACGCGAGCGATGCGGGGATCTCGACTGGTAATGCCGGCTCCCTGCTCCATGACCTTGCGGTTGGGCACCACGATGGTGAAGCCGGTCGGCTGCAAAGAGCCTTGCAGCGCGTCCCCAGCCCCGTCTAGCCGAAGTCGATGAATGACGGGGTTCACGAGCTTGCCACGTCCCCACGGCGCGACATCCTCGGGCCGCTTGCCAGCCGGCTTCGACGTCTTGCCCTGCGCTGCGGAGCTTCGCGAAACCCCTTCGCCTTCGACGGGAAAGCTTTCGTCTTCAGCGGCAGCCGATACCGACGCCTTGGCGTCGGCACGCTCAGCGGCCTCCTCACCCGAAGGCGGCGGGGCCAGGGGCGCCGGCTCCATCGTCGCCATCGGCGTAGGGCCAAACAAGGGAACGTTCGCGTTCACGACGCCGTTCGCGTCCACCGCCGCTGGCTTCTCTGCGGCGGGGGTGAGCGACGCTCCGCCTACTACGCCACCTACTACGCTAGCGGAAGCGCCTGGCGCAGCGGCAGTCGTTGCTCCGGGCGGAGGCGAGCTAGGGCGCGTTGCCAACGCTAGAAGCGTCGCGAGCGTCACGGCGGCACCTGCCGTCACCATCAGCTTTTTCTTCTTGGGCAGGCCGCTCCAAGCGGCGCGGGCGGAAGCGAGTCCAGCCTTGCTTGCGGCCGCCGCGGCTGGTTTCTCAGCGGATTGCGGGCGGAGACGTTGACCTTCTATGCTGGCGGGACCGCTGGGCGCGGGCGCGGTGGTGCGGCGCACGGGCGGCTTGCTGCGCTTCGAAAGCTCCGCCATTTTCGCGCCGGCTCCGCGCAGCCACGTGGAAAAGCCTGCCGCAGCGGTCGTGGAAAGAGCGGCGACCTTCTTGCCTGCCGTGACGGCGGCATCTCCGGCGTGCGTCGCCGCCACCCCAAGCCTACCGCGCAGGGCCTCGACCTCGCGGTCGCCCTCGTCTTCGATCTGTTCGTCGCGAGCAGAAACGGCGCCGGTCGAAGCCGGGCCTGCGTGGGCGGCGCGAAGCGCGGAGGCGACGGACACCTCGTCACCTGAGATGCGCAGTGTTTTCGGAGCCTTCTGCTCACCGGAAAGGTCCGCGACACTGGGCTCCGGCGTGGTCTCCTCCCCGCCTTCGTAGCGCAACGCCACGACGAGCTGGGGCACCTGGCTCTCGGGATCGATTGCCACCGTGACGGAGTCGATGTGTGCGGTGCGGCGCCCGCCTTGATCCAAATCCTCGATCTCGAGTCGGCGTCCGACCTTCAAGAACTCCAAGTTCGATCCCACTTGCACCCGGCGTGGGTCACCGGCCCGCACTCGCGCCTTCATCGGCGAGCCAAGGCCGTCGATGTGCAGCCGAACCTTGGTGCCCGAGGTGTGGGGCGGTTCCGCGGGAACGGGCTCGGACTCGCCGCCCTTGCCTTGGGCCTCTTCCACGCCGTCGCAGAGCTCTCGGAGCGCATCGACGCTACGACTATCCAGCGCCGTGAATTCGACGCCGAACTCGCCACCGCGCGCGCCTTCGCGTCGCCAAGCGACCACCCCCTCCACGACGATTTCTCGACCGTGCTCCTCGAAACGACAAACCAGTGGGGCACCTTCGTCGGGCAAGTACGCCGTCCGCAAGTGCATGCCACGGGCGCTCACATCGACCGATTCGGCCTCGAAGGCCGGAATACCCGGCTCGTTGCCACAGATCTCGACCAAGGTTTCGACGGGCATTCGGCCCTGACCATCAGCGCGGCGTTCTTGTGCTTGCGTCATGCTGCCTCCAACCTCGGTTCCGGGGAAGAACCAGGCCTGCCCCTCGACTACGCGGCCCGCACCCCAATGGCCAAGTTTTGCCCACGGGCGCCGGGCGGGCCTGGCCCGCGGCCGCCGAGCGGGAGGGCCGAAGCGCGGTGGGCCGCTCGCAAGCGCGTCGCGCTCGGAAGGGGATTGGGGTAACTCTGCCCTGCCCCCATGGCGCTCACCGTGGTCGTACGCTCCGGCGACCAGTCCCCTCCTTTGAAGGTCAGCTTCGATGCCCCCCGCATCGTCATTGGACGTGGCCAGGGCTGCGAAGTCCGTCTGCCTGATCCGAGCGTGAGCCACAGGCACGCCTCGATCCGCCAGCGTGGCAGCGACTACGTGGTGATGGATGAGGGCAGCACCAACGGCACCTTCGTAGGCCCGGTGCGGCTGTCACCGCAGGCGCCGCGGGTCCTACGCAGCGGCGATCTAGTTCGCGTTGGCCGAATTTGGCTCGAGCTAACCAACGAAGCCGTGCCTGTCACTGAGGATGCTCAGCTCGCCACGAGAGAAATTGCGCTGTCACTCGTATCCGCCGCCCTTGCGGCGCAGGGTGAAGCCGCTGCTGTGAAAGTGATCGTCAAAGGCGGTCCCGACATGGGCAAGGAGCTTCAGCTCGTGGAGTTCGAGCGCGCCTACGCGATTGGCCGGGGCCCCGGCCTCGACTTGACCCTCATAGATCCGGACGCTTCGCGTCGACACATCGAGGTGACGCGACGCGGGCAGTCACTCTGGGTCAAAGATCTCGGTTCCAAAAACGGTGCGCTGCTGGACGGAAAAAAGCTGGAGCCAAAGCGTGACGCGCTATGGCCCACCGGAAAGCTAGTGACGCTCGGGGCCACCGAGCTGGCCTTCGACGATCCGATCGCCGAGGCGTTGGTCGAGATCGAGGCCAGTAGCGACGAGAAGATGCGGGACGGTGACGCGGTCGATCCGCCAACCATGACGCCGAGCGAAGCTTCAGCCAGCGCCCGGGCGACCAGAGAGTCGGCAACCTGCGCGGAAGGCGGGGCGGCTCCCATTGCGCGCTTACCCCGCGGAGCCGCCAAGCAAAGCCGCGGCGGCTCGGGGTTTCGGATGGCGGATATGTTGATCGCGCTGTTGGCGCTCATCGTCCTCGCAGCCAGCATCGGCGGCCTTTTTTGGCTCTTTCGCGTAAGATAACGGCCCGAATCAGTCGCCCTTCGGACCTTCATCGTAGGAGCGCGGCCGGTACTTCTTCTGAACGCCGCCGTGGCGCTCCCCGCTCTCCAGAATGTCGCTCACCAGAAACGACACCCAAGAACCCGGGTGGCGCTCCGCGACGGCCGACAGCTCGTCCCGATGCGGCAGCACGAGCTTCTCGTCCCACATGCACTGAAGGCCAAGAGAAACCAAGTTAGGATCGTTGGGGCCGAGGTCGAAGCCCTTGAGGTAGTGGACGAGCGCGCGTTCGGCGCGCAATCGGCGTTTCTCCGGATCAGGTTTGGTGTCAGGAGGGTCGGGGACGTTGGCCAGACGGCACAGGGTATCCCCGTAGTACACGTGTGCCATGGCCCAGTCCGGCGCTAGGTCCTTGGCGATGGCGTTGTAGCGCAAGCGCTCGTCGAGCTTGCCGCGTGCTCCCAACATGACGGAGTAGTTCAGCTGCGCCTTGGCGCTTGCCGGAACCGCGCGCCGCGTGGCGTCCCAAAAGCTCAGGTCGTCCATGTAGTCGAGAGCGTGCGCCCGAGCCTGAAAGGCCTGCACGCCGAAGAATGCGCCCAAGATCGCGGCGCCCAGTCGCTCCCGGCGTCGCGAGAGCAGCCAAGCGCAAGCCAGACCGAGCAAGACCGAGGTGCCTACTACCGGCAAGTACCAAAAGCGCTCGGCCCTCACGGTGGGAAGCAGCACCGGTATGTTCGAGTGGGGAAAATAGGCGACGGGAAACCAGAACAACGCGGTAGCGGCAAGCGCCCACGGAGCTACCGCCATGCGGCGCTCGTCCTTTCGCTCGCGAAGCCGCCACCACAGTAAGAGGCTCTTCAGCAACGCCGCCACGGAAAGTAGCAGTGGACCTAAAAGCAGTAAGGCGCCGGCTACGCTGCCGAAGAACACGACGCGAGCCGGAACCGGCTCCGCGCGATAGGAGTAGTCGCCGCTGAGCGTCCACGGCAGCAGCACCTGACCGAGGCCACTGGCGTAGACCCGCAACGCGGCGGCCACCCTGAGTGGAAAGGCCGCATCTACCAGAGGATTGTTGATGGGATCGCGCGGCAAGCTCGGCTGCTGAAACCAACGCAAGAACTCGTGCATCAGCCGCCTTGGCAACGGCTCGCTGAGCGGCAACGGTTGCAGCAGGGCTTCTGGCAGCGTCACCGGAAACGCGCGCTTGCGAAACTCGGTGTACGCCACCAGTGTGAGCAAGAGCGCGAAAAACGCCAAAAGCGCGCGCACCAGCCGCAGGGGTCGCTCAGGATGCAACAGAGGAGCCAGGGCGAAAGCCGCGAAAGCGACTAGCGGCACGGCGACGATGGCGCTCTCTTTGCTGAGCAGACCAAAGCTCTCAGCCAGAAACACGGCTATCGGCATCAACCAGAGGCGCAGCCGGAGCGCGTGCAGAGCCAACAGCACGCCCGTGCCTCCGAGCACATCCGCGATGCCGACCACCCCGGAGACCGCCTCCGTCAGCACGGCCGAGGTCAAGAACGCTGCGCCGGACAGCCAAGCGAGCTTTCTTCCTCCAGAGACCGCGAGCACGAGCCCGGCGAGCAGGGCGCCGTTGACTGCGTGGCCGATGACGTTGACCCAGTGATGAATGAACGGCTGTTGGCTGACATGCCACAGCAGCCGCCAGATCAGGTTCGGAATGGGCCGGTAAGAGCCAATGCTCCGCTCAGGAGGCAAACCCCAAAAGTCTCGGGTGAATGCGGTCCAGAACGGCAGGCCGCTGCCATTCACGTAGGGATTGGCCAGTAGCGCTTCCTGCTCGTCGAAGATGTAGTTCGAGAGCGGCGAGCGTACGAACAGCAGAATGGAAACGACCAGCGCGGGGGCGAAAGCAATGGCGAAGCGCGGATCCTGCTCCTCGAAGTAGCCTCGGACGGCCCGAAGAAGCCTACCCAAGGGTGCACGGATTCGCGTCAGAAGCGCCAACGGGCCCCCGTACATGATCTTCTGGGCTGCCTCAACGTCTGACCTTTAGCCAGATCTTTCAGCTGGCCGCCGCCGTGTTTGCAGCTGCAATGTGGTGAAAGCTCGCCTCAACGTGGGCCGCAAAGCCCGGCCAGCGCGCGGCTGCGAACGGGGTATAAGCTGCCCCAAGCGATGCCTGAGGCGGTAACCTTCGACGGCTGTGAGGTCGTACGCAAGCTCCATTCCGGGCCAGTGTCCGACCTGTATCAGGCGGTGCAAGAGCCACTCGGCCGCTCCGTGTTGGTCAAAGCGCTTGGCCAAAACATCCTGCCTTCGTCGCCGTTCGCGTCCACTTTGGAGCGCGAGGCCCGGCTACTTTCCGAGCTCGATCACCCCGGTATTCTCAAAGTCTACGACTTCGTCAGACGCGGCGAGAGAATGTGGCTCGTGCTCGAGCACGTGGACGGCCTGCCATTGGACGAGCTGCTGAGCCGCTCCAAACGACTTTCGGAGCCAGCTTCGGTCGCGATCGGTATTCGGCTCGCCGAAGCGCTATGTCATGCGCACGAACGCGGCGTCGTGCACCGCGACTTGCAGCCCAAGAACGTGCTCGTCTCGAGGCGGGGTGAGGTAAAGCTGCTCAACTTCTCGTTGGCGGTGGACGAGCGTATGCCAACTGCCCCGGAGCTGCTCGACGGCAGCACGGGCTACCTCGGCCCCGTCTACATGTCGCCCGAGCAGATCTTGGGTGAGCCGGCAGACCCGCGCTCCGATCTGTTTTCGTTGGGCGTCGTCCTCTACGAGCTGATCGCGGGATCGCGCCCTTTCGAGGGTCCCAATGATCGCTCCACCTCGCTGCGCATCCGGCAAAACCCTCCGCCACCCATTACACAGGGCGGCGTAAAGGTTTCTGGCCAAGTGGAGCGACTTATCGCGCGCTGCCTGGAGAAGCTTCCGAGCGATCGCATCGGCAGCGCCCATGAGCTGCGCGATAGCCTGGCCTTGGCCTTGGTCGGAATTTGGGATGGCACCGCCGAGCAAGCCATTCAGGAAGGACTTGCCGCGGTTGGGCTTGGCGAGAAGAGGCCAATCGCAGCTCGGCCGACCGCGCGTGAGTCGCGAGTGGTGCCACTGGGCTCGGTGGCCCTGGGATTGGGGCTGATAGGAGTCGCTATCGTGGTGAGCGGGCTTTCGCTGCGACGCGCCTTCGGGGCGGCGGAGGCGAACCGGCGTGCGGCAGCTCCGCTCGAATCGCCCGGCGTGGAGGCCGCCGAACTGCGCGTGGTCGCCCATCCCTGGGCGCACGTCTTCGTGGATGGGAGGCAGCGCGAAACCACGCCCTTTGCGCGCCCCATTCGACTGAGCGCTGGCACGCACTACATTAGGCTGGAGCACCCGAATGCGGTGGCGGAGCGTCGCACTCTCTCCGTGGCTCCGGGTGAGCTGCTGCTGCTCGAAGTGGACATGAAGGTCGTCGCCAATCCGAGCGACACCGCCCGTGCAGCCCCCACGTCGTCGGTGACTGAGCCCGCTTCGCCGTAGCGCAACCACACGCAAGCATTCCGGAGACGATGTAGGTGCCTGGACGCACAATGGCTGAACAGCCGCGCGCCTGTTGCCCGTGCGTTGTCGCGGATGCTTTAGAAGGAGTTTGAAAAGCACCAGTCTCCTATGGTTGAGATGCAAGTTCATCGGCAGCGGTAAATTCCAAGCAATGCGGCTCGCAAACCCACAGGTTCCATGGCATAACTAGCGAGCGGAGCCGCGTATTTGCCGCGCCGCTTTTGTTGAATGTTCAGGGTGTACGGATGGCCGCGGAACTAAAGTCGGGCTCCATGCTCGGCCGCTACGAGCTGTTGATTCGGCTCGGGCGCGGCGGCATGGCCAGCGTGTGGGTCGCGCGCGAGCGGGCGCCCGTGAGCGGCAAGCAGCGCCTCGTGGCGGTCAAGGCGATGCTTCCAGAGCTGGCGCGCCACTCGGACTTTCGCGCCATGTTCTTGGAAGAGGGCCAGATCGTTCGGGCCATCGACGATGTTCACGTGGTCAAGGTGCATGAGGTCTCCGAAGATCGGGGGATCCTCTACATGGCCATGGACTGGATCGAAGGCGATTCACTGCGCACGATCATCAAAGAGGCTCGGCGTCGCCGCGCCATCCCGGCAGAAATCGCGGTGAAGATCATCGCTGACGCAGGTGCCGGTCTGCACGCTGCCCACGAGCTCCGGGGTTGGGACGGCGAGCTCCGCAACGTCGTCCACTGCGACGTTTCACCGCACAATATTTTAGTTGGTCTGGATGGTCGCGCGAAGTTGGTCGACTTTGGGGTCGCCAACGCGACGGCTCACAGCGATCTGGGTTCGGAAGACAAGATCAAAGGCAAGTTCGGCTACATGTCTCCCGAGCAGGCCAGCGCCGAAAAGCTGGACCGCAGAAGTGACGTGTTCGCACTGGGGATCGTGTTGTTCGAGCTGCTCACCGGTGAGCGCTTGTTTCGCGGCGAGAACGCCGCCCATTCGCTAGAGCTGGTGAAGAAGCAGAAGGTCCCTAACCCGGCCGAGCTCAATCCCAAGCTCTCACCGAAGCTCGTGCAGGTGGTGCTCAAGTCCCTCGAGCGCGACCTCGACAAGCGCTTCCAGACCGCGCAGGAGCTCAGCGCGTCGCTCGAGCGTTTCCTAGTCGAAGAGCGGGTCATGGTGTCACACGCCAGCGTGGGTCAGCTGGTGCGGCGCGTGCTCGGTCCGCGTATCGAAGCCCAGCGCCAGTCGTTGCGTGAGGCATTGACGGTGAGCGACGGCGTGGTGGCGGCGGGGTTGGTGCCGGATCAGCCCGCGGCTCCAGACTTTTCGCATGCCAGCATGGCCTCGAGCGGGCGCTTCCCTGCCAGCCCCTCGGAGCCACCCAGCCAAAGTTTCCTTTCGAAGTCCAGCACGCCACACCCGCAAAGCATGGACTTGGCAGGCCAACGCTCGTCGTCGGTGTTGCCAGCGTTGGTCGCCGTAGTGGGGCTCGCAGCCGCTGGCGCGGCAGTCTGGTTCGTGAACAACCAAGCGCCCACCCCCATGCAGAATACGGGAGCCGACGTCGGCAATACGGCCGCGCCCAAGGCGGCCGCGCGCAGCAGCCCCACCTACTGGTCGGATGACTTCGGCGTGGCCATCGACCGGATCCCGCTCGCGACGGATTCCACTTCAGCCAGCGGCGAGCCCGGGCAGACGTCATCAGGCAAGGGGGCGAAGGGCAGCCACGCTGGTGGCACGGCGGCACTCGCAGCCAAAGGCGGAACGCCGGACAACAGAGAGCTGCGAATCGAAAACCCCTACAAGGTCGAGAAGACCGACGGCGCTGACCCCGTGCCCGACGTGAGCACGCCCAAGGCAGATAAGCCCCCGCCCCCAGATCAACGAAGCCCTATCAATCGCGGCGCCGCGCTGGCTGCTTTGGGATCAGCGTCGTCCTCTGCTAGCGGCTGCAAGCGGCCGGGCGGTCCATCGGGCGGCGGCTCCGCGAGCGTGACCTTCTCGCCGGACGGGCCAGTGTCGGCCGTCAGCGTTTCCGCGCCGTTCGGCGGTACACCCGTCGGCGCCTGCGTCCAAAATGCGTTTCGCGCGGCGCGCGTTCCACCGTTCAGCGGGAGCGCGATCACCCTCCCCAAGAGCTTTCGAATTCCTGAGTAGCGAAAGCGCTTGCTACAGGGCCCTCGGGCCCTGGCGAAGGGTCACGACACAGGTGGGGCCGTGATGCTCAAGGGATTCGCACGCCAGCGTACTCGCTCGAGATCGAAGGCTCGCGCGAGCCTTCGCTGTTCTTGCAGAAAGGCGCCGTAGATCCTTGGGACTCGCGTGTCTTCGCGGAACCTGATGAAGACCTGCAGGGCGGCCTCTGCGTCGCTCGTGGCGCGGTGAGCCTGGCCCATCTCAATGCCTAGGCGCGCGGCGACCTCACCTAGCGCGCGACTCTTCTCCAGCTTCTGCAGCTCACGTGCCCAGACCAGCGGGTCCACCCACTCCACGTTCTTTTGGAAGGCGGGAGGCGGCGCGGCGAGCGCCGAAACGCGACCGAGCTCGGCATACAGTTGCTTTCGATCGAACTCCGCATTGTACGCGAGCGGCACGGCGCCCGCGAGCGCCTCCAGCAGCTCCGGCACAATGGCCGCGAAGGCGGGAGCATCCTTCACGTCATCGTCGGAGATGCCGTGTACGTCGGAGGCTTCTTTCGGGATCGGCCGACCGGGATTGACTAGCCAGCTCTTGCGCAGCGTGATCTCACCGCGTTCCCAGCGCACGCACGCCACCTCGACCACGCGATCGGTGTTCGGATCGCGACCGGTCGTCTCGGTGTCGATGGCCACGAGCGGCAAATCCGCCACTGAAAAATCCCCGGCGTAGCCTTCGGCGAGCCCCATGGCAGCCACGCGCAGCAGATGGGCAATGCCCGGATAGTGTCGACCTGTTGGGAAGCAAGCAAGGTCGACGAAGATTCTCATGGAGCCTTGGGCGCGACGGGCGTGCTACTCCGTGTGGGGGGTGCGCTGGTCGCGGGCTTGGGCGAGGGCGCAGAGGCCGCTCGCCTGGCACGCGCGTCGGCGTCAGCCGACGCGACCGGACTGGGGACGGGCGCTGGTGTCACCGCCCCTGAAGTGAGCTCCACCTCGAGCTCGATCCATTCGGCGAGCTCTTCGGCGAAATCTGGCGTGGACGGGAACAGTCGACCATTAATGTAGAGGGTCGGGGTGCTCTGCAGGTCCAACCGCTCGCCTTGCTTTCGGTCGCGCAGCACGGCGTCGGCCACGGCCTCGCTGGCGGAGTCCGCCTGAAACTTCACCATGTCGAGCCCGATGCCCTTGGCTAGCTCGTCGATGACAGCGGGGTTCAGGCGCTCTTGATTGTCGAAAAGAGTGCCGTACATCTCCCAAAATTTGCCCTGCTTTTGCGCGGCCACCGCGGCGCGGGCAGCTTTTTCGGCGAACGGATGAATGGCTAGGGGGAAGTGCTTGAAAACCAGCTGAGCGCGGCCTTCGTGCTTCTTCAGAGCTTCTTCTAATATCGGCCGCACAGCGCCGCAGGCCGGGCACTGAAAGTCAGCAAATTCTACCAGCACCACAGGCGCTGAAGAGTTGCCCTTGGACGGTGAGCCCTCGAGCTCGATGTTCTTGACTTGCTCCGGGGCAAAGCGCGCCTTGTAGACGGCTTCCACCTGACCGCGAGTCCGCCCTCGGCGCACTTGCCCCGCCAGGAACTTCGCAGCCGGTACGCAGGCCTTGCATGCCCGAGTCTCCGACACGCACTTAGCCACGCTGACCGGCTGGTCCGGGCAGGGCGAACGCAGCTCCGAAACGAAGCGTGACCACTCGGACTTTTCTCGGGCGGTCAAGCTCGCGGTGTCAACGCCCGCCAGGTTGACGTCCTTGGTCTCGGAACGTGCAGGAGAGGCTTCTGGCGAGCCCTCCCCGGGGGAGCGACACGTCACGAGCTTCGTATTCAGGAGGGCAAACAGCGCGATGGCGCCAGCTGCTCGGAAGCTCAACATTGCGCGGGCGAGCGTAGTACGTTCCCCGTCAGATGACGACACCGTCCTCACCGCCGCCGAGCTCGCCGCCAGGCCCGCCGAGCTCGGCGCCAGGCACTGCGGGCTCGGCTCCGCCGCTCGGGGTCCGGCACGTGATCGCCGTCGGGGGCGGTCGCGGTGGGGTGGGCAAGAGCGTCGTTTCGCTCAATCTGGCCGTGTATCTGGCGCAGCTCGGCCGCAAGGTCCTGCTGATCGACGCCGACCCAGCCGGCGCCGAGCTGCACACGGCCCTCGGGCTGAGTCAACCGGTCACCCAACAGGCAGGTGACGAAGGAGAGGACGAAGACCTCACGGCGATAGCGACGCAGGTGCCCGGTCTTTCACTCGTGCCACAGCTGTATCGAGTGGGCTCCACGGTGCCGGTGCGTCCGGGCAGGAAGGCGCGCTGGGCTCGGGAGCTCCGGAACTTGGAAGCC
>Ga0163144_10019515_pt1 | contig 13632 bp, 9 predicted proteins | sample OliLak19BULKMAT1_FD_123175 | JGI IMG/M metagenome (GOLD analysis project Ga0163144, IMG submission 123175) | Freshwater microbial mat bacterial communities from Lake Vanda, McMurdo Dry Valleys, Antarctica - Oligotrophic Lake LV.19.BULKMAT1 | ecosystem: Environmental > Aquatic > Freshwater > Lake... | reverse complement strand
TCGGCGGCGGCATCGGCGCCCTCCCGACCACGCGGAGTACCGAAGGCCAATTCCCCTACTGGCTCGGCGTCGACGATCGGCTGACCTCGGATGAGTTCTTTCGCGGGTCGTACACGACGGGCGTGTGGGTTCGCGGTACGCCGCTCGACGGGCTCAACTACATGGTCATGGTCGGCAACAACCTGAGCACGCTCGGGGTCGGCGCGTCTCGCCTCGACAACGGTCTCAACACCACGACCGTCATGCTCAACTGGATGCCGACGACCAAGGAGTTCGGTCCGTTCGGCGCCTTTGGCGACTACGAGATGCACGACCAGGTCGCGACTCGCCTCGGCACGCACTTCACCTACAGCCGCGAGGACAAGCAGAGCCAGCCCGGAACCGACTCGATCGAGAACAGCCAGCTTCGCCTCACCGACGGGACCAACGTCTTCACGGACGACATCTTCGGTGTCGGCACCACGGTCCAAAAGGCGACGTATCAAATGATGAGCGTCGACGCCGGGATCAAGTACAAGGGCTTCGCGCTCGAAGCTGAAGGCTATTCGCGCTGGCTGACCGGATTCGACGGTCCCGCGACCGGCGACATCAACGACATCAACGACACCGGCTATCAGCTCCAGGCGTCGGCGATGGTCGTCCCGACGATCCTGCAGGGCTACGTGAGCGGCGCGCAGGTCTTCGGCAAGTTCGGGGACACGGCCGAGGCGCGCGTGGGTATGAACTGGTGGCCGTTCAAGCAGCGCGGCCTTCGGGTGAACGCCGAGTGGCTGCACCTCGATCACTCGCCCGTCGGATACACGGCCGTGCCGTATCCAGTGGGCGGCAACGGCGAGGTTTTCACCATGGCCGTCGAGATGAACTTCTGACGCAAGGAGCGAAGGGACCGAGGATGCCAATCCGACTGCGGCACCGCATGCGCCTCTGCGCCAGCCTCTTCGCCCTGACGTTGCTCGTCGCCGCTCCGCGTAGCGCGTCTGCCTACGAGGTGAACGACAGCCACTTTCACCTGACCAACTACATCCAGGAAGGCACCGACATCCGCGACTTCCTGAAGATCATGGGGTCGCGGGTCGGACGGGTCGCGCTCTTCGGTATCCCGCTCCAGCAGGAATGGTCGTATCGCGTCTCCGGCGACGCGGCGCCGCAGTACTACCTCGATAGCGACGCCGACCTCTATTACTACTCGTTCACCGACGCCCACATCGCGATGGCGTACAAGTCGCTGCCCAAGAAGCAGCAGGCGCGTTTCGATCCGATGATCACGGGCTTCAACCCGGCGGACATGTACGCGGCGGATCACATCCGGCGGGTGCTGCAGACGTTCCCCGGCGTCTTCAACGGGATCGGCGAGTTCACGATCCACAAAGAGTTCGTCTCGTCCAAGATCGCGGGCGACGTTGCGAGCCTGTCGGACCCTGCGCTCGATCGCCTGCTCGATTTCGCCGGCGAGGCTGGCCTCGTCGCCATCATCCACAACGACATGCACATGCCGTTCGCGAAGCCCGACAAGGCGCGCGTCTATTTCGACCAGATGAAGGGCGTGCTGGCGCGACATCCGGCGACGACGATCATCTGGGCCCACACGGGGCTCGGCCGGATCATTCAGCCGATCGAGGGTCATGTGGCCTTGCTGGAGGAGATCCTGCGCGATCCCGCGCTCCGCAATGTGTACTTCGACATTTCGTGGAGCGAGGTCGCGAAGTACGTCGTCGCCTCGCCGGAGTCGCTGCGCATCGTCGTGGGCATGATCGAGCGCTACCCGGACCGGGTGCTCTTCGGCACCGACGAGGTCGCGCCGAACGATCAAGCTTCCTACCCCAAGGTCTACGACACCTATGGGCCGCTCTGGAATGCGCTCACGCCGAAAGCGAGCGCGGCCGTCCGTCTGGGGAACTACGAACGGCTCTTCGATCAGGCCCGCAAGAAGGTGCGGGCGTGGGAAGCCGCCAACATCCACTGATTCGCGAACGAAAGAGGGACGATCCATGAACATCGTTGGAAGCTGGACTCGCCGCGCGACAGCCGTCGCGCTCATCGTGCTCGCCGCCGCGGGATGCACGAAGAACCTCGACCGTCAGGGGCCGCGCGCGCAGGCGGCCCCGGCGACGCTGGTCGGGCAGTCGGCCCATGCGGCGCCCGTGCGCACCGCGGCCGGTACGGAGTCGTTCCAATCGCCGTCTACGTCGCCGGCGACGTCGACTACCGTTTCTCGATCCAGTCGGTCTCGAAGCCGTTCACCGCTGGGCTCGTCATGCAGCAGTACGGCGGGCCCGCGATCATCGCCGAGAAGATCGGCGTCGAGCCGACGGGCCTCCCGTTCAACTCGAAGCTCGCGCTCGATCTCTACAAGGCCCACTCGGTGAACCCGCTCGTGAACGCGGGAGCCATCGCCGCCGTCAGCCTCGTGAAGGCGAAAAACGAGAAGGACCGGTGGGCGAAGATCCTCGACAACCTCGAAGGGTTCTCCGGGGAGAAGCACCTGCCGGTGCTCGAGACGGTCTACGACTCCGAGTACTCGACGGCCACCGGGAATCGCGGCATCGCCAATCTGCTCTTCAACTGGGAGCGCCTCTACGCCGACCCCGAGGAATCGCTGCGGGTCTACACGCGGGAGTGCTCGGTCGGCGTCAATACCGTCGATCTGGCCATGATGGGTGCCACGCTCGCCAACGGCGGTGTGAACCCGAAGACCGGCCGCCGCATGCTCGACGAGTCGAGCGTCCCCGAGCTCCTCGCGATCATGCAGACCGCGGGCTTCTACGACGAGTCGGGCCGCTGGGCCTTCGACACGGGACTCCCCGCCAAAACCGGCGTCGGCGGCGGAATCGTTGCCGTCGTGCCGGGGCGATTCGCGATCGCGGCGTTCTCGCCGCGGTTGAACGAGGCCGGTAACAGTGTCCGCGCGCAGAAAGCCATTCGCTACATCGCGGGCCAGCTCGGGGTCGGCATCTACGGCCCCAATCCGGAGTAAATGATGCATACCCCCCGAACGAAACTGGTTGCCACGCTCGCGGTCCTGCCGCTGGCGTGGTCCGTCGCCGCCTACGCGGGTAGCCCCGAGGTAGAAGAGCTGAAGAGCCAGGTGCGCATGCTGCAACAGCGCCTCGAGCAGCTCGAGCAGAAGGAACAAGCGAGGCCGGCGCCCGCGCGGGCCGGTGAGACCGGCGGCGCGCTCGCGACGCCTCCGGGTGCCGCCGCCGTGACGACCGGCACCGCGCCGGCGATCACCGGCGAAGCGAGCCATGTGAAGAACCGCGCCGCCCTGCGCGACCAGCAGGAAGGCGCGCCACGTGCCGACGATCTGACCCTCGACCCGCAGTACCGCGGCTTCACCCGCATCCCCAACACGAGCGTCATGATCAAGTTCAACGCCAAGCCGCGTACCGACGTCACGTTCGACACCGAGAACGCCGGCGACGACAACCGCTTCGTCACGGCGAAGCTTCCCGTGTCGGGCCAGTCGGACAAGGGCGGCGACCCGCGCTTCAACATCAACGCCAAGGGCTCGCAGCTTCGCATCGACGTCCGGGCGCCGGAGATCGCCGGCAAGCCGCGCTTCTACTACGAGAACGACTTCTACGGTTCGGGCGGCGGTGAGTTCCCGTACCGCATCCGGCAGCTCTGGGGCCAGTATTACAACCTCATCGTCGGGCAGACCTACAGCATCTTCGAGGATCCCGACGTCTGGCCGGATACGGTCGACTACGAGGGCCCGAACTCGGCGATCTTCGCGCGCCGGCCGCTCATCCGGTACCTGCAGCCGCTCAACAACGAGTGGCAGCTCAACTTCGGCCTCGAGCAACCCGATGGCGAGATCGATCTCACCGGTCAGCCCGACAAAGCGAAGAGCATCAACAACGCCCCCGACGGCGGCGTGAACGCGCGCTGGGAGCGCGAAGGCGTCGGACACGTGCAACTCGCGACGATCCTGCGCTCGATCAGCGTCGACGACTCGAGCGACGGACGGCAGAGCAAGCTCGGATGGGGCTTCAACGCCTCGGGCGTGTTCGAGACGTTCGGCGACGACAGCCTGCAGGCCCAGGCGACCTACGGGCACGGTCTGTTCCGCTACAGCAACGACGACTTCTTCAACAACGATGCCGGCTTCGACAAGAACGGCAACCTCGAGCCGATACCGTATCTCGGCCTCATGCTCGGCTACACGCACCACTGGGCGGAGCGCTGGCGGTCGGCGGTGAGCGGTGGCTACGTCAACCTCGACAACACCTCGAGCCAGCAGGGCGACGCCTATCATCAAACCGTCTACGCGTCGGCGAACGTGATCTTCCAGTACCACAAGCGGCTCTCGCTCGGCGTCGAGGCGCTGTACGGCCACAAGGAGTCGAAAGACGGGGCGGATGGTGACGTCGCGCGCATCACCGCCGCCCTCGTCTACACGATTTTTGACTGAGCGCGCGCCGAGCGCCCGAGCCGCGTGCGCCGTCCTGGCGACGTGGCTCGGGACGCTCGGGTGCGTCGTCGAGCCGGTGTACGCCCGGCCGATCGTGCCGGGCGACAGCAAGCCGGCAGTCACCCTGCGCGCGCCGGCCGCGTTGCGTAGGCAGGTGACGGCATCCGTCAAGGCGCCTGCATCGCCGCCCGACGCGGACATCCACGGACCGCCGCCGCCCGGCATCCGCCTGCCGGGCTGGTTGCCGCGCGGCGAAGTCTTCTTCGACGGGTCGCTACGCTATCGGCTCCTGGACCGTCCGCGCGTGACGTTCGAGGACGGGATGCCGAACGTCGGGCTCACCGACCAGCCCGTGATCGCGGGACGCGTCGGCGTCAAGCTCCACGTCGACGCCGCCGGGTACGCGTCGCGCGGCGGCGCCGAGGACGTGCCGGGCGACGTCGCCATTCGGCGCGCCTACCTCACGTCGAGCGGCGTGTTCCAGCTCGTCCACCCGATTCAGTACAACCTCGAGTTCGGCATCCTGCAGAACGACTTCTATCTCGACTCGGCGTGGCTCATGTGGCGGCAGGTGCCGTGGGTCGGCACGATCCGGCTCGGCGCGCTCGACGCTCCCATCGGTTTCGAGAATCGTATGAGCAGCCGCGACCGCACGTTCCTCGAGATGCCGGCGCCGGTGCAGGCGTTCGTGCCGGCGACGTCGCTCGGGATCTTCACGCGCCGCACGTTCCTCGATGGCCGCCTCAGCAGCGGGCTCGGGTGGTACACGGTCGGCCAGCGGCGGGACGTCGGCGACCAGAGCCGCGCGCTCGCGCGCTTCGTCGGGCGCGTCACCGGCCTGGCGCGGGACGTCGAAGCAGCGCCGGACGGACGATTTCCCGAGCTGGTGCACCTCGGTCTCGCCGGCAGCTATGCGTTCGGCCCTGAGAATAGCGTCCGCTATCAGTCGCGGCCCGAGAGCTTCCTCGCTCCGGTCGCCGTCGATACCGGTGCGGTCGACGCCAATCAGTCCTTCGTCCTCGGCCTCGAGGCCGCCGGCCGCCGCGGACCGCTTTCGGTCCAGGGTGAGTTCCTGAACGCGTTCGCGAACCACGCTTCGGCGAGTTTCCGAGGCATGTACCTGAGCACGGCGTATCTGCTGACGGGCGAGGTGCGGCCCTACGACCGCGAGCAGGCGATCTTCGGCCAGGTGCTCCCGCTCCGTCCGCTGAATCTACGAGCCCGCACGTGGGGCGCCGCCGAGTTGGCAGCGCGCTGGTCGTGGGTCGACCTCGACGCCGGGAACACCCACGGTGGCCGCATGCACGAGCTCAGCGCCGGCTTCAACTGGTACTGGAACCAGTGGATCCGTTGGCAGACCGGCTACTCGCTCGCGTTGGTCGACGGCGGCCCGCTCGACGGCAGGCTGCACGTCTTCCAGGCGCGGTTCCAGCTGGTCCTCTGAGCGGACGCGCGTGATCTCAGCTCAGAAGTGGAAGCCCTGGCGGAGGTAGAAGAGCACGTCGTCCGGGCTGGCCGCGACGGTCATGCTGATCGCATTCGTGCGGACGAACGGCGCGAACCAGAGGCCACCACCGGCGCTCCAGTGCCAGTCGTCGGAGTGGTCGCCGTCGAGGAACACGCGGCCGACGTCGGAGAAGGCAAGCACGCCGAGATCGCCGGGGAAGATCAGCTTCACACGGGTCAGGAACACGCGGAGATCGAAGTTGCCGAACACGAGCTCGTCGCCCGCGAAGCGGTTCTGCCGATAGCCGCGGATCGTGCTCTCACCCGTGAAGGTGCCGCCGCCGCCGAGGTAGGCCGCCTGCTGATAGGGGTACGTGCCGAAGACCGTCTCGGCGCCGCCGCGCGTGGCGAACGTGAAGCGGTCCTCGGCGCCGACCGTCCAGTAGCCGGCGAGCGAGCCGCGGAGCGAGCCGTACGTGTGCTCGACGTCCCACGCTTCCGGGGAGACGAGGCCGCGGAGCTCGGCGTAGGTCCCACGCTCGGGGTAGCCTCCCGCGGGGTTCTCGTGCAGGCCGAGCTCGAGCTCGGTGTCGCGGCCCTCGAGCGACGTCCGGGTGTCGTAGCGCAAGCGACCGCGGAAGCCGACGGAGCCGAAGTTGCCCGTGCCGTACGGGTCGATCTGGTCGATCAGGCGGTTGCCGTCCTGGGTCACGGAGTAGTTCACCCAGGGCCCGGCCGACGCCTTCAGCGCGTTGATCCCGATCGGTGTTTCGAGCTCGGCCGAGACGAAGGTCTCCTCGTTGCGGGCGCGGAAGAACCGATCGGTACCGTCGTCATCGGTCTCGTTGCCGAAGCCGTAGAAGCCGAGCGTCTCGATGCCGGAGTAGCGGGCCTCGAACTTGCCGACGAGGTCGGAGTTCTGACGGCGGAACCAGCCGTTGTAGGAGAGCCGCGGCTTGTTCGCCTCGAAGGCCCAGCCGGCGGTGAGGAGGTGGCGCGTGCTCCAGGGATTCTCGCGGAAGCCGTAGGTCTTCAAGAGCGCGCCGCCGCCGAGGAACACGCCGACGTCCTTCTGGTACCCGAAGATCGGCAGCGGATACCAATCGTAGCCCCAGTCGCGCGGCGGCATGTGCTTCAGGTCGAGATAGCGAGCCCCCTTCGGCTCGGGGGGCGTGTACGGCCGCCGGTCGACGCAGGTGTGCCGGCCTTCGTGCACCGTGAACGCACCGCTCGAATCGTAGACCTTCGTGCCGCCGCCGTTCGAATCGTCGAGCTCGCCTGCGCCGTCGGCGATCACGCGCAGGGTCATGGGGGCTGGCCCGCCCGCGACGACGACACGGTCGCCGCCCTTGCGGAGGTAGATGCGGACCTCGTCCGTTTCGCCCTTGTGGAAGCGCCGCCGAAAATACGGGGCGGGGGCGCTGCCGTCGGGGTTCAGTTGTGCGACCTCGACGATGAGGTCCGAGCCCTCGCGGATCGCGCGCACGCTTTCCTGTGCGTCGGTCGCCTGGACGTCGACGTCGTCGGCGAGGTGCTCGTAGAATTTGCGGGCGCCGTCGACGAGGTTGTCGCGCCGGCCGGTGAGGTCCGCCTTCAAACGGGCGCCGTCGAGCTCTTGATAGGGCCGCGGCTGCGACGCGATCGCGTCGGCGATCACCTGGTCGGTGACGCGCGCCTGGATGTCCTGCGCGACGCGTTCCCATTCCGGCCACTCGAGACCGGTGAGGAGCCAGCGATCCTGCTCCCAGCCGTGGAACGTGAGACCGTAGATGTCGTCGTAGTCGGCGCTGTAGGACTGCAGGATCGGGATGTAGACGTGGCCGACCCGCGGCGCGACACCCTCGTAGCGGACGAAGGCCATGTCGCGGTCTTCGGGAAGCGGCTGCCAGCGCTCGTCGCCGGGCCGCTTCAGCCAGCGCCATTGCTTCCGGTGGCGGTCGAAGTCGCCGAGCATCAGGTCGACGAGGCGCGCGCGGAGAAACGCTTCGGCGTCGACCCGGTCGTTCGGGCTCGCGGCGAGGCGCTCGAACATGGCGTTGTGATCGAGGATCGTGGTCGCGCCGTGGAAGCCCGCATGGCCGTCGCCCGCCGCCGTCGGAAACTCGAAGAACGTGCCGACCATGCCGGCGAAGTCGGCGCGGAACTCGCCGAGGGCCGCGTCGTCGGGCATGACGACGAGGCGCTCCTGCTGCGTCAGTACCCCGGCCGCCGCGGTGATCCGGTCCGCGACCAGCGGCGCGCCCGGGTGCGACGCCGCCATCTGGTCCTGCACGATGTCCTTGATGAAGGTCTTCTGCAGCTCGGGATTCAGCACGACCGACGGATCCTTGTCGGTGCTGCGGAACGAGTAGCTCCGGCCGTCGCGGCCCTTGATGCCGAGGACGGGCGTCTGATTGCCGCCGAAGCGCCGCGTCGGCGTGAGGCCGCCACCTTCGTGTGCCAGATCGAGCACCGGGAGCTCGACGGGCGCTCTCCAGAGCTCGCGATAGCCGCCGCCGAAGGTGAATTGATGGAGCCGGTTGCGCTCGTAGCGCGTGCTCGCTTCGACGGTGACCATCTTCGTCGTCGCGGCGGGCGCGACGGCCTCGGCAGGCTTGGAGGCCTTGCGGGTCTTGGGGCCTTTGGCGAGGCCAATACTCGGGACGAGCAGCATCAGGCCGAAGAGCGCGATCAGACGAACGGTGAGGGGATGCATTCGCATAGAGGCGCGCGATGTAGCCCGCGGGCACCAGTGTTTCAAGGCGCGCCGCTTTAGAAACGCGGCACGCCGGAGTGGATCACTTGCTCTTCCGCAGCTCGCGGAGACGATCGCGTAAGCGCTCCGCCCAGTAGCGGAACGCGTTCTCGACGTCCTCCCATTTGTTCGCGTCGGGCTTGAAGGAGCGGGCGCCGACGCGGCGATCGATGGCCGCGGCGATTCGGACGCCGCTCACGGAGTCGAGCAGCTCGGCCTCGATCCCGGCCTTGCCGACGAAGCTGCGCGTGTCGTTCGAGGGCGGGTTCGGATTGACGGCCTGCAGGTCGGAGTCGAGCCGATCGCCGAGCCGGCCGTCGACGACGCGCCACGAGCCTTCCGCTTCGGTGATCGCGGCACGCAGGCGCAGCACGTCGGGACCCGCCTGCTTCACGATCTGGTAGTCGTCGTCGAGCGTCATGCGGAGCACGTCGTCGAGGTCCTCGATCAGATCTTGGGCTTCCTGGGGCGGGATGTCCTTCGTGTCGGCGTCGCGCCAGATCGTCACCGGATCGATCATGATCTTCGTGTAGTGCGCGATGGTCGCATTCGGCGCGCGGTAGACCATGAGCGCTTGGCCCTCCGCGCCCGCGTGGAGCTTGCTGTAGTCGCCGAGGAATCCCGACGGTTTGGCCTTGCCGGCCTGTCCGGCCGCGCACGCGCTCAGTACCAGCGCCGCCGTCGCCACCGCGACCGCTGCCGTCAACGCCTTGCCCGCTCGTCTCTGTCGCATCGTCCGTCCTCCGTGGCGGCTCGGGTATCCCGGCGGGAACGCTTCTGCAATGGCGCGCGCGCGCCGGCGGACCCTGCATTGTGTCGCGCGGGACCCTTCTGATAGGCGGTCGCGGGCTCAAGGCATTCGAAGGGAGAGATCATGACGATGGGGACTGGAAAGACAGCGAGAGCGCTTGGGGTCGTGCTGGTGCTGGCGGGCTGCGCGGCGCAAGAGAAGATGCCCGCGCCCGCGGCGCCCGTGGTGGTCGCGAACGTCACCGAGAAGCCGGGGCAGGTGGTCGAGCAGGCGTCGATCACGGTCGCGGCCAAAGTGGTGCGGGTCGACCAGCAAGCGCGCGTCGTGACGTTGCGCAACGCCAGCGGCGACGACTTCGAGGTCGCGGTCGGCGAGGAAGTGAAGAACCTGCCGCAAGTGCGGAAGGGCGACGACGTGGTCGTCACCTACTACGAGTCGATGGCGATCACGGTGCGGAAGAAGGGCGAAGCGAAGCCGGGTGTGGAAACCGGCAAGGGCATCGTGACCGCCGAGCCCGGTGCGAAGCCCGCCGCGACTGCGGCTCGCAAGACGGCGCTCACGGCGACCGTCGTCGGGCTCGACAAGGCCGCGGGAAGCGTGACGCTGAAGGGGCCGAAGGGCAAGGTCGTGACCATCAAGGCACGCGAGCCGCGACGGCTCGAGGGAGTCAAGGTCGGCGACCTGATCGAGGTCGAGTACACCGAGGCGGTTGCGGTGTCGGTGGAGAAACCAGCCGCGTCGCAGTGATGGTGCGCTGAGTCTCGTTCCCGCGCGCGCCGACTTCTCCGAGGGCGCGCGGGGAACGCTCGTCCGGCGCGGCGCGCGAGCTCCTGGCAACCCGTGTCGACCCGTGCGATGACGCCGCGCCATGACGGATCGCCGTCCACGCTTCGCTTCAGGGTTCCGCGCGGCGGTCGCGGTCGCCTGCTGCGCCGCGACGCTCGCGGCGTGCGCGAGTGCCGTCGTCCTGCCCTGTCCCGATCCCGTGTCGGCACGCCGCTGCGACAACGGTGCTCCGGTGACCCACTCGGTGTTCCTGATCGGCGACGCCGGCGCGCCGGCGTGCGGCTCGACGTCGATGCCCACGGCGGGCTCGCCGTGACGGTGCTCGCGTTCGACGGTCTCGGCGAGCGTGCCGCGGCGGTCCATACGCACTGTCTTGCGGACGGCCCGCCGCGACCTTTGACGCGGAGGCGCACATCGTAAGTGTGGACCGGAGCTGATCAGCCTGCCCAACGCGACGACGGCGCTCGCCGTCATCGCCGGGCTCTTCGTCGCGATCGGGTCCGCCGCCGCTCGCATCGATGGCCGTTGACCAGTCGTCCTGGTGCACGTACTGATCGCCGAAGGAGGTTACGCCATGCTCAGTTCACGCCTGCTTCCGATCGCCATCGTGTTGGCGGTCGCTGTCTCCTCGATTGAGGGAATCGCGCTGGCAACCTCCGGCGGTGGCCTTTCCGATCCCGGGGCCGCGGCGCTCGCGGACAAATGCCAAACCGCGATCAAAAAGGCCGGTCGCGCCTTCGTCGCCAAGAAGCTGAAGTCCGTCGCCAAGTGCGCCGGCGGTGTGTCGAAGTGCGTGCAGACCAAGAACAGCGACGCGGGGTGCTTGGCCAAAGCCGAGAAGGCGTGCACGGCCACCTTGCAGGCGCTGGCAGCCGCACAGCTGAAGACCGCGACGACCATCGCCGACAAGTGCGCATCCGTCGCCGCCGCCGATCTCCTGAGCGGGCCGGGACTCGGATTCGGCCTGGTCGGTATCGCCTGCATCGCCGAGTTCGGCACCGTCGCCAACGACCACGCCACCATCGGCCAATGCATCGCGCGCCAACACGACTGCCGGACCGGCCGACTCCTGTCGTTCCAGCACCCGCGCCTCGACGCCTCGATCGATCTGGTAGACGCCGAGGGGAAAAGCGGGGACGCTTGCTTCACAGACTACGGCGGGGACGGCGACCTCGGCGATCCGGGGGGCATGGGAAAGGCCTTGGTGAAGTGCGGCAACGCGATCACCAAAGCGGGCGGAAACTTCGCGCTCGCCAAGCTCGGCAACATGGAGAAGTGCGTCGACACGGTCTTCAGTTGCATCCAGAAGAAACCCACGGACGCGACGTGCATCACCAAGGCGCAGGCGAAATGTGGCAAGGCGTTCAGCAAAATCGCGACGGCGCGCGCCAAGCTCGGTCCGGCGATCGACAAGGGGTGTGCCGGTGTCGACGTGGCGGCGCTGGTGGCCGCTAACGGGGGTGATGTCGGCGCGCTTGCGATCGATTGCGCCGCGCACGGCGTTGTGGCGCTGGCGACGCTCGCCGACTTCGAGCAATGCCTGCAACGGACGCACGACTGCCTGGTCGAGGATCTGATGTTCCTCGAAGCGCCGCGCACCGGACAGCTGTTGGCTGATGGCGGCCAGATCTTCTCGAGCCCGTTCTGCCCGGCGCCGCTGCCTGCCTGCGTGGTGCCGATTCAGAAGAGATTCCGCCGGTATCCCGCCGCGGAAGGCGAAGTGTTCTTCGACCGCACGGTGCCATTCGACTACACCGGAGGAACGGTCGTGCTCTCTCAGGATCCGGACGGCACCGGCGACGTGTTCGTCGACGATGAGCTCATCATGACGGTGACGCGACCCGATCAGACGACGGTGGTCTTCGACCAGGACTACAGCAATGGCTGCTCGGGTCAGATCATCCACGGCGGCCCGCACGACGTCACGTCGCTCTTCCAGGTCGGCCTCAACTCGGTCCGGGTGCAGTTCAAGAACACCTGCGGCGCGAACGCGAGCGCCGAGTCGTTCTGGCTCGTTGGCTGCGGCGGAAGCTGAGACCGAGCACAGTTGCGCGATGGGCAGCGGTCCAACCACCGGCTGCCTACCGAAAAGCCGTCACCGTCAGCGGCCGAGGCCGGCGAGATCCACGATCGAGAGCGTGTTGCTCGAATGCGTGACGAACGCGCGTCGGCCGTCGCGGCTCACGACGATGGCCCGCGGCGAGTCCCCGATCGGGGTCGTCGCGACGACCGTGTTGGTCACGGTCGAGATCGCTGAAAGCTGACCGTTGGCGAAGCTCGTCACGTAGACGGCCCGCCCTTCGGCATCGACGGCGATCCCGACCGGCTGTGCGCCGACCGCGATCGTGTCGATCGTGTTCTGGGTGACGAGGTCGACCGCCGAGACGGTCGCGTCCATGCCGTTGGCGACGTAGGCGCGCCGGCCGTTCGGCGTGATCGCGAAAGCGGTCGGCACCGACGCGAGCGCGATCGTGCTCACGGTCGTGAACCCGCCCGTCTCGAGGATCAGCAGCGTGCCGTCGGTGCACGCGAGCCGGCAGCCGACGACGTAGACGAAACGATTGTCGCCCGTCACCGCCACGTCGGTGGGATGGAAGTCGAGGAAGAGCTCCTTCTCGATCTGATCGGAGTCGGTGCGGATCACGACGAGGTGGTCCTGGGACGCCTCGCCGACGAAGACGCGCTGGCCGTCGGCGCTGGCGACGGCCGACGGACGCCGGCCCGGACGCCGGATCACGCCGAGCGAGATACGGTTCGTCTGCTTGGCCTGTGCGGTGTCGACGACCGCGATCTCCTCGCCCCGGAGATCGACGGAGTAGGCACGTCGGCCGTCGGGGGTGACGGCGATGGCGAACGGCTCACCGTCGACGCCGACGGTCGCCGCGATTGCGGCGTTGGCGGTGTCGACGATCACGATCTCGTTGCTCGAGACCGACACGTAGGCGCGCCCGTCGGCGGCGGTCGCGACGTCGTTGCCGTATTGCGGGAGCCGGACGGTCGCGACGACGGCGCCGCTGGTCGTATGCGCGGCGGCCGCGCGGCTCGCCGCCGTCATGCGCGGTCCCGCCGGTCCGCCGCACGCGCCGAGAGCGAGCGCCGCTATGACCGCTGGGACCGCCGTTCCGAGTATCCGACCTCGCGTCATCTCCGTTGCCTGCGTCATCGCCGATCCTCCGCCCGGCGGCTCTGACAGGAATGCCGGGGACGGGCAAGCGGATGGTCCGCGTCGCCTCGTGACAGGCGAGGCGCGTAGTGAGCCGCCTCGCCCGTCGACGCACGCCGGGTGAGCAGGCCGGCGGCACGAGACTTTTTCTACAACCGGCCGCGGGGCTGAGCCCTGGTGCGGCCGTCCTGCATTCTGCGCCACTGAAACACGGCACGGCGCAGAGCCGAGGCGATCAATCCTCCGAGTCGGGTCTCGGGACGGGCGAGGCGGGGGTGGAGACCGCCTCGCCCGTCTCAGCGCACGCCATGGGGGAACGGGCGGCGCGGCTGCGAGAC
>Ga0163144_10019514_pt1 | contig 13633 bp, 7 predicted proteins | sample OliLak19BULKMAT1_FD_123175 | JGI IMG/M metagenome (GOLD analysis project Ga0163144, IMG submission 123175) | Freshwater microbial mat bacterial communities from Lake Vanda, McMurdo Dry Valleys, Antarctica - Oligotrophic Lake LV.19.BULKMAT1 | ecosystem: Environmental > Aquatic > Freshwater > Lake... | reverse complement strand
GTTCCGCAGCTATCGCGCCCCGCCGTCGCGGTGAAGCCGGAGACGGAGTCCGGCGAGTTCTCGCAGGGCTTGGCGCTCACGTGGGGCACGGGCGCCAACAGCGTGCCCGCCATTCGACGCGAGCCCGCGCGCTCGACCATGCCATCCGAACCGACACGCGATTTCCCCATGGACGATGCGGAAGAGCGCACGCGCACGCGCGAGCGTGCAGCCATGCTCGCCGAAGTAGCCGCCGAGACGCTCGGACGTCCGCATGACGTGGTCGATCCCGAAGCTTTCAATGTGCCCGCGCCCCAGTTGTCATGGTGGATGCAGGTGCCCGAAGCGCTGCGCACCGACCGGCGACTGCAGATCCTTGCGGGGCTCGGCGTGCTGGTGCTGCTGACGATCGCGTTCTACCCGCGCGGCGAGCGCGGCGTGTCGCTGGCCGACCTCAAGAAGCGCCCGGACCATTTTGATGGTCAGGACGTGAAGATCAAGGGCAAGGTCGGCGAGGTGTACTCGGTGGGCGGCGGCTATGCGTTCTACCTGCATCAGGGCCGAGACACCATGGTGGTGTTCACCCGCGTCCGCACCCCCAAGACGCGCGACGTGCTCCAGATCACCGGGCATGTGAGCACCGGTTACCTCGACGGCCAGCCCCGCCTGGCGCTGTTCGAGAGCAATACGCCGAGTAAGTAGTCGGGGCCCCTCGCGCCGTTTCGCGCCGCGCGATGAACATCCGCCCCCGCTGACCTCCCCACCCTTGGCGGCCCCCGGGAGACACTGACAGCCAGCGCGTGCCAAAACGGCAACATAGCCATCTGGCCGCCCTTCAGAGAATCCGTATCGCGATGTAAATAAACGCGTTACACGATTTGCAATTGCCTCGCTTGTTGCACATCGAACTCCTGCTATTTTCCGTGGTGTCCGCGCGAGGGCCGCACCCTCGTGAAGTGCAGCAGCGCCGCGCGACCCATTCATCCATCACACGCCATCGTGCGAGCCGCCCCGAGTGGGTCCGGTTTCGGCGCGTGGCGGCACCACTCACCGAAGGGGTTCACATGAACGTCCAGCCTCTGAGCGACCGCATCCTGGTTCGCCGTGTCGAGGAGCAGGAGACCGTTCGCGGCGGGATCATCATCCCGGACACCGCGAAGGAGAAGCCGCAGGAGGGCGAGGTCGTGGCCGTTGGGCCGGGTCGTCGCTCCGAAGATGGCAAGCGCATCGACATGGAAGTGAAGAAGGGCGATCGCGTCTTGATCGGCAAGTACAGCGGCACCGACGTCAAGATCGACGGCGCTGAGTACACGATCCTCCGTGAGGACGAAGTCCTCGGGATCCTGAACAAGTAATCACGCGCGACTCCTGCCGCGCTTCCAAGCGCGAGGATTCGCCTCTGCATTTCTCTGATCGATCCAAGGAGGCAGCATGGCAGCCAAGCAGTTGCTCTTCAGCGAGCAGGCTCGCGCCGAGATCCTCAAGGGCGTCGAGACCCTGGCCCGCGCCGTGAAGGTCACGCTCGGACCGCGTGGTCGCAACGTCGTCCTCGATAAGAAGTGGGGCTCCCCGACGGTGACCAAGGACGGTGTCTCGGTCGCCAAGGAGATCGAGCTCGAGGATCCGTACCAGAACATGGGCGCCCAGATGGTCCGCGAAGTCGCGTCGAAGACGTCCGACGTGGCCGGCGACGGCACCACCACCGCGACCGTGCTGGCGGAGGCCATCTTCAAGGAGGGCCTCAAGAATGTCACCGGCGGCAGCTCGCCGATGTACATCAAGCGCGGCATCGAGAAGGCCGTCATCACCGTGGTCGAGGAGCTCAAGAAGCTCAGCAAGCCGGTGAAGGACAACAAGGAGATCGAGCAGGTCGCCACCATCTCCGCGAACTCGGACACGGTCATCGGCAAGATGATCGCCGAGGCGATGGACAAGGTCGGCAAGGACGGCACGATCACCGTTGAGGAAGCCCGCTCCGTCGAGACCACGCTGGACGTGGTCGAGGGCATGCAGTTCGACAAGGGTTACATCTCGCCCTACTTCGTGACCGAGAAGGATTCGATGGAGGCCGTGCTGCAGGACGCCTACATCCTCCTTTACGAGAAGAAGCTGTCGAACATGAAGGATCTGCTCCCGGTGCTCGAGAAGATCGCGCAGCGCGGCAAGCCGTTCCTGATCATCGCCGAGGACGTCGAGGGCGAGGCGCTGGCCACGCTGGTCGTGAACAAGCTGCGCGGCACGCTCACCGTTTGTGCGGTGAAGGCGCCGGGCTTTGGCGACCGTCGCAAGGCCATGATGGAGGACATCGCGGTCCTCACGGGCGGCAAGGTCATCACCGAGGATCTGGGAATCAAGCTCGAGAACACCAAGCTCGAGGACCTGGGACAGGCGAAGCGCCTGGTGATCGACAAAGAGACCACCACGATCGTCGAGGGCGCCGGCAAGAAGGCCGACATCCAGGGACGCATCGGCCAGATCAAGAAGGAGATCGATGACACGACCTCTGACTACGATCGCGAGAAGCTGCAGGAGCGCCTCGCCAAGCTGGCCGGCGGTGTCGCGGTGATCAACGTGGGTGCTGCGACCGAGACCGAGATGAAGGAGAAGAAGGCTCGCGTCGAGGACGCTCTGCACGCCACGCGCGCAGCCGTCGAAGAGGGCATCGTTCCGGGCGGTGGCACGGCGTATATCCGCTGCCAGAAGGCCCTGGACGTGCTCGCGGCCGAGCTCGAGGGCGACGTGAAGTTCGGCGTCAACATCATCCGCCGCGCGCTGGAGCAGCCGCTCCGCACGCTGTGCGAGAACGCCGGTCTTGAGGGCTCGATCGTTGTCGAGCATGTCAAGAAGGAGAAGAAGTTCGTCGGTTTCGACGTCGACAAGGAGCAGTACGTCGACATGTTCGAGGCCGGCATCATCGACCCGACCAAGGTCGCCCGTGCCGCGCTGCAGAACGCCGCTTCGGTGGCGAGCCTGCTGCTCACGACGGAAGCCCTCATCACCGAGGTGCCGGATAAGAAGAAGGCGCCGGCTGGCGGTGGTGGCGGTGGTGGTTACGGCGGCGGCGAGGACTTCTAGTCCCCGTTCGCGGCAGCAGCACTGAAAACAACATCCAGAACGCCTGCAGTACCGCGACGCCCCTGGTCAGGATGACCGGGGGCGTTTCGGCTAATGCTCGACAGATGCCCAAGATTCCAGTCGTCGGCCCAGGCGGAGACCCATCGCTCGGGCGAGGGCCACTGAGCCACCTTCAGTAGATGAGGGCCGGATCGTCCAGCAAGCATTAAAGAGGTTGCACGCACTTGATCAGAGCCCTCACCCTCAGCGAAGGCGCGGGTAGGTGGTGGCCTCTTTGGGCCGGGCACCAAGCCGTTCGAATATTCATCCGTCGTCGAAGCCAGAGCGCGCCTGTCCTGAGGGGGCTCACATGCAAGTATCGCTTGTGCGAGGCGTGCTTTGCGCATTCGCCATCTCAGCGATGTTGATGGTCGGAATCGCTCCCCATGCGCGGAGCGCCTGCCCTCCGTTTCTCGTGCTCTGGGGCAGTGCAGGGCTGACGAGTGCCGATCCGGGCAAGTTCAACTACCCGACGGGAATTACGACCGACGGAAGCGGCGCAGTCTATGTGTGCGACAACCACAACCACCGGATTCAGAAGTTCACTCCGCAGGGAAACTTGTTGACGATCTTTCCTTCGGACGACGCCTACGCGCTCGCATGGGACGAATCTCAAGGCATCCTCTATGTGCCAGAGCCGAACTCCGGTTCGGTTGGGTACTTCGATCGAGAAGGCAATCGTCGCGGCACGATACCCATGCCGGTCGTGGGCTACGAGACGGTGGTCTACATCGCAATCGACGCTCAAGGGACGCTATTCTGCCGCGGGGGGGATCGGATTCATGTCTATGACCGTGACCACCGGCACGTTCGTACCTGGACCCTGCCTGTGCCGGGCCTTGAGCCATGGGGGATTGCCGTTGGAGCGAGCGGTGTTCTCCACGTCGCGATGGGAGTCGGTGTGTGCGTTGCGACGTTCGATTCGCTGGGGCACCAAGTCGGCTCGTTTCCATTGCCCGCGGGGTCCACGCCGCGCGGTATCGCCTGTGATGCCGCGGGCAACATTTGGGTCACTCTCGCGAACAAAGATCTCGTGCGCCAGTACACGCCAGCAGGAATGCCGCTCTGCATCCTCGGCGGGGGAAGTCGCTCCATACCGGGGTACGTGAGCGTCCCGTATGGCGTCGCGGTCGCGCGTGACGGCAGCGTCTACACCACGGACCATGGCTTTCACCGCGTGCAACGATTCAATGATCCGACGACGATAACGCGGAGATCCACGTGGGGGGCGCTCAAACTCATGATGAGATGATCGCCAAACCCATCGGGCGTGGAAGGTGCACGAATTCCTTGGTGGCCTGACTCGCCTATCTGGTAATCTGACCACCGTCGCGACGCGCATGGGGCGCGTTGCCGAACTCCTGGAGGACGCGAACATGACTGCCATCACGGCTCACCTCGCCGCGTCACGTCTCCCGCGAGCCCGCTCCTAGCGCTTCGATTCCTCTGCGCTGGTGATGCCGCCGCTCCCAAGGAGCGGCGTTCTTGTTTTCCGCCTTCGTGACGCTCGTCGCCCATCGGCCTGTCCATGCCGGGCGCAGTGCGCGCCCTCGCGAGCGATCCTCACGAAAGGTCCGACCCCATGTCTTTGTCGTCACTGGGCTGGAATGCCCGTCTTGAATCCGCTTCCCAGTCGTTCCGTGAACAAGGTCTCGAGCCCATGCGCGTGGCGCGTGAGGATCGCGACCGCTACACCGTGCTCACCGCGAGCGGCGCATTGTCGGCATTGCTCACGGGCCGTTTTCGTCATGGCGCTCGCGCTCGTACCGATCTGCCCGCGGTGGGCGATTGGGTGATGGCGCGCGTCCAACCTGGCGGCCCCGCCACGATCTGTGCTCTGTTGCCGCGCGCGAGTGCGTTCACGCGCAAGGTGGCGGGCGAGACCACGGAGGAGCAGGTCGTCGCCGCCAACGTCGAGGCGGTGTTCCTTGTGTGCGGTCTCGACGGCGATTTCAATCCGCGTCGCATCGAGCGGGCGCTCACGGCAGCCTGGGAAAGTGGCGCGCAACCGGTGGTGGTACTCAACAAGGCCGACCTCGCCACCGATGTCGAGCAGCGCGTGGCCGAGACCGAGGCGGTCGCGCCGGGAGCGCCAGTCGTGGCGTTGTCGGCGCTCGAAGGGAACGGACTCGATGCGCTCTCGCCTTGGCTCGTGCCCGGACACACGATCGCGTTGATTGGTTCTTCGGGCGCGGGTAAGAGCACGCTCGCCAATGCGCTTCTCGGCGAGGCGCGTCAGGCGACTGGTGTGGTGCGCGAGGATGATTCACGCGGGCGCCACACCACCACGCATCGCGAGTTGGTGCTGTTGCCAAGCGGCGCGCTGCTGCTCGATACGCCCGGCATGCGTGAGCTACAGCAGTGGGGCGACGACTCGGGATTGGAGGGGGCGTTCCCCGAGGTCACCGAGCTCGTGGCGCTCTGTCGATTCAGCGACTGCACGCACGCGAGCGAGCCGGGTTGCGCGGTCCTCGATGCGCTGGCGTCCGGTGCGCTGGATCCGGCGCGGTTCGCGGCATGGCTCAAGCTCCAGCGTGAGCTGCGCTATCTGGCGGGGCGGCAGGACGCGCGCATCCGCGCCGAGGACATGGCCAAATGGAAGACGATCCACAAGGAGATGCGCCATCACCCCAAGGCCAACCGGTGGAAACGTTGATGGGTGCGGGCCGCGGCAAATGGCCGCGGCCCGTCACGATCAGTTGGGCGAGAGATCGCTGATTGCCGCCGGCGCGATCACGTCCACGGTGAGCGTCGTCTTGGAGAGCAGGTTCGACAGCGCGCTCGCGTTGCCGGCGTCGTCACGAACCACGATGGCGAAGTAGTAGGTGGTGGTGGGCAAGAGCCCCAGAACGTTCATGGCTTGTGCGGCACCCGAGGCCCCTGGCGTGGGTGCGCCCGGCGCGAGCGTGGCGGCGGCGAAGTTCGTGCTGTTGATCGACGCGGTGCTGTAGCGAACTTCGTAGCTGGTCGCGGTGCCCGTCAGACCATCGTCGCCCACGGCATTCCACGCCAGTGACACGGATGTTCCGCTGCTGCTGGGCCCGGTCAGCGTGGTGATCGCCGACGGCGCGATGACATCGAGCGTCGCAACACCGCGCGAACCCGCGAACCCATCCTGTAGCGACGTGGTGAGCCCGGGACTGCCGGCGCGTAGCGTGGGATTGAATGTGGCGTAGCTGGAGTCGGTGAACATCGGCGTGTTCCACATCGCCATACCGCTCTGGCCGTAGTTACCGCCGGTGCCCGGCGCGCCGTTGACACCGTTGTAGCGGATCGCGTTCGAAGCGGTGCCGCCACGGCTGAACACGAGCCCGAGCGAGTCCATCGCGATGCCGCTTGGCACCACGACGGTGGCGTTGCTCGAGTTATTCGCGACGGTGGAATAGAACACGTTCGAGACCAGACGGCTGCCCGTGGTGTTCGTCGCTCCGTTGAGCGTGAACACCGTGGCGTTATTGCTGTAGAACGTGTTGTGCCGAACAATCGTGCCGGTGAAGTTGCCGCCATTCTCGAGAGTCAATGCGGCGCCACCATTGACCGCGACCGTGTTGAACTCGAGCGTGTCGCTGCGCGAACCGTTCTGCCAGTAGATGCCGCCCGTGACCGGCACGGCATTGAGCTTGAACGTATTGCCGCCCATGTAGGTGTTGTTCGTGGTGCTCACGAAGCTGCCTGCCTGGCTCAGACCGAGCGAGATGAGTCCCGGGCCCGTGGTCGTGACTTCGTTGTTCACGAACCGGTTGTAGCTGCTGCTGTCACGGTATCCCCAGATCGCATGCGTGCCACCCGGCGTGGAGTTCATGGCCAGGTTGAAGCGGTTGCTCTGGAAGCTGTTCGAGTAGCTGCGATACATCTCGACCGGGAAGAAGTAGCCGAAGCAGCTGGTGACGGTGACATTGAACGTATTGTTGTAGAACACATTGCTGTGCGTGCGGAACATCCCAAGGATGTGCACGTCACCCTGCGAGGCCGTGGTATTCACGTTCACCGTGAACGTGTTGTTCGTGAGCCGGTTGCTCGTCGCGTAGACATTGTTCGCATTGAACATGTCGATGAAGTGCGACTGAGCAGTACTCGTGATCGAGCCATTGCCGAACACGCAGTTGTCGAGCACCGAGCCCTTGGTGCGGAAATCGAACCCACCGCCGGCGTTCGGGATCCGGCAGTTGGCGATCGAGTCGCCGGTGGCGTAGAGCCCCGCGGTCTCATCGCAGCCGGTCATCTGGCCCGACACGGTGAACCCGTTCGCAGTGGAGTAGTCGCCGCGAGAGTTCGAGCCGTTCCAGCCGAAGCGGATGTTCGTGACCGTCACCGCGCCGGGGGAACTGGGGAAGCCGTAATAGCGGATGCGGCTGCCCGCGGTGCCGTTGGCGTTCGGCTGGATCGGCGAGGAGTACGTGCCGGTCTTGAAGAATACGCGGTCGCCTGCGACCACGCGCGAGTTGACGTCGGCGAGCGACTTCGCATTCGCGAGCGAGTCCGCTCCGGACGCGGCAGCCGAACCCGTCGGCGAGACCCAATAGGTGGCGGCCGAGGCCGGCGCTGCGATGGCGAGCGAGAGGATGAGTAGGATGGCGGACCGCTGGTGGGGCATTTCGTCTCCCTCTGATCAGGCGCCCAATTGGGCGGCCACGGTACGGCGCAGTTGTCGGCAGTTCCGAGGACGGAATCGAGCGAGAACCGGGAACGTGGTTGGGGGGTCCTGAGGCGTCGCGGGCGTTCTGCAATGCACGCGTTCGGAGTGGGCAGGGGGGCCGAGAGGCCTGGTACTGCTACCCCGTGCGATGCACACGGATTCCAACGGCATCGCATGCAGAGGTCGAAGTTGGCAAGAACCGGGCATCTGGTCTTTATCCGCAGGTCCTGCCTGAAGCTCGGAGCCAGAAGCTTCCATGCGGGTCACTCGTGAAAATCCGCGCATCCTGATAGCTTCCAGCGGTTATCCCTGACCATCAGTTCTGTGTCGGACCGGGGCGCTCCGCGCCCCTTTCAGGAGCACTGCCGTGACCCAGTTGCCGCTTCCCGACTCGTTCATCCCGCGCCACATCGGCCCGAGCGACGCGGATGTGCGCGCCATGCTCGCCGCACTCGGCCTGCCTTCGCTCGATGCGCTCATCGACGCCACGGTCCCTGCCAACATCCGCCTGTCGCGCGCACTCGCGCTGCCACCGGCCATGTCCGAGCAGCAAGCGCTCGCCGAGTTCAAGCGGATGATGTCGCCCAACGAAGTCTGGAGGTCATTCCAGGGACTGGGCTACTCGACCACGCACACGCCCGCCGTCATCCAGCGGAACATCCTCGAGAATCCGGGCTGGTACACGGCCTACACGCCGTATCAGGCCGAGATCGCGCAGGGTCGGCTCGAGGCGCTGCTCAACTTCCAGACCGTGGTCACCGACTTGACCGGCCTGCCGGTCGCGAGCGCCTCGCTGCTCGATGAGGGCACTGCTGCGGCAGAAGCCATGCAGCTGGTCCACGCGTCGCAATCCGGACGCGACACGTTCCTCGTGGCCGACGACTGTCATCCGCAGACCATCGATGTCCTCAAGGCGCGTGGTCGCGCGCGCGGCATCGTGGTGCTGGTGCAGAGGCCATCCGAGTTCACGCTCACCGACAAGGTCTGTGGCGTGATCGTGCAGTACCCCAACACGCTCGGCGAGATCGTTGACTATCGCGCGCTCGCGGCCAAGGTGCATGCGGCCGGTGCACTCGTGGTGGCCGCAACCGACCTGCTCGCGCTCACACTACTCACGCCGCCCGGCGAGTGGGGTGCGGATGTGGCGATTGGCTGCGCGCAGCGCTTCGGCGTGCCATTCGGCTATGGCGGTCCGCATGCCGCGTTCTTCTCGACGCGCGATGAGTTCAAGCGCCAGATGCCGGGACGCATCATCGGCGTGTCGCGCGATTCGAACGGCAAGGCCGCGCTGCGCATGGCGCTCGGCACGCGCGAGCAGCACATCCGGCGCGAGAAGGCGACGAGCAACATCTGTACTGCGCAGGTGCTGCTCGCGGTGATGGCGGGTTTCTATGCCGCGTGGCACGGACGCGAGGGCCTCACGCGCATCGCCACGCGCGTGCACGCCATGGCCGCCACGTTCGCGGCCGGTGTGCGCAAGCTCGGGCACACGGTAGGCGCGAACAGCTTCTTCGACACGGTTCACGTGGTGCCGGCCAAGGGTGCCGCGGCGATCCGCGCAGCGGCCGAGGCCAACCGTATCAACCTGTGCTATCGCACCGACGGCAGCATCACCGTGTCGTTCGGCGAAACGTGCACGGCGGCGGACTTGGCGGATCTGCTCGCGATCTTCGGCGGCGCCTCCGGCCCGGTGAGCGAGGCGGCTCCGCGCAGCATTCCCGCGGCGCTCGCGCGCACCAGCCCGTTCCTCACTCACCCGGTCTTCAGCACGTATCACTCCGAGACCGAGATGATGCGCTACATGCGCAAGCTCGAGTCGCGCGATCTTTCGCTCACGCATTCCATGATCGCGCTCGGCAGTTGCACCATGAAGTTGAACGCCGCCGCCGAGATGTTCCCCGTGACCTGGACCGAGGTCGGCGGGCTGCATCCGTTCGCGCCGATCGAGCAGGCCAAGGGCTATCGCGCCATGTTCGACCAACTCGAATCCGCACTTGCCGAGATCACCGGCTTCCACGCGGTCTCGCTGCAGCCCAACGCTGGCTCTCAGGGCGAGTACGCGGGGCTCCTGGTGATTCGTGCCTACCACGAGTCGCGCGGCGACGGACATCGCAATGTCTGCCTGATCCCGCAGTCCGCGCACGGCACCAATCCCGCGAGCGCGGTGATGGCCGGCATGAGCGTGGTGGTGGTGAAGACCGACGCCAACGGCAACATCGATGTGACGGACCTGAAGGCCAAGGCCGAGGCGAACTCGAAGAACCTTGCGGCGCTGATGGTCACGTATCCGTCCACGCACGGTGTATTCGAAGAAGCCATCACCGACATCACGCGCATCGTGCATGAGCACGGCGGTCAGGTGTATCTCGACGGCGCGAACATGAACGCCATGGTGGGACTCTGCCGCCCCGGCGACATTGGCGCCGACGTCTGCCACTTGAACCTGCACAAGACCTTCTGTATCCCGCACGGCGGCGGCGGCCCGGGCATGGGCCCGATCGGCGTGGCCAGGCATCTGGCGCCGTTCCTGCCGGGACACCCGGTCATCGCCACCGGCGGCTCGCAGGCGATCGGCGCGGTGAGTGCTGCGCCGTGGGGCAGCGCCAGCATTCTTCCCATCTCGATGATGTACATCATGATGATGGGCAGCGAAGGCCTCACCGAGGCCACCAAGATCGCGATCCTCAATGCGAACTATGTGGCGAAGCAGCTCGAGAAGCACTACCCCGTGCTCTACAGGGGTAAGAACGGCACGATCGCGCATGAGTGCATCGTCGATCCGCGCGGGCTCAAAGCCAGCTCGGGCGTCGAGGTCGAGGACATCGCCAAGCGACTCATGGACTATGGCTTCCATGCACCGACCATCTCGTTCCCCGTCGCCGGCACGCTCATGATCGAACCCACCGAGAGCGAATCCAAGGCCGAGCTCGATCGCTTCGTGGCGGCGCTCATCTCGATCCGCGGCGAGATCGACGAGATCTCCAGGGGCACGCTGCCAAAGGACGACAATCCCTTGAAGCACGCGCCGCACACGCTCGAGGTGGTGCTGAGCGACACCTGGTCGCGCGCCTATCCGCGGGAGCGCGCGGCGTTCCCGTTGGCGTGGGTGCGCGAGCGCAAGTTCTGGCCAGCCGTGGGCCGCATCGACAGTGCGTACGGCGACCGCAATCTGGTCTGCTCATGCCCGCCGATCGAGGAGTACGCTTCGGTCTGATCCCCTTCGAATCGAGGCCGCCGATGAGAAGCATTGCCGCGCTGTGCGCCGTGGTCCTGCTCGTGCCGTCATGGTGCGCGGCGGACCCGTTCAACGAGTTCCGGATCCCAGCCCACACGTGGCAGTCGGGGACGGCGTCGTTCTCGATGAATGCGTCGCGGTATGACTTCGCCTTGAGTGACGAGGATCCGCGTGATCAGCGTGAGCTGAGCGGCTACTACGGGCTCAGGGCGGGCCTCGAACGCGGCTTCGATTCGGATCGCCTCTCCAGTGGTTGGGCCGTGGCTGCGGGGCATCAACTCGGAGGGTTCCGCTCGGAGTCGATGACCCGGTACCGCTTTCCCCCCACTCCAGTGCGCGAGGGCGAGGATCGGTGGTCCCGGACGGCGTCAGGGGATCTCGCCCTGAGTGGATTCGTCCGCCGGTATCGAGAAGCATCGGAGCTTGGGTTGGACCTTTCCGCCAGCGGGTTCGCACGCGGAATCGTGCGGACCGAAGGGACTGACTATACGCTGGATGGTTTCCCCGATGGCTACCGGGAGCAATCACGTCGGACCAGTCGGGATCATTGGAATGCTTCTGCCGCCACGCTGGCTGCGACACTCGGACAGGGCGTGGTGCGCAATGCGACCGTCGTCGAAGACGTGCACGTGCTCGAAGCGCGGTTGCAGGAGGCCGGCGCCCTCGATCGAGAGCTGACCCCATCCACTCGGGCCCGGCTCGCGCAACTGCTCGTAGTTACACCAAGGCTGTGGAATGCGCATGATCGGGCCGGCCGATTCGCCTGGCGCGAGGTGGAGCGCGTGTTGCGCGAGGACGGAGCGCTCCGAGACGGCAAGTTCGATGCTTACTCCCAACTCTATGTGCTCGAACGCTACCGCGTGGGCCCAAGTGTGCGCCGCGCCGTCGGACACTTCGTGGGCCTGACCCTACTCGCGAGCCACGAGCACAGACTCGACCGAGAGGATGATCACACCACCGCGCGCTCATACCTGACGGATTCGCTCGTCTCTTCGTCGGAGTACTCCCGTTCCTCGCGGGGCAACTCCGAGCGGAATCGTCTTCTCGCGGGTCCCTCGGTGGAGTGGCATCGTCCCATCGGGTGGCGCTGGCAATGGGATCTATCGACCCGGGTGCTGTTCGCGGCAAGAGCAGGCGAGCACGGGCTACGAACGGAGTCGAATGTTGGGGGCGCTTGGTTGGTGGCCGACCGATGGCAGGCGAGGGCCGCGTTCCAGCACTACCGAGAATACCTCGACGGGGCAGGGCAAACGGGCGCTGCGCCGGTCGATGCCTGGAGGGTGCGCGGAGTCGTCGGGCTCGACTATTTCCTGGAGGACCACATCCAGGTGTCCGCCGAGTATCGCGAAGGTCAGGATCGCGACTTGAGGAGGCAGTCCTACTTTCCTTACCGCGTCGATCACTACTCGCGCGAGGACAACTTCTACCTCGGGCTCACTTACCGCTTCCTCGGTCGCGTATCCGCTCCCGGGCTGATGGACCCCATGCGGCCGCTCTAGGGCTGTCCGCCTACCAATCCGTCGGCGTGTAGTCCTTGAGGAACTGGCCCCACACATGGGTGCCGGTGTTCATGCCGGCGATGATCGGGTCCACGATGCGCGCAGCGCCGTCCACGATGTCGAGCGGCGGGTGGAAGCGCTGTTCGATCACCTTGCGCTCGGCGATCTCGACCGGGTCCTCGTCGGTGACCCAGCCCGTGTCCACGCTGTTCATGTGGATGCCGTCGTGGAAATAGTCCGTGGCCGAGGTCCGCGTCATCATATTGAGCGCGGCTTTGGCCATGTTGGTGTGCGGATGCCGCGTGGTTTTTGATTTGCGGTAGAACTGTCCTTCGACCGCCGACACGTTCACGATGTGCTTGTCGGGGTTCGGCGTGCGCATCATGAGCGGCTTGAGTCGCGCGTTCAGGATGAACGGAGCCACTGCGTTCACGAGCTGTACTTCGAGCAACTCCACGGTGGGCACTTCGGCCAGCAACAGCCGCCACGAGTTGCGTGAGCGCAGATCCACCTGCTGCAGGTCCTTGTCGAGGCGGCCCTGCGGGAACAGGTCCTTCTGCGCGGCCTGCTCATCGGGCAGCAATCGCACCTGTGAGAGTTGCGCGGCGTGCGTGAGCCCGGCCACTTCGGTCAAGCTGCGCTCGACAATCGCGGGCGAGTCGTCGTCGCCCTCGGGCAACAGGTGATAGCCGCGCAGGCCCTCGTAGGCGCCGAGCAGCTTGCGCATATGTTCGGGGGCATCGTTCAGCGCCGTGCTCTCGCCGGCCATCATGTGTTCGTAGAAGTCCGGCGGCCGCCGCACGGTCTGGCATGCGTTGTTGATGATGTAGTCGAGCCGCTCGCGCGTGTGGAGCAGATGGCGGCAGAACGCCTCCACGCTCGGTGAGTGCCGCAGGTCGAGGCCGAAGATCTCCAGGCGATGCCCCCACTCGCCGAAGTCGGGCTCGGCCGCGTAGCGCTGCGCCGAATCGCGCGGAAAGCGCGTGGTCACGATCAAGTGCGCGCCGCAGCGCAGCAGCTTGAGCCCGGTCTGGTAGCCGATCTTCACGCGCCCACCGGTCAGCAGTGCGACGCGACCCCGCAGGTCGGTCAGCTCGGTGCGCTTGGCCAGATTGAACTCGCCGCACGCAGGGCAGAGCTGGTCGTAGAAGTGGTGCAGCGTGGAGTAGT
>Ga0163144_10019512_pt1 | contig 13633 bp, 10 predicted proteins | sample OliLak19BULKMAT1_FD_123175 | JGI IMG/M metagenome (GOLD analysis project Ga0163144, IMG submission 123175) | Freshwater microbial mat bacterial communities from Lake Vanda, McMurdo Dry Valleys, Antarctica - Oligotrophic Lake LV.19.BULKMAT1 | ecosystem: Environmental > Aquatic > Freshwater >... | reverse complement strand
GGACAGCAACCGCAATGTCTTGTTGGTTTAGAGGCGGTTTTGCTTTCCAGTCGGTTTTAATTCCAAGTTCGACCGTTTCGCTGTTTTCAACCCAAGCCGCTGGCGTGGTTCGCGCAACCACATCGATCTTCGCTTGTGGCTGTTTATCGCGATGCACCACCAAGGGGGAAGGGAAGGGAAAGGAAAGCTCTTCGATGCGGAAAAACCCAATAAACGACGTGTCAAGCATTTGGTGCGCATCGTCGAGACCAGGGCTCGGCTGCACCTGAACAATAGATGGAGCACGCACAAATGTTAGTCCGCCCGCTTGCGTTGGTACAGGCACGCGAATGCTGCGCGCCCAGTCGCAGATCGCCTCTTTCTTCATCTCGATCCCGTATCCATCGAGAAGTTTGTCGAGACCGTTGGTGCTAAGCGTCGCGGAGAACTTCGCGTCGCTCGCCTTGATGTTGACCGCAGAAGCATAGATCACCAAACCCTTGTTTTCTCGCATCAAAAACTGGTCAATGCGACGAAGCTCTTTGCTTGTGAAGTCTTTGCCCGGTTGGGTCAACACCAGGGCGTCGAGATGGTCGTCGATCTCTGTGTCGCCGTTCTTCAAATCAACGTCTTCAAATTTGTAGAATGGAAACGCTTGTTCCATCACAGATTTCATCGAAGGCCCGCCCCCGCCGCGCCCGCCGCCTTCGCTTCCGACGAGGTTGCTATCAGCAAGCTTGATTTCGTCGTGGCCAGTGATGACACCAATTTTTCGGTGATTATCTTCGGCCTTGTCGCGGATTTCTCTAATCTTATTTGAAACCCAAAACTCAAGCCCCGAGACATTGTCGGGACTGAGCATGGGGATAACATCTTTCTCATCGCCATAGAGCAGAACGAGACCCATGTAGCCCTGCGCAATTTGCGCCTGGTCTTCGCCGGTTTCCGAGCCTTCACCAAACGCTGATTCTTTCAAACCCGCGTCTTTGGCTTCTTGTTTTTCTGCTTCCGAACGAGCGTTTACCTTCTGGTAAATAAATTTACCGCCTCCGGCGCTTTCGTATTCTTTCATCAAGTCGTCCAAATCGCGCACGAATGCATCGAGCTTGGCCAACCCAGTCGTGACATACGCTTTGACCGTAATGGGTTTTTTCAATCCCGCGACCAAACGACCCGACCCTTTTGACAGGGTAAAACGGTCGTTCTTTGTGACATCGAAATGCCGATGGAGCGAAAACGAAAGAACGTTAGCAACCACCAAAATGGCTGCGATAACAAAGAGATAAACACTAGATTCCGTAGCTGCACGGGCTTTTTTTTCCATGGAGAACGTACCTCACGTTCAAAATAACCGAGAACAAAACAATGACATCAACGCCATTTGCGGCTTTCAAGAGAACGAAAGGCCACCATCAGACAGAAGAACGTCACAGAGAGAAAATAAATCAAAGAGCGTGTGTCAATGCGCCCCCGAGCAAACATAGACAGGTGTGATTGAAAACTAAAAAACCCAGCAATGGTGCCCAGAAGCGCATTGTTGATAGTTTCGGCAGCAAGCCCAACAAACACCAAAGCAAACAACACAACGAACGTAATAAAAAACGCGATTACCTGACTCTTTGTCACCGACGAGATCAACAATCCAATCGCCACGCCCGCCGCTGACATCAGCACAAGACCCAAATAACCAGCGTACACAGGCCCCATGTCAATGGCTCCCAGTGCCCAGGGCCACTTGAACATGAAAAACGGGTAAATCAAGGTCGAAGCTAGCAGCACGAGCACCAAACCAAGAGCGCCGAGATACTTTCCGATCACAACCTCCCAGTCCTTGACGGGAAGAGTAATGAGCATTTCGAGCGTCCCCGAGCTCTTCTCTTCGGCCACAAGACGCATGGTGACCACAGGAATCACCAGCAGACAAAGACCGTAGGGAGCATATTCGAAAAGACGATCGAGCGATGCCCGATCCACCTGCCAAAAACCGCCTCGAAACAAGAAAAACAGGATGCCGAGAAGTACTTGTGTCAGGCAAATGACAACGTAGGCGAGAGGGCTGGTAAAGTACGAACGAAACTCGCGTGCAGCGATGATAAACATCGGGCCTTGCAAGCCCCCTTTTCGCGCTGCGATGGTAGCGGTTGTCATGCTAGTTCACTCCTTCTTTTCGTCCGAAGTGGCTGTGACGGCCTGGCTCGGCTCAGGGTTAGAATTATCGTCTTCGTCACCGTTATCGTCGTCTTCCTCATCATCGAGATCTTCGTCGTTGGCCAAGGGGGCTAGGTTACGTGAAACGAGTTCGTCGGAACGCGTCAAACCGCGGAACACATCTTCAAGGGTTTGAGCGTCACGGCGCAATTCAAGCAAAATCCAGCCTTTGTCGACGCAAAGACGAAACAAGTCCGTGCGCAAATCGCCTTTCTTTTCGCCTTGCAACTCAAAACTATGAGAACGATCGTCGGTCGGACGAGTTTTAACGTTCCGCACACCTTTCAACGCGGTCAGCGCATTCTTTACTTCTGTTTCCAGGGGAGCAGAGCCACGAAGCACGTTTTTTTCGTCAATTTTTACGACGTAACGAACGTGACCACTGCGTGCCCGAATATCGTTCAAGTTTCCGTCGGCAACAACGCGCCCCTTTGAAACAATGATAGCGCGCGCGCATGCCTGTTCGACTTCGCTCAAGTTGTGGGTGGAGAGAAGGACCGTGCGGTCTTTCCCAATCTCTTGGATATAACGAATAACCTCAGCCTTCTCATTTGGATCAAGATCGCTGGTGGGCTCATCGAGAATCAAAATCGGTGGATCATGAATCAGCGCTTGCCCAAGGCCTACTCGTTGACGATAGCCGTGCGAAAGCGTGCCGATATCTTTGCCGAGACTTTGCGCCAAACCACAAACCTCAACTACTTTTCTCATGCGTGAGCGAAAGGTCGAATCATCAAGACCACGCATGCGAGAAGTAAATTGCAGGTAATCCCACACGGTCATGTCCGGATAAAGCGGAGCACGTTGCGGAAGATACCCGATCTCCTGACGAACTCGCAGCGGATCATCAAAAACATCGTGACCGTGCACTCTTGCCGTCCCTTGCGAAGGCGACAAAAAACAAGTCAAAATTCGCATCGTGGTCGATTTTCCCGCCCCATTAGGCCCGAGAAATCCCACCACTTCGCCGCGGCTAACTTCAAATGTAACGTTGTCGAGCGCACGAAAGGTTCCAAATGCCTTGCTGAGACCATTCGCGTAAATCATGACGTCGGTGGACATCCGACCTCCTACGTAAGTTCCGAGAGAAAACAGACCATTCTCGCCGTCGAAAACGATGGCGAGGAGCACAAAACCCTAATCTTCCGCGGATCGTTCAAAGAACCCAATTCCGCGGACCGGCTAGGGGATCTAAAGGTCTCACACGCCTCTGTCAACCAAACCAAAAGGTTTTGGCGACAATGTAAGGCACGTGGAGGTTTCGTTCGGAGCCCAATTGTCCTTGATCGGAACAACGTTAGGGCGCAGTTCGTTAGTGTCCTTCGTCGATGGATAACTAACTCATTCGCAAGGGTTCGATGCGTTTGAAGCGGTCTGCCGTTCCAATGCAAAAAAATATGCTTCGATAACCTACCCAGCAACTATTATAGATAAAAGATATTGTCTGCTTATCTGATTACTTTGGCAGTAAACCGCGTTCCAATGCTTTCTGATAGCGTTCCCGGCGCACAGGATCACGCAAAATTTCATAGGCTTCGTCGAGTACTTCGCGAATCAACGTCAGTGATTCAACGTTTTCGGGCTGAAATGAAGGATTTCCCTGGTGTTCTGGGTCAAACGTACGACGCAGGTTCAGGTACGCTTGCCTTATTTCATGGGTTGACGCATGAGGTGACAATCCCAACAACGAGAAATAATCTCCTTCCTCGGTCAGGGCCTGTTGGGTTTGCCAACCAGCCGGAGAAACAAACGTAGTGTCGGACATGCGTGGTATCTTGAATGCGACAACGTTACGTTGGGTCGTTACGGGAGTTGTTTTCGCGTACAGACATCCGCGGATCATTTTTCTTGGGAGACGATACGCGAGAGGTGGCGTATGCCAGCCGCGTGGCAAGCTTTCCGATTTTGCTTCCTGTCACCACAATCAAAAACAGAATGCCGACAAGGATCAACTCCGAAAACGAAAGCCCCAACATGTCGCATCTACTAGCACAGCTCTCGCCCCTGACGCGTAAGACCTCGCTGCCTAGCTATCGCGTGGTGGTCGGATACGGTTCTAACTTGGGATGCCGTTCAACGTTTGTCGCCGCGGCTGTGCAGCGCCTCAGAGCGTTGCCCCGTATTTCGCTGTTGCGTCAAAGTCAGGTGCGTGAAACCGAGCCCGTGGGGGGACCGGAGCAGGGGCGCTATTTGAATGGAGCACTGCTGCTGGCGACGGATTTCGCTCCTCTCGAACTGCTTGCGATCTTGCTGCAAGTCGAACGAGAGTTTGGTCGGCAACGGCGTATTCGTTGGGGCCCCCGCACGCTGGACCTCGACATTCTTTGGATTGAAGGCGTGACCGTTCGATTGCCCACGCTGGTTGTTCCGCATCCACGACTGCGCCAACGACGTTTTGCCCTTGAGCCCTTGCTGGAGGTAACACCGTGGGCGACCGATCCTTCGACTGGGCAAGCCTTGGCGACCTGGCTTACGGAGATGAATGAGACGATGATTTCTCCAGGCTTGCAACCACAAGCTCCGATGTAATTGCGACCGGAAGCAGGTCGTGAGTTCCATCGGGAAAATAAACCACATATGCCGGGATTCCTGCTCGGCCCAAGCCCGCCAGCCACGACGAAATTTCTTCGTTCTCACTGGTCAAATCAGCCTTCATGGGCAGCACGTTTCCACGGAGCAAGGCTTGTCGAACCGCGTTCGTTTCGAGAAAAACGTGCTCGTTGGTTTTACACGATGCGCACCAGTCTGCCGTAAAATCCAGAAAGATGGCGCGACCTTCCTGACGTTCTTTTTGCAAACGTTGCACACTAAAAGGGACCCAGTTAATCGCATTGTTTTTTACAACTGGGTCGGTTGACGTACCGTTGGCAACCATTGCCACGTCATGGCGCCGTTCAAAACTGATCAAACGCGTTCCGGCGACGGTAAGAAGTACAACTGCTCCCACGCGAACGCCGATTCGCCGGGCGGTTGAAGCGGTGAGGCCACCAAATCGTTCCAGGGCCCAAAAGCTCATGGCAAGCAACAAGAGAAACGCGAGAAACCACGACGAGCTTTCGGTTGTCACTTGCTTTTGCAATACGCTAAAAAGCCATAGTGCTGTGGCCAACAACGAGAACCCCATCAGGTGCTTGAACGTCTCCATCCATGCCCCTGGGCGAGGAAGCAAGCGGGCGAAGCCTGGCACCAATGCCAAAAGCGTAAACGGAAACGCGAGCCCGGCACCGATCGTTATGAAAATCACAAAGGTCTGCCATGCTGGAGTTTCTGCAGCGAGAGCCAACGCGGCCGCTGTTCCGAGAAACGGCGCTGAGCACGGGGTCGCCATCAGGGCGGCAAACCAGCCATTGGCTACCGAACCCCACACGTTGTGAGGTGCAGAGGGACCACGGGCAGAGAATGCTATCTCAAAAACACCAAGGGCGTTCAGACCAAACGCAAACACCAGCGCTGTCAGGGTTGCAACGAACGGCGGATGCTGAAATTGCAGACCCCAGCCGAGTGATTTTCCCGAACTTCGCAGCCCAACCACAAAGATTGCGAACAGGCAAAACGCGCTTATGGTTCCGGCTGAGTATGCGATTCCATGCAATTTTTGATGGCGCTTGTCACCGTGAGCGTGTTCAAGGGCGGTAAACGCTTTGAGTGTAAGAACCGGCAAAACACAGGGCATAGCGTTCAAAACAAGGCCACCGAGAAAGGCCGCACCGATCGAAAGAGCAAAAGTCATAGGTATCGTACCTAGCGTAGCGCGTGGAAGCGCTCAGGTCATGTTCGGAGAAATCCGCGGGCATATCTTTCGGGTGAGGCGTAGAGTGAGCGCACCCCGTTGTGCGTTGCGGCGGACCTTTTTTTGAGGAGAACGACCGATGAACCGAGCTTTTTCTTTTTTTGCCGCTGCTGCTGTTATGGCGTTCAGTGCGGTATTCACTTCACCCGCTGCGGCAGGCATTGATGCTTGTGGCAATATTGATGTTAGTGCCAATGCTGAATGTAAAGTCGAAGTGCAGGGAGGGTGCGAAGCTAAATGCCAACCAATTGCGTTTGAGGCATCGTGCTCGGCCGAACTTTATGCTTCGTGCAAAGGCAAATGCACCTTGGAACCACCCGTATCGTGCACCGGCGAATGCAACGGCAGTTGCAGCGGTTCGTGCCAATCGGGCTCCTTTGATTGCCAAGGTTCCTGTCGCACAAGTTGCAGCGGAAAATGCTCGAGCACTTGTTCTTCATCGGCAAACAAATCGGAATGCGAAGCATCCTGTAAGGCAACGTGTAGTGGAGAATGTGACGCCTCGTGCTCAGGGCAACCTCCCTCGTGTGATGCGCAATGCAAAGCTAGCTGTCGGGGTTCGTGCAAGGCCCAAGAGAACTTCGCAAAGTGCCAGGGGACCTGCCAAGCATCGGGATTCGTTGATTGTAAAAGTCGTCTCAGTGGTGGCTGTAAAGTGCGTTGCCAACAGCCGGAAGGCTCACTTTTCTGCGACGGTAGCTACGTCGACACCGGTGACAATCTGAAAAACTGCATTGCCGCGTTGAATGCCATACTCAACGTCAAGGTCGATGCCAGTGCAAGTAGCTCATGTTCTGGAAATAGTTGCTCGGCGGAGGCGGAAGCCAGTGCGTCATGTGCTGCGATTCCATTGCCCTCGTCGCATCAACTCGGTGGCGTAACTTTGTTGCTTAGTGTGGTTGCGAGTGTTGTGCTGCGAAATCGCCAACGCCGCTCGTTATTCAACTACCGCCGCCCATGAATCGATGCGAACCGTGGGTGGTGGTGCCGGCAGCGCAAACGTTTTCGCGTTCGTTTGCCCCCCTGCTGTGCTGCTCCCGCCCGAACCCGTTTGCACGATGAGTTTGAAATCGCCAGGATTCATGTTGGTCAAAATGCTGCTTTGGTTGAATCCAAGATAGGGATCCGAATAAGTCTGTGTATCGTAACAAGCAGGCGTTCGCGTAATCCCAACACCAAAAATAATTTCGCCGTTGCCTTGAACCTTTGCCGGAGGAGGATTGTTTGGATTCGCCTCGGCATCAATAAGCAAACGCCCCTTCGGTGCAGCATCCGAAGTTCCCGAAGTGGATTGCAAATAATCAACTCCCCAAAGCGTGCTCTGCCCCGCCGAACAAGCCTGCGCAGAGCTTGATGCCGGGCGAAACGTTGAAAAGTAAACGATCCCATTGAACAGAGACAACGGGCCGGTTACGCGCTCACCGGTGTTCCAGTCGACCGAGGCATTCGTCGGCAAATTCGCGATGGATTCGCTTCCGCCACGGCCCAAGTGCCAATTGGCTTTCGAAACCAAAGCGTTGGCGCTAACCGATGATGTATCACGAACTGACCATGCCAGATTGCGCAACCCTGCCGTCGCTGCAAACTGCTCTTGATCCCCCGTCGAAGCCAGCACGACCACATCACCCAAGGGCGTGAGTGACAAGACCGGCTGCGTTGCAATCGGTTGCCCATCGAGTGCACCAAAGCCTGAATACATGTCAAAAAACAAGTTCACCGACCATTGAGCAGGGTTCTTCGCACGTAGATCAAGGCGCCACAGTGTACCGTCTTGATCGCCAACGTAAGCACGGTTGGCAATGGCTCCGACGCCTGCTGGGTAGGCAACCGGAACCCCGGATACGGGGGAATCAAAGTTGGCCAGCGTGGTGCGTGCTGCCAAGTTCGGGGCTAGCCCCACCACACTCCGGCGGAAGGTGCGAAGCACTTCTCCCGTATCAAGCCGCACGACCGTGAGCGAGCGCGAAGGATCGTTGGTTTGATAACACGGAACCTGTTGCCTTGTGGTCCAGGTTGGGTCCACATTTGCGGGAGTCGCGTTGGCGCGAGCACAAGTCGTTGACAAGGCTGCTCCCGTGCCACCGGGCAAAAGTGCAACGGCAATCTCGCGTGCTTCTGATTGCCCAGGAGGAACGAAAAACAGAGTTGTAATCGTCGGGGTTCCTCGCGGTCCAAAAACCTGGTTTCCAAGTTCGTCGGTTGCAAGCTGCCATTTAAAAAGCGGCCCCTTGGTCGCATCGCCAGTGACCGGAACAGGATTCGTAATATCGAGTGCATAATACCCACTCATTGAAACCCCGAAACCTGCCGTTAGGATCGTTCTCCACGCGACCGAAGTACCCTGCGCGTCGCTGCTCGTCCGCTGCAAAACGACATCGCTAACAATGGGCGCACCGTCGAGAAGATTTTGCTGCACGCCCGGATACATTGACCGCAACCTTGGCAAAACTCCCGGAGGCAAAAATGACCACAATTCATTGTTTTGTTGATTATCAACCTTGGTGGTATCCGACGTGCTCCCCGCACTAACTTTAAAGGCGTGAAGCTGGCCATCCAAGGTGGCCGTATAAAGAACAGGAGCCCGATCTTTTTGCGCTAGTTGAAATGCTTGATACGACTCATCCCGCAAAAAATCGCTCGGTTTTGTCACGATCGTTGGGGTTGAGTGATACACACCACCAAAGACGTTTCCCTGGCGCGTATACGTAACACCGCTGGGTAGCGGGACAGGAACACCCAAATCGTAGCCAAGAACTCGATTGCGACATTCTGAAGCCGAAATAACTCCCTGCGATGACGTTGTGCTGCAGGTGCTGCCGGTGGGCGTGGTCACACCGAGGCTGGCTGGAGAAATGGTAGCGATGAACGTCGAAGTGTTTCCACTTACCTGGTTTCCTCCCAACGCTCCCAGTCCATCCGCTGATGTGGTGGTGCGTAGGGTGCGTGCGGGCAGGGGAGCGGTTCCGAGCACTCCAACTGCCGCGGCAGGTTCTAGTGAATAAAACTGTCGGGGTGTTCCGGATCCGGAGTTAACGTTGGTTGAAAAACTATCCCCCTTAGAAGGGTCAATGGATTGCAGAACGGCTTCGTAGCTTTGCGTATTTACATCTTTTACACACGTAGAACGCTGTCGCTCCAGCACACCCTGCCAAAGAGAACCTCTCGAAACAAAGAACGACGAGTAAAATGTATAAGCAACCGCAGGTGCATTGGTTCCAGATACCGAATTGCTGGCCGCCACCGTTGAAAACACCGGCATCGTACGGCTGGTTGAAGTTGAGGCGATTGAGCTCAACACATCGTTGACAGCTTGCCGAAGCTTGTCTTTGTCGTCGGCAAACCTTGGGTTTCCTGTTCCCCCAAAATACGCAATTCGCCCGAGCTCGCAGCAAGCGCGCAGATTCTCATTGGCCGGCGTTGCGCACTTGTTCTGGGGGTCAAACGTCGGCGAACCAGCGGGGGTAATGGCCGAGCAATCCACGGGCACAGGGCCCCCGTTATCAGCGGTTGAAACGGCAAAACCAATAACGAATGTTTTGATTGCTTTATTGGGATCCGCGTTGTTCGCCAATGCATAGGCAATATCTGAGGCCTTACGGTAGGGGCAGGTGCCATCGGGAGCCGGAGGGTTGTTGCCGCATCCGGGGCGAAGATCGAGATTAGGCAGCCCGTCTGTCAGCAAAATAATAAAGTTTTTGCGACATCCTCCGGTTACAAATGGGTCGTCTTTCGGGCCAAAATGCTTCTGGGCATTGGTTGGATCGAGGGGGTCAGCCGATGGATCAGTTTGCAGAAAGTACGACGCATCTTGAAGCATTCCCGCGATGGGTGTTGCGCCGTATGGACGCATCATCAGCAGCGCCTTCTGAATTTTTTCATTCTGTGCGGTCAGTTGCGCATCCGACGCGTTAGAATCTCCAAACGGAATCAACCGACCTTCCCACGGGGGAGCCGCCGGATTTCTCGCTCCCACTTCAAGAACTTCGTCGGTGGTACACGCCTCAGGTCGCCCTTTGGCTACCTGGGTTTGTGCCCCCGATTGCCACGCGGGGTAGTAACTCCACATTCCATTGACGCCTGTGGCGTAATCTGCGCCGGCAGGACCCGACAATCCGGTATCGGCCGTTGGTTGGGGGTCAAAGGTCATGAGTCCAAAGCGCGCTTGCCCTCGAAACGCGTCGAGAAGCCCGTCGTCGCTCTGTGAAAATCCGCTTAGACAAGGGAGCGTAGCGTCATCGTAACGATGATATTTGACAACATTGTTAGGAAAATCAAAAACGCCTGCCGTGGTCGCTGGCGGCCAAGAAGCAGTATTCGGTCCGATGGTACAATCCCCCGAAATAATACGATTAAAGGGAAGATAATAATTTTTATCGTAAGGTTCAACGGACCCTAGTTTGTATTCATCTTTGAATGGGCCCAGCGAGCGGGTTTGCGGATAACAAGAAAAGTTTTGCATTTCTCCTGTCAACACGCTCACGAGTGAAGTCCAACGGTTCTGTTCGTTCGTACCCGTCGGGTTTCCCGCAGTACACATCGGCAAACGCGAGGTTCCTGCCGGGCCGCTTGCTCCGGCCATGTATTCCATTGAGCCTGACGTATCGACAAGCAGCAAAACGTTTGGCAACGGCGGGTTCGTATCAACCTGTGCGGACAGCGAACCCGGCACCAACAACGTTGCTAGGGGGAGGGTAACAAACAGCCAAATTCGAAGACGCATGGGGTACTCCTTGTTGCAACTTACTTGGGAACAGGTCCAATCAAAATATGCGCGCGCCCAAGTTCGCGAGCGGTCACAAGGGCTGCATTTCTTTCGGTTGCCCCGCAGGTGGTTGAACCATTAAGGTTTGGGCCTACTTGACCCCAACCATTCAACGTAACTTGCAGATAACTAAATTGAACGCCTGGGCCCGCCACCGTTGAGCCCGCTGGCGGTCGCCCTGTGGGGCCAATGTCAGTCATCTCTACGTAAAAACGAGGGTTTAGCGCGGTTGGTCCCAGGCTTCCCGGCACATTCGCTCCCGGATCCTCGCCTGCATTCGGGCCCGTTGCCGCGGCCACAAGCGGTGACGACGGTGTTGCTCCGGAGGTCTGGGCAGAGGCGACATCCGAGGCGATCTTTTCGACCATAAATTTTGCGCAAGGATACGTTTGCGGAACCCCCGTTGAGAGATCCGTATTGCTGTAGCAAGTTGACCCCAACATGGCTTGTTGTAGGTAAGGCGCCGGATTTCGTCCTACCTCCGATGCCGTGAGCAACATGCCATGTTCCATGACGTAATGGGTTTGATTGCTCAGCCGTTCGTACCCCGCAGCGGCTTCGGTCAAACTGGCAGCTCGCGCGGCGAAAATTCCCATGGCCGAGAGCAAGGCAATCACCAGTGTAACCACAAATATGGCAGCACCACGTTGTTGTCGAGCACGCCCAATCAAGCGGGGAGGTTTCAACATTAAAAGATTTCTCCAAGTTGATTTGCCAAAACGATATCAGACTGAAAGGTCCGCACACGGGCATACCGATTTGTCGTGCCCGGAATACGATAACGATAAAGCCCACCCGAAACGCCGCTTCCCAACGTTGGGCCCGCCAAGGCGCTGCTGCGATCTGCCTGCCGAGAACGAACCATAAGGCGAATTTGAACCGACCGAATGCGTTCTGGTCCTGCGGTTCCTGATGGGATCGTTGCAAGAGTAGTCCAATTGTAGACTTGCGGTTGCCCTGGATCAAACTTCTGCAACACCGGCACCGGCGGCGTCACACCCGAAACGCGAGAATCGACCGTTAGTCCCAACTTAAGGTCAACAGCGTACTCGGCAATCAACTCCCGCGTTTCCGGATTGTTAATACTATTGTTGTTGGTATCGATTTCGTAGCGAACGAGTTCAAATCGATTCCCTGTTGCATCTTCAACCGGTGACGAAACTCCTAGGGTCGACGTCGCATAAATCGAGTTGTAAGAGGCGACCCCACGCAGATCTCTAATCTCATAGCGAATCCGGTTTACAACATTGGCGAGCGCCCCAACGGCAAGTCCATTGATTCCACTGCAACCGGGATTCGTTGGACCTGAAGCCGTGCCGCCCTGCATGAAAAGCGCCGGTAGCCCCAAACGAATCATGGGTTGGCCTGGGCTGCTCAACGACGTAGCGGCAATAACGCCAAAGTATTGGTAGCCCAGTTGATCAACCACGCGCAGAATCCGACCCGGTGCAAAAATGTTGGTCCACGGCGTAACATCCGTCTTCGCTGCGGTTCCCCAGGTTCGCAGCGCTGCCCCACTCGCGGGTTGCAAAAAGATGTCTGTATTCCCTCCATTTACTACAATGGTGCGAATGGGAAACTGCTCCGTCGAAGTCATGCTTCCAGCAATGGTTATTCGATCGGGAGAAAGTCCGTTCGCAGCGTCGTTATGATTTTGTCCGTCCGACGGCGAATAGGCTCCGCCCTGCTCGACCGAAAGGCTCGCCAAGTTCTGGATGCCAGAAGCGTATCCGGCTGCGGAAGAAGGTTGCACGCAGACGGAGCCGGCAACTCCTCCATACACATAATCTCGTTGAATGTTTGGGGTGCTGAGAAATCCAGCGCGTTGCATGTCAGCTACCAAGCGACGAAACCCAACGGCACCTGCCACGGTTGCGGCAGCGGATCGCGTTTCTTGTTGGAACGAGTTCGTCGCAGCTTTAGCAAATGCAAAGGCAGAGCCGGTAACAATCATTCCAGCGAGAAGTGCCACCAAGAGTTCGATCAACGTGAAACCGCGATCGGAAGAGTGACGAGGTAGGTGGGTCATCGAGCGGCGTTTTGCAAAATAGAAGTACTGAAATAAATGGCATGAAATCGGTTCAGTGGGGAAATCGTTGAAAACGTCGGAAGAAATACGTTCGGATCGCTCGCGGCAGAACAAAATGTTTGCCCTGCGATCGGGCCCGCTCCTGCTTCGCGCAACCAGAAAATCCGCACATCGGCTCGCAGCAAACTATTTGGATACATCCAAGCCAAACGAAGATGGGTACAGAACGTAGCGTTAACAAGTTGACTCTCCGGCACATTATTACCCAGTGCATCAAAAGCGGCCGACCCGCGCCCTGCAACTTCTACCGGACGAAACCACGCGTTGGGATTCCCAACTACATTCTGTAGCCACGCTGTTTGATTAATGTTGGGAGCCACGCCGGGGTAAACAGGTGACGGGTAGTTCCACGATGCCGCATCGGTTCGAAGGCGCTCGACCCAAAGACGACCGATTTGCGATGCTTGGAGCAAGTTTTTTGCGCGAATATGGCCGAAAGTTGAAACCTTGTGTAGCGCAACGATTCCGCTAGATGCTACCGCCAAGAGCGCAATGGCAATCATGACTTCGATGATCGAATAGCCGCGAATCGCCTGGGATCTCATAGGGTCAACCTTGCCGATCCGTTCGGTGGCAAAATGACGGTTCGAACCAAAGCTGAACCGATTCGTTGCACGGTCAGACTCGGCACGGCCACTAGGTTTTGCCAAGGCGTTCCCGTCGATGTCCGAAAAAATGTTCGACCGGAAGGCGAAAAACAAATGTCGTATGTGCTCGTCGTCGCTGCCGTTACCGGATTCGTAAACAAGGTAGTAACTTCTGTTCCATCAAGGGTAAGTTGATTTACTTGACGGGTATCGTTATT
>Ga0163144_10019511_pt1 | contig 13634 bp, 15 predicted proteins | sample OliLak19BULKMAT1_FD_123175 | JGI IMG/M metagenome (GOLD analysis project Ga0163144, IMG submission 123175) | Freshwater microbial mat bacterial communities from Lake Vanda, McMurdo Dry Valleys, Antarctica - Oligotrophic Lake LV.19.BULKMAT1 | ecosystem: Environmental > Aquatic > Freshwater >... | reverse complement strand
GCGATATTTAAAGCTTTTGCTTTTTTGGCACCAATAAAAGCTAGGGAGAGGTTGTATTTCTTACCTAAAATTTCATCTTTATAAGATTGAAAAGGGAGGTTGGGGTACTTTTTTACAGTACTTGAGATAGTGAGGTTGCTTGTAGCCATAATCCAATTATGGCATACGACTAAGCAAACAAAAACCCCCTTCATGGTAAGAAGGGGGTTTTTGTTTGTTATACATTTGATAGAGAAATTAGCTTCGTCATTTTAATCAAATTCTCTATCATCAGGCTGCTTAGGTTCTGGCCGCCGCAAAACCGCATCTTTATATTCAGCTGGTTGCAGGGATTCCATTATCTTGATCATGTCTTTCTTTTCCATATTACACTCCTCCGGGACATAAACCTCTCTACGGAACGTTTCACTATCCAAAATTAAGTGTTGACCCCCACCCTTAACCTCAATTAAGCGTTGACCCCCATCCTCAATTAAGCGTTGAACCCCACCGGTATCATAATAAAAAATATCCTCACCGTTAATTTTTATTATCTCTCCGATTCTTCCGTGGTCCTGAGGGGCCTCATCTTTTATTGAACTAAGTAGTTCCACTCGGATAGTGTGATGCTGATACCCATGTATACAGTGATAGGTTGTTTTTATCCTTGCGTAACCGTCCCAGAGGATAGTAACAATTTCTTTCGTGTCTAGCTTAATTTGCGGCGGTAAATATGCCGGTTCTTGGTAGAGAGGTATTATTCGGGCTAGCTCAGTTCTGGCTTTTTGTTCATAGTAAGAGTCGTAAAGTGGGGCAAGCAGTTTTACTGCAAAACCGGGCATAGGCCACATAAAAGCGGTCACTCCCAATGCTAATACTAAAAATGGTACATAACCAGCTTTTTGTTTCACAGATTTGTATAGTAACCAGGATAATAATATCGCGCTAAAAATAATCTGGCCGTAAAAAAGCCATTCAAGAAGTAGCACAGCATATGATTCAAACATAGTTTTTAAATCACCGACAACAATGCAAACAAAGAATGTTAGGTTAACAAGTATAAGTATTAATAGGCTGCGTTTGTTGCTGCGCAAGAAATCTAACATGCAGTAATTATGGCATGCTTCCGAACAAACAAAAACCCCTTCATGATAAGAAGGGGTTTTTGCTCTAGCGTCGGTAACTCTTTTTTTCGGTGATCTTACCAAGTTTTAGCAGTTTGTCGTATGTTTCTTTCTTGACTAATTTCTTTAGCTTGGCTCGACGTTGTACGTTGTCACTCTTGATTCTAGTCCGGTAACGTCCAGAGCGAACCTTGGGAATAATACCTGCTCCTTGGACACGCTTAGTGAATCGACGGATAACGTTTGCGCTGCTTTCGTTATTATTTTTTTCTACTTGGACATTTATTGCCATATGTGGGAGAGAGCATATCATTAAGCTTTGAGATAAGCAAGAGAAGCGCTCTCTAAGAAACAGACATTTGTCTTTTTAGCTTCTTCAACATTGTGTCAATTGAGATATTCTCTTGATTTCGTTCCTTCATGTCTCGTAAAATCACTGTTTGGTCGACAAACTCCTTTTGACCAATAATTACCGTATATCTGACACCGCGTGTTTCCGCGTCGCGGAGTTGGGCAGAAAGGGAGTCGCTAGCTAGGTCGTGACGGACATGGATACCAGCATTTTTTAATTGATCTAAAACCATCAGGCTGCGAATTTTCGGACCGAAACCAAGCTGTACAACATAAACTTCTGGTTCAACAGATTTGCCTTTAGGTAGACGACTAGGTTGCTTAGCGTTACTGTAAGTAATTACTGCGCCAGCTGCCCCGATACGAGTACGAGTTTTTTGGTATAGAAATTCATCATAGCGACCACCTCGAACAGAAACATTGGGCGCTTCCGGATCTTTGTTATTTGTTTCAATTGAAAAGAGCGCGTCTGAGTAATATTCATGGTGGCCGAGCATTTTTGGATCAATTTCATACGGTGTTTCAGTCATTTCTAAATACTCTACAATTTCTCGAAAGTGTTTGCGGCTTTGATCGCTTAAATATTCCAGCGGATTTGGACTACGTTGCACTAATTCATGTTCTTTTTCGATGAGGTACATTAAAGCTGGAATTGGGTGAACTTTCATTAGTTCGCGTGCTTGCGGGGGCAGCGAGTCAATCCGCTTTCGGAGGAAGTTGCTAAGCTCCCGGCTATAGCGGGTACTGGAGTCGGTGTCGCCAAGGGAATTAATACGGACGACATGATCTTCTTGATCTAGTTCAGTTAACAAAGATCGTCCAACCTGAATCAAAATAGCCTCAGCAATACTCTTTTGTACATTAAAAATACTAAGAGTAAACGCAGTGGTGTTTTCTTGTGGGAGTTGTTCTAAAGAGTATAGTAATACTGGGGCTTCTAAGGCATGAAGATTTTCTCCACAAAAAGTTGCGACACCATTCGTGAGTAGGCACCGCTGAGCATCAGCTTTTTTTTCAGCTGCTGTCAAATCAAAAGGGAGTGAAATTATGCAATTCTTGCATAAGGGATTTTTTTTGATAGTTTTGGCTGTACGAAACCCAAAATGCTCGGCAGTATTGGTGGCTATTTTTAGAAACTCGGTTGGTGAATATTTCATAAGCGCTTGATTAAATTTATTTATTCGGCGCTATTAGAGTCTTTGATTGCTCCGGGCAAAATGTCTATGGTTTGTGGCGGGAAAAGTCTAAGAAAAGCCCTTCCAATAATCCGTTCCTCTTGGAGTACTCCCCAGACACGTGAATCAGAGCTTTCGTCTCGATTGTCACCCATGACAAAGTATTCTCGATCACCTAACTCTTCCGTCATGTAGGCACTCGGGCGCATTGATTTAATATAAGGTTCGTCCAATAAAAAGCCGGTGGGGGTTTTTTCATTGGTGATGCTAACTGTGCTGTCGACGATAGTGATAGTGTCCCCAGGTACTGCAATAATGCGCTTAATGAAAAATTTTGAAGGATCACGCGGGTAGCGGAAAATAACTACATCGCCTCGTTCCGGTGAATTAAGGCGATAACTCACTTGATCGACTATTATGTACTCACCATTATGGAAGGTCTCATCCATGGATGCTCCAGAAACGATGAAAGGTTGGGCGATAAACATTCGGATTGGAACAACAATCAAGATAGCAATTAAGGAAAAACGGATTATTTCAACAAAAGGATTTTCTTTTTTAGGTGACTCACTTTCACTCAAATCATGGTATGAAAAATTTTGTTCATCCACTTCTTGTTTTTTGTGTGATGAGAATAAATTCATAGCTAAAGTTTTAACATTATACTCGAATAAAAAAGTAAAAACAAATTATCAGTTTTTATTCAAATCATGCTATTCTTTTAGGTATGAATTACGTTGTTGGTTTGGGCAATCCAGAAAAAAAATATCAGCAAAATCGGCATAATATCGGCTTTTTAGCCTTAGATTTTTTGGTGCACGAACTTGGTCTACCTGGAGCCCGTCAGTCTTCAATGTATGAGGGTCTTTACACCTCCGGTACTTTTAAGAAGGAGAGATTTGACCTGCTGTACCCGCAGACTTTTATGAATCATTCCGGTAGGGCGGTGATTAAGCTGGTTAAAGGAGAAAATCGTGAGCGATTGGTGGTGGTCTACGATGACTTGGCTTTACCTTTCGGTGAAGTACGGATTTCTTTTGGTAGGGGAGACGGAGGCCACAATGGTATTAAGTCGATTATCGACTCACTCAAGAGTAAAGACTTTGTGCGGGTTAGGATTGGTATTGCACCGTTGAGTTTTTGGACAGGTAAGATTAAAATAATATCTGGTGATCAAGTGGCCAAGTATGTTTTGGCAGATTTTTCTAAAAAAGAACAGCTGGCTTTGCAATCAGAAATTTTTCCTAAAGTGAAAGAGATGATTTTGAGTATTGCGACTACAGGAAGAGAGAAAGCGATGAACCGGTTTAATTAAAATAACAAAACCACTGGCCTAAAGGGTCAGCGGTTTTGTTATTTTAAGTGGATTCTTGTTTCTATTTAGCAGCTCCAGGATTACCTTCTTTGTATGACAGAGTCATGCGTTGTTCAGTTGGTTCAAAAAGGGTAATTTTGAACTTGTAGACATTTCCTAGAGATAGAATCGCCTTGAGGTTTTCTTCTTTTTCGAATTCAGAAATATGCACTAGACCGGCTACTCCTTCCTCAATGGAAGCCAAGGCGCCATGCTTATTGTATTTAATCACAACAGCGTCAACAATTTGGTCTTTCTTGAATTTCTTACTTGCTTCCGTCCAAGGGTTATCTTTGAGTTGCTTGATTGAAAGTGAGATTTTGTCGTCCTTTACTTCGATGACTTTAACTTTCGTTTTATCACCAACCTTATACAGCGCTCGTGTGTCTTCTACAAGACCCCAGTCTAGTTCAGAGATGTGTACTAGACCTTCAAGACCTTGTTCTACTTTGACAAAGATACCAAAGTCAACAGCCCCAGTGACTTCTCCGGTAAGGATGTCACCGACTTGATATTTACCAACTTTTTCCTCTTTCTCTTCTTTTTCCTGTAGACCCTTTTCAGAGAAGATGAGCTTATGCTCCTTTTGGTCAGCGGTAATCATTACTACACTTAAGTGTTTACCGATGAGGTCGTTAAGAGCGGAAAGAATTTTATCTTTATCACCGTCAGCCACTCGTGGATAATTGTCAGTTGAGAGTTGTGAAGCTGGAAGGAAACCTTGGATACCTTGCCATTCAATAATTAGACCACCTTTATTTGCTTCTTTAACCAAAAGACTCATTACGGTTCCGCGTTTGACAGCTTCTTCCGCATCAGCCCAGATTAGTGCTTGGCGAGCCTCCTTAAGTGAGAGTTCAATATAGCCGTCTTCGTTCTCAGTCATGACAACTTTAGCGGCAATTGAGTCACCTACTGAAACCTTGCGCAAAATATCGCGAGCATTCATGTACTCCCGACCATAAATAATACCAGTCCCGAAAGGCGGTAAATCAACAAAGACGCGGGCTCGACCAATAGCAGAGACCACACCTTCAATTAGTTGACTCTCTTTCGGCGCTGTTGGTGTGCTGGCAGCATAATTTTGCATTACCACACTAGCACCATTGACTGTAGTCATATCGTTCATACTTTTATTTTAATTTATTCCGACGACACGCGTCTGTACTGCCGAGTCTCAGGGCCGTAAGCATCAGTACAGGGTTAACGTGTGTCGCTAGGAACTAATAATTACCAAAATGGTAAGAAGAAATATAGTATAGATATAGCAGTTTGTCTAGTTAAACAAAAAAGACTTCTGCTTCTCGCTTGAATGTCGTATACTACTGACACTATGGTTATTACATATCAAGGAGGACAGTGTTTTAAGGTATCGTTTGGTGACACCACCATTGCTTTTGATCCGATCGCTAAAGAATCTAAACTTGCCAGTGTCAAATTTGGCGCTGATGTGGCTTTTGTTTCACTCAATCACCCTAACTTTAATGGTGTTGACCAAGCGGCCCATGGTAATAAGTCACCTTATATAGTTTGGGGACCGGGTGAATATGAAGTTGGTAGTGTGACTGCTCGTGGATTTGGCACTAAAACCACTTATGACGGCGCTGAACGCTTTAACACCATCTACCAGGTTAAGCTTGAAGAAATGAATATGGTCTTCCTAGGAGCCTTAGGGACAAGTGAAATTGATCCAAAAATTCTCGGCGAATTTGGAGATATTGATATTCTCTTCATTCCTATTGGTGGCGATGATGTACTTGATGTTCCCCAAGCATCAAAGTTGGCCATTAAATTACAGTCAAAACTTATTATTCCAATGCACTATGATAAAAGTGCCCTAGCTGCTTTTCTGAAAGAAATTGGAGCTGCTAGCGATGTTAGCAGTGATAAACTGACTCTAAAGAAAAAAGATATTGCCGAAATGGAGGGAGAAGTAAGAGTTCTCAACGTTAGCTAAGTTTTAGCTTGGCTTTCTCTTAACTATGAAAAACTTATTTAAGTATATTAGACGTCAGCCAAAAAATATTCGCAATCGGTACGCTCTAACCTTTAGCAGCGTTTTTGTACTTTTGATTATAGCTTTATGGTTACCGGCACAGTTTAGCGGTGATGAAACTAAAAAAGTTGCTGAAGTGACCGAGCAGGAGAATCTCCCGTTTGCTACTCTTTTAAAGAGCATTAAAGACCAGTTTGCCACAGCCAGGGATTCTATTGTAAGTGAAGAATATTTACCAGGACAAGAAAAGACGGAAGATCTGGATACTGTCGGAGAGTTTACGTTGACATCAGAGGAGATTATTGATCTGAGGCGTAAATTAGAGGAAACTAGTAATGAATCATTCGTCCCTGAGTCTAGCGAATATGAAGTGGTACTGATTGCTACCACTTCAGCGTCTAGCGCCTTGGAGACAATAGCTGACTAGATGTGTTATAGTAGTTATTATTTTTTATTCTACTCGTAAAGATATATGCCGAAAAAGACAATTACCGCTGAACTTCCACAACCAGCGCCACGGGGAATAATCGCACAGGACATAACCGGAGAAATGGAGACCGCGTACCTAGACTATGCGATGTCGGTTATTACCCAACGTGCCTTACCGGATGTTCGAGATGGACTTAAGCCAGTGCATCGACGCATTCTCTACTCGATGCGTCTCAATGGACTAACTGCTAGCGCCAAGTTTAGAAAGTCAGCCACCGTAGTTGGAGACGTTCTCGGTAGTTTGCATCCCCACGGCGACACCTCTGTATATGATGCGATGGTGAAACTAGCGCAACAGTTTTCTACCCGTTACCCACTAGTTTTAGGACAAGGTAATTTTGGTTCAATTGATGGCGATTCGGCAGCTGCTTATCGCTATACTGAAGCAAAGATGTCAAAGCTGGCTGAAGAAATGCTTCGTGATCTGGAAAAAGATACAGTCGACTGGCGTCCAAACTTCGACGGTACTAAAAAAGAGCCGATAGTGCTGCCGGCAGCAGTTCCTAACTTACTTTTGATGGGATCTCTGGGTATTGCAGTTGGAATGGCGACAAATATACCACCACATAACCTAAGAGAAGTAGCGGCGGCGGTGGCTCACTTAATTGACAATCCAAATGCCTCAACTGATGACTTACTAAAATTCGTCAAAGGTCCGGATTTTCCTGTTGGCGCTGTGGCTTTCAATCAGAAAGATATCGCTCATGCATACGCTAACGGTAGGGGGGGAGTAGTGGTTCGTGGTGAGGCTGAGATTGTTGAAGATAAACGAGGGGCTTTTGCTATAATTATCACTTCTATTCCATATCGCGTAAATAAAGCCGACTTGCAAGTGAAGATTGCAGACCTGGTGCGCGATAAGAGGATTGAAGGTATTCGTGACATGCGTGATGAATCAACTTCGGATATTCGGATTGTGATTGAGTTGAAAACAGGAGCTCAGCCACAGACTATTTTAAATAAACTTTACAAACACACTCAGCTCGAGGAAACTTTCCACTACAACATGGTGGCTTTAGTTGACGGGATTCCCCAGACTTTATCACTCAAGGCTATCTTAGAAGAGTATGTTAAGCATCGTTCAGAAGTGATTCGTCGCCTTACTGCTTATGACTTAAATAAGGCTCAAGACCGCGAACATATTCTTCTTGGTCTCAAAAAAGCCCTCGATCATATTGATAAAATCATCAAACTAATTCGAGCTGCCAAGGATGTTCCGTCCGCCCACGCCTCTTTGATGAAAGAGTTTAAATTCTCAACTCTACAAGCTCAAGCTATCCTCGATATGCGCCTTCAGAAGTTGGCTGGTTTAGAGCGAAAGAAGATTGAAGAAGAACTTGCAGAGTTACAAAAATTGATTAAAGAACTTGAAGCTATTTTAAAGAGTAAAGCCCGTATGATGAAGATTGTGAAAGACAATCTTCTTGAAGTGGCCGAAAAATACGGTGATGATCGTCGGACAAAGATTATTAAAGGTGGAGTAAAGCAACTATCGCAAGAAGACTTAGTCCCTGATGATGAAAGTGTTCTGGTACTTACTCAAGGGGGTTATATCAAGCGCACTAACCCAGATGAGTATAAAACGCAAAAACGTGGTGGTGTCGGTGTGGTCGACCTTAGTACTAAAGAAGAAGATGTGGTTACAAATCTAATTACCACTTCAGCTCATAGTGACCTACTCTTCTTTACTGATAAAGGAAAAGTCTACCAAAGTAAAATGTACGAAATTCCTGAGGGGAGACGAGCCACTCGAGGCAAATCGATTATGAATTTCTTGCCACTTACGGCAGAAGAAAAGGTAACTTCAGTGTTGGCAGTCCGTAAGGATGAGTGGGCTGGTGAATGGAGTCTTATGATGATGACAAAAAAAGGTGTGACCAAGAAGAGTGACGCCAGTGCCTTCAGAGACGTACGTCGTAGTGGATTGATTGCGATTACTCTTAAAGAGGATGATTCCTTAATTTCCGCTCTTTTTGTCGGTAAAGGGGACGAGGTTTCTCTGGTGACACTGCATGGCCAGGCGATTCGCTTTAAAGAAACGGATGTCAGACAGATGGGTAGAACTGCGGCGGGGGTGTCCGCGATGCGCCTTGGTAAGAATGATTACATTGTCTCCGCCGATGTTCTAAAAAAGGATGATAAGAAAAGTGAAATTTTAATTGTGACTAGGCAGGGTTATGGTAAATCCACTCCAACCAAAGAGTACAAGATTCAAAAGCGTGGCGGATCAGGCATAAAGACTGCCAAAGTGACAAATAAAACTGGCGATATTGTTTGCGGAATTGTCTTGAGTGAAAACGAGCGACACGATGGCGAACTGGTTATTATGAGCCAAAAGGGTCAGGTGATTAAGCTTCCGTTGAAAGACGTACCAACACTCGGTCGTCAGACTCAGGGTGTGCGTGTCATGAAAATGCGTGAAGGGGACGCCATTGCTAGTGTAGTCTTTGTTTAATTTATTAGCGTCGGGATAAATGAAAGCACCACGGACCTACGGTCCGTGGTGCTTTCATTTCACACCCCCACCCAACCCCCGTGTTTTTTTCATGTATAATATAATTGATGAATTTTACATTACCAGGACGGTTTGTTGTCCCAGATGTTGTAGCCACTCACTTTCATTTAAAGGAAGGTGATAGTGTGGCTGACTTTGGAGCTGGGAATGGTTTTTTCTTGAAGACTTTATCAACTGCCGTTGGTTCCAGTGGCAGAGTTTTTGCTTGTGAAATTCAGAAGCCTCTAGTTGAAAAATTAGGCGAATTTGTCCGTCTCGGCTCACTGTCCAACGTCAGTCCAATTTGGTGTGATTTGGAAGAGGTAAATGGCATTAAATTACCTGATGAGAGCCTGGATGTTGGTATCTTAGTTAACACGTTATTTCAGCTAGAAAAAAAATCAGTGGCTCTAGTTGAGATGAGACGAGTACTTAAGCGTGATGGGGTTCTTCATGTGATTGATTGGTCAGAATCATTTGGCGGCCTTGGTCCTCAAGCTGGTGATGTGCTCACTAAAGAACAAGCTACTGCACTTTGTGAAGCTGAGCATTTTATTTTTGAGCGCGATTATCCAACCGGTGACCACCATTATGGTTTTGCTGTCAGAAAATTATGAAATTAAGACCCTTTGAATTAGCTCTGGTGGCAATCTTCGGAATTTTATTACTTTTAGCTATTGCCTTGCTACGTGCTTACTCGCCGACCGTCGACCCTGATATTAATAGTCTTAAAAATGGCGTCTCTATCTGGGGGACGGTACCCGAAGTCGCTTTTGTTGATTTGCTAAAACAAATAAGCACCACTGATCCAAATTATAAAAATGTCACTTATCGCTACATTTCGCCGGACCGCTTTGATAGTGTGTTTGTCAATGCTTTGGCGGACCAAAATCCCCCTGACCTAATTTTTCTAAATCATGAGCAGTTAGTAGAGCACCGCAATCGCCTGCAACCAATAACTTATGATTCTTTTCCATTACGGGACTTTCGTAGTCTATACATTGACGGCGCAGAGATTTTTGCTCTAAGTGACGGCATTTACGCCTTGCCGATAGCAGTTGATCCTTTGGTGTTGTACTGGAATCGAGATATTTTTGCCGATAGTGGTCTACTGAAAGCTCCAGCTACCTGGGAGGAGGTAGTCAATCAAACAGTCCCCACTTTTATCGTAAGAGATAGTAATCGAGATATTAATCGTGCAGCTATTGCAATGGGTGAGTATAGTAATATAAAAAACGCCCTTCCTGTCTTGTCTCTTTTACTCTTACAAGCTGGCAGTGGAATGGTGGGGGATAGTGGAGCGAACTATGAGTTGAGGCTAGACGAAACTATTGGCCAGGTAGGGGCTAACCCCTTTGTTAATGTAGCTACATTTTTCACCAACTTTAGTAATACAGATAATACCTTATATAGTTGGAATACATCCCTGCGCCCAGACACGGAAATGTTCCTTAGCGAAGACTTAGCGGTTTACTTTGGTTTGGCTAGTGAAGGACTGAGTCTGGCTGCACGAAATCCTAATCTAAGTTTTGATGTGTCTGAAGTGCCACAAGGAGCCTCAGCAACTGTTAAACGTAACTACGGTGTTTTTTATGGATTGGCCGTACCTAAAGCAGCTAAAAATAAAACCGGGGCAGCTATTGTGCTCCAAACTTTAAGCGAAACGGCTAATGCAACAAAGTTGGCAAATTTAAACGGCTTTGCCCCAGTGGAGCGAACATCATTGGCTGCCGGGAGCAATGACATTTTTGGCCGTGTAGCCTACGCTTCAGCTATTTATTCGCGCGGTTGGCTGAGTCCTGACCGTAACCGTTTAGACGTTATTTTGCAACAGATGGTAAACAGTATCAATGCCAACCGAAACAATATTTCTTCAGCAGCCAGTGACGCCATAAAACAAATTAGTCAGATTTATTAACAACTATTTTATGTTTAGACTGTTAGATACTACAAAAAAAGCCATCTCTACACTCTTTTTTGCGGCAATAATATGTTCAACCTTCATCATTATTTTGATACCAGCTGTTTCTCAGGCAGAGGGCCCTCAGTCAGAGTCAATAACGCTCGAAAATCCTCTCAATGTTGACACTATCGAAGAGTTGATTGAGGGAATATTAAATATCGTTCTCATTCTGGCAGTTCCGGTTATTGTCTTTTTTATTATCTACGCTGGCTTTTTGTACGCCACTGCTCGTGGAAACCCAGAACAGGTGAAGAAAGCCACTACTGCCCTAACTTACGCCATTATCGGTGGAGTGCTTATTATTGGATCAGTAGCTATAGCTGAAATTGTTAAAGATCTGGTTTCATCTTTTGAAGCCTAATTATTATTATGGACACTCCCCCTACCACTTTTATAGGTTTAGTTAACGTAATTTTGGGATTAATTAACCTACTGATACCGCTTATCTTTGGGATTATTTTCCTGTTTCTCGTATGGAAAATTATCGATGCTTGGATTCTCAATGTTGGAGATGAAAAAAAGGTAGAAGACGGTAAAAAGTACGCTCTAACAGCAGTGATAGTAATGGTGCTGATGTTTACAGCTTGGGGTATAGTCGAGATGCTTAGAAGTTCACTTTTTGGTAACTAACTAAATGACCGGTGTTTATACACAGAGCCCAGAAAATACTATAATTTAGCCGATTTTATGTGTATAATTAGTGATAGTTTTATTTATTCATTATTTCAATAAAAATTTTATGCGACGTTTAAAAATATTCATTAGTTCCACCACTGCCTTGCTCGTTTTGCCGATGCTAGCATCAGCTCAAGGTTTGACACAAGATGGTACTGGAGGAGAGTTTGGTGAATTGTTGGCAAATATTATCGAGTTCGCCACAAGTGTCCTCATTCCTTTCATTATTGGTATTGGTTTCCTCGTCTTTGTCTGGGGAATGTTCCAGTACTTTATTGTGGGTGGAGCCAACGATGAGTCCAAAGAGAAAGGCAAGAGCTTAATGATTTATGCGGCACTGGGCTTCCTCCTGATCATCGTCTTCTGGGGTGTCATTAATCTTTTGGCTTCTTTTACTGGTCTGGATGAGGAGTCTTTAAATTTTACCCCAAGCCTTCCCCTAGTTGGAGATTCTGTTGGAGATTCTGATTAAAATCCTCAGTGGTGTTACGTCCAGACACAAAAATCCCCAACTGATCTGAACCCCAATCCATAGACATTAAACTAAAAGTTTCGACTAATGAATCTGGGTTAGCAAACGACGGACGCTACAAGATGACTTCGGTATTGTACCGGAGTCATTTTGTGTTTGCTCCACAGGCGCCGCATATTGTTGTAATAATACAAAAACGTATCGACTTTGCGAATAATTTCTGCAAGTGTCTGGCTGTGCGTATCTTTCTCCAGGCGTCGATACGAGTCTTAAGTACCCCAAGCTATATAGTGACTGGAAACCCAGCTTTATCTCGTCCCAGCGCGTAAACCTTAAACTGCGATGAGCAAGTGATATTTGCCTCACTTACTTGAAGTACGTGTTTGTTTTTGCTAAGCAGTCCTTGGTCTGCTTCACAGAATTTATGCCTTTTTATAATAATCTGATCATCTAAGAATAAATGGACAGAGTGTTTTCAATTTCTTGTCTATGGATTGGGGGGTTAGATTAGCTGGGGGTTTTGTGTATAAGAGTGAATATTAATCAAATTCTTGCTATATTATATAAATTATGGATTCATTACACATAGCAGCCGTTACCACAGCAGCAGCCACCGCTAAAGGCTTTGTCGATAAGGTCGATGATCTTTTCCTGTTTCCGCTCGTTATTCTTATGACAGGTACCGCCTTTTTATTTTTTATGTATGGGTGTGCTGAGTACATTATAAACGCTGATAATGACCAAGCAAGAGAGACTGGTAAGAAGCATATTACTTTCGGAATAATTGGTCTGGTGATTATTATGTCAGCGTATTCTTTATTAAATTTAGCCGTTGGTACTTTTGGTTTAAGTGAGGAATTAGACTGTGCTAATAATCCGCAACCTAGTTGCGAAAGTTCTTCAGAGTAACTCTACCAAGTAATTAAAAAAGGCCCCACGAAATTCGTAGGGCCAAAAAAAACAATCTATGGGCACTCGTTTGTTTTGGCTACCTTTTGCCAAAACTTTACGGTGATGATCATCGTCCCGTTGTTAAGCAGTCGTTCACGGCTGGCTTCTGTAATGGACATTTCTAATAAGTTTGTCCTTCTACCGCTAACCACCGGGATTTGTACTGGAAATCCCAAATTGGACGGGGTTACCACTGTTGTACAGACCCACACCCGTTTATCGCCTTCCTTGGTGATATTAACGGTTCGTACTCTGACCCCGACACTAGTGACAAGGGTCATGGGGATTGTCTCACTTTCTTTTGTCGTCAGATTTATCTCCCTGTAAATCTGTAGACGGGACTCTTTCTCCGCCTTTTTCTCCACCACCAATTCGGCGATGGAGTAAGTGGTGACAGCGGCAGCAAAGATAGCTAGAATCCAAACCAACCACACTCCGCTGATGGGCTCCCTTTTCGCCGAAACCGACGATTGGGTCCATATGACCCACACCAACCACGAGCTCAAAGCGATGAGCCCAGCTCCTGAGAACCAGACTATCATCTCGTGGGTACCTTTGCTCACTGACGTGGTCAGTAGCTTTCCTGGGGGTGATGACCCCCAAGGATAGAT
>Ga0163144_10019509_pt1 | contig 13634 bp, 12 predicted proteins | sample OliLak19BULKMAT1_FD_123175 | JGI IMG/M metagenome (GOLD analysis project Ga0163144, IMG submission 123175) | Freshwater microbial mat bacterial communities from Lake Vanda, McMurdo Dry Valleys, Antarctica - Oligotrophic Lake LV.19.BULKMAT1 | ecosystem: Environmental > Aquatic > Freshwater >... | reverse complement strand
CAGTGCGTCGGTGCCACGCCGGCCACAGGCAGTCGCACCGACTCGAGGCGATCGCCGAGCAGACAGTCGAGTACCCCCGTGCGCCGGTCGGCACCGGCGAAGGCGATGCTCGAGATGTTGCGCAGGCGCCGGCTGCTCACGCCGTCGAGATGCGGGCGGTCCATCTGGCCGGTGTCGAACGCGGCCTCGACCCACGCCTGGTGCTCGGGCTCGGGCTCGGCATCCTCGAGCCAGACGGTCTGGCTGCCATCGGGGGCGACGCGGATCAGGCGGTTGCTGACGATGCTGGCGATGCTGACGACCCAGGCATGACCGGCCTCGTCGAAGGCCAGGCCGTCGGGGAAGCTGCCGGGGCCGAACTCGCAGACCACCTCCTTGGCGCCGAGCGAGCCATCGGCGCGCACGGCAAAGCGCGACAGGCGGCGACTGAAGGTCTGGTTGACGTAGAGCCAGCGGCCACTGGGGTGCATTGCGACCTCGGTGGTATAGCCCAGGCCGTCGGCCACGGTGCCGGCGCCACGCGCGTCGACGCGAACGGTGAAGCCATCGGCGCAGCTGCGGCGGTAGCCCAGCGCGCGCGGCTGCAGGCGCGCGCTGACCGTGACCCAGGCACCGCCGGCGGCGTCGAGCAACACCGAGTTGGTTGGCGGCAAGTCGAGCCCGTCGATGCGCCGCAACCAGGGCGTGACGATCCCCGACCGGGTGAGCTGGAAGACCCCGCCCTCGGTGGCGCCGAGGTGGGTGACGAGAAAGGAGCCATCGGCGCGCAGCGCAATGCCGTTGGGTTTGCGCCGGCCCGTCGGGACCCGGACCGCGATACAGGGCCTCCTGGCTGCCGTGAACAGGTCGCCGGCACGCGTGGCCAGGACACACTCGGGTCGCACCAGGCCGCTGCCGAATGGCACGTCGCCAAGCGCTGGCGGGTCCGGACGGCGCACTGCGGCGTTCATTGGCGTTTACGTTCATGAATGCAACGACCCCGCGCCAGGGTATTGAGCCGAGCCCGACGCTGGACTAGAAAGGCAAACCGACGTAGTTCTCGGCCAACGCCGTGGCCGCGGCCCGCGAGCTGACCAGGTAGTCCAGCTCCGCACGCTGCAAACGCTGACCGATCGCACCCGTCTCCGGGAACTTGTGCATCAACGAGGTAAACCACCACGAAAAGCGCTCGGCCTTCCAGACCCGCGCCAGACAGCGTGTTGAGTAGTGGTCGATGCCCGCGTCGCTGCGACTGCGGTAGTGTTCGATTAAGCCCTGCGCCAGGAAACGCACATCCGAGGCGGCCAGGTTCAGGCCCTTGGCCCCCGTGGGAGGCACGATGTGCGCCGCATCGCCCGCCAGGAACAGGCGGCCGAAGCGCATCGGCTCGGCGACGAAGCTGCGCAGCGGCGCGATGCTTTTTTCGATCGACGGCCCGGTGACCAGCGACTCGGCAGCCGCTGGATCGAGGCGCCGCCGCAACTCGTCCCAGAACAGGGCGTCGCTCCAGTCCTGCACCTTGTCGTGCAACGAGCACTGCACGTAGTAGCGGGAGCGGGTCGGCGAGCGCATCGAGCACAAGGCAAAGCCTCGCTCGTGGTTGGAGTAGATCAGCTCATGCGACACCGGCGGGGTATCAGCCAGCACGCCGAGCCAGCCGAATGGGTAGACCTTTTCGTAGATCGACAGGGCCTGCGGCGGCACACTCGCCCGACACGGGCCGTGGTAACCGTCGCAGCCGGCAATGAAGTCGGCGCGCAGTTCATGGGCTTGCCCGTCGCGCGTGTAGGTCAGGCGCGGCGCGCTGCCATCGAAGTCGAGTGGTGCCACGTCCTGCGCACCGTACGCCGTCTCGAGGCCCGCCGCGGCGCGCGCGGCCATCAGGTCGCGCGTGACGTCAGTCTGCCCGTAGACCATGACCTGCTTGCCTGCGGTCAGTTCATGCAGATCGATACGGTGCCTCGCACCACCGAAACACAACTCGAAGCCTTGGTGAACCAGGCCCTCGGCGTGCATGCGCGCGCCGACGCCGGCCTCGTCGAGGAGATCCATCGTGGTCTGCTCGAGCACGCCGGCGCGGATGCGGCTGAGCACGTGGTCGGCGCTCTGGCGCTCGACGATGATGTTGGCGATGCCGGCCCGGTGCAACAACTGGCCGAGCAACAACCCCGAGGGACCGGCGCCGACGATCGCAACCTGCGTGCGACCCGGCGCAGCCATGTCTAGGCTTCCTCCTGGAAGGCCTCAGCGCGCTTCTTCTTGATCGAGGGCAGCATGACGACAACGATCATCAAGGTCGCTGCCAACAGCAGCCCGGCCGACAGAGGCCGCGTCGCAAAGGTGGTCCAGTCACCGCGCGAGAGCAGCAGCGCGCGTCGCAGGTTCTCTTCCATCATCGGCCCGAGGATGAAGCCCAGCAACAGCGGCGCAGGCTCGCAGCCCAGCTTGTAGAAGACGTAGCCGACGACCGCGAACCCGGCTCCCATGTAGACGTCGAAGGCATTGTTGTTCAACGTATACAGGCCGATGCAGCAAAACGACATGATGGCCGGGAACAGGAAGCGGTAAGGCACCGTCAGCAACTTGATCCAGATACCGATGAGCGGCAGGTTCAGGATCACCAGCATGGCGTTGCCAACCCACATGCTGGCGATCAGGCCCCAGAACAGCTCCGGGTTGCTGGTCATGACCTGCGGTCCGGGCTGGATACCCTTGATCGTCATCGCGCCAACCATCAGCGCCATCACCGCATTCGGCGGGATGCCCAGCGTGAGCATCGGAATGAAGGACGTCTGCGCACCGGCGTTGTTGGCACTTTCGGGACCTGCCACCCCACGGATGTTGCCCTGGCCGAAGGGCACTTCGCCGGGGCTCATGCGCATCTTCTTCTCGACCGTGTAAGCAGCGAACGAGGCCAACAAGGCACCGCCGCCGGGCAACACACCCAGGATCGATCCCAGCGCCGTGCCGCGCAGCACGGCCGGGAAGGCATTCATGAAGTCCTGGCGCGTCGGCCAGAGGCCCTTGACGTCCTTGGTGAAGACCTCGCGATGCTCGGCCGGCTTGCCCAGGTTGGCGATGATCTCGCCGAAACCGAACACCCCCATGGCGATGGCAACGAAGCCGATCCCGTCGGTCAACTCTGGAATGTCGAAGCTGTAGCGCGGCACCCCCGATATCACGTCGGTGTTGATCTGACCCAGGAGCAGGCCGAGCAGGATCATGGCGATGGCCTTGATCAGCGAGCCCGAGGCGAGCACCACCGCGCCGATCAGGCCCAGCACCATCAGCGAGAAATACTCGGCCGGGCCGAACTTGAAGGCCAGCTCGGTCAGCGGCGGTGCGAAGGCGGCAATGATGATGGTGCCGACGCAGCCAGCGAAGAAGGAGCCCAGGCCAGCGGCCGCGAGGGCGGCCCCGGCGCGGCCTTTTCGTGCCATCTGGTAGCCGTCGATGGCCGTCACCACCGAGCTGGATTCGCCCGGCACGTTGATCAGGATGGCGGTCGTCGAGCCACCGTACTGGGCGCCGTAATAGATACCGGCGAGCATGATGAGCGCCGGTGTCGCGTCCAGGGCGTAGATGCTGGGCAGCAGCATCGCGATGGTGGCCACTGGCCCGAGGCCGGGCAGCACCCCGATCAGGGTGCCGAGCAGAGCGCCCCCGAAGGCATACAGCAGGTTCGTCAACGTGAAGGCAACGCCGAAGCCGATCGAGAGGTTGTTGAGCAAATCCATCATGGTGTCGGCCTCACCTTGCGAAGAGAGTGGGCCACAGGGGAATGGTCAGCTTCAGTCCCCAGATGAAGATCACCCAGCAGCCGATCGTCAGGACAACGGCATTGATCACGGCGTCCTTCCAGTGGAATTCGTCGCTGGCCATGGCCGCGCCAATCACCAGCAGCGGCAGCGCGATCACCATCCCGAGGTGCGGCAAGGCCCAGCCGAACACCGCCACCGCGGCCACGATGACGCCCAGCGGCTTCCAGGCCCAGGCCCCGATCGGCTCGCCGTCATCGGTCTCGATCGTCAGCGACTTGAACAGCAGCAAGGCGCCGAGCAGCGACATCAGCACCGCCAACCCGAACGGAAAGTAAGCCGGGCCCGGCCTGGCCGAGGAGCCGAAGTTGTAGCTGGTGGCGCCCCACGCAAAGGCGATGCCGATGACGATGAACATCAACCCAGACCAGAAATCTCTTTGGTTCTTGATCTTCATGTTCGCTGCCCTTCAATGGCGGATGCCGATCCCAACTGATTCTAGGCAGACACCGCGCACCACTTGGCAGTGGTTTGCCCGTAAGGCGCTGAGACGCTACTTCGCCTTGCCAACCTGCCAGGCCGGTGTCGTGCGCAGCACTTCGTCCAGCGTGGTCAGGCCTTCGGCGACCTTCATCGCACCGGCCGCACGCAAAGGGTGCATGCCGTCGGCGACGGCCTGGCGCCGCAGTGCATCTTCGTCCATCGTCGGGTGCACGCAGGCGCGCGCCGCTTCACTCATGTCCATCAACTCGTACAGGCCGGCGCGACCGCGGTAGCCCGTCATGCGGCATTCCAGGCAACCCACCGGCTTGTAGATGCGCGCCTGACCCTTGAGCTTCCAGGGCAGCACGGCCTGCGCCAGGGTGGCGGCGCTGGTGGGGCTGTCGTCGACTTGCTTGCAGGCCGAGCACAGGCTGCGCGCCAGGCGCTGCGCCAACACGCCGATGACCGTGGCCGAGATCAGGTAGGGTGGCACGCCCAGGTCCGCCAGGCGCGTGATGGCCGCCGCCGCGTCGTTGGTATGCAGTGTGCTGAAAACCAGGTGGCCGGTGAGCGCGGCCTGGATCGCCATCTCGGCCGTGGCCAGGTCGCGGATCTCGCCGACCATGATGATGTCCGGGTCCTGCCGCATCAACGCGCGCAGCCCCTCCGCGAATCCGAGGTCGATGGCGGCATGCACCTGGGTCTGGTTGAAGGCGGTCTCGATCATCTCGATCGGGTCTTCGACCGTGCAGACGTTCACTTCTTCCGTGGCCAGGCGCTTCAACGTGGCGTACAGGGTCGTCGTCTTGCCGCTGCCGGTCGGGCCGGTCACGAGGATGATGCCGTGCGGACGCGCGCTGAGCTCGGCCCAGCGCTCGGCCTCGCGGCTGCCGAAGCCCAGGGCCTCGACCCCCTTGACCACGGTGTCGGGGTCGAAGATGCGCATCACCATCTTCTCGCCGAAGGCGGTTGGCAAGGTGGCCAGGCGCATCTCGACCTCACCGCCCGGGCTGCCGTCGGCATGCGCCGGGCGCACGGTCTTGATGCGTCCGTCGAGCGGGCGCCGCTTCTCGACCACGTCCATACGGCCGAGCAGCTTGACGCGCGCGACCATCGCGTTCATCACCGTGATCGGCACCTGGTAGACGGTGTGCAACACGCCATCGATGCGGAAGCGGATCACGCCCATCTCGCGTCGCGGCTCGAGATGGATATCGCTGGCCCGCTGATCGAAGGCGTACTGCCACAACCAGTCGACGACCTGGACCACGCCCTGGTCGTTGGCGTCGAGTTGTTTGTTGCTCTTGCCCATCTCGACCAGCTGCTCGAAGCTGGCCAGCGCCGTCGTCTCGCCGCGCTTGGCGGCCGCGCGCACCGAGCGCGACAAGGTATAGAACTCCGTCGTGTAGCGCTGCACCTCCAGCGGATGGGCCAGCACCAGGCGCAGGCGCTTCTTGGTGTGGGTCTCGATCTCGGCCACCCAGGCGATGTCGAGCGGCTCGCAGGTGGCTACCGTGATCTCTGTCGGCCCCACCGCGATCGGCAGCGCGCGCCGGGTCTCGGCGTAGCGGATCGACATCACGTCGGCAACATGGGCCACATCGACCTTGAGCGGGTCGATGCGCAGGTAGGGCATGCCCAGGCGCGCCGCCAGCCACTCCATCAGCGCCTCGATGTCGAGGGCGCGACCATTGCGCGCATCGGTCAGGCTCGCGCCGGCCAGGCGGACCAGCGGGTGCTGGCTGGAATCGCCCGCGCCGAAACGGGCGCGGATGCGCGCCGCCTCGGCGTCCCCCACCAGACCGTCGTGGTGTAGCCATTCCAACAGCGAGCGCCACGCGAGACGGCCCGCAGGGGTGCCGGGGCTGCCAGGGTGTGTGGGATTGGCGCTCATGCTTGCAGGGGCCGAACCATGCGCAACCATTTGCGCGCGGGCAGGCCGTACTTGTGTTCGATGGTAGCGGCCCGCGCCGACAGCAGCTCGCGGCCGGGCACGACGACGCCGCGCGCGGCCACGACCACGGTGTTGCCTTCACGCGTCGGGCGCAGGCTCCAGACCTGGTCGCGGCCGAAGGCAGCGGCAATGCGCGCTGCGCTGGCTTCGAAGCTGGCGGCGCGGCCGAACAGGTTGACCGTCATCAACCCGCCGTGAACCAGCGCGCCGCGGCAGGCGGCGTAGAACGCCTGGCTGTCGAGCACCGGGGCAGCGGCTTCGTGATCGTAGAGATCGACATTCAGCACCTGTGCGCACTGCAGGTTGGCGTCATCGGCCACCCAGGCCGCAGCGTCCTGCTCCAGCACGGTCAGGCGGATATCGTCGGCAGGCAGGCGAAAGCCCTGACGACAGGCGGCGATCACCCCCGGATTCAGTTCGACCGCGGTCACACGCTCCATGCGCAGCACCTGGTGGCAGAAGCGCGTGATCGCGCCGGCGCCCAAGCCGAGCTGAACGGCATGTCCACGGGCGACATCGGGCGCGTCGCGCCACAGCGTCCAGGCCATCATGCGCTGGATGTACTCCAGCACCAGAACGCGCGGTTCGCGCACCAGCATGGCCCCCTGGATCCAAGGCGTCTCACCCAGGTGCAGCGTGCGCAGGCCGTCGTACTCCGCGATGGTGGCGCTGGGCAGCTCCGCTTTCATGGCCGGCCGCTGGCCATCAGTGCGGCCAGGCGCGGCAGCGCCGCAGCAGCATTCTGCGCAGTGCGCACGGCGGTGTCGTCGATCGACCAGCCGCGCAAGGTCGCCAGCGTCTGGGCAATGCGCGGCAACTCGGCCGGCTCGTTTCGGCACGGCGGCAATTGCGCCCGCTCGCTGGCCTTGACGTACAGCCACTGTGGCGGGATGTCGGGCGCGTCGGTCTCGAGCACCGGCACATCGTCGGGCAAGGTGGCCGCGAGATGGCGGATTTGCAGCGCGCGTTCGAACGTCAGAGTGCCACCGAACCCGAGCTTGAAGCCCCGCGCGGCGAACTGCGATGCCTGCGCATCGCTGCCGTTGAAGGCGTGGGCAATGCCGCCTGGTACCTCGATGCGGCGCAACTGCTTGAGCAAGCCGTCCGCGGAACGGCGCACGTGCAGGATCACCGGTAGCTGGTGCTCGCGCGCCAGCTTCAGTTGGGCCGCGTAGAACCGGTCCTGGCGCGCCCGGTCCAAGCCAGGCACGAAGTGGTCCAGGCCGATCTCGCCCACCGCGACCAGACGCGGGTCGGCGCGGTGGCGCTGCAACGCACCAGCCAAGCGTTCGAGGTCGGCCTCGGCGGCGCTATCGACATACAGCGGGTGAATGCCCAGGGCATAGGCCAGGCCATGCCGGTGGGCCAGCGCAATCAGATTCTCGAAACCAGGCACGGCCACCGCCGGCAACACCAGCATGGCCAGCCCGGCCGCGCGGGCGCGCAGCACGACGGCGTCGCGGTCGACCTCGAACTCGGGTGCGTCGAGGTGGCAATGGCTGTCGATCCAGGGCATCGCGAGAATGATCCCATGCCGAGCGCAGGTGTCCGCCACGTGGTACCGTTTTGCTTTAGGTGACCTCTTTTCAAGGGAGCGTGTCATGAGGCGAGCACCGCTGTACAGCCCCTCGAGCCCCCCTGCCCGGCCCGCCCTGAACGCGCCGATTGCCAGCGTCGCCGCAGCCAGCGCAAACCCGGCTCCGGCGCCGGCAGCCATCGCGACGCCGGCAACACCGGGCCCGCGGCGTCACCGCGCTTGGCTGATCGCCACCAGCGCGGGCCTGCTCGGCGCCGCGCTGGCGCTGGCCTTGGTAATGCGCTTAGGCCCGCCGGGCGCCCGCGCCCTGACGCAGGAGGACATCGACCGCGCCGTCTTGCACACGCTGAACACCAAGTCCTTGCCCTCGCCGGCCGCCCGGGCCTATGAGACGGTGCGGGGTTCGATCGTCAAGGTGATCGGCCTGTCGGACCCCACCGAGGTGGCCGCCAAGGACAAGAATGGCAAAGCGGGCAAGCCTGACAAGGGCAACCCGCGCGCCCAGCCCCGGGTCGAGCGCGACGGCGAGGCCGAGCGCGAGGAGCGCGGCATCGGCACTGGCGTGGTGATCCAGGACAACGGCACCATCCTGACCAACCTGCACGTGGTCTTCGGGGCACGCCGCATCAAGGTCATCTTTGCCGATGGCCTGGAGTCCGAGGCAGACGTGATTGCGCTGCGCCCCGAGCACGACCTGGCAGTTCTGCGCGCACGCAAGATCCCGGACGACCTGAAGGCCGCAACGATGCGCAGCACCCATGACCTGCGGCCTGGCGACCGCGTCACGGCCGTGGGCTTTCCGTTCGGCATCGGGCCGTCGGTCTCGCATGGCGTAGTCTCGGGCTTGAAGCGCGAGTTCCGCTCGCCCGAGGGCCAGCGCATCCTGACCAACTTGATCCAGTTCGATGCCGCGGCCAACCCCGGCAACTCCGGCGGTCCGCTGATCACCGACGACGGCGAAGTGGTCGGCATCGTGACCGCCATCTACAACCCGACCGAAGAGCGTTTCTTCGTCGGCATCGGCTTTGCCGTGCCGATCGAGAATGCAGCCCAGGCGGCAGGCATGCCGCCGTTCTGAGGCTCGGCAAGCAGGTCACCGTTTTGACAGCAGGAAACCGATTCATGACTGAACGCATCACAGCTGCCGCTTCTGCCACCTTGATGGAGCAACTGCTCTACGAGGTCAAGCGCGTCGTCGTCGGCCAGGACCGCTTTCTCGAGCGCGTGCTGGTGGCCATGCTGGCGCAGGGCCACTTGCTGGTCGAGGGTGTGCCGGGTCTGGCCAAGACCTTGACCGTGAAGACGCTGGCGCGCACCTTGTCGGGCCAGTTCAAGCGCATTCAGTTCACGCCCGACCTGGTGCCGGCCGACCTGATCGGCACGCGCATCTACAACCAGAAGAGCGGCGAGTTCGGGACCACGCTGGGACCGGTCTTCACCAACCTGCTGCTGGCTGACGAAATCAACCGCGCCCCGGCCAAGGTGCAGAGCGCCCTGCTCGAGGTGATGCAGGAGCGCCAGGTCACGATCGCCGGGCAGACCCACCGTGTGCCCGAGCCATTTCTGGTGATGGCGACGCAGAACCCGATCGAGACCGAGGGCACCTACCCGCTGCCCGAGGCGCAGATCGACCGCTTCATGATGAAGGTCCTGGTCGACTACCCGACCGAGGACGAAGAGTTCGTCATCGTCGAGCGGGTCACCGGCCCGGCGGTGGCGGTCGCGGCCGTGGCGACCACGGAGCAACTGGCCCAACTGCAGCAGGAGTGCCGCAACGCCTATGTCGACCCGGCGCTGATCACCTATGCCGTCAAGTTGGTGGCAGCCACCCGTGACCCGGCCAAGGCAGGCTTGAAGGACCTGGCCAAGTACATCGCCTTCGGCGCCAGCCCGCGCGCCACGATCTGCCTGATCGAAGGTGCACGCGCCCTGGCCTTTTTGCGCGGCCGCGCCTACGTGTTGCCAGAAGACCTGCTCGACCTGACCGCCGATGTACTGCGCCACCGCGTCTCGCTGACCTACGAGGCCCTGGCCGACGGCATGACCGCCGACATGCTGGTCGAGCGCATCGTCAAGGCCCTGCCCGCCCCCGCCAAGCCGCTGTCCCACAATGAACGCGCAACTGCCAACGGCTGACAGCGCCGCCGACGCGGTGCCGACGGTGCAGGCCCTCCTGCAGCGTCTGGAGTGGACCGTCCTCAAGCGTCTGGACGGCGCCCTGCAAGGCGACTACCGCACCCTGCTGCGCGGCCATGGCATCGACCTGGCCGACCTGCGCGAGTACCAGTACCACGACGACGTGCGCCACATCGACTGGAACGTCACCGCCCGCCTGCAGATTCCGCACGTGCGCCAGTTCACCGAGGACCGCGAGCTGTGCGCCTGGTTCCTGCTTGACCTCAGTCCATCGATCGACTTCGGTGCACGCCAGCGCAAGCGCAGCGTCTCCGAGGCCTTCGTCGCCGTGATGGCCAGCTTGGTGCTGCGTCACGGTAACCGGGCCGGTGCCGTGCTCTACGGCAACGCGGTCGAGTCCGTGTTGCCCGCCAAGAGTGGGCGCCGCCACATCCTGCACCTGATGCAACGCATCCGCGAGCGGCCGATGGCCCAGCCGGCCGGCGGCACGCGCCTGGCGGATCTGATCGAACGGGCGCGGCCGACGATGCGCCAACGCTCCTGCGTCTTCGTGGTCTCGGACTTCATCAGTGAAGACGGGTGGGAGGCGCCGCTGGCGCGCCTGGCCGAGCGCCACGATGTCGTGGCCGTGCGCTTGTACGACCCGCTGGAAATGACCATGCCCGATCTCGGACTGGTGCTGCTGCAAGACAGCGAAACCGGCGAACAGATGTTCGTCGATACCGGGCAACGCGGCTTTCGCGAGCGCTTCGCCGATGCCGCCGCGCGCCGCGAGGCGACCCTGCGTACTGCGCTGGCCCACGCCGGCGTCGACACCCTGGAGTTGTCGACCGAGGCAGATCTGGGCGATGCCCTGCTGCGCTTCGTCGACGCGCGCCGGCAACGCAGCCGCCTGGCAGCCGGGTCGCTGCCGCTGGCCAGGAGACACGCATGAATTTCCTCTGGCAGGAAGCGCTCTGGGCGCTGCTGTTGCTGCCGCTGCTGGTGGCCGCCTACCTGTGGCTGCTCAAGCGGCGCAAGAAGTCAGCCGTCACTTGGGCCAGCCTGGGCATTGTCAAGGAGGCCATGGGGACGCAACGCGCGTGGCGCCGCCATGTGCCGCCCGCGTTGCTGTTGCTGGCCCTGGCGGCCTTGCTGGTGGCCATGGCACGGCCCACCGCGGTGATCACGCTGCCCCTGGTGGAGCAGACCATCGTGCTGGCGATGGACGTGTCGGGCTCGATGCGCGCCACCGACGTCGAACCGAATCGCCTGGTGGCGTCGCAGAACGCCGCCAAGGCCTTCGTCGCCGAGTTGCCGCGCGCGGTGCGCATCGGCGTGGTGTCGTTCGCCGGCACGGCCGCCATCGTGCAGCCGCCGACACTCAGCCGTGAAGATGTGGTGGCCGCGATCGACCGCTTCCAGCTGCAACGTGGCACCGCCATCGGCAGCGGCATCGTGCTCTCGCTGGCGACGATTTTTCCCGATGCCGGCATCGACTTGTCGCAGATCACGGGCCAACGCCTGATGCCCAAGGCGCTGGGCGAGAAAACGCCGGAGAAGGAGTTCACCCCTATCGAGCCCGGAAGCTACAGCTCGGCGGCCGTGATCCTGCTCACCGACGGCCAACGCACCACCGGCCCCGATTCGATGGACGCGGCCAAGATGGCCGCCGACCGTGGCATCAAGGTCTACACCGTGGGTATCGGCACGAAGGATGGCGAGACCATCGGCTTCGAGGGCTGGTCGATGCGGGTGCGCCTGGACGAAGAGACCTTGAAGCAGGTGGCCCTGGCCACCCGCGCCGAGTACTTCTATGCCGGTACCGCCACCGACCTGAAGAAGGTCTACCAGTCGCTCGGCACACGCCTGTCGGCGCAAAAGAAAGAAACCGAGGTCACTGCGCTGTTCGCAGCCCTGGGCGCCCTGTTGGCCTTGACCGCTGCGACCCTGTCGCTGTGGTGGTTCGGGCGCGTGGCCTGAACGTGACAGCTCCTGGGTCGCCGCGCTCGCGTCCACCGGCGCGGCGTCTGGGCGCTTGCGAACGGTTTGGCACGGCCTGACGGATGCCCGCGCCGGACCTGCCCTGGCTCGACGACGACAGCCCTTTTCCTGCGACCTCCGAGGCGCTCGGCCCCGGCAGCGACGCACCGGGCTTGCTCGCCCTCGGCGGCCAGCTCAGCCCGCAACGACTGGCCGCTGCCTACCGCCGCGGCATCTTCCCCTGGTACAGCGATCACCAGCCCGTGCTTTGGTGGGCACCGGACCCCCGCATGGTGCTGCCGGTGGCGGAGTTCAAGGTCTCGCGCTCACTGCGCAAGACGCTGCTGCGCTTCATGCGCTCCCCAGGCTGCGAAGTGCGCATCGACAGCGCCTTCGATCGCGTGATCGCGGCGTGCGCAGGCACCCTGCGCGACGGCCAGCGCGGCACCTGGATCCTGCCGCCGCTGCAACAGGCCTACTCGGCATGGCACCGCGCCGGCGCAGTTCACAGCGTCGAGACCTGGGTCGATGGGCGCCTGGTCGGCGGCCTGTACGGCGTGGCAATCGGCCGCATGTTCTTCGGCGAATCGATGTTTTCGCATGCCAGCGACGCCTCGAAGATCGCCTTGGCCGCGCTGGTGGCGTTCTGCCGTGCGCATGCCTTCACGCTGATCGACTGCCAACAGAACACCGAGCACCTGGCCTCGCTCGGCGCCCGCGAGATTTCGCGCACCGATTTCGAGCGCCATCTGGCCCTCACTCTGGGGGCTGAAGGCCCACCACGCTGGTTTTATGATGCGGCGCAGTGGGTCCACCTCGGGCTCGACCCTTCACCACCCGCCCCGAGCCTCGCAACGTGACCGCGCCGAAAGAACTCCCCCTCGCGTCCTTGCAGTTCTACGCCACGGCGCCCTACCCGTGCAGCTACCTGCCGGGACGCCAGGCACGCTCGCAAGTGGCCACACCCAGCCACCTGATCCACGCCGATGCCTACTCGGGTCTGGTGGCCAACGGTTTCCGGCGCAGCGGCATGTTCACCTACCGGCCGCACTGCGACGGCTGCCGAGCCTGCCTGCCACTGCGTGTGCCGGTGGCCCAATTCACACCCTCACGCAGCCAGCGCCGGGCTCGCAATGCGCATCACCACCTGCAGACACGGGTGTTGCGCCTGGGCTTCCAGCCCGAGCATTACCAGCTCTACCTGCGCTACCAGTCAGGCCGCCACAGCGGCGGCGGCATGGACCAGGACAGCGTCGACCAGTACACCCAGTTCCTGCTGCAGAGCCGTGTCAACTCGCGTCTGGTGGAGTTCCGCGAAACCCCGAGCGACGGCGAGGCCCTCGGCGCCTTGAAGATGGTGGCCATCCTGGACGTGCTCAGCGACGGGCTGTCGGCGGTGTACACCTTCTACGAACCCGAGCCCGATACCAGCTTCGGCACCTACAGTGTGTTGTGGCAGATCGAGCAGACCCGAATCCTGAACCTGCCCCATGTCTATCTCGGCTACTGGATCCAGGCCAGCGCCAAGATGGCCTACAAGGCCGGCTTCAGACCGCATGAATTGCTGATCGACGGGCAGTGGGTGGCGGCGGCAGCAACCGGCCAGCCGTAGCCGAGGCATCGACGTCACGGCAGCCTGCCGCTCGATCAGAGCAGAACAATGGCTTGCTGCACGCGCAGGTTCGGATCTTTGACGACGCGTTGGTCGGCGTCCATCACGTAGCCCGGCGCTAGCATGCGCCCGAGTTCACCACGCCTGGCCTTGGCCTCGCGGCCCTGCTGCATGCGCAGCTTCAGTGTGCCGAGCTCTAGCACGCTCAAGGTG
>Ga0163144_10019506_pt1 | contig 13635 bp, 15 predicted proteins | sample OliLak19BULKMAT1_FD_123175 | JGI IMG/M metagenome (GOLD analysis project Ga0163144, IMG submission 123175) | Freshwater microbial mat bacterial communities from Lake Vanda, McMurdo Dry Valleys, Antarctica - Oligotrophic Lake LV.19.BULKMAT1 | ecosystem: Environmental > Aquatic > Freshwater >... | reverse complement strand
TACAGGTCGCAGACGGTGACCGGGCTCCACGCCAGATTGTTCGTGAGGAAAACCATCACGCGTTGCTTGCCGTCGACCTCGACCTGCGCGGTCACGCGCCGCACCAGTGGGGGATAATCTTTCGCGGTCTTGACGCCTTGAAGCACGACCAGATCGTCACGCAGGATGCGCGGATCGGCGTGGGCGGGCAGGCGTTGTTTCACCTTCATCCGGAGATTGTCCTTCGCGCGCGGCACCCAGAAAACGCCCCGGTCCATGAGCGTCCCCAGGTGGGCGAAATGCACGTAGGCCTTGTCGAAGATCACGATTTCCCCCCTCGTGCAATCCGGCGCAGAGTTCCGGGGCGCGCACACTGTCATGCTCGCCGGCGGTGTCCACGATGGCGAAGCGGGGCAGGAAGCTCAGCAGGTCCAGCCGCAGATGACACTTCGCCGCGGCTTTGCGCCGACGGTGCTTCGCCCACGGAATGCAATTGGCCACCAGTTGGATCGTCGTGGCGTCGACGATCTGGATGGCGCGGCGAAACCGCCAGGCGAGTGTCTTTTTGCCGTGGCGCAAAAACCCGGCGTGCTGGGTTTGCAGGTGGGCGAGCATTTTCCAGAAAAGCTTTTCCGCCAGGGCGCAGTCGCGCTCTTTGTTCGCGTTGCTGAGCGTGTTACGCGCGGGCGGAGTCGCTCCGCGCATCGCCCAGAGTGCCGTCACTTGGAGTCGCAAGGCATCACACACGTCGTTGAGTCCAAAGGCGTGGCTGATCTGCGCATAGAGCATCGTCACCACGTGACTCCACGGGCTGAACGTGCGGGCCTGGTCATCGACCCCGGTCTCCCGTGCGAGTTTCGGCACCAAGTAGGCAGGAATCAGTTCGACGAGCTGCCGCAGCACGGTAGTGTGCCGACGGCTCGGTTGCGGTGGTTTTTTCTTTTTCACCCCTGCCTTGTGGCAGGTAAAGATCATTCAACCGAGCCACCTCTCTCATTGATTTACGCCATCGCTGTGGGATGGTACTAATAATAATTCTTGGTGACAGGGTTGTGCGCAGCCAGTCTAAATTCCGGGCAATCATGGGGCGCGACCAGTTTCGCCGGATGCGCATGCCGCTACGACATAACTGGTCATTGTATGGTAAAATGAGGCGGCGGAATCTTGCGCGCGGACTGTGCACCAAAAGGAGCAGAGGACTCAGTTATGATCGGCTGTGCTACCAAGCCCAATCGTTCGGTCCGCCGGCCAGCTCATGCTCGCGTAAAAGCGACGGAGTCGTTTGGCTATAATGCGATGCGTCAACTCGGGATCACGACCCTTTTTTTGCTGATTCTGGGATCGGCGGCGGGAAGCTCCACGGCCGATGCTTGGGTCGAACTTGAGCAATTCAGGTTCAATTCGCTCGATGACAGGTGGACGCGATCCGGATCAACCGGCACCCGCGAACAGCGTCTGATCGCGGCGATCGCCCGGCTGAACCGCCAACCCCGAAGCCAGACATTTGTGGAGGAAGCGGTCGCGATGCTGACGGACTTGAAGCTCGGGGAATCCGATGACGATCCCGGACTGTGGGCCCTTTATCTGTTGGCTCGGATCGAACAGCTATACCGGGTCCCGACACGTCCGGACCTAGCCGCTGGGATTTATCGTCGCCTGATGATGGAGTATCCCCGGCATCCCGCCGGCCAGCGGGCCCGGGCAAAACTGGCAGTGCTGCTGTTGTATGAGCCCGCCATCGAACTGTCGCGCGAGGCTGGTTTCACTGCCGCCGAAGATCTAGTGGTCGGCTGCGAGGATCCTGTGCTGCGGGCCGAACTCCACCTCCTGCTTGGCCGAGCGGCGGTGTTCTTCAAGCGGGGGCCAGCCGTGGTCGCCACCCATTTATCTGCTGCGTTAGCCTACGGCATTGCAAACCCTTCCCTGCATCAATCCGCCCTGGTCGCTCTTGGCACCACGGCCCGGGCGACAGGAGACCGACGATTGGCCATTGTGAGTTACCGGCGATTTGTCACGGAGAACGGTCGTGATCAGCGGGTGGGCTGGATCACCGAACAGCTCCGGGAGCTAGAAACGGAAATTGCGGCAGCGGAGGATGGGCCGTGAAGAACGAAACCCGGCTCAATTTCCTCGGTTTGATCTTTCTGGTGTTGTTGTTCGGCGGTGCCTGCTGGCGCATTTTTACCCGGGCGGAAGCGTCGGACCCCGCACACGGGAAGGTCAGGCTGTCGTTCGCCCATTACCTCGTCTACGAATCCAACCGACGCTTCTTCGACCGCATCATCAAGGAATATGAGCGCCTGCACCCCGGCGTGGAGATCGAACAGATAGACGTGCCCCCTCCTGTGTGGCATGCATGGCGCCAGACCCGGTTTACCGGAGCGACGGCTCCGGACATCATGCAACTCGGCCGGGGCATCACAGAAGAACAGTTTGCTCTGCATATGCTCCCGCTGACGGAGGCGCTCGCGGAGGCCAACCCCTATAATACGGGGACCGAGTTGGTCGGAATCCCCTGGCAGAACACCTTTGTCGACCGGTTGGAGGGTTCGGATTCGTTTCGCGAGGGACTGCAGGAATTCTACGGCGTAACGACTTACCTGAATGTGCATAGGCTGTATTATAACCGGAATCTCTTGCGCGCGATAACCGGAGCAGACCGTCAACCGGAAGACTTCCAAGAATTGCTGAAACTCTGCCGCCGGACGAAGATCTGGGCCGAGCGGGAGGGCCGCGCGGTGGCTCCCATCGTCGGATCGGTGGAATACGCTCGTAATTTCTTCGACATATTCATTTCCCAGCAGACCCAACGTGTGGCCATGCGGATCGATGCGGAGCAGGACCTGCTAATTAATTCCTTCGGCGTTCCATTTCGCAATCGCGAGCAAGGGATCGCATGGCTCCGCGGTGAATGGCGGCTTGATGATCCTGAAATCCTCAGCGCGTGGCACGCATTGAGGGAAGTAGCAGCCTATTTCCAGCCGGGCTTTCTGACCGCGTCTCGCGACGATGCGGGATTTCTTTTCAAGCAGGGACGCGGCCTGATGGTCATGACTGGAAGCTGGGATGCCAATTATCTGCTGGTGGACACCAAGTTCGAGGTCGGGGCCTTCGCGGTGCCCATGCCCGGGAAATCCGATGCACGCTACGGCCGCTTCGTGTTGGGCGCGGTCACGGAGAATGCCTCACAGCCTTCCGGCGGTTTTGGCGTGACGCGAGCCTCTCGACATCCGGAGATAGCGGTCGACTTCTTGCGCTTTTTCACCAGCCGGGCCATCAACCAACGTTTTGCTAACGAATGTCTCCGCATCCCGGTGATCCGCGGCGCCACGGTGCCTGCCGAAATTGCGGCGTTCACGCCTGAAGCAGAGGGATACCAAGCCGGTTTCAATCTCAGCTATCAGGACTGGGCGGCCAAAGCGACCCAGCGGCTGACCGCCGCTTCGATGGACTTGCTGGTCATGCCGGCGGGCGGGGTGGAGCCATTCCTCCGGCAGATGAACGCGGGTTACGAAAGATACCTTCGCCAAGATTTCGAATTTCTAAACCGCGACACCTCGCGCATTGTTCAATGGCGCGATACCCTCCTGCTGGCCCTAGCTCACGATCGGACCGTTGACTCCGGGTCCGCACAACGCGCTGTGCGATTGGCGGAGAGTCAGACACTGCAGGAAGCGGAATTCTATCAAAATCGGCTAGTGCTTGCCGGGGATGCCTCCGTCTTGTCGCCCCAATCTCAGAGCGGAGCCGCCGGCAAATAGGCTCAACCTAGCCGGTGACTACGCGCTTCAACTGCCGGCTGGCGATGATGGTCATTTCCACCAACACGCCTTCCCGAAACATGGGCGCCACCACCACTTTTCTGGCCGGGTAGGGCTGGGGCATGAGGGCGGCATAGGCCTCGTTCATCGCCGGGTAGTCCTTCTGGTGCGCAAGATAGACGGTGACAAAGCAAGCCCGCTCCAGGCCGCATGACTCCGCCTGCAACAATTGTCGCATCCGCTCGAGCACAGCGCGCGTCTGGAGGGCAATATCTCCCGAGCCAAGCAGGCGGCCTGAAAGGTCTATCGGCGCCAAACCGCCGCAATAAATGGTATCTCCCGCGACAATTGCCGGATTGTTCGGCGGAGAAGCTGGAGGCTGCATGTTCATGAATACGGTGACGATTAATCCCCATGACGGATTGCGAAAGCGGGCGGCAAAGTCATGGCCTGTTGCGGGAATTGGAGGGTTTGCATAACACCTACCGGGAAACCGTGGCGCGGGTGATGCGGCGGTTGTGCTGAATTGCGCAGGATGTCGACGGTCGGCTTTGCCGGCCGTCGGCCTTTTAAATCTCCTGTGAGTTATGCGTGTGCTGATCGCCTTCGACAAGTTCAAGCATGCTCTGGATGCTCCCGGAGCCTGTGCTGCTGCCGCGCGCGGCGTGCGCGCCAGATATCCTAAGGCCATCTGTGACGAGTGTCCACTGTCCGATGGAGGAGAGGGGTTTGCGAATCTGCTTACAAGAGCGTCACACGGCTTGCTCTTTACTCGCCTCGTGGCCGGACCACTTGGGAATGTCGTGCGCGCTTCTTATGGTTTGGTGTCTGTGGCGAGCGTTCCCCCAAGGGTCCGCGCTCGGATCGAACCACCTGCCTCGCCGTGGCGGGATTCCGATCATGTGGCGGTCGTGGAAATGGCGGCGGCCAGCGGGCTTGCTTTGGTGCCAGCAGGTGATCGCGACCCTTTGCGAAGCTCCTCGGCAGGCACGGGGGAGCTATTGCGGGCGGTTGCGCGACCAGACGTGGTCGCCATTTTACTGGGAGTAGGCGGAAGTGCCACCAGCGACCTAGGACTCGGGGCATTGACTGAAGTCGGCTACAAATTTCACGATGCTGCCGGCGGTCGCGTGATCCCTCTGCCCCAGAATTGGAGCAGGATCACGCGCATTACTGGGAGTGCGCCGCCGCAGATGCCGCCCGTCTTTATCGCGTGCGACGTCGTCAATCCGTTGTGTGGTCCCAACGGAGCAGCCGCGGTCTACGGCCCCCAGAAGGGGCTGGCTTTGGCCGCAGTGCCACGGGTGGATGCCGAGGCGGCGAGATTGGCCCGTATGGTTTGCGAGTATCGGCAACTTCACCCCGACCTGCCGAAGAAGCCCGGTGCGGGGGCCGCGGGCGGCATAGCGTTTGGCCTGATGGCCGGCTTGGGAGCACAGTTGCTCCCTGGCGCCGAATTGGTAGGAGATTGGTTTGAACTTGCGCAGCGCATCCAGGCTGCAGACGTGGTGCTAACGGGGGAAGGGAGCTTTGATGGAAGCTCGCTTGCGGGCAAGGGGCCCGGCGCCGTAGTGGTCGCGGGCCGCGCGGCCGGCAAACCCGTCCACGTTTTCGCGGGACGCTTTGGGCTGCCGCAGACCGCCTGGATGCACCCTGTGACACCGGCGAATTTATCACTGGACGAAGCCCTGTCCCGCACGGCCCAATTGATCGAGCGGGCGGTGGCTGAAACATGTTTATCAGCAATGTGATGCGGTCCCTCCGGATCCGCTGTTATGATTCACTACCTTGGTTGGCCCCGCACTTGCCCGAAGGCAGGGCGATTCTGAGAATGGGCCTGCTCTCTTGGATCCCATAGTCGCATGCATAAAAATCCAGCTGGTTTGAAAGTCGGCGTCGTCGGCCTCGGGCAGATGGGGCGCCCGATGGCCGCAAATCTCCTGAGAAAGGGATTCTCGCCGTTCGGATATGATGTGCATGCTCCCGCCTTAGAAAGCGCAGTCCGCGCCGGCCTGCGCGCTGCTGATTCGCCTCTGGAGGTATTGCGGCAGGCAGATGTTGTGATCCTCAGCCTGCCAACTGAGGCAGTGCTGGAGCAGGTCATGCTCGGGCCACAGGGCCTCGCCGGTGCCTCGGTCCGCGGCAAGATACTGGTGGACACTACCACGACGACGGTAAGTTTGGCGCAGGACCTTGCGAAGGCAGTCGCATCACACGGAGGGACCTTTCTGGATGCGCCTGTGACCGGCGGCTCAGCTGGGGCCGAAGCCGGCACGCTGACCTTCATGGTTGGAGGCGAGGGCGCAGACTTTGAGCGCGTTCGGCCGGTGCTCAACGCGCTGGGAGCCACTCTGGTGCACGCAGGAGGCAGCGGGCAGGGTCAGGCGGCCAAGATGGTTAACCAGATGTTGATGGCGGCGATTTACGTCTCCGTCGCGGAATCGTTTGCCTTTGCGGTGCAGTTGGGAGCAGATATCTCAAAGGTCTATGCTGCAGTGGAGAATGGCGGCGGACAATCGCGCCTGCTCGGCTCCATCAAGGAATACATGCTGAGTGGCCGCACAAGGGAAAACGGCAACATCGACCAGCATGGCAAAGACATCGATTACGTCATGGCCGAGGCCAATCGCCGCCATCTGACTCTGCCACTCACGTCACAAGTGCACGAGTTCTACAACCTTTCACGCACGCTCGGTTACGGGCGGGTCTGGTCGGGCGACATGTGGGCCGTGTGGGAAAAGATTCTCGGCATCAAATTCACGAACACGATCACATCCGTTCCGCGCGGAAAAAGCGAATGAGGACTCCGCTTTTCGATCCCACGCGTCTGAGTTGCTCAAGCATTTGCTTTCGGCAATGGTCGCTATCCGATGCCCTCGCGGCCGTCCGGGGACTCGGGTTCAGCCACGTGGACATCGGCACGCTGCCGGGGTTTTGCGACCACTTCAACTTCCTCGAAGCCTCCGCTGCCGAAGAGGACGCCTTTCTCTCAACGATCCGACGGTCCGGTTTGCAGGTTCACACTTTCACGACGAACATTGGAGAGTTCAACGAGCCCGGCGCACCAATCGAAAGGTATCTGGCCGCCGGTCGCCGCAACATCCGTGTCGCCGCAGCGGTTGGAGCATATGCGATCAACCTCAATTGCGGCACTTGGTTCGATCGCAGCCGGCAGCCTTTTGCGGAGGGCATTGTGCCAGTCGCCGCGGGCATCCGAGCTCTCGCGCCTGAAGCTGCTGCCTCGGGCGTCCGGCTCACCATTGAGGCGCCGCACAAGGGCAAACTCTGTCGCGACGCCGATGAGGCGCTGGCTCTACTGCAAATGATCGGGCATTCCAACGTAACCCCCATGTTGGATACCAATCACCATGCAGCTGCGGGGTGGGGCATGGCGCGCGCTGTGGAAGCATTCGGTGCGCGAAACATCTGTTTGGTTCATCTACGAGACGCCGTTCACTGCGAAAACCGCTATCCGCTGGGCGCCGGCGAAGTAAATTTCCGGGAACTTTTTACCGCCTTGCGAGCAGGAGGTTATGCGGGCCGGTATTCCTTCGAATTCACCGATGCAGCCCCGACTGTCGATGGCAACGCCGCGGTGATACGGGCCTCCCGGGAATATCTCGTCAACCTCAACAACTGAACCCCTTCATGCGTAAAAAAATCAGAGTCGCCATCGTCGGTCTCGGCTTCGGCGCCGAGTTCATTCCTCTTTACCAGCGCCATCCGGACGCCGAATTGGTTGCCGTTTGCCAGCGAGATCCGCGGAAGCTCAAATCAATCCAGGAGGCTTTCGGTGTTGCTCGGGGATACACCGACTACGCCGAACTCCTGCGCGATTCCGAGATCGACGCGGTGCACATCAACACCCCAATACCGGATCACGCAGCCCAATCCATCAAGGCACTCCGCGCCGGTAAGCACGTGGCCTGCACCGTGCCCATGGCCACCTCGGTGGCTGATTGCCGCCGGATCGTCGGACTTACGCAAAAAACCGGTCTCAGATACATGATGATGGAGACCGTGGTTTACGCGCGGGAATATCTTTTCATCAAGGAACTCTACGATCGCGGTGAGCTGGGCCGCATCCAGTTTCTGCAAGCCAGCCACCAGCAGGACATGGACGGGTGGCCGAACTACTGGCCCGGCTTGCCCCCGATGTGGTATGCCACACACTGCGTCGGACCCATGCTCGCCCTCACCGACGCCACAGCAGAATACGTTTCGTGTTTCGGTTCGGGCACGATCCGGCCGGAGCTTGTCAGGCACTATGGGTCACCGTTCGCGGTCGAAACGGCGCATGTTAAGTTCAAGGACTCCGACCTTACGGCTCGCATCATCCGTTCGCTTTTCGACACGGCCCGACAATATCGCGAGAGCATCGACGTCTATGGGTCCAAGCAGTCCTTCGAATGGTCGCTTATCGAGCATGATCCGCACGTGCTGCACACGGCCAAGAAGCCTGAGGCCCGAATTCCGCAAAAAATCAAGGTGACCGATTACGCGCATCGTCTGCCCAAGGGACTGCGGCCTTTCACGACGCGGGGGGTCTACGACCTAGGCAAGAAGACGCACCTTTCCTTCACGCAGGGGGCCGGACACGGGGGCTCACATCCGCACCTGGTGCATGAGTTCGTACGGGCGCTGGTCGAGGATCGCGATCCCTACCCGAATGCCGTGAAGTCCGCCAACTGGACCTGCGTCGGGCTCTGCGCGCACGAATCCGCCCTGCGGGGCGGCAAGATCGTGGCGTTGCCTAGATTCACTCTGAGCTGAAATAGACGGCACCGGCTTGCCAGACCATGATAATTCACACCGTGCTTTTTTATCTGAAACCCGGTCTCTCCGACGCGCCGCGCGCGGAGTTCAGGGCCGGACCGGAGCTGCTCCGTTCGATCGGGACGCTCCGGGCTTTGCACGTGGGCGTGCCGGCGAAAGTGTGCACCAAGCCGTCGTTGGAGGCCTGCTATGGTTATTCGAGCACCGGTATTTTCCATGATCTCTCGGGACTAAACGCTTACGACAGCGGCCCCGTCCATCAGGCCCTTGTGCGGCGGTTCCGGAACCACTGGGAGCGGGTCCAGATTTACGACGCACAAACCTCGACGCCATGAACCGAAAAGTCGTAGTCACCGGGGGGGGCGGCAAGGTTGGGCGTGCCGTGGTGGTGGAACTGCTGGAGCATGGTTACAGCGTGCTAAACGCCGACGCCGCGCCCCAAGCCGCGACCCTGGGCGGCGCCAATCTCCGGGTGGATTTTACCGACTATGGCGAAACCGTGGAGGCCTTGGCCGGTGCCTGGGGGGTGGTCCATCTCGCGGCTATTCCTGCACCGAACCGCCGGACGCCGGCGCGCACATTCCGCGACAACGTGGCGAGCACCTTCAATGTGTTCCAGGCTGCGGCGTTGCACAAGCTGACGCGCGTCGTGTGGGCGTCCAGCGAAACGACCATCGGGCTTCCCTTCCACGGGGACCGTCCCGCCGCGGTCCCGGTGGATGAAAGCCACTATCCGCTGCCGGAGTCGGCCTACGCCCTTTCCAAGGTTGTGGGTGAAACCATGGCGGAGCAGTTCGCCCGCTGGACAGGTACACCCCATATCGGCTTGCGATTTTCCTACGTTCAGGAACCAGCTGACCATGACAAGTTCATGGAGCAGCAAAAGGATCCCACGACTGCCATGGGCAATCTCTGGTCCTATGTGGATGCGCGCGATTGCGCGCAGGCCACCCGCCTTGCGCTGGAGGTCTCGCTGTCGGGCAGCACGAGCTTTCTCATCGCCGCGGCCGATACCCGTTCATTGCGACCGAGCAACGAGCTCATGGCCGAGTATTTCCCCCAATGCCGCGTGGCCCCCAGTCTCGGCACCCATCAGGCGCTCATCTCTTCGGCGAAAGCGGAAAGGGTGCTCGGTTACCGCGCGAAATATTCCTGGCGCGACTGGGCGCGCACCGAAACGTGAACCAGCGAAAAAGTGGCATGGCCCCTTCGGCCGGGCAAATCCAACCTTGGCCGCCAGTGTAAACGTGGCGTGCGCTTGGTCGCGAAACATGGTGCCTCCGTGGTATCTTCGAGCTGGCGCTGGGGATCGATCAACCAGCAAGACACAATCTGGCCCGATCTCAGCGGGAGTGATTTGGGGTAATTCAGTTCCGGGTTTTCAAAACTCGGCCTCCGAGGGCGTCGTGCGAGCCATCCCGGCAAAATGCGCGAGATGACCGCAATCCCAGGCCGAGATCCCATCGAGTTCAGTCTTTAACTCCCCGGACAGATCCCAGTCTCCGGTGCGCAGATTCTCCGCCAGCTGGGCGGTATGGCTCGCGCCGATGATCACGGCCGTAATACCGCCGTTCTTCAGCACCCAAGCCAGCGCCAGTTGGGTGGGGGAAATGCCGGTGCGAACACCCACGGCGCGCAGCGACTCGGCGACTTTGAAGCCATGCTCATGCCAGAAGCGCGGGACATCTATCTTGGCCCGCCGGCCGATGCGGGTGTCGGGTGGTGGTTGGGCGCTTCGGGCGTATTTCCCCGTCAGCAGGCCGCCCGCCAGTGGGCTCCACGCGACGCAACCCATGCCCTGGTCTGCGCAGGCGGGCAGGATGTCGCGCTCAGCTTCCCGCACCGTCAGGTTGTAGAGATACTGGCCGCAGGTGAATCGCGCCCCGTGCGCCGCCTGCGCGGCAGCGTTGGCCTTGACGACCTGCCAGGCGGCGAGATTGCTGCAGGCTAGATAGCGGACCTTGCCGCTGCACACCAGCGCATCCATCGCCGCCATGCTTTCCTCCAGCGGGGTGGTGTGGTCTGGCCCATGCATGTAATAGAGGTCCACAAAGTCCGTCCTGAGCCGGCGGAGTGAAGCCTCGCAGGCGGCCAGAATGTGCTTGCGGGAGAGACCGCGGCTGAGCGACCCGGGCCGGGTACGGAAGAAGCATTTGGTTGCGATCACCAAGTCTTCGCGATTCTGAGATGAAAGCCACTCCCCGATGATTTTCTCGGATTCTCCTCCGGCGTAGATGTCCGCCGTGTCGATGAAATTGCCGCCGGCTGCAACATAGTCGTCCATCAGTTGCCGGGAGGTGGGGGCGTCGCAACCCCAGTCCCGGTTTCCAAAGGTCATGGTGCCGAGGCTAATCCGGGAAACGGCCAGGCCGGTGGTGCCGAGGATGCGATATTTCATGGTTGGCGTTATGGCTGGTTAGGCTGGGGAAAAGATGGTCGCGAATAACGAATCGGAGGTTGGAATCGCCCCGCCGAGCGATCAGCGGAAAACCCCGTGTCGCACGAGCCAGGTGTCGAGGAGTGGTTGCCATGCGGACAGGGCGGGGTCCCTGGTTGGAAGGCCGAAGGCATGCGGGCCGGTTTCGAAAAGATGCGCCTCCGCCTTGATGCCGGCTTTGCGCAGGGCCAGATAATACAGCGCTCCATTCCCGGGCGGGGTGGTTGTATCATCTCCTCCATAGACGAGAAAGGTAGGCGGAGCGTCTGGGGGCACGTGGGTTTCCGCCGAAAGCTCTTCCGCCAGCCGGTCGGTGTCCGGTCCCGGTCCGACTAGGTGAGTGCGGGAGCCGGCATGGGTCAGGCTGGGATCCGTGAGTGAGATTACGGGGTAGAAGAGGACGGCAAAGTCAGGGCGGCCGCTCGCGCGTTCGACCGGGTCGGCGGACGTCGTGTCGCCGCGGTCAAAACGGGTTGAAACATAGGCGGCAAGGTGTCCGCCCGCCGAGGCACCAACGACCCCGATGCGGGAGGGATCAAGTCCGTATTCGCCAGCATGGGTCCGGATCCAGCGAACGGCCCGGAAAGCGTCTTCCGAGGGGGCGGGATGAAAATGGCCATCGCCGCCGTGACGGTAGCGCAATACAAATACAGTAGCTCCGCGGGCAACGAACCAATCGACCATGGCCCGGCGCTCCGCATTAAAAGAGATCATGCTGTAGCCACCCCCGGGCAGGAAAAGTATCGTAGCTCCGGTTGCTGAGCTTGGTGCCGGGTTGATGATCTCCATACTTGGTTGGTCTTCGCGTGTCCTTCCTTTGCCTGTCTGCGGGCAATCTGGGAGGAACGAAACTGGAATGCCCACAGTGGCGTCAACTTGGCCGTAAAAGAATATCGCGAGTAAAATACTCGCTACTCGAGTGATCATATTTGATGCATGAACAATCTAACACGCTCGCCTGATGAAACTACTAAAATGAAAACTATCCTTATTCGGAACAGTTGATGGGTGGAGTAAACTTCTAGACATATCGAATGTGACGTAACGATTCGTTGCCAGCCAGTTCACGGTCTTTTGCGCGGTAGAGTGTCAGGCGCATCATATGCGCCGCCTTCACTGTTTGAGTAATTCGATAGTTCGTTCTCAATCCAGTTTCCTATCAGTGGCCGCCTTGCGCTGGCACGGTTTCGTTCGGAAATCCGCTATCAGGTGTTCCAGTGCCTCACGCACACACTCGACCTGCCCGCCGAACAGTGGCGTGTGCTGGATCGGGCTCATCACAAGCACAATCTGGCGGAGTACGAAGGCCATCTGGAAATCGATGAGGCCTTAGTGGCGGCGCTAATCCGGGTGACTATAAGTCGATGCGCGGTTGCTTGGACTCGGGAAACTCTCCGCTTAGCGAAACTGGCCGCCGCCGTCGATGTCGATCATCATCCCGCTCAGGTAGGACGCGCGATCCGACGCGCAATACACCACGGTATCGGCCACTTCTTCGGCATGCGCGACGCGGCCGAAAGGCATGTTGGCAAGCAGTTCTTCCCAGCGTGATTCGTCACCGAAGGTGGTTTTGGCGCGCGCCTTGGTCAGGGTGATGATGCGGTTGGTGCGGGTCGCCGCCGGATTGACGCCGAGTACGCGCACACCGTGATTCACCGAACCGGCGCCGACGCCTTTGGTGAAGGCGTTGAGTGCGGCATTGGCCGTCGCACCGCAGATATAGTCAAAGCTCGGCTTCACGCCCGCCATGCCGATCACGTTGACGATCACGCCGCTTTTGCGCTTCATCATTGGCGTCAACATTTCGCGCGTCAGGTTGATATAGCCGAATAGTTTCAGTTCCCATGAATCGCGCCACTTGGCTTCGTCGATGGTCTCTATCGACCCACCAGGAATCGCACCGGCGTTGTTGACCAGTACATCAGGCACGCCCGCCGCCGCGGCCAGCGCTTTCGCCGAGCCCGGCTTGGACAGATCGCAGGCGTGGATCGTCACCTCGACCTTGGCTACTTTCAAAATCTCTGCTTTCGCTTCCGCCAGCTTGGCAACATCGCGCGAGGCGATGTGCAGATCCGCGCCCTCAGCGGCAAAGGCTTTGGCGCAGGCGAGGCCGATGCCTTTGGAGCCGCCGGTGATGAGAACTATTTTTCCTTTAAGACCTGTTTCCATTTTCTTCCCCAATTTTGCAAATTAACCGGCAGGGATGGCGCTGGCGAACCAGTCGGCAATTTGGCTGCCTTGAACAAAAACACATCGTCGCGCTGCATTAACATATCAAGCATTTTCCACAGGTAGCCGATAAACAACACCAAAGCCGCTTGAATATTTGTCCACTTTCTCCCGTCGACCTTTTGACGATCTTCAATGGCATCGCGTCGTTGAACGAGCCATATCAACCAGCCTTCGTATAGGCGGTAAACTTCATGATTCGTTCCAAAGGCTTGCCGCCATACCTGGGATGCCGGAGAATTGCTTTACCTTCGGCGAGGGACATCAAATCGGTCGGCTTGAACCACGGCACATCCTGCGCAGGGTCTTTTGTTTTGAGCTCACTTTGACCGGATCGAGCGGATGATACGAAGGCAAGCGGCAGGGTTGGAGTAGAGCTGTTCCTTGACGATGGGGAGGGGGCAGCTGGGGAAGTGACGTGGCAGGAGGGTGAGCAGGGCGCTGCGCAACAGC
>Ga0163144_10019504_pt1 | contig 13635 bp, 15 predicted proteins | sample OliLak19BULKMAT1_FD_123175 | JGI IMG/M metagenome (GOLD analysis project Ga0163144, IMG submission 123175) | Freshwater microbial mat bacterial communities from Lake Vanda, McMurdo Dry Valleys, Antarctica - Oligotrophic Lake LV.19.BULKMAT1 | ecosystem: Environmental > Aquatic > Freshwater >... | reverse complement strand
TGTCACCCCTCTCGAGGTGGGCAGTGCTTTTGCTGCATGTAGTGATGGAAACTATGGATAAACAAACCACATTCTGCCGTCTTATCCGTCTAGACGGGGGGGGGGTTGTCAATAGCAATAAATCCGTTTTCAGTAGCCTAACAGAACAAGCTCATGATTGGCCTCCAAGCTTCCATGGATCAGCCCAGTCTTTTTCTTTCTGTTCGGCCCGTTGGGTATTTCAAGGCTGCAATGTGGCTTTTTGTCATTACCTATTGGCCTTATGCTTCTCGATGGTTTCTAGGATCCTTGCCGCACATACTTGAGCCTTTTCTGGAGTATTGCATTCTTTCGCATTGACGCGCTCGATGTATGCCCCTTCGTGTTGAAGCATTGTCAGGCGATCGTGCGCCTCATGAGGGGTTTCCTGGTGGACTGTGTCCCCGTCAACTTCTACGATCATCAAAATGCCATCCTTTAGGATCACGAAATCGGGTTCCAAGCGTCGATACTTTAGTCCTCCACGCACAAAAACCGGTAATGGTGCGAAAGTGATGCCCAGAGATTTTAGGGCTTTGTAGAGGAGGATTTCTGGAGGCGACGGAAACAACAATCCATCGCTCATCAATGGAGCTACGTTATCGGACCTCGCGCGTCCCTGGTTAGACACGCCCTTGCCAGAGATCCACTGTTTTGCTCGGTCCCTCCAAGTTGGGTCTTCAACAAGTTCGGTTGTGAGCATGAAAGCATCAATGCTTTCATTAGGGTATGTCCGCGTTAAATTGACTGCTTTCTGGCAAAAAACCTTTTCGATTTCAACTTGTTGGTCTGTCAGTTGCGCGTAATGGTGGGGTGCAAGCTGGAGACACACCGTGTATCCGTAGGTGCCACCATCCCAGTTATCATAAGCGGTTTGCTCAATTCGCGATTCAGAATGTGCCAGGATCGCAACTTCTCGCGTTCGGCCTTCCTGCGCGAACATCTTTGCCATTGCCGCGAGGATCTTGTCCATCGCGTTAACTAATCCCTCGCCCATTGGACTTCTCCACTGTTTCCGCGGAATAATGGACTTTCCCGGAGGCGGCACTCCAGTTTTTTGGACGTTCCATGCCCGATACTTTGTACATTCTCATACTTGGACACCTCATCCGTAATCACGCCAAATCAAATGTATTGCAATCTGGGGCGCTCGTGCCGTTGTCGAACTTGTCGCAGCGCCAATAGGTAAAGTAGCCGCCGGCGCCGACTCCGGACGAAAACTGGCAAGGTTGAGACCTTTTCTCGCGTCGAGGATCGGCATGGCCCATTCGCGGGCGGCATCGTAGTTGGCGCGCATTTGGTCGGCGAGTGGGTACATGAAGTTGTCGTCCTTCGCCATCATTCGATCCAGCCATGGTTGCACGCTGGGATCGCCGCCGCGCCCTATGCGTCGGGCGGAAATCGCCCTTCAAACAGCAGATTCTCCCGCAACATGATCCGTGAATCGCGGTTCATGTCGAGAACGTGGATCGTCACGATGCCTGCCTTGGTCTTGCCAACGAGCGCCGTGCCTTCCCACCGGAAATGGCGTTTCCAATTCTGCGTCCGGGGGTGAAAAAGGGCGACGAGTTTGCCGTCGAGTAACCCCGCAAGATTCGTGCCCTTCGACCAGTTGCATTCCGAACAGGCGAGGCAAAGGTTTTTCGCTTCGTCGGAACCATCGTGCTTTATGGCGACAATGTGCTCAACATGTAGCGTCTGAAACCCGTACTCGTCCTGATGAATTTGGCAGTACTCGCAACGGCCTCCCGCGCGTTTCCAGACGAAAGCTCGGGTGGCTGCGTCCATCAATTACCTGGTGCGGCGAGCAGTTGGCGTGCCTTGGATTTCAGAATGGCGATAAACGTGGCGTAGGTGACGTATTGTCCGTATTCGGCCTGCTCCGCGGGGGTCAATTTTCCTTCGGTGTGTCGGGTGGCCATCTCATCGATGCTGGCCTGAGTCTCGGCGTCCGCCTTCAAAGCGAGTACCCGACGGGCCGATTCCGGCGTCAGACATTCGCCGAGTGGCGAGATCAGGCGGTCGAGGACATGAGTAGACTTCGTAGTTTTCATGTCCGAATCTTATCATGCCGCTAGTTTTTGAAAAAGAGGATTCGCAGGTTGCGAGCGCATCCGGCTCGCCGGCGAGACGTCGCGGTTGCCGGCGGTCAGCCCCATGCCCACGCAGAGCCGTGGGCATGGCACACAATTTTATCGCGGGTGCCGCACGCCCATCGGAGTACCGATGAGCGTGCCACGAATGATGCCGCCACGAATGGCGTCGTGCCGTTACTTCATATGCTTAATCACCGCCGTCGCGAACTCGCCGCACTTGACTTCCTGGGCGCCTTCCATCAAGCGGGCGAAGTCGTAGGTGACGGTTTTGGCGGCGATGGCGCCGTCCATGCCGGTGATGATGAGATCGGCGGCTTCGGTCCAGCCCAGGTAGCGGAGCATCATTTCGCCGGAGAGGACGACGCTGCCGGGGTTGACGCGGTCCAGGTCGGCGTATTTGGGGGCGGTGCCGTGGGTGGCCTCGAAGACGGCGTGGCCGGTGACGTAGTTGACGTTGCCGCCGGGGGCGATGCCGATGCCGCCGACCTGAGCGGCGAGGGCGTCGGAGAGGTAGTCGCCGTTTAGGTTCATGGTGGCGATGACGTCGAACTCATCGGGGCGGGTGAGGACTTGTTGCAGGGTGATGTCGGCGATGGCGTCCTTGACGAGGATCTTGCCGGAGGCGAGGGCGGCCTTTTGCTCGGCGTTGGCGGCGGCTTCGTCCTTGGCCTTCTTGGTGCGTTCCCATTGCTCCCAGGTGTAGACGTTGGCGGCGAATTCCTTCTCCGCGAGGGCGTAGCCCCAGTTGCGGAAGGCGCCTTCGGTGAACTTCATGATGTTGCCCTTGTGCACCAACGTCAGGCTCTTGCGCTTGTTGGCGACGCAGTATTCCAGGGCGGCGCGGACGAGGCGCTCGGTGCCTTCGCGTGAGACGGCCTTGATGCCGATGCCGGTCGAGTCGGGGAAGCGGATCTTGGCGTATTCCTTGGGGAAGGTGTCCTTGAAGAGTTGGAGGAATTTCTTGTTGGCCTCGGAGCCTTCCTCGAACTCGATGCCGGCGTAGATGTCTTCGGTGTTCTCACGGAAGATCACCATGTCGACCTTCTCGGGGCGCTTGACGGGGGAGGGCACGCCCTTGAACCAACGGACGGGGCGGAGGCAGACATAGAGGTCGAGCATCTGGCGGAGGGCGACGTTCAAGGAGCGGATGCCGCCGCCGATGGGGGTGGTGAGGGGGCCTTTGATGCCGACCAAGAATTCGCGGAAGGCGGCGACGGTTTCGTCGGGCAGCCAGGTGTTGAGTTTGGTGAAGGATTTTTCGCCGGCGAGGACTTCCATCCAGGCGATCTTGCGCTTGCCCGCGTAGGCCTTCTCGACGGCGGCGTCGAAAACGCGGACGGAGGCGCGCCAGATGTCGCGGCCGGTGCCGTCGCCTTCGATGAAGGGGACGATGGGGCGATCGGGGACCGTCAGCTTGCCGGCGGAGATGGAGATTTTGTCGCCTTGGGGGACGGTGGTGTGCGTGTAGGGCATGGAAGGAGATCCTGCGGGAGAGAGAAAAAGTCGATGGGGGAGTTTTATGGCTGGGGAGGGGTGGAAGCCAGGCTGGTTCTCCGATTGGAAAGGGGGGAGCGCTCCAAAACGACATCTATTGCAATCGGTGAATTCGCATCGTAAGAAGTCCATATTCGGTTGACAGTTCGGTATGATTGCGAGGAGGCGTCGTGTGGAATACCAAAGTAATCCCAAGCACACTGAGCCGTGGCAAACGGGTCGAAAGGGTTCACTCTGTCCGAAGGAAATGAAGTTGCTTGCGGCGGGATTATTGGAGAAAAGCGAGCTTGTAGGAAAAAAGCGGTTCGCGTTCCAGGACGGGAGGCCTTATTGTGCGCAGCAACACGGGGATGACCTGTGGCACGGTTATCCTGTAAGTTGGAAAGAGGTCCCGGCAGAGTTGAGAAACAAGTGGAAGCGGGCGAAGCTAATCACCAAGAGAGAAATCGATCGCTATTGGGAGTGCGACACATGAGCACTAGAAAGGTTATCCTCGAAGGGGATACGAGTCGCTTCGCCTTCAGCGTGGCCTTTCAGAACGACCCTGATGGCGGAAGCGGCGCGGCACTGGAAGAATCTCTATCCTGGGGTGGTTTTGCAATCTGGGTTGAGGGCCAAAACCTGTGCCTCCACAGAGAAGGCGACACGATCATCGAATACGCCCATTGGTATCTGCTGCCCCTGTTCGAGTGGTTTTCCGCGTGTTGGGATTACCTGCTGCATGAACAGCGATTGCCGCTCCGAGTGGCTGGTGACGATAGCTGGACGTCATTGCGGGCGACGGCGAAATCACCGCCCGCGTTGAATGACGAGGAGGAGCTTGCGTGGGAAGTCGAGTGGCAGCAATGGTGGTTGAGGCACAGTCTTTTGGCCTGTCGCCAAGGGGGGTTGTTCCCCGATGTGATGTTCCGTCGGTGGCGGGATCTCGTCGAGGTTTCCTGGGGACAGAGGCGACTTGCCGGTCAGCCGGAACACTTTCGATTCTTGGCCGGCGAAGGTTTCACGAGACTGCCTGTGCCGGAGGTGGCTCAGCCGATCTACTCGGTCTTATGCCAGGCGGAGAGTTACCTTCTTTCCTTGGCCCCGACTTCGCGGCGATTCCTGCGTCTCAAAGACGGACTGGAGTCATTAAGCAAAGAGCACGAAACGAGGCGCCTTTCGCTTCTTGCCGGCATCGATACCACGGTGACGAATCAGGAGAAGCGCTGGGATGAGATGATCGCACGGAACCGCACGAAGCCCCCCGCCGCTGTGAAGGCGACGTTTCACGACGGTATCGAGAAATCCGCTACCTATCTGGCCGGATCCTGTCAGGCCGCGCTGATGTTCGGCTCCGTCGCGCCGACGATTGACGAAGACGATACCGTGGCTTTGGCTGGGAAGTTGATCGATCTTTATTCTCCCGGCAGCGAATCTTCGAAGCTCGGCGAACTAGTGCGAGAAGAGGTAATCAACGACAGCCTCAAGGAGCCATGGGCTCAAGGCTACAGACTCGCCGAAGATTTTATGGAAGAACTTTCACTGCCCGCCGATGGTGTCGATTGGGTCGACATTCGGGCGATTTACAATGACCTGGGAATCCACATTGACCAGTTTTTCCTGAAGGATCGCGGCATTCGCGCAGTTTCGGTCGCCGGACCCGATCATCGGACCGCGACGCTTCTGAATCCGGATCATCCAACATATCTTGGGGAATCGGGTCAACGGTTCACACTCGCCCACGAACTTTGTCATATCCTATTTGATCGCGGCTACGGCGCGAGGCTGGCGATTGCGAGCGGTCCCTGGGCGCCCCGGGATGTTGAAGCGAGAGCCAACGCGTTCGCCGCGATGCTTTTGATGCCAACCGACCTCGTCAATCGTTTGGCGCGGTCTCTTGCCGGTTCCGTGGATTCGGTGGAAGGTATCCGTGAAATTGCGGACAGAATGCATACTAGCTTCAAGGCCACCCTCGAGCATCTCAAGAATTTGAACTTCTTGAGCCAAGAAGAGCACGACTTCATCGAAATGCAGGAGAGGCAAGGGAAGCTTCCCGGATAAGCTGGGAATGAAGAGAAACCGGCCATCGCTTGGCGCCTCCTCGTAGGCCGCTTTTCGCCGATGCATTTCTTGAAGGTAGTGATGCGGCCAATGCGCAAAAGGGGCAGGCGATTTCCCAACCTCGCTCGCGGTTTACGGTTCGACCAGGCATTATAGAGCGGTTCGCCATACAATTTAGGAAATGTTCTTTGAGTAACGGAGTGCGAACCATGATTGACAATGAAAAAGAAGTGCGTGACCTGATCGCCGATATCGAGCGACATTTGCCCCTGCGCGCGAACGCGACGGCCGAACTCGTGAACGCGGTTCGCGGGAAAGCGATAATCAACGATGTCGTAACCATCGAGTCGGTGAAGTATTCGGGCGACGAGGGAGGCATTGTGTGTTCCCTGGAACCGCAGGACGACGGGTTGGTTGTCGTGGTGTCGCTCACGCATTTGCGGATCGGCGCCGATCATTCGCTCGCTCCGCGCATCGAAGCGTACCAAAGGCGGCGAACGCACGTTCTGGATAGGGAAGCACTCGGCGGGTCGAGGGAATCACGGTCGAGCGTTGCCACGAAGAAAAAACGGGGGAAGACGCGTGCCGCGCCGAACCAAGCCTCGAAGAAAGCCAAATTCGATCCGCGGTTCGACGTAGCCTGCGACTTATGGGGATTTGGCAAATACAGGGACGCGGCGCCGATCTTTCTCGAGCGACTCCGTCAGGATCCGGACGATCCCCATTTTTGCCGTTACTGGTTGGCGTCGTCGCTGTATCAACTCGGGGCGCTGGACGCATTGGAAACGCTGTTGCGCGGGCGGGACGATCCATCCGGCGTTTGGCGTTTCCTGCAGGCGCTATTGGCGTTTCGACTGCAAGGCGACAACGAGGATTCGCAAAAGCTTCTGGTCGAGGCCGACCATTTGGAGCCGGGCTTCGAGGATTATTTGCTGCGGGAGAAGGTCGTCGACTCGGGTCGCCCGGTGCGGTTCGACGGGGATGATGCCGAGCGTGCGGAGGCATGCGCCCGTTTGTTCTTGCCGGCCTGGCGAGGGACGCCCGGGGCGGCGGCATGGGCGCGGCGTGTCCTCAAGACGCCGCCGATGAGCGTCGAACCGGACTCCAGGCCTCGGCAATTTCCCCGGAACGCACTACAAGGATTGCCGACGCAACGCGGCGCCTGGCAGGTCGGATTGGTCAGGAGCAATCCCGAAGACGAAACGGAAGGAACGCCGATCTGGTTGCTCGGCGTGGCCAATGTCGACAAACAGGAAATGCGGGCGCTAACCGTGATCGACCAGCCGCTCACGGAAACGGTTGTCTGGGACCGAATGCTGGACGCGTTCCGTCATCCGATGGAAGGCGTGCCCGCGAAGCCGACGACGTTGGTCATAGGTCGGCGCGATTTCCGAGACGCCTGGAAGCCGTTGCTCACGGAAATTGGGATCCGCTGTCAATGCAAGGAAGATCCGCAGCCGATGACCGACATTTTGAAAGCGATGGCCCAAAAGCTAGCGGAAGACAAGCTGCCGCCGGCGGAAGGCATCGACATCACCGCCTTCCCGCAATCGGCGGCCGTCTGGCAGGCGGATTTCGTGCGGGCGCCGACATGGGTGATGAACGAGGAAGAAGGATCGTATCGGCCTTGGATGGTGCTCATATTGGACAAGTCCCGGTCGGTCGGCCTCACGTCGGCGCACACGCCGGGCGATCCGGCGCCAGAGATGCTGCTGGAGTTTCTGATTCGGACGATGGCCAAGCCCGGCGGTGAGGCGGCCGAGCGCCCTCGCTTGGTCGAATTGTCCGATTCGGACTGCTATGACTACCTGAAGCCGAGATTGGAGACCGCGGGCATTGGCTGCCGACTCGTCGACGAGATGCCGGAGTTCAATGAATTCTGCCTGGGCCTGGCGAAGAGTTTCGACGGCTCAGGCAAGTGCGCACTCGCGGATGGGCAGGGCGTGACGAATGCCCAGATGGAATCGTTCTACGAAACGGCCGCCTATTACTTCCGCGAGGCCCCATGGAACCGCGTGCCCGGCGAGGTGCCCATCGAAATCCGCTGCGACGATCCAGCCATGGGGACGCGTTATGGCATCGTCCTGGGCCGGACGGGCGTGCAAATGGGCTTGTGCATTTACGACGACTGGAAGATAACCCAAAGTATGCTGGCCGGCGATGCCTCCCCGGATGAAAATCGCGCCCTGGCCGTTTGCTTCGACGAAGCGGAAGTCATGGCGGCCGTCGACCTCCAATTGATCGAACGCAAGGGCTGGCCCATCGCCACCCCGGAAGCCTGGCCCGCGGTGTTGCGTGTGAAGCCCGGCCAATCGCCCGTCTCCGCAAACGCGGCCGAGTTGACATTCTTGGAAGCCTGCCTCCGCGCGATCCCAGACTTCATCAAGTCGGAGGCGCCGTCGGCGAAACGCAAGGTGGAGACGGGGACGGGGACGGTGGTGTTGGCGTTGGCGTGGCAGTAGAGTGAAGAAGGCGTCGGGGAATCCGGTTCCAAGATCGCGTTGTTCTACGGCTGCCAATCCGGGCACGGATCGACCGCTGCTAAGAACTCGTTTGCGACGCGATCAAATTTGCCGGGTGAAGTACTAAATGTTCTTGTCGTGTGAATCGGAGTCTTCCAAACGAATTGTTCTTCCGACGCCATCAAATAGCGTATGCCAACACAGCCATCGAATGGATCAGCGAATGGAATAAAGAAGAGCGAAGTCAACTGGCTATAGCTGAGGCCATGAAAGTCGCTATCATCCCCGTGAGAATACTTGTCGTATACCGCATCAAGAAACGTGCTGGTGTCGAACGGAAGTGTATCGAGTCTCACTGCCTTTGCACGCCTGAGTCTCTTTAAGAAGATTATGAATTGTGTTACAAACTCCTCCTGGCTGAAATCCCCAATCATGTGATTATCGATCCTGTAGCAGAAACTGCCGTAAAGCGCATTTTTCCATGATACCGTTGCTAATGATATCTCAATTGCAATTGTGCTCTTATCCCCAAAGATCATAAGTTACCTCCCGTAATTCCCGCGGCTTCGCTTCATTCGATCTCGTCGACCAGTTTGGGTGGTCGACGCGTTTTTGGTATTCTCGGCGAGTGTATGTTGCTTGGGCCACAGCGCGGCAGGCCCTATCGCTGGCCTGCATTTGTCATTTGTTGAAAGACCATACCTGCACAATGTTCTTCTGCCCCGCAGCCACGCGCTTTCCGTCCGGACTGAACGCGACCGAAGTGACCGCGCTTCCATCCCCGCGCAGGACCCGTAATTCTTTACCGCTTCGAGCATCCCAAACCCGCGTCGTGCCGTCTTCGCTGCCCGAAACGATGCGACTGCCATCGCTGCTGATCGCGACCGAAGTGATGTCTTCCGTGTGGCCGCTCAAGATCGATAACTGTTTGCCACGCTTAGCATCCCAAACGCGCACCGTGTCGTCGATGCTTCCGGAGACGATGCGTTTGCCGTCGCGGCTAACGGCGATGCAGGTGACGGCGGCGTCGTGTCCCTCCAGGGTCAGCAGTTCCTCGCCGCTGCGTGCGTCCCAGAGTTTGACCAGATTCTCGCCGTCGCCGGAGACGATTTGTTTGCCGTCGGGGCTGAAGGCGACGCAGGTGATGTCGTATTCGTTGTCGTTGCCCAGCGAGAGCAGTGCTTTGCCGGTGCGTGCGTCCCAAACTTTCAGAGTGTCGTCGCCGCTGCCGGTCGCGAGGCGGGCGCCGTCCAGGCTGTAGGCGACGGACGTGATGTTTTCCGCGTGGCCGCGCAGGGCCAGAATTTCCTTGGCGGTTTTCGTGTCCCAAATCGTCACCGTACCGTTCCAGTTTCCGGCCGCGATGTGGTTGTCGTCGCAACGAAAGGCCAGGTGATACCGAGCAAGAAAAGAGAGCCAGTTGCGAGCGTTTGGAGAGGGCCAAGCGCTTTGCTGTTTCCTTCAATGGTCTCCTTGACGAAGCCTTTCTCAAACTGTTTCCTTCGATGTCTGGTTCATTTCTCCCTCTCGTCTCCTTGGCGACGCCTTTCTCAAGCTGTGTCCTTCGCTGTCTAGTTCATGCACGGAAGTATAGATTGGCTTCTCGATTTCGATAAGCGCCCGAGGCGAACGTTAGCGCGTTCACCCCGGGCTGTCCCTTGGGAGAATGCGCTCCCGTGGGCCGTCGTCATGATAAGCCAAACTGCCGTTGCCGACGACCGCGGACGCGCGTCTGCCTGCGCAAAGGCTGTGGACGCAAGTACCAGCCGCGGCGTTGGAATCAGCATTACTGCCAAGATCCCGAATGCCTGCGGTTGGTGCGGCGTTGGCAGGCGGCGAAGCGGCAGGCCAAGCGGCGCCAGGACGAGGCCGCCAAATCACAGCATGCCGAGGCCGAACGCTTGCGCCGTCAACGCATCCCTTCTTCGCCACAAGCGCCGAAGCCGCCTGAGATTGGGGCGGCGCGTGGTCACGCAGCAAGAATTTTTTCGCCGACTTCCATGTGCGACCGGCCGGGGTGCCATGAGCCGGTTCCGAAGTCGGGCCGCAGCCAGGCACGCTACTGCTGCTCGGCGTGCCGTCAGGCCGTTCGCCGGGTAGTGGATCGCGAACGCAAGTGGCGATGCCGTGGCACTTTCCGAGGCCGCCGCGCACGTGAGCAGGAGTACCAGGCCGCCCGGGCGCGGCGTCGCGGAGGGGAACCCGACACCGCCAGCGCGACATCAGCAGCGGCGGCACCTTTGTGATCCGGAGCACAAGCCGCGCCGGTCCGCAGTCGATAGCCTCGCCCGGTAAGCCCCCTACCTTGGGACAGAGTGGTTCGATTCCGTTTTTGCTCCACAGGAGTCCCAAGCATGAGCACGATCCAAAAACGCATTCTGGTTGCCGACCGCATGCGGCGTCCGCCCGCCACGGGCTGGTCCTGGGTGGATCGCCGTTTTCTGCGTGAGCATGGTGACCATCTGTCGCGCGAAGCGATGCTGCTGTACTTTTTCCTCGCGGCGGTGGCCGACCGCCATGGGTTGTCGTTCTACAGCGACCACACGCTGACCAGCCGGCTGCGGCTATCGCCGCAGGTTCTGGAGAAGGCCCGTCAAGAACTCCTCGACCGTGATCTGATCGCCTACCAATTGCCGTTGGTTCAGGTGCTGGCGCTGCCGGCGCCGGTAGTCAGCCGCCGCGTCGAGCCCGGCCAAGGGCTGATGTTGCTCGGCGATGTGTTCCGACAGATAGGCGTTGCAGCGTCACCCAAGCCAAAGGAGAACACGCCATGAAGGTGGCTTTGTGGGCGGAGATCCGCCGTCTCGCGGAGATTGAAAAACTCTCCGTCCGCGTGATCGCGCGACGACTGCACTGCTCGCGGCACACGGTGGCCGCTGCCATCAAACTCGAACAGCCGCCGTCGCCCAAAGCGGCGCCGCGCGCCAGCGTGCTGGATCCGTACGTGGAGCAGATCAAGAACCTCTTGGCCAAGCATCCCAACCTCTCCGCCGTGCGCATCCGCGAGGAGATCGCCCGTGGACCCGAGGGCTATACCAGCAGCGTGCATGTCTTGCGCCGTCACCTGCGCAAGGTTCGGCCAGCCCGCGGCCGTGTCTACCAGGAGGTCCATTACGAGCCGGCCCAAGCGATGCAGGTCGATTGGGGCGAATGCGGCCGCGTGCAAGTTGGCGCGACCACCCGCAAGGTCTCGGTGTTCGTGGCCGTGCTCTGCCATAGCCGCTTGGTCTACATCGAGTTCACCCTGTCGCAGCGTAAGGCCGAGTTCTACCGGGGCCTGGTCAACGCTCTGACCTTCTTCGGTGGCAGTCCGCGCAATCTGATCTTCGACAACCTCAAGGCGGCTGTGCTCAATGGTGCGGGCCGCCACGCCTGTTTCCATCCCGAGTTCCTGGCTCTCTGCGGGTATTTTTGTATGCAGCCCGTCGCCTGCGCCGCGCGGGATCCGGAATCGAAGGGCGTCGTGGAAGGGGGCGTGCGTTACGTTAAGCAAAATGCCCTGGCTGGCCGCGGCGATGAATTGACTCGCTTCGAGGACTATCTGGCCCTGGCGCCCACCTGGCGCGATCAGATCGCCAACGTCCGACTTCACGAGACGACACGCGCGCGGCCGATCGACCGCTTCGATCAAGAGCGTGCCCTGCTGCGCCCGCTCCCCGCCATCCCCTTCGACACGGATGAAGTCGTGCCGGCCGTGGTCAACCCCCATGCACGCATCGCCTTCGACGGCAATCGCTATTCCGCGCCGCCGCAGTTCGTGCGTCGCCCCATCACCGTTCGCGCCAATCGTGATGAGCTGCGCCTGCTGCACGAAGGCCAGGTCGTGGCGCAACACGTCCGCAGTTACGAACGCGGGCAACTGCTCGTGCTGCCCGAACACCGCCTGGCAGCGCTGACGCTGCGCCAGCGCCCGCGTCAACAGGCGCTCACGCAAGAATTCGATGCCTGGGGACCGGAGGCACGGGAATTCCACTTGCGTCTGAACAGCCGTCCGGTCAAGACGGGCATCCATGTGCGTCGCTTGCTGAACCTGGCCCAAATCTACGGGCGCACCGAAGTGTTGGCCGCCATCAGCCGTGCATTGGAATTAGCCACCTACGATGCCGCTTGTGTGGAGAATCTGCTGCTGGCGGAGCGGCGCCGCCGTCAACTCCCCACGCCGACACTCCCCACGCCCAAACGCCGCGAACTGATCGACGACATCGAACTGGACCCCGCCGACCCCGCCCTTTACGACCGCTTTTGTCACGACACTACGGAGGATTCCCATGGCACGACCTGACAACCCTTTGCCAACGCAACTGGATCGTGATCTCGCCGAATTGAAGCTCCTGGAAATCGCCAAGGGCTACCGTGAAGTGCTGGACGACGCAGCGCGCAAAGGCAGTTCGATGCTGGAGGTGCTGGCCACGCTCATCGGCATGGAACAGACCGTCCGCCAGCAGCGTGCCCTGGAGCGGCGCTTGCGGCAGGCGCGGCTCCCCAAGCAAAAGACTCTGGCCGACTACGACTTCAGCTTCCCCAAACGCGCTCCCAAGACCGCCATCGTGCGCCTGTTCGACTGCGATTTCATCCCACGGCACGGCTGCGCCGTCCTGATCGGTCCGACCGGAACAGGCAAGACGCATTTACTCACGGCCTTGGGCTACTCGGCTTGCGAGCGTGGCTACTCCGTGCGCTACACGCGCGTGGTCGACATGCTCAATTACCTGACCGCCGCTCAAATCAACGGCCTGCTGGCCAACGCCCTCAAAAGTTACGTCCGTCCTCAAGTTCTCCTCCTTGATGAGCTGGGCTATCTGCCGATCGACAAGCGCGGGGCCGACCTGTTGTTCCAGGTGGTTGCTGCCCGTTATGAATCCGGATCGATCGTGTTGACCACGAATCGAGCCTTCCGGGAATGGGGCACCCTCTTTGATGTGGACAACACACTGGCCACAGCCTTGATCGACCGGCTGATGCATCACGGGGAGGCACTCGTTATCAAAGGAGACAGCTATCGCATGAAAGACAAAGACAACTCTGCCGACCCACCCAACGCCTGACGTTGCTGGCGCTTTCCAGCCGTTGCTGGAGTCGTTCCCCGGCCGTGAGCCTCCTGTCGTGAGTGCATGCGGAAGTCCAGCCTACCCACGCAGAGCCCGCCGCGTCCGCGGGCTCTGCGTGCGGCCGATCGGTTCGTTACCGGATCCAAGTCCCAGGCCCTGATCCCCCGCTGCCGGCGGCTCCACGACGAGCTTTGTCCGCGCACCTGGGCCATCCTGGCGCGACTCTCGGCCATCCCACACGCACCTTTCGGCGGTGGTCCTCATCCTCACGTCCCGCTCTCCGGCGTCGAACGATTCCCCGACAGCCCCGCGCCAGACCCTGTCGAGCTACTACCTCTGGCCCATCGTCACTCCGCGCTTTGACTCGCGTGCCGAGCTGCGCCACCGGTGCGCGCCGCGCCCTCCAATCTATCACTGCTACCCCAACTGGCTCCGCCTTCCCGCTCGAAACTGGCTCTGTTTTTTTGCTCGGTATCA
>Ga0163144_10019500_pt1 | contig 13638 bp, 9 predicted proteins | sample OliLak19BULKMAT1_FD_123175 | JGI IMG/M metagenome (GOLD analysis project Ga0163144, IMG submission 123175) | Freshwater microbial mat bacterial communities from Lake Vanda, McMurdo Dry Valleys, Antarctica - Oligotrophic Lake LV.19.BULKMAT1 | ecosystem: Environmental > Aquatic > Freshwater > Lake... | reverse complement strand
TACACCGGCGACCGTCTGAACTTTGGCCTTGCCGCCGAACGGGCGCGCGCCTTTGGATTGAAGGTGTCCATGGTCATCGTGGACGACGACATCGCCCTGCCCGACCTGCCGCAGCCGCGCGGGGTGGCGGGAACCCTGTTTGTGCACAAGATCGCAGGCGCGATGGCCGAGGCCGGGGCCGATCTTGATACGGTCACCGCCGCCGCACAGACGGTGATCAAGGGCGCGATTTCCATTGGGATGAGCCTTGATACCTGCACTGTCCCCGGCTCCCCCAAGGAAGACCGCATCGGCATGGGCAAGGCCGAGCTTGGGCTGGGCATCCATGGCGAAGCCGGGATCGAACAGGTGGATTTCACCGGCGCGCGCGCTGCCATGGCTCAGGTGGCTGAACGGCTTTTGCCCCACACCAGTCCGGGGGACCATGTCGCTTTGCTGAACAACCTTGGCGGCACCACGCCACTGGAAATGTCGGTCTTGACCGAGGAACTTGCACGCTCCCCCCTTGGTGAAAAGGTCAAATGGATCATCGGCCCGGCACCGCTGATGACCTCGCTCGACATGCACGGGTTTTCGGTTTCCTTGCTGGCGGTGGATCCGGCGCAGGTGGCAAGCCTTGCCGCCTCGGTCAGCTTGCATGCCTGGCCCGGTCTTGCAGCCTTCGGGGCAGTGGCGGTCAGGCCCCTGCCCGACGGTCTGGCTCCGATCCAGCCGGTGCCATCGACGCACCCTGCCCGCCGCGCGCTGATCGACCGGTGCTGCACGGCGCTGATTGCCTGCGAAGCCGATCTCAACCTTCTCGATGCGAAATCGGGAGACGGTGACACCGGCTCGACCCTTGCGGGGGCTGCGCGCGCCTTGCACGCAGCGCTGGACCGGTTGCCGCTGGCCGACCCGACGCAGCTGTACCGCGCCATCGGGATGGAGCTTTCGCAGACCATGGGCGGGTCTTCGGGCGTCCTCCTGGCGATCTTCTTTGCTGCGGCGGGGGATGCCTCGGCCTCCGGCAAGACCTGGATCGGCGCGCTGAGCGCCGGCCTCGACCGCGTGATGCAGGTCGGCGGTGCTGCCCCCGGCCATCGCACGATGATCGACGCCCTCGCCCCCGCCCTTGCTGCCCTGCCGCAGGGGATTGCCGCAGCGGCCAAGGCGGCCCGCGACGGAGCGAACGCCACCGCAGGGATGACCCGCGCCAAGGCCGGTCGCGCCAGCTATCTGGCCGCCGACAAGCTTGCCGGTCACAACGATCCGGGGGCCGAAGGCGTGGCGCGGCTACTGGAGACTCTGGCGCGGGGCTGACCCCCGCGCCTAGAACTGGAACGCGTCGGTCTGGATCCGGCGTCCAAGCGTCATCGCGTCGGCGACATGGATCATCGGGGCCAGATCGACGTCCGAGGCTTTCGTGCGGACAAGCTCGGCCATCCGGGCATAAAGCGCCGGATACTCGCCAAGGGCATCAGCCTTTCCGGTAACCGCGTTGCCGTCAATCTCCAGTACATCGCCGCCCAAGCGCAGGGCGAGCTGACCGTCGAGGGTTTCCACCTCTATATCCCAGGTTTGCGGGCCTTCCTGACGCCAGTCGAAGTCGGCGGTAACGTTGCCGGAGAAGGTCAGTGCGGCGGCAATCGGGGTCTGGCGATTTTCCGGGAAAGTGAGGGTCGCGTCCGTAAGGTGCACCGGCATCGGCAGGATGTCGGTCAGGATCGACAGGGCGTTGATGCCGGGATCGAACACACCCATCCCGCCGGGTTCGAAAACCCAATCCTGACCGGGGTGCCATTTGCGCACATCCTCACGCCACGTGATATGGGCGCGAGTGACGGTCTTGCCCTGCAGCCAGGCCTTTGCGGGGGCGACGGCCCGGGCCATCCGGCTGTGCCAGGTGGCGTAAAGCGTCAGGCCTTTGGCGGCCGCAAGATCCTGCAGCGCGTGGATTTCCGCCAGCGTCGCGCCAGGCGGCTTTTCCAGCATGACATGCCGCCCGGCGTTCAGGGCGGCTTCGGCATAGGCAAAGCGCGGGACCGGCGGCAGGGCGAGGGTTACGACAGGGATATCGGGCCGTGCCGCCAGCATCGCCTCGATTGTGGTAAAGCTTTCCACGCCCGGCACGCTGCCATTGCGACTGACTGTGGCGGCCAGCGTCCAGTCCGGCGAGCCGTTGATCGCGGGGACATGCTGGTCCACCGCGATCTTGCCGATGCCGACAAGGGCGATGGGTGTCATCTGCCCGCGCCCCGTTTGCAGGCGTCAAGGCGGGATCGGCCGCAGCCCACAAAGCGCAGCCCCCCCACCCCGACCCTCCCCCACGCGGGGGGAGGGAGGCTCCCGGACGGACCGTTGGGCGTGACACCACGGGTTGTGTGCGGCATCAGTGGCTTTCCCGCGCGACGGCATTGCCACGGCAGCCGATCAGGAAATCCATATCGGCCCCCCGGTCCGCGCCCTCGACATGGTCGTGGTAAAGTTTCGCATAGCCGCTGGAGGGTGGGGCGACCGGCGGCGACCAGGCGGCAAGGCGGGTTTGCAACTCTGCCTCGGGGATATCCAGATGCAGACGACGGTTGGCCACGTCCAGTTCGATGAAATCTCCGCTGCGGACCACCGCCAAGGGGCCACCGCGTGCGGCCTCGGGGCTGGTGTGCAGAACCACGGTGCCGTAGGCGGTGCCGGACATGCGCGCGTCCGAAATCCGGACCATGTCGGTGATCCCCTTGCGCAAGATCTTGGGCGGCAGGCCCATGTTTCCTACCTCCGCCATGCCGGGATAGCCGCGGGGGCCGCAGTTCTTCAGCACCATGATGCAGGTCTCGTCGATATCGAGGCCCTCATCCTCGATCCGGGCCTTGTAGTCGTCGATATCCTCGAACACCACGGCCCGGCCCCGGTGCTGCATCAGCGCAGGCGTCGCAGCGGAGGGTTTCAGAACCGCGCCATCCGGCGCCAGATTGCCCCGCACCACGACGATGCCGCCCGACTGGGTCAGAGCCTTGTCAGCGGGCAGGATCACGTCATCATTGTCGATGCGGGCGGCCTTGACCTCATCCCAGATCGCGCCGCCGCTGACGGTAAGGGCGTCGCGGGCCAGAAGCCCGGCCTCCCCCAGCCGCTTGATGACGGCAGGAAGCCCGCCGGCATAGAAGAATTCTTCCATCAGGTACTTCCCCGAGGGCATCAGGTTGACGATGGTCGGCACATTGCGGCCCCATTCGTCCCAGTCGTTCAACGTCAGGGGAATGCCGACGCGACCGGCGATGGCCAAAAGGTGGATGACGGCGTTGGTGGAACCACCGATCGCCGCATTGGTGCGGATTGCGTTCATGAAGGCGTCGCGCGTCAGGATGTCCGAGGGTTTGAGGTCGTCCTTCACCATCTGCACGATGCGCCTGCCCGTAAGCTGCGCCATCACGCGGCGGCGGCTGTCCACGGCCGGAATCGCGGCGTTGCCGGACAGGGTCATTCCCAGCGCCTCGACCATCGACGCCATGGTGGAGGCAGTTCCCATCGTGTTGCAGGCCCCGGGTGAGCGGGACATCGACGCCTCTGCCTCGACAAACTCTTCCGCTGTCATCTCTCCGGCTTTTACGGCTTCGGAGAACTTCCAGAGGTGGGTGCCTGAGCCGACTCGTTCGCCCCGGAAATACCCGTTCAGCATCGGCCCGCCAGACACCATGATGGTGGGCAGGTCAACGCTGGCTGCGCCCATCAGCAGCGACGGCGTGGTCTTGTCGCAGCCGACAAGGCAGACGACGCCATCCATCTGTTGGCCGCGAATGGTTTCCTCGACCGCCATGGCCGCAAGGTTGCGGAACATCATTGCGGTGGGGCGGAAGCCGGATTCGCTGACGCTGAAGACGGGGACGATCACCGGAAACCCGCCCGCCTCATAGACGCCGTGCTTCACCCGTTCGGCAAGGTCGTTGAGGTGGGCATTGCACGGATTCAACTCGCTGAACGTATTGAGAATTCCAATCACCGGGCGACCGTCGAACAGGTCTGCGGGCAGGCCCTGGTTCTTCATCCAGGCCCGGTGGTAGATCGCGTCCTTGGACGTGCCAGAAAACCATTCCTGCGAGCGCAGTTTGCGGGGCCAGACGGCGGGCTTGAACTTGGTCATTGAGGCCTCTTTCTGATGCTGCCGGGGGCCGGCGTGGCGGTTTGTGCCAGAGTGCCGCCGGACCCCGGGTTTCGCGGATGTAGTCATACTGCCTGGCCCGTGTCAAAGCCACGCCACGGCTTAGCGGTTGGCCCTTGCAGTCATGGAGGGAGGTGCAGCGCCTTTCCGCCTTGACCCAGGAATCCCCATGCAGTGCAGTGTGCGGATCGTTTCCTGGCTTCACTCCAGATCAGAGAGGTTTTCGCAATCAAGAATTTAGGGGATGAATGCGCGACGTCATCGTGATCGGGGCCGGACTTGCCGGGGCGGCGGCGGCGTTGCGGCTGACGGATGCGGGCCGAACGGTCACGGTGATAGAGGCGCGGGGTCGCACCGGCGGACGCACCTATTCGCGGGGCATCGGCGAAAGCCGCGAGGTGATGGAGTTTGGCGGAAGCTGGATCACGCCTTGGCACGACCGGATGCAGGCGCTTGCCGCGCGCTTTGGCATGGGACTGCGCCAGACCCACCCGGTGGTCGAACGCCGCTGGCATGACGGGCAGACGCTCCGCACCGATGCCCCGGTCGCGCCCGAGGAAATGTCAGCCTACGCTCAGGGCATGGCGGCAATCCGGCAGGATGCGCTTGACATGCGTGATACGTCCGGACGGTGGCACAACGGCAGCCCGTGGACCGACACCTCCTTTGCCGACTATCTGCACGAAAAGCAGCTTCCCGCCAGCGTGAAACATGAGATCATGGCGTGGTGGACGATCAGCGGATCGGCGGACCCCGAAACGGTCAACCCCCTGGACCCGCTTTACTTTGCCTCGCATCACGATGGGTCGCTGGACGGCATGCTCGCCATTCTGACCCACACCATCGACGGCGGCGTGGGCACCCTGACGGACCGGATCCTTGCGGCGTCCGGGGCAGAGGTGCAGCTTGGCGATCCCGTCACGGAGGTGACCGCCAGGGGCGATCATGTGGCGCTCCGCTTGTCCAGCGGGCGCGTGATGCTGGCGCGGCAGGTGATCGTGGCGGTTGCGGTCAACGCCGTTGCAACGATCCGGTTCGAACCCCCCCTCCGCGCCGGGCCGGCACGGCTTTCGCAAGAGCGGCATCAAGGTCGCGCCATCAAGATGCTGCTGCGGGTTTCAGGCGTGGCCCCCGGCATTCTGGTGACGGGCGAAGCCGAGGGCTTGCGCTGGATGTTCTCGGAGCGGGAAATGGTCGACCGCACGACCGCGATCATCGCCTTCGGTCTTTATGATGAGGTCAGGGACACGTCCTTTGCCGCAATGACCCGTGCCGTGAACCGGTTTTTCCCGGAGGCGACGCTGCTGTCGCATGACTGGCACGACTGGGTGCGCGATCCCTTCTCCTCCGGCACGTGGGTATCGCACGGGCTGGGACAGACCCCCCTGTTTGCCGCCGAGGAGTGGGCCCCGATCTGCCGCGTGCATTTCGCCACCAGCGACATCGCTCCCCGCGAGTCGGGGTGGTTCGAAGGAGCGGTCATCGCCGGTGAAGCCGCCGCTGACGCCATCCTTGCAGCCGCTGCTCAGGACCCGAAAGTCGCGTCTGGACCAAGGCGCTAAGTCCGCCGCGCCCTCGCCACTACATGGGCGACGTGCCCGCCGGAAGCTTGCTTCAAAGCCTTTCAACACACGTGGCGAGCATCGTCGTGGCCCTGTCCCGCAACCACCGGAGAGTGCTTGCACCAGCGTCGATGGAAAGCTGCGCCAAGCCCTGCGAGCCAGACCCTCCGGCACCCATGTGCGGCTTTTGCCGCCAGCCCACTGTGACCGCTACGTCCAGATCGATCGGCGGTCTGGCCCAAGCCGTCTATCTTGGCTGTTGAAGGCAAGGTCGCTGGCACGCAAGACCAGATGACACCGCAAGCAGCCTCGATTCAGTTCCTCCGACAACGACCCGTGCCGGTTGGCGCTCTGCAATTCGCCTTCTTCTGCATACGCCCTTTCGCCTTCGGCCGTGCCGCCTTCCATGACAAGGACAAAGCGGAAAGCGCGTTTTCGCGCTCAAATTCAGGTTTCCAGTTGGGTTGGGAGAGTTTCAAAGCATCGGTGTGACGCGGGGCGCAGGTTTGTTGCTGCGCCCCGGCCTGACCTGGATCAGTAGTCCGACGAATAGCCGCCCGACGATTTCTTGCCACTTTTGCCGCAGTGCGCGTTCGATTCCGACAGGTAGCGGCCCGAAACCCAGCCGCGGCTGCCCTCCCAGTCCACGTGCACCCAGCCGTCCTCGTACTCATAGATCACGAGCTTAGCGCATTTCGGCAGGTAGCCGACAAGGTCGTAATACGCGCCGGGGCCGGACCGGAAGTTCACGCCCGACGTGGTCCAGGACGTGCTGGCCAGCGCGGTGGCGGCGGGCAGGACAATGGCGGCGACAGCGGCCAGAAGGGAGGTGCGAAGCATGGGTATCTCCTGTTTGATGGTCGGCCGGTGGTCAGGTCATCTGCCCCGTCCCGATGAAACAGGTCTACGCCTCTGGCCCGGCAAGCGCTGTTCCTTGCGGAACAGAGGGGCCAAAGCCACTGTCCAGCGTGAAAAGGTCCATCGTTCCGTGACTGCGAATCTCAACCTTGCCCAGGGCGCGCAGGGGCTGGCTGGCTTCGGCCGCGGCGGCCGGGCCGATGATGACGGCCGGACCAAGCGCCTTGCCCGCCTCTTGCAGACGCGCGGACATGTTCACGCAGGCCCCGTGCGCGGTATAATCGATCCGCGCCCCCGAACCGACGTCGCCCAGGATGGCTGGGCCGGTTTCCACCCCGACCCGCGTGCGACCAAGCGCGATGGCCGGACCAAGGTCGCGGCGCAGGGCTTCCGTCGTGGTGACAATTTCGGCAGCGGCCGTCAGTGCGGCGTCGACATGGCCGGGCTGGTCCAGCGGCGCATTGAACAGGGCAAGCAACCCGTCGCCCACAATCTTGTCGATCATGCCGCCCCGGTCCAGCACCTGCGCTGAAACGACGGTGAAGTATCGGTCGAGCACCGCGATCAGCTGCTCGGGCGGCAAGGTTGTGCTGGTCACCGAAAACCCCTCAAGATCGGTAAACAGCGCCGTGATCTGCCGCCGTTCCCCCTTGAGCCGCAACAGGCCGGGGTCTTCGACCAGTCGCGCCACGACCGGAGCGGGCAACAACTGCCCGATGCGTCTGCTTAACGCCCGCTCGGCCCGCGCCGTCACCGCTGCCTGCAGGATGAGGCCAGCCAGTGCCGCTGACAGCAGCCCCACCGCCGGAAAGACCGGGTCGATCAGACGCCCGGTCAGGCTGTGCACCGCCCCCGCCAACAGCGCCCAGATGAGTGCCAATGCCAGCGCGCCACCAAGCGCCGGCAGGGGCGGCAGCGCCACCACCAGCGCTGCCAATGCCGCCCCTCCCGCCAGAACCACGGCAGCTTCCCACATTGGCGCGGCGTCAGGGCGCCAAGGCAGCCGGCCGGACAAAAGTCCTTGCGTCAGATCCGCAGCAATCTGCACCGAGGGATACAAGGGATCGACCGATGTGGGCCGCAGCCCGCCGCGTTGGGGAAGCGATGACCCGACCAGAACAATCGCCCCCGCAGTCAGACTGACCTGCCCGGACAGAACCGCGTCGGCCGCAAAGGTACGCGCTGCCCGCTCGGCAGCAGAAGACGGACGAAAGCGCAGCGTGCCCCCTGTGTCGAGCGCGAAGGACGCCTCTGGTAGCACCAGGGTCAGAACGCCTGCCCCGGAAGCTGCAAGCAGCGGCGTCGGGAGGTCACTGGCCAACCGCAGCACCTCGACCGGCAACGAGGGCCAGGCCACCCCCGCAACCGACACGGCTGCCGGAACCATGCGCACGCGCGCCGCCTCGTCCGCCGGCAGGGACACCGAGGCCAGACCGGCGGCCGCCAGGGCCAGCGACGGACAGGGCATCTCGGCCCCCGGCGCGGACCACAGGCGCGGCAACGCCTCACGCGAGGCCGCGATCGACGGCTGCACGGGCGACAAGGGCAGCGGCTGGCCCGACAACAGAAAACCCAGCACCTGGGGTGTCTCGCCCAGCGCGGTTTCCAGCGCGGCTGTCCCCGGCAGCGCCGCATCGCACGACCCGGAAAACACCACATCCCAGCCCACAACCGCCGGCCTTGCCGCCGCCAGAGCCGCCGCCAGACGTGCGCTGGCGTCGCGGTCCCAGGGGCGACCAGCCTCATCGGTTGCACCGATGTCGATCACCAGAACGGGCGGCGCGCCCACCGAAGTCACAGGTGCCGGTGTCAGCCGGATCAGACTGTCGAAAACCAACTCCTGCCAGATCCGCAGCCCGACCGGGCGGGTCCCGATCACCACGGCGGCAAGCACCGACAACGCCAGAACCAACGCTCCGGCCCGCCAGCGGCGGGGCAGCCGACGGCGCGCGGCGCTATTCATCTGCAGCTGCCTCGGCGCGCAGCTTGTCGATCGCGCAGCGCCAGACGCCGCAGCCTTCGTCGCACAATACACCTTCGTCGCGAAAACTTTGCAGCACGCGGTTCACCTTGGGACGGCTGGCGCCCAGCATCGCGGCCAGTTCCCCTTGGCTGACCGAAAGCGAAAGCGCCGCGTCTTCCGGGATATCGGCACCGTTGAGCTGGGCCAGCGCGAACAGGAAGAATCGCGCCACCCGCGCCCGCAGCTGATAAAGTGCTATGGATTCCAATTGCCCCGTGGTGTCGCGCAGCATTGCGCACAGGTGCACCAGTGCCGCCTCGGTCAGCGCAGGGTATCGCGCAGCCAAACTGCGAAAGGCCGCGCGGGTCAACACATATCCATGAACAGCTGTCGCCGCCGTGGCATGGGCTGACCGGGGTTGCGCATCGAACAGCGCCAGCTCACCCAGCATCTCGCCCGCTTCGGCCTGGCGGAGCACCAGTTCGCGGCCCGCCGCCGACAAAAGAAATATCTTCACCCGCCCGTCTTCGATGGCCATAAGCCAGTCGCCGGGGTCGCCGCTCTGAAAGATGACCTCTCCGGCGGCCCAGCGACGCGGCTGCACCACGATTGCCAGCGCCTCCAGCACCTCGGGGGGCAGGGGAGCGAACATCCGAAAGGACTTCCAGAAACCGCGCCCGGCCATGCCATTCCCCCGATCACGGGACCGATGCTGCGCCAAGTCCCGTCGCGGGTAAAGCCCTGTCCGATGACCGGTAATCCCAAGGTCTATGGGGTCAGCCCGACCAAGGCGAAAGCCTCGACGATGCGCGGCTCTTTCCATTGCACCACGTCGGATGGCGCGGCTCCGATGGCCAGATCTACCCCGTCGCCTGCCGCCAGCTCACGCGTGACACCCGCATTGGTTACGGTCACACGACCACGCTGAACGAAAACCGCCAGGGCCGCACGCGACGGTCCGATGAAGAACCGCGCCCCGCGAACGCCGATCTCGCCGAACTCGGTGACAAAGGTCAGGTCCATCGGGGGCATGTCGTCAGGCCGGTCAAAAACGATGGCGCCACCGACGAGGATGGTGCCGCCCGCATCGGCCAGGTAGTTGGCCAGCATGATCCGACTGTCCGGCCCCATATTGATGCTGGTGTCGCTTTCCAGGACGAGCAACGCCAGCGCATTCTCACCGGTCAACACGTCGTCGCCTTCCTGCAGTGCCGTGCCAGGCATCAGCCCGGTCTCGGCACCGTCGCGAACAAGCGTGCCTTTTCCCGTCACCTCGATCGCCTCTCCAATTCCGGTAAAGGCAGCCGCAGGGCGTCCAAGAAACGGCAGTGCGGGAAGACCGGCCGACAATGCCAAAATTGCACGACGAGACAACTGGTACATACGCGCGGCTCCAGAAATGGGGAGGCATGGATACTGTTGATCTATCTTCCGAAACGCTAGCAGTGCCGCTCTCGCCATGCAATCGGTAGTCATGGACGCAGCTGACCGATCTAGAAAGCCGCGCTGGCGCAGCGCGGAGATGAGGTCTTCCCGACCGGCGCCCCGAAGTTTTGGCCTACGCACCCCCTAGTCGCGGGTGACCACAAAGTCGTGGAGCAACGAGGTGGGCATGGTCTTTCGACCCTTCTGCATGTTCCTGTCGGCATGCTCATCCCGGTCGACCTTTTGGGGACGGCCAAGAACTCCCATCAAGAACGTGGTCACTGCCGCCTTCAATCGGACGATGCGCTGGTGGCGCGCCTGGCGTTCAAGCTCAACGCCCATCGCCACGAAGTGCTCCACTTCGGACACCGTCTCGGGTTTGACGCGAGGCTCAAGAAAGGCATTCACGAGAACGGCGTGGGAAAAGAGAATGGACATTGCATGATCTCCGTTGGGTTGCGCCGGAAGGTCCCGGCCAACGAGATCAATCATGCAGCTTGCTTCCGATTGCGGCTGTTCCCTGAGATACACCCCGGCAGGCGGCTCGAGCCCTGCTCTTGCGGTCATCGCTGCGGTTCAAACCCTTTACGACAGCTCCACCGGGAACGAAGCCGGTCGGTCCGGAAAGGGGACCGTTCTGTCCTCGGTTTTTTGCGGGCTCCCGGTCGGGCGTATCGGTTTCAGCGGCGCTGTCAGACGAATACGAACCAGTCTCGACTTCCCAACCGCTCCTTAGATCGGGTGACGAGAGTGCGCGGCACTCATCGTAAGCGACAGAGAAGGCATGCTTTTTTGGGTGTATTGGCGGGTGGGTGGCGGTGCTGTAAGCAAGATACGAACCGGTCCTTATTAGACCTTCCCCACCTACTATCAGACAGTCAGAGAGGCTGAAAAACTGAGCGGAACCTGTCCAGTCAGAACTTTCAGCAAAGTTCCAGCAATCTGCTCGGAGTTGTTTTCGATTTCATCTTCTGAGAATGCCTTGGCGTAAAATGCGTCGATCGTGCCTTGGTGCGACCGCGACAGAATGCATCCGTAAGCGCGCTCAAGTTCGGCATGGTCGATCTTCATGGCGGCGATCTCTTCGTAATCGAGCCCCGGGGCCCATTGGACTACCCCGGGAAGCGATCGATACCATGGCGCACCGAATGTCATTGCTGGCCTGCCCTTGCGGACGGACTCCCACCCGGCATTACTGGTGACAGTCGCCGTGAACTGGGCGTGCCGAGAGAGCATGTGAGTATTTGTGCCGGACGGCAGATGCTCTACTCCCGCGATGCGCTTTAAACGATGGAAGTAGAGCGGACCACGCGCGAAAGCTCCCTGCCTCGGGTTCTCCTTGACATAGATCTTCCAGTCTTTCGGAAGATCCCTAGACAGAACTTCGAGCATCAGGAGCTGGTCGCGAAATACACCGCCAAGTGCCGAAGTCGATAACTCCGGCTGGTTTTGAAGCGGGACGTAGATGAATTTGACATCGTAATCAACGACAGCCTGCTCATACTCCGCCAGATGCTCGAAGTAAGCGAGTTCGTTGTCATGAAAAAATCTGGCGAAAGGATCACGCCAATCGGGCATCTGCGCATAAATCGCGGACATCCTTCCAAGCGTGCTGCGAAGGTATCCTATGTCAAGGAGACGGGCAGGCGATCTCAGCATCAGGTGCTTCAGGAAGCGGTTGACGGCCCGTCGACCGAGCCGTCCCCGGGGCGCGGGCTGCTGCCAGCGGGAATCCATATAGGTGAAATCGGGCGGTACTTCCTTCTCGATGGCTACAGGCTGGGCCGCGGAGGAAGTTACGTCGAGCAATCCGAGATCGCCGACCTTTTCCATCGAGAAGAACCGGTCGGGAAAGATCGACTGGTACAACAATATCGTCTTGAGCCCGAGCGCCCGCGCAACCTGATAGAGAACGGTGTCGTACCCGATGTGCGGGATATTGATAAAGAGGACATGCGTGGCGCCGGAACTGATTAGGCGCTGGGCGAATGCCTCGGCCATAAGGTGATAGTAGTCCAGGTAATCTTGCAGGTTCTTCAGATTGTGGGACCGATACCGGTAGGTCGCGTCGTTTCGCTGCAACTGGTCTATCGCTGTCTCAACGGCCTGACGATAGTCCGGTGAGGCGATAAGTGGAAGATCCACCCCCTGCAGCCTGAAATCAGGTGGAAAAAGCGAGCTGCCTTCTGACTGCTCTCGCATCTGGTTGACGTTAGCCCCGTTGATATCCGCGCCTTTGGTTCCGACATGAAGGACAAGCTCCACAGCTCCTTCAGAAAGCGAAACCAGCCGTTTCAGCGTCGCCCGATGAAGGCGGCCACGACCGTCAACCGCAAGCCGAATGGCCATTCCAACCCTCCCAGTGCAACACCACTAACTTCGCGTGCCGCTGTCGGAGGAAGCGCTGGCGGTGCTTCGGCGCGTTCAGGGGCTGCCACTGAAACCACCCACCGCCGGAAAAGTTCATCTGAACCTTTGTGGAGTTCGGTCTGGTCCACACTCATCGCCACCAAGCAGCGACGAGGTCGGTCGGGAGAGGCCGTTGAGGCTGCAGACCGCGTGGACAATCGCAACTGTGTCCCAGAAAGCGACTTCCGTCCAAAAAGGAGGCCCAGCACGCGCTCCATCAAGGGGCAATTAGGGGAAACGACCCAACTGCAGACAGAAAATTGAATTATTTCAGGGTATTTTGGCGGAGGGAACGCGACTGCCGTCGAACCTTCTCCGACAAAAACTCAATGAATTCAATGAGGCATGGATTGCATCTGAGTCTGAAGGGGTAATTGCGAGTCTTTCGGGACTCGCGGTTACTGACTTCTCCAATGGATGCCTTCAGCTTCAGCTTGTACTTCGACACCGCCAGATTGGCACATCGCGCTGCCGCTTAGGACGTGCACTATCCACCGTATTGCTCGCTCGGACGCTGCGGATTCTGGTTTTGGTACCGATGTCCAGACCTTACATTTCTGCGATAAGGTCGCGCAGCCATTTGTGGGCGGGGTCGGCATGGCTTCGGTCGTGCCAGACGAGGCGGTACTCAAAGGTGGGCACCGGGATGGGCAAGGGAAAACGGTGCAGACTGCCTGCCCCAGCTAAAGCGACGGCCCCGCGTGTGGGCAAGGTCAGGATCAGGTCGCTTGCGGCGATCACGCTTGCAGCCGTGGCGAAATAGGGGATCCACAGGCTGATGCGGCGGCTAAGGCCACGTTCCGCGAGCGCCTCATCCACCACACCAGTGCGCCCGCCCAGAATGGTGATCAGCGCATGGGGTGAGGCTAAAAACGCGTCAAGTCCGATCTCTGACTGCCCTGCCAAGTGGTGCAAGGGGCCGACAACGCAGGAATAGTCTTCGGTATAGAGGGTGCGGGTCCGCAGCGGCAGAGGCACCGTATCGTCGCCGTAAAGGGCGAGGTCAGACCGACCTTCGGCGATATGGCGAAAAATGTCGGTCGAAAACGGCAGCACTTCGACTGCGATTCCGGGGGCCAACCGAGCAAGCCGCCGCATCAGACCCGGCAGAATGGCAAGGGCACCATAATCTGTGGTGGACAGCCGAAACACCCGCTCGGCATGGCCCGGGTCAAAGGCAGTGGGGGCCAGAAAACCTTCGATTCCGGTCAGAATCTCGGTCAATTGTTCGCGCAACGCCAAGGCGCGGTCGGTAAGCACCATGCCGCCGGGAGCCTTGACCAGCAACG
>Ga0163144_10019499_pt1 | contig 13638 bp, 6 predicted proteins | sample OliLak19BULKMAT1_FD_123175 | JGI IMG/M metagenome (GOLD analysis project Ga0163144, IMG submission 123175) | Freshwater microbial mat bacterial communities from Lake Vanda, McMurdo Dry Valleys, Antarctica - Oligotrophic Lake LV.19.BULKMAT1 | ecosystem: Environmental > Aquatic > Freshwater > Lake... | reverse complement strand
GTAGCGGACGTAGTGCAGCAGCGGCTGGTGGGTCAGCCGATCCTCCGACAGATCGCCGATCTCGCTGTCGATGACGCGCGGCGTCGGCGTCTCCGACGCCCATTGCAGCAGAAGCTGAACCAGCCGGCTGCCGTCGTCGATCATCGAGGTCAGCGCATTGACCGCCTGGAAGACCGACGGCGTGTAGCGCAGCCGCTCGACGCTATGGCGGTGCCGGAAGAAGCCGGTGCCGACCGAGGCCAGCAGCAGGCGTTCATGGCCCAGCGGCCAGCCGATGTTGTAGCCCTTCAGGCTCGCCAGCATGAGGAGGTGCAGCGACGGATCATTGTGCGGGCTGACGCCGCCGTCGACAAAGGCGCCGAGCTCCAGGTCGTTCACCTTGATGAACTCGGGCCGGAAGAAGGTCGGCGCCGCCGTGCTGGCCAGGATCGCCGAGGCCAGCGGAATGTCGCCGTTGGCGGTGCTGCCGGCCCCCACCGAAGACGCGGCAAAGTAACGACCGCGCGGATTGTTGTGCAGGATCCAGATGCTGCCGTTGTCGGCCCGCTTGGTGACGACCGCCAAGCCGGTCCTGATCTTGTCGGATCCGAGCGTGATGTCGCCGATGATCTCCTTGAGAACGGCGGCGAGCGGCCCGCGGGAAAATCGCGGGCCGATGATACCGAAGCTCCAGAACGGCCGCCGGAACACCCGGGTCGCCAGGCTTCGATAGAGCTCGAGCAGTTCCTGCGCCGACAGTCCCAGCGCCAGACCCGAGGCGATGATCGATCCGGTCGAGGTGCCGCCGATCAGGTCGAAGTAGTCGCAGAGTCGAAACCTGTCGGGCGTGGTCGAACGCTCGCGGAGAACGGCCTCCATCCGCTCGAGGATGGCGAGTGTCAGGATGCCGCGAACGCCACCGCCATCGAGCGCGAGAATGCGCTTGGGGCCGGCTGAGAAAAGATGTTGCTCGACCGCAGACATGGATCTCCCCCGATCACGACTGCCCAAGCCACGCTTGCTTCTGCCACCATGACACGCCGCGCGAAGGCACGTTACCGCTTTTGCGGCGCCTCGGTGCGGACGTGGACGACGGCGACGTCGTCGGCATGGAAGCGTCTCCAGCCGGCCAAGCGGTCGAGTTCGGCGACATGGGGATCGGCGGGATGGAAGAGCGTCCAGCCGATGTCGAAGTCGGCCAGCAGCTTCGGCATGTCGGCCAGCGCGTTGAACCGGCGCAGCAGCGGCTCACCGTACATGTCCAGCCGGCCGTCGATGAACGGCGCGATGCCCAGGAACATCAGATAGCCGCCGACGTCGTAGCCGTTGAATACCCGCCCCGTGATGCCGGCCCGCTTGACCGCCTCGACCGCCGCGGCGGGGACATAGGTGTTGGGTATGACGATGCCTGGCAGGCGCCAGACCCCCACGCCGATGGCGATCGCCATTGCCGCCGCGAGAGCCCCGCGCGCCAAGCCGGCGGAGGATGCCGCGCGGAGCCAGCCGCGGAGCGACCGGGCGAGGGGCTCATCACCCAGGCGCCGCAGCTCGGCCGCCAGCGCCGGCGCCACGATCAGCGGCGCGCACAGGCCCAGCAGCTCGGCGTGCCGCTGATGCACGAGCGCCATATGCAGGATGACCAGGACCATGACGATCCGGGTGACCGGCAGGCGCAGGCCGAGCGACAGCGCGCCCAGCAGAACCAGCATCAGCCACAGTTCCAGGACATGGCCGCGCTGCATGTTGGGCTGCTGCCATTCGTTGATCCACGAGAGCGCATAGTTCATCCGCTGAACTTCGAACGGAAACAGCAGCCCTGAGAGTCCATGCGGCGTGGCGAGAGAGGCGGCCAAGGCGAGCGTCCCGAAGACGGCCCAGCCGCGCACCGCGCGCCACGCCGCGCGGCGATCCGCGGCGTCGAATACCGCCTCGGCGGCGAACATGCCGGCGAGGCCGAGGCCGAAGACGTGGCTGCCGTGGATGTTGGCCCACAGCACCATCACCAGGGCGAGCCAGGGTGATGGCGCGCGATTGTCGGCGCGGGCCGCGACCAGCGCCGCCGTCCAGACGACGAGCAGCGGGAAGACCACGACATGCGGCCGGGCCAGCAGATGGGGAAAGCAGAGGCCCCAGGCGGCGAGGACCGCGGCGGCCATTGCCGCGACCGGCAGGTAACGCAGCAGCGCATAGGCGAGAATCGCAAGGGCTACCGCAAAACAGGTGGCCCCGGCGATAGCCAGCGCCACCCAACCCAGCCTGTCGTAGAGCAGCGCGGTGGCGACTTCGACCAACCACTCGTGGGCGATCCAGCGCGCGCCCGGCATCGAATGCGAGAACACGTCGCCGGCCGGCACCTCGCGATGGGCCAGGATCCAGCGGCCCACGGCGATGTGGGAGAAGACGTCGGGGTCGCGCAGCAGCTGCCCGCCCCGGCCGATCGCCGCCGCCCAGGCCAGCAGCGCCACGATTGCAGTCGCTATGAGCCTCGTCGCGCCAGAGGTGGAGACCTTGACCGGCCCGGTGGGTGCGTTCATCGTTTGAATTGTCGCTCCAGTCAGCCGCGTAGGCGACGTGTCCCAACAAGGTATCCGACCATGAAATCGATCATCCTTGCACTCGTCCTCGCCGTCGGCGGTGTCTCTGCTTTTGTCATGATGGCAGCAACCCAAGCCGAAGCTCAAAACAGCGCGCCGAAGCCCAAAGACTAGGTTCGGCTACAAGGCTCACCGCGGCAGCTCTCCGCCAAGCTTCTGGATTCGCTCGCGACAGTCGGCGGTTACGTCTTCCGGCCAGCGCTCGCGCGGGCTCCAGGCGAGCTTGTCCACGGCAGTGGCGAAGCAAGCCTTGTACGCGGCCATCGCTCCCGGCTTGTCGCCCTTCGCCTCGAGCGTCAACCCGATCCGCTGATGGTTGTTGGCCAGTGACTTGCGCCACCGGGAATTCTTGATCGATCGGGAATCCAGATCGACGGTCATCTCAAGCGCTTCAAGGTAAGCCGCCACGGCGGCGTCGAGCTTGCCGGTCGCGCGAAAGCCATCGCCCACTTTTTGTCGTGCATTCGCTACGTCAAAGAAAGCGTTGTTGCTTTGCGGCAGGCGGTCATGGGTTTCGAGCGTCAGGCTGAGGTAGCGGTCGAACTCTTGCACGGCCGCATCGGGATTGCCGCTAAGCAGATAAAGATCGCCCACTCGCTGGTACGTGATCGCCAGGCCTTGGCGCCACAGGTAAATTGAGGGGTCGCTGTTGGTGAGTTGATGAACGGTGTCGCGCGAGACCTGGTACTCGGCGAGCGCGTTCTTCCAGTCACGCTGTTGCAGAAGAATATCGCCCAAGCGCAGGCTGGTGCCGGAAACCAGCACGAGATAGTCCTTGTTGCCCCGCGCACGGGCTGACAACTGCCGGGCGATAGCGGCGGCGGCCCGGTAGGAGCCCGTCGATTCGGCCAGCTTGCCATGGGCCTGCAGCGTATCGCCGAGCTCCTCGTGCGCCTCCGCCAGATAGCGGCGCCAGCGCAGGTTGTCCGGCTGGCCGGCATCGAGCTTCTCGGCGTGCGCCACCCACGCGTTCTGTGCCGCCGCGGCGTCCTCCATCTTGCCGAGACTGCGCAACGCAAGGCCGAGGCGCTTGTGGCTGTTCATGAACTCACGTTGCGCCAACTCTTCCTGCGGATTTTGCGCAACGTGCGGCGCCAGCTTGGCAAGCGCCTCACGGGCATGATTGGCGGCCTCAGCCGAATCGCCGGTCTGGAAGAAGACGTCGCTGAGCTGGCCACGCGCCTGGCCTTGCAGAAGGGCCCACCGCGCATCGCCGCGATGCCTGGCAGCAAGCCCATCGGCAAGGCCCAGGGCCTTGCCGGCAAGGTCGCGGGCCGCCGCGACGTCGCCCAGCTCGACGCTGGCAAAGCTCAGGACACCCAGCAACTGCACGCGCGCGGCCGTCACGTCGTCGGGCTCGCCCGGCAAGCCCTCGACCGTCTTGCGCGAGCGCGCGGCCAGGTCGCTCAACAAAGGCCGCGACACCACGCCTTCATGGTAGCCATCGATCAGCTGCTGCAGGCTGCCGGCCGCCTGGTCGAGCGCCAGGCGGTAGCTGTTCTCCGCCTCGACGCGGGCGGCCGTCGCCAGGGTGCGCTGGTGCCAGGCGTAGCCACCCGCCGCCAGTGCCAGCAACAGCAACACCGACACCGCGCCGGCAAAGCGCCGGCTGCGGCGAAGCTTGTCGCGCAACGCCGCCTGTCCGGCCTCCTGGGCGCGGCGCTGCCGCTCCTGTTCGGCAGCACTCGAGGCCTCGACATAGGCCACCGTCTCGGGATCGAGATCGGTGCCGCGGCGAGAAAGTATGTCTTCCGCCTCTGCCAGTCTCCGCCCCGCCGGCAGCAACAGGTCGTCCTCCTGCCCGTGCTGTGCCCAGACAGCGGCCTCGGCCTGCAGGCGGCGGCGCACGATCAGGAAGTCGCGATGCTCGACGATCAGGTCGCGCAAGCGCGGCCAATGGCTGAGCAACGCCTCGTGCGCCAGCCGGAAGGTGCGCCCCTTCCCGGTATCGTCGGCGACGGCCAGCCTCGCATCGACCAGCATCTGCGCCAGGGCGAGCTGCTCGGCGCCGACGATCGAGGTCTCGCGCACGACGCGCGACGTCGCGGCTGCCGAGGCTTCGCCCACCTCGACCAGCGAGAGCAGCAAGCCGGGCAGTGCCGCGGCGTGCTCGGGCGAAAGCGCCTGCACCAACCGCTCGGCACGGCGCGCGATGGCGCCCTCGAGCTGACCCAGTTCATTGTAGGTCGCATAGGTAAGCAGGCGCTTGTCGCTGCCCTCGACGTCGCGGTGATAGAGCTCGTCGAGCAGGAAGGACAAGAGCGGCAGCGAGGCGGAATCGCGGGTCGCGGCCTCGCGAATGACGGCCGCCAGCGAGACGCCGCTCCGGGCATCCTTCTCGAAGGTGATGCCGGCGGCTTCGGCCGGCCGGGTGATGATGAGATCGATCTCGGCGCCGGTCGGCGGCACGAGGTGATACTGCCCGAGGCCGGCGGCGAGCTCGGCGAGCTGGGGCAGTTCGGGCATGTGGTGAAAGAAGTCGCTGCGCAGCGTCGCGATCACCCAGACCATGCCGGAGGTGGCCAGCCGCGCCACGGCGGCATCGAGCGCCCGGCGATCGTCGTCGGAGATCGCGCCCGATGTGAAGACCGCTTCGAGCTGGTCGAGCACCAGCACCAGCCGGCCCACCCGGCGGTCGCCGGGCGACGCGTGCGGATCGGCGGCGGCGGCGCGCTCCAGCGCCACGCGCAGCGGCCCGGCGCCGACCGCAGGCGGGCCGCCCAGCAACGCGGCCAGCTCGGCCTGGCCGTAGCCGATCGCCGCCAGTTCCGGCAGGGCATCGGGGCGCAACAGCGCCGCCGCCAGCCCTTCGAGCGGCGCGGGCGCGAGGTCGGCGGGATGGACGATGACATGGCGCCAGGTGGTCTGGCCCCCGTCCACACTTGGGACGACACCGGGCGCCATGAGATCGGGCACCAGCCCGGCGCGCACCAGCGACGACTTGCCGGAGCCGCTGGCACCCAGGACCAGCATGAACGCCTTGTTCTCGGCGGCGCGCTTGACCAGGGCTTCGGTGATCTCGCGCTCGGCGCGCTCGCGGCCGAAGAAGACGGCGGCGTGCTCGCGGTCGAAAGCCTGCAGGCCGCGATAGGGCGAGCCCGCCCACCATTCGATGCGCGCGCCTTCGCCCGCCGGCGTCGTGCGCCGCAGCAGCTCGGGCAGGCGGCGACGCAGCAGCTCGCGCAGATGCTGTTCGAGCTGGGCCTCGAACTCCTCCAGCGTGGTGAAGCGATTGAACGCGGCCTTGAACTGGCCGCCCGCGTCCTCGAAGTGGGACTGCCAGAAATTCTGCAGCGACTCCCACTGGCTTCTGATCTGGTCGAGCTGGTCGACGCGGCTGAAGCGCGCAAAACCCTCGCCCTGCTTGCGGTAGACCAGCAGGTCGGGAACGCCGCTGCGCTGTTCGCGAGCCGCCAGCGCGCTCTCGAACTCCCATTCCGTGCCGGTCACCGGCGCGCGCCCGTCGATGCCGCGATATTCGCGCGTGGCCGTGCGCTCGGGCAGCGGCGTGCCCAGCCGCGACCACAGGATCAGCACCAGTATGTCGGCATCGGCCGGCGGGTCGATGATGTCCTGGAAATGGCCCGAGCTCAGCATCGGCTCGTATTCCCAGAGCACCGGCGTGATGTCGAAGAACGAGGCGAATTCGCGCTTCAGGCGGCCAATCACCAGCGCGGCGCGACGGCGCTCGTCGTTCACGTCACCAGGCGAGGAGATGAATATCCGGAAGCGCTGCGACATCGGGCGACGGGGTTCCGTTCAAGGCACTCCCGAGCATGGCGGACAATCTCCGCGGCGTCACCTTTCGGAGAAGAACCTCAGGCCCCGACCTTCAGGCTGGCGGCAGGTGGCTGGTGTCGTTGATGAAGCCGACCCGGACGTCACCCGCGGCAAAGACCTCGATCTCGTTCAGGGTGCACGGATCCTGGGACAGCCGCCAATAGGCCGACAGTGGCTGGTCGAGAAGCTGCAGGAGGAGGGCGCGGTTGACGCTGTCGTGGCCGACCAGGACGACGGTGTCGTTGGCATGCTGCGCCAGCATCGCCCGCAGCGCATCGGACGTGCGCGCCACCACGTCCTGCAGCGACTCGCCCTCGGGAAAGCGTACGAGATGCGGCGACTCGCGCCACAGCTGATAGGCCACCGGCGTCTCGGCCTTGACCTCCTCATGGGTGCGCATCTGCCAGGCGCCGTAGTCGATGTCGCCCAGCCCTTCGTGGACCGACGCGGCAATCCCGCAGGCCGCCGCGATCTTGGCCCCCGTCACCACGCAGCGCTCCCGGGGGCTGGTGTAGACGGCCACCGGCTTCCAGTGCGCCGCGATGCGGCGGGCGAGTGCGGCGGCCTGGGCGAGACCAAGCTCGGTGAGGGGCAGCTCGGCACGGCCGCGAAAGCGCGCCGGGTGGATGCCTTCGACGTGGCCGTGACGCGTGAGGAGGATCTTGGTCATGGCCCAGTCTAGCCACTGTTGCCCGTCTGCCACAGGCGGGAACCCACCGCTTAGGTGCCGGCAACGCCCATCCCCAACTCCCGTTGGCCTGGGCACGTCGTGCAATGAGACAACCAACCTTCGGGGAGAATCAGGTGAAAAAGGCTCTATTGGCTGCTGCGGCAGCAGTTCTCGTCCTGCCCGCTGCGGCGCAGGCCCAGTCCATGTTTACCCCGGGCGTCTCCACGCCGGGCTTCTATGTCGGCATCGAGGGCGGCGGTAACTGGCTGTTGAACAACAACAACTACAATATGGACATCGGCTACGCGGCCGGTGGTGTCGTCGGCTACGATTTCGTCGGGCCCCGTCTTGAACTCGAAGGCGTGTTCCGCAGCAACAACGGTCGCGGCACCGCCAACTTCGGCAACGTGTTCAGCAACGTGAGCGGCCGTATCGAGCAGCTCGCCGTGATGGCCAACCTGCTTTACGACTTTGCCCCCGGCGCCACGATCACGCCTTATGTCGGTGCCGGCGCCGGCATCGCCTTCGCCGATCAGTCGATCAACGGTTGCTCGCTGTGCAGCACCCAGTTCGCCTATCAGGGTATCGTCGGCCTCGGCTGGAACGTCGACCGCAACTTCCGCGTCAACCTCGACGGCCGCTACTACGGCACGACCAGCCCGGGCGCCTACCAGAACAACAACATCACCGCGATGCTGGGCATGACCGTCAAGTTCGGCCAGCCCGAGGCCGCGGCGCCGGCGCCGGCTCCCGCCGCCGTCGCACCGCCGTCATTCATGGTGTTCTTCGACTGGGACCGCTCGAACCTGTCGGAACAGGCGCTGGGCACGATCAAGCAGGCGGCCAACGCCTACAAGACCAAGGGCAACGCCCGCGTGACGGCGACCGGCCACACCGATACGTCGGGTGCGGAAGCCTACAACATGGCGCTGTCGCTGCGTCGTGCCAACACGGTCAAGGATGCGCTGGTGCGTGAAGGCGTGCCGGCCACCGCGATCGCGGTTGTCGGCCGCGGCGAAGCGGGCCTGCTGGTCAAGACCGGCGACAACGTCCGCGAGCCGCAGAACCGCCGCGTCGAGATCGTCATCCAGTAAACTGAGCTAATCGAAATTGGCGGGCGGCGTGATCACGCCGCCCGCTTTTTCGTGGCCGTCTTCTTCTTGGCCTTGCCGGCCTTGTCGCGGGCGGCGATGAAGCGGTCGGCCTTGTCGCGCGAGGGCCCACCGCCGCCCTTGAGGCTGCGGCGCAGCGCTTCCATCAGGTCGACGACCTTCTCGTCGGTTTCCTCGGGCGCGGTCGAGACCACGGGCTTGCCCTTGCTCTTGCGCGCGATCAGCTCACGCAGCGCGTCCTCGTAGCGGTCCTTGAAATGCGTCGGATCGAACTTGGCCGCCTGCTGGTCGATGATCTTCTCGGCGATGTCGAGCATGCGGGCGTCGGGCTTGGGCAGGTTGCGGTCGAACACCTCCCCGCTGTCGCGGATCTCGTCGTGGCTGCGCAGCGTCGTCAGCAGGATGCCGGAATCGCGGGGCTCCAGGGCGCAGATGCGTTCGCGCGTGTGCAGCACGACGCGGCCCAGCGCCACCTTCTTCTGCTTGAGCATGGCGGCGCGGATCACGGCGAAGGCGTCGATGCCGGTCTTGCCGGCCGGCGCCAGATAGTAGGGCTCGTCCCAGTAGATGCGGTCGATGGTGGCGGCGTCGACGAACTCCTCGATGTCGATGATGCGCGTCGATTCGAGCTTCACCGCGTCGAGCTCCTCCTTGTCGAGCAGGACGTACTTGTTCTTGGCCACCGCGAACCCCTTCACCAGGTCGCCGCGCTCGACCACGTCGCCGGTGCCCGCGTCGATGGTCTGCATCTTGATGCGATTGTTGGTCTTGGGATTGATCAGGTTGAAGTGCACCTCGGCGCTGCGCTCCGTCGCCGAGAAGAGCGCGACGGGGCACGTGACCAGCGAGAGCCGGAGATGGCCCTCCCAGGTCGGCTTCATCGCTTTGTGCTGGGCCTTGGCCATGATGGACCTCACGTTTTTGATTTCAGGAGACGTTCGATGGCGTCGCGGAGCGGCCGCGCCGACTTGTCGTAGTCCTTCCACGGCTTGCTTTTTTTCAGGAGCGGCGGCGCGGTGCGGATCGTGAACTTGCTCGGATCGAGGCCCGTCTTCACCTGGCTCCACTCGATCGGCATCGACACGGTGGCGCCTGGCCGGGCACGCGAGGACAGCGGCGCCACGGCGGTGGCCGTGCGGTCGTTGCGCAGATAGTCGAGGAAGATGCGGCCGGTGCGTTCCTTCTTCGCCATGCTCAGCACGAAGCGCTCGGGGTCGGCGTCGGCGATGCGGCGGCAGATCTCCTTGGCGAAGGTCTTGGCGGTGTCCCAGTCCGGGCTCTTCTTGTCCGACGTGAGCGGCACCACGACATGCAGGCCCTTGCCGCCCGTGGTCTTGCAGAAAGCGGCCAGGCCCAGCGCTTCGAGCCGCTTGCGGACTTCCAGCGCGGCCTTGATCACCGCCGCGAATCTCACGTCGGGCGCGGGATCGAGGTCGAACACCAGGCGGCCCGGCAGCTCGGGATTGCCGGGCTGGCAGTTCCAGGGATGCAGCTCGGTGCCGCCCATCTGGGCTACGGCCGCCAGCGCTTCGACCCGGTCGATCTGCAGGTAGGGTTTCTTGTCGCCTTTGACCGTCACCTCCGCGATCAGGTTTGAGGACCCGGCCATGGCGTGACGCTGGAAGAAGGTCTGGCCCGCGATGCCGTCGGGCGTGCGCACGATCGAGCAGGGCCGACCTTTTAGATGGTCGATCATCCAGGCGCCCACCGATTCGTAATAGTGCGCGAGGTCGAGCTTGGTGACGGGCGGCTTCTCGTCCGGCCACAGCTTCTTGTCGGGATGGGAGATCGATACGCCCATCACGACCGCAGAGCCGGATTTTGGCTTGGTGGCCATCTCGGCCTCGACCTCGTCGGCCGGCTTGTCGGAACGGAGGCCCTTGAAGGCGGCCTGCCGCACGTTGCCACCGCCGGTCCAGCCGGCGAATTCGATCTCGGCCACCAGCTCGGGCCTCGCCCAATGCATGTTGGCCTCCTTGGGCGGGCTGGCGCCTGAATCAAAGGGGGAGGTGTCGCTCTCGACCTCCTTCAGCCGCGGCAACAGCTTGCGCACCGTCGCCTCGCTAAACCCGGTGCCGACCCGGCCGACATAGACCAATTTCTTCCCTTTATGGACGCCGGCCAGCAGCGAGCGCAGTCGCTTGCCCTCACTGGTCCAGCCGCCGATCACCACCTCGTGGCCGGCCCGGCACTTGGCTTTTAGCCAACTGCCGCCCCGACCGGAGCGATAGGGCGCGTCGAGTTCCTTGGACACGATGCCCTCGAGATGCATGCGGCAAGCCGATTGCAGCACCGCATCACCCGCCGTCTCGAAGTGATCGACATAGCGCAGCGCGGGGTGCTTGCCCTTGAGCCCCTGGAGAAGCGCCTTCAGCCGCGCCTTGCGATCGGACAGCGGCAATGGCCGCAGGTCCTCGCCATCCGCGAACAGCAGGTCAAAGGCGAAGAAGATCAGGTCCTTCGAACTGCCTTCTGAGAGCGCCGCCTGCAAAGCCGCGAAGTCCGGCGCGCCGTGATGATCGAGCGCCACGGCCTCGCCATCGACAATGCAGTCCGGCAGCTTTGCGCCGGCCTCGGCGAGGACGGCGAACTTGTCCGACCAGTCGAGACCGGTGCGCGTGCGCAAGGTGGCGTCGCCATCCTCGACGCGCAGCTGCAGCCTATAGCCGTCGAACTTGACCTCGTGCGCCCATCCCGCCGCCGACGGCGCGCGCTCCACCAGCTTGGCGAGCTGCGGCTCTACGAAGCGTGGCAGCGAGGCGGCCTTCCGGTTCGTGGCCGCGGGCTTGGTCTTCTTCATGAACGGCGTCGCTGCCCGACCGGCGCCCGCGGCGATCTCCTTCAGGGTCCGGCCCGAGGCTACCGACTTGGGATCTTCTAGCAGTTTGTCGCCATCGCCTTCGCGCGCCGCCCCGTCGCGATGCTTGATCAGCAGCCAGTTGGTGCGCTTGCCGCCTTTACGGTCCCATTTCATGCGCACCAGGACCCAGCTTCCGCTGAGACGCTCGCCTGCCAGGGTGAATTTCAGGTCGCCACGCTTCAATCCCAGATGCGGATCGCCGTCGGGCAGCCAGTAGCCCCGATCCCAGAGCTGAACCGTGCCGCCGCCGTACTCGCCCTTGGGAATCGTGCCCTCGAAGTCACCGTAGTCGAGCGGATGATCCTCGACCTCGACCGCGAGCCGCTTGTCGTGCGGATCGATCGACGGACCGCGGGTCACCGCCCATGATTTGAAAGTGCCGTCGAGTTCGAGCCGGAAGTCATAGTGCAGGCGCGTCGCATCGTGGCGCTGGATGACAAAGCGCAATTGCCCCGAAGCCGGCAAGGAACTCCTGCCGGCCGGCTCCTGGGTCTTGGTGAAATCGCGTTTGCCGCGATATTTCGTAAGACTGTCGTTGCGCATCTCTCACCGCGGCGGATGCACAAGCTTCTCGCGATCCCAAACCTTATGTTTCTTCGCCGTGGCGATGAACGATTCCAGGCCTCGGCCGGCCTCGAAGAAAATCACGCCGAGCTTGTCGTCCGGCGCGATCCCAGCCTTGTCGAGCAGGGACGCGGCCGCTTCATTGAAGCCGATCGCCTTCAGGTGGCCGAACGCGTCGCGCACCCAGTTGACCGCCGCGGCCATGGCGGTGAGGTCCTTGGCGCCCGCCTCCGACGGCAGCAGCACGACGGCATCGAACAGCACCGAAGGCGCACCCTCGACCGTCTGATCGGGCACAAGCCCGTTCGCCATCTTGCCGATCTTCGGCGCGATCAATTTTAGCTTGGCGCCTTCTTTCGCCAGCGCCTGACGCAGACGGTCGACCGCCTTGGCGTCGGTGCCGTCGGTCACCAGGGCGGCCACGCACCGGCCTTTGATCGTGGCCGGCGCCTTGCCGACGATGCTGAGCGCGGGGGACGGATCGAGATCATCACGCGGCGCGACGGCCGGGGTGATCTTCTCAGCCTCGCCCTTCATGTTCATCGCTGCGGCCACACGTGCGCCGAGCTCGGGTTCGATCAGGTTGAGATGGCCGAGCATGCGGCGGCGAATTGCGAGGGTCTCGACCTTGCTAAGTTCGAAGGTGAAGGCACCCACGATGTGGCCCTGCTCCGGCACGGTCATGGAGCGCCAGAACTGGCGTGCCTGCGAATAGTGATCGGCGAAGGTTTCCGGACGCTGCCGCAGCTTCGGGCCAGCCTCCGGATCGGGGAAGCTCGCGAAGCCTTTCAGGTGGTTCTCGCGCGGGCTGTCGGGATCGAGCGAGTTGGGCTCGTAGTTCACGCGGCCCGGCGGCACCTGCATACGCATATGGCCGTCGCGCTGGAAATTGCGCATCGGGCAGACCGGCCGGTTGATCGGGATCTCGTGGAAGTTGGGCCCGCCCAGGCGGCTGAGCTGTGTGTCGATGTAGGAATGCAGGCGGCCCTGCAGCAAAGGATCCGCAGTGAAATCGATGCCGGGCACGATATGGCCGGGATGGAAGGCCACCTGCTCGGTCTCGGCGAAGAAGTTCACCGGATTCTGGTCGAGCACCATGCGGCCGATCGGCGTCAGCGGAATGATCTCCTCGGGAATGAGCTTGGTCGGGTCGAGAATGTCGAAGTCGAGCTTGTCGGCGGTGGCCTGGTCGAAGGCCTGGACGCTCAGCGTCCATTCGGGGAAGTCGCCGCCGTCGATCGCTTCCCAGAGATCGCGGCGCGTGAAATCCGGATCGGCGCCGGCGATTTTCACCGCTTCTTCCCACAGCGTGGAGGCGGCACCGATGCTCGGCCGCCAATGGAATTTTACGAAGGTCGATTCGTCCTTGGCGTTGACCAGCCGGAAAGTATGGACGCCGAAGCCTTCGATATGACGCAGCGAACGCGGGATGCCGCGGTCCGACATCGCCCACATCAGCATGTGCATGGTCTCGGGCATCAGCGAGGCGAAATCCCAGAAATTGTCGTGCGCGGAGCCCGCCTGCGGGAAGCCGCGATCCGGCTCCATCTTCACCGCGTGCACCAGGTCGGGGAACTTCATCGCGTCCTGGATGAAGAACACCGGGATGTTGTTGCCGACGAGATCGAAGTTGCCTTCCTCGGTATAGAACTTCACGGCGAAGCCGCGCACGTCGCGCGGCGTGTCGACCGAGCCCGCACCGCCGGCCACCGTCGAGAAGCGGACGAAGACCTTGGTACGCTTGGCTGGATTCTGCAGGAAGTCGGCTTTGGTCAGGCGCGACAGGTTCTTCAGCGGCTGGAAATAGCCGTGCGCGCCGCTGCCGCGGGCATGGACAATGCGCTCGGGAATGCGCTCATGATCGAAATGGGTGATCTTTTCGCGGAGGACGAAATCCTCAAGCAGGGTCGGTCCGCGGGCGCCGGATTTCAGCGAGTTCTGATTGTCGGAAACCGGCACGCCCTGATTGGTCGTGAGCGTGTTCTTGGCGGAAACCGTGGTCTGGTGTGTTTCGCCGCCGTCACCCCCGCCGGTAGTAGCACCCTGCTGCCGCTTCGCCTTTTTCATTGCCACCACTCC
>Ga0163144_10019498_pt1 | contig 13638 bp, 13 predicted proteins | sample OliLak19BULKMAT1_FD_123175 | JGI IMG/M metagenome (GOLD analysis project Ga0163144, IMG submission 123175) | Freshwater microbial mat bacterial communities from Lake Vanda, McMurdo Dry Valleys, Antarctica - Oligotrophic Lake LV.19.BULKMAT1 | ecosystem: Environmental > Aquatic > Freshwater >... | reverse complement strand
TGGAGCAGGAACTTACTATGGAAGTCAAAGGCCGCGACCTCGCATCCGGCCTTCCGAAGACCATCACAATCCGGTCCGAGGAAATCCGCGAAGCCCTGAAAGAACCTCTTTCCAGCATCCTGGAATCCGTCCGTCTCACACTCGAGCGCTGCCCCCCCGAACTTGCCGCCGACCTCGTCGACCGCGGCATCGTCATGGCCGGCGGTGGGGCGCTCCTGCGCGGGATCGACCGGCTTGTGGCCGAAGAAACCGGCCTGCCGGTGCACATCGCGGACGATCCGCTGTGCGCCGTGGCCGAAGGAACCGGCCGCGTGCTCAACGAGATGTCAATTCTTCAGCGGGTCACTTCCTACAAGTAAGCTCCCCTCCCGTTCGCCTCCATCCATGCCGGCCCAAAACAGGGCAACGGCAACAACCGCAGGTCGCGGCCAGTCGGGGCGAGATGTCTAGAAGGACGCAATACATTGCGATCGCTGCGGTGATCGCGCTGATGCTGGTGCTGCTGAAGCTCCCGGGCGACGTTTCCTCACGTCTCAAACTGGCCGTCAGTTCCGTTTTTCTCCCCCTCTTCGGCCTCACCGGTTCCGCCAACCGATTGACCGATGCGACGGGCAATGCGCTCCTGCCCAAGTCCGAAGTCCTGGCCCAAAACGAGAAGCTCCGAGAGGAGGTCAACGGACTTCGCGTCGCTACCCAACAGACCGCTGAAGTGTTCCGCGAGAACGAACGCCTCCGGCAATTGGTGGGCTGGCAGCGCCAGCTTCCATGGAAGACCCGTGCCGCCCGGGTCATGTCGCGTGATCCCGCGAACTGGTGGCGCTCCGTCCAGATCGACCTCGGAACCTCCCAAAGCATGCGCCCCAATCTCGCGGTCATCTCGACCGATGGGCTGGTCGGGAAAATCTCCTCGTGCGGAGACAACCGCTCGATCGTTCTTCTGCTTGGCGACCCAACGCTTCGGGTCTCCGCCTTGATCCAGGAAACCCGCGACCACGGCATCATCATGGCCGGCAGCAGCGGTTCCCCGGGAAGCGAGTTCATCGACCTCGGGTTCCTTTCCCGCAGCAGCCAGCTAAAGGCCGGCCAGGCTGTGATCACGAGCGGCGACGGCGGTGTGTTTCCCAAGGGCATCGTCGTTGGCCGTGTTGTCGATTCGCGGACTGTTGGCTACGGACTCTCAATCGAGGCGCGCGTCAAACTGGCCGCGGATCTGGGCAAGCTGGAGCAGGTCTGGGTGATCCTCGAATGAACTTCGCGCGCCCAATCCTCATACTGGTCGCGGCCTTACTCGCGGTCTTCGCCGAGACCCAGCTGAACCTGCCGGAGCGCCTTCTCGCCGTGCGGATCCATCTGCTCCCGGCGATCGTCGTCTTTGCCGCGCTTCGCTCTGGATTGGGGATGCTCACGCTGACCGCGGCCATCGGCGGTCTCTGGCTCGATTCGCTTTCGGCGAACCCGCTCGGCGTCTCGGCGATCCCATTGATCCTGGCCGGAGTGCTGATGCGGCATTTCGACTCGATGCTCCTCCGCGACCTGCCCTACGCCCAGTTCATGCTCGGTGCCGGCGCCGCCGCGATGTTGTTCTTCGTGTCGCTGGGAATTCTGCTCTCCGTCCACCTGGAACCGGTCATCGGTTGGGCGACACTCTGGCAGGGAGCCGTCTCCTCCCTCGGAACCGGCGCGCTGACTCCCTTGGTTTTCTTCGTGCTCGATCGCATCGATCGCGCTCTCACCTATCAACCCGCTCCCGAGTCCTCCTTCCGTCAGGACCGCGAGATCAAACGGGGGAGAACCTGACGCGCATGCTGATCTTCGACCAGCTCAGGAAGGACGATCGCTCGCTGCGAACTCTCGCGATGGTGCTGCTCGCCGGCATGCTCTTGCTGATGGCCGGCCTGTGGAACGTCCAAGTCGTGTCCTCCCGAAAACACGAAACAGATCTTCGCAATCAATCCTTCCGCTCGGTCCGAGTGCCCGGTGTTCGCGGAAAAATCTTCGACCGGAACGGACTCGTCTTGGCCGAGAACGGGCCGCGCTACGACATCAACCTCTACCTGGAGGAACTGCCGCCCTACTTCCTGTTCGAATACACCAACCGGGTTCTTCCTACCTATCTGGCGAACAACCCGCTTCCGCCTGCCACCAATCAGACCGGTTCCCGTTTCTTCGGCCTGTTCGGAAGCAAGGAACCCGCCCGGCCCAAGTTGCCGCTGAAAACCCGCCAAATGCTGCAGGCCCAGGCGCGCTACGGCGTCGCCAGCAACCTGCTCCTCCAAGTCAGCACTTTCCTGAAACAACCCAGGCAGTTGGACCAGGCAGGCTTTCTGCGCCACTACAGCAGCAGCCTTTTCGTGCCTTTTCCGCTCATCAAGAATCTCGAACCGGAAAAGGTGGCCCGGTTTGTCGAACTCGCGGCCGAGTTCCCCGGAGTCGAACTCGAGGTCCAGCCCGTTCGGGCCTATCCCCAAGGCGTCGCAGCGGCCCACCTTCTGGGATTCGTCCGGCGCATGGACAACTTCGATTCGGAGGACATCAACTACCGCTACGTGCTTCCGGACTACACGGGTGCCACAGGGATCGAGTCCGCCTTCGACGACGAATTGCGTGGCCGACCGGGCGTAAAATCGCTCCTCGTAAACAACCTCGGCTATCGGCAGCGCGAGGATCTCATCAGTCCCTCCGAGCCCGGCGACAACGTCTTCCTCACCCTCGATCTTCAGCTTCAGATCGCGACGGAACGTGCGCTCGCCTCCGCAATGCCCAATGTCCGGGGCGCCGCGGTCGTGGTCGACGTGCGCAACGGTGACGTCCTCGCGATGGTGTCGCTTCCGACGTTCGATCCGTCGATCTACGTGAATGGCGCCGGCTCCAATGAATGGGCTCGGATCAGCGATCCCCACCTCAAACCGCAATTCAACCGGGCGACACAGGCCTTCTACAGCCCGGGTTCGATCTTCAAGATCCTCACGTCCATCGCGTGCCTTGAGTCGGGACTCAACCCGTCGGAACAGTTCCGTGTTGAACCCAATCCAAAACGGGCGGGCCGCGGCGCGATCGCCGTCGGCAACCGCTTGATCGGCGACACGGCGGCGCCCGGGCTCTACGACTTCGAGAAAGCCTTTATCAAATCGAGCAACAGCTACTTCATCCATCACGGGCTTCGCGCGGGCTTCAAGAAGATCATCGAAGTGGGTGAGCGGTTCCATCTGGGCGAACGCACCGAAATCATGCCACGCCAGGAAGCCGTCGGGATTTTCCCCGAGCGCGAGGACGAAAAGAAGTGGCCGCTCGGCAGCATCGCGAACATGTGCATCGGCCAGGAGGTCACCGTCACGCCGATCCAGATGGCGATGATGACCGCCGCTGTGGCCAATGGCGGGAAAGTTTTCTGGCCACGGCTCGTCATGAAAACCCAGTCGCCCGACAACCTCGGCTTGGACGCGGGTGCTGTGAACTACCCGACCCGCCTGCGCTCGGACGCAAACCTTCGGCCCGAGCACGTGAAGCTGATCCACCGCGCCATGCAGGCCGACGTCGAGAGCACCAGCAGCGACGAGGACGGCGAAGGCACCGGCAAACGCGCGCGGATCGATGGCTACCACATCGGTGGCAAGACCGGCACTGCGGAGATCAAGGGCTCGGGTCAGAAGGACCAGACCACCTGGTTCACCTCGTTTGCACCGGTTGAGAATCCAAAATACGCGGTCGTCGTCATGGTCGAGAGCGGCGGCTCCGGCGGCGGCACTTGTGCGCCCGTCGCCAAACAGATCTACGAGGCGATCATCAAGCGGGAAAAGAGCCAGGACCTGACCAAGCTCTACTCGGGCAACTGACGATGACAAACTCGCTCCATCTGAATGAACGTTACCAGCGGGTCGATTGGACGCTGATGGTGGCGGTCGTCCTGTTGATGCTGATCGGAGGCGCCTTCATCTACAGTGCGACGCTGGCGGATCCGGTGATGCGCGACGCCTCGTTCTTCAAGCAGCTCCACGTGAAGCAGGTCATCTGGTATTCCCTCGGCGTGGCGGCCGCTGTCGGCGTTTGTTTCCTGCCCTACCACGCGTTCGCCCGCTGGTCCGTCGTCGCCTACTGGGGCGCGATCCTCCTTCTGGTTCTCGTGATGGTTCCCGGCATCGGCGTGTCACGGCTCGGCGCCCGAAGATGGATCGACTTCGGTCCGTTCTCGCTCCAGCCGTCGGAGTTCGCCAAGCTCGCCTACATCATGCTTATGGCCAATTTCCTCAGCCGTCCGGTCGAGGAATTGCGTCAGCCGAAGGTCTTCTTCAAGGCGCTCGGCATGATGGCGCTGCCATTCGTCCTCATCCTGAAGGAGCCCGACCTCGGCTCCGCCCTTTCATTTTTCCCGGTTGGTCTGGTCATGATGTTCGTGGCCGGTGTCCCGTTGAAGTTCCTTGCCCGCCTCGTGGGCGGGGTGGCGATCCTCGTCATCCTGCTGCTGGTGGACATCCTCTTCGCCCCGCCCCAATGGCAGGTGAAGCTGGAAGAATATCAACGACACCGCCTGCTGACCTATTTCGGCCGGGATTTCACTCCGAAGGACGCCACGCCAGAGGAGCGCCGACGTGCGCGGGAACTGCAGCACAGCAAGTCCTACAACGTCGAACAGTCACTGATCTCCGTCGGCTCGGGTGGGCTGACGGGCAAGGGTTGGAAGCAGGGCACGCAATACGCGCTCGGCTACCTCCCTCGCGCCGTGGCCCACAACGACTTCATCTTCTCTGTCATCGCCGAGGAGAAGGGGTTTGTCGGAAGCGTCATCGTGGTGACGCTTTACACGGTGGTTTTCTTCTGCGGGATCCGCACGGCGGGCCAGTCACGCGACCGTCTCGGTCGCGTCATGGCCAGCGGTGTGGTCACCCTGCTTTTCGTCCACGTCTTCATCAACATCGGCATGAACATCCGGCTTATGCCGGTCACCGGGATTCCCCTGCCCCTGCTGAGCTACGGCGGCTCGTCCGTCCTCTGCGCTCTGCTGGCCGTGGGACTCCTATTCAACATCTACTACTACCGAAGAGCTTATTGATATGAGCAACAGTTTCTCAGGCCGCAAACGCAGCATGTCCTTCCGCCCCGCAGGCGGCTACAAACCCCCGGCCGTCTCCACCAGCCCCGGCGCTCCATCTGGACCACCGTCATCACAATCACCTCAACCGGCCAGTCCGTCTCCCGGGCCGGAAGCACGCCCGCTGCAGGCCGAACGCGAACCGCGCCAAAGCAACCGGCCTATCCGCGAGCCCGATTCAATCGAGGCCCGATTGGCCATGCGGCCGCCCCAACCCGCCGCCACCGGAGACACCGCACAACCGCAGCCAGAGCGCGCCGATCGTGGACCACGTGGAGACCGTCCCGCGCGCGGTGACCGCGGTGGCGACAATCGTCGGGGTGGTGACCGCGCCGGCAATCGCGGTGACCGTGGAGATCGCCAACCTCGCGGCAATCGCCAGAATCGTCCTCCGGAATCGACCACGGGCGACGCGCCCCAGGCCACTGCATCAACCGAACCCGGACCCTCTTCGGACGGTTCTACCGAAGGTGCGGCTCCGATTCAGCCACGCCGCGATAATCGCCAACCTCGCCAGCAGCGGCCTCCCCGCGAAAACCGGGAACCGCGCGGCGCGGCTCCCCAGCCGGAGACTGGCCTCGACACGCCGGCAGCGGCACCCGAAGGCGGGGAGCGCCCACCGCAAGCACAGCAGCAAGGCGGCGACAACCGCGACGGTGGCCCCCGCGGTCGTCGACGTGGCGGCCGTGGCCGGCGCGGCGGTGGTCGAGGGGATGGTCCGGAACGCAGCGGCGGAAACGACCGGCCCCAAGTCGATCGCGGTCCGCGCCGCGAACCCGCGCCCCGCGCTTCAAATCCTCCCGGCGAACAACGCGGACATACCTTGCTCGATGCCGACGGCGAACCCGTCGGCCGTCACGGTCACAGCGACGAGGAAGAGGAGGCGATTGTGGCGGCCGAGTCGGAGTCCCTGCAGGGCCAGGACGCACCGGAGCCGTCCAACGCGGACAAAGATCCTGACTTCGTTCCGGTGCCGGTCGCCGATCCGAAACCCCAGAGCCTGGTCGAAGGCATCCGTGCCGTCGCCCAGAGGCTGGTGAAGAAGGTCCAAAAGATCATCGCTCCGCCGGAGAAGCGCACCCACAAGGAAGTCATCATCAACGCCGAGTCGCTCGAAGTCCGCATCGGCGTTCTCGAGGACGGAAAGCTGGAGGAGTTCACGATCGAGCGCACGACAGAGGAACGCCTCGTCGGCGGCATCTTCAAGGGCAAGGTCCGCAACCTCGAGGACGGTTTGAAGGCCGCCTTCGTCGACATTGGATTCGAGAAGAACGCGTTCCTCCACTACTGGGACATCGTGCCGAACAACTTCGACAGCAACGTCGAGGTCGTCGAACGCGAGTCGAAGGACGGCAAGAAGAAGGACACGACCAACTTCACCCAGAAGGACGTGCCACGCCTGTTCCCGGCCGGCAGCGAAATCATCGTCCAGGTGACCAAGGGTCCCATCGGCACCAAGGGTCCACGCGTGACCGGCAACCTGGTTCTTCCCGGACGTTACCTCGTCCTGCTCCCGAACTCCGACCAGAGCGGCATCTCCCGGAAGATCGAGAACGTCGAAGAACGCCAACGCCTCAAGAAGATCCTCCGTGAATTGGAGATTCCCGAAAACATGGGCGTCATCATGCGGACCGCCGGCGAAGGCCAAAAGAAGCGTTACTTCGAGATGGACCTCGCGTTCCTGCTCGAGGAATGGAAAGCCGTTCAGGAACGGATGAAGACGCAGCCGATGGCCACCTGCATCTTCCAGGAACCGGACCTGATCGTCCGCACCGTGCGCGACTGCCTCACCGAGGACACCGAGCGCATCGTCGTGGATGATCCGAAGTCGTTCGAGCGGATGCGCGAAGTCATCAACAAGATCGACCCGCCCTCGCTCAGCAAGATCAAGCTCTACACCGACAACCAGCCGATCTTCGACCGTTTCGGAATCACCAAGCAGCTTGAGACCGCGTTCTCACGCCAGGTCCACCTCAAGGGCGGCGGCTACCTCGTCATAGACGAGACCGAAGCCCTCGTCGCCATCGACGTGAACACCGGCCGGCATAAGGGCGCAAAGGACCAGGACAAGACCATCCACCAGGTCAACCTGGAGGCGGCCGAGGAAATCTGCCGCCAGTTACGCCTTCGCAACATCGGAGGATTGATCGTTCTCGACTTCATCGACATGAGGCAGCGCCGAGACCAGCAAAGCGTCTACCTACGCGTAAAGGACGGCATGAAGCGCGACAAGGCCAAGACACACATCCTGCCGATCTCGACGCTGGGCCTGATGGAGATGACCCGCCAGCGCCACTCGGAGAGCGTCCGATCGTCTGTCTACGACGACTGCCCGTATTGCAAGGGCAAGGGCAAGGTTAAGAGCTCGATCACCATGAGCGTCGAGATCCAGCGTAAGCTGTCGGAAATCCTGAAGAAGCGCACCCGTGACGAATCCGACTTCCAGCTGCGGATCGTCGTGCATCCGACGGTCCTCGAGCGTCTCCGCAAGGAGGACGAGAAGCTGCTCATAGCGATGGAGAAAAAATACTTCGGCAAACTCTCCTTCCGCGCGGATCCGGCGTTCCACGCCGAGCAGTTCAAGATCGTCAATGTCACCACCAACGACGACCTCGTGAGCGTGGGTTCCTGATCCATTCAACAGCGGCCGGCGCCGGGTGGATCCCGCGCCGGCCGTCGGTGATCGTTCGAAAAGCGAACGGGCCGGGAGAAATCCCGGCCCGTTCGCTTTTTAAATTCTAAGGACTCGCTCAGCGGTTCTTGATGATGATGAACCAGGCACAGTCGTTCTTGTCCTCTCCGGCGATCACCACGGTTCCATCCTTGGAAAGCGGCTCCTTGATTTTTCGGACAAGCTTACCCTTTCCGTAGACATGGATTTCGATGTTGTCCCCCTCCAGTTCGCGAATCTCGACTTCCGAGTGCTCCGACAACCTTACCTTCTTGGTTGCTCGGCTCGCCACATCCACCTTCTCGGAGTTGACTAGAAAGTATTTCTTCCACTTGAAGGCCTTCGACAACATTCCGGTGGTCCTGGCATCGACTGGCTTGTGATCGGGGTTGGGCGACTTTTCGTCGTTTGTCCCCCATATCAGCCGAACTTCGAGCTTAAGGTCGGAAGCGAGCGCGTTTCCGGCCGAAAACGCCACAAAGAGTCCAGTCAGTGCCAGTGTGGCCAACCGTCGGTAAAACGCGGATCTCATTTGTCGAGGGGTTCGGGCACCGGCTCTTCTTCAACCGTTGAAGAACTGTCGAACAGATAGACGATCGTCAGACTGTCTTTTTCGGACCGGTAGGTCATGGCGCTCAATTCGCCCTCGGAATCCGTCAACTCACCGGGGACATACGGCCGCAAGTAGGCCGGAGCAAACAATCCGATGGCTGCGACCACCACCGCGGTGCCAGCCACGGTCCCTAGATGCCCGCGAAGCCAAGTCCACAAGGTCCGGCTGCCGGATGCTCCGGTCGGGGACTCAGTCCGTTCTTCTGCCTCAATGCGACGGCGGATCTGGCTGAAATAGAAATCGGGCGGCTCAGGCATCGCCAAGGCGGGTTCGCCATCGATGAGCGCGCCTTTGACCAAGCTCAGCTCCTCGAACAGTTCGTGGGAATCCCGGTCTTGATCGACCAGCATCCGCACCCGGGCCGCGTCAGTTCCGGCAAGTTCGCCGTCGACGAGGGCCTGGATCTCCAGTTGTTGCTTCAGGTTCATTTAGGAATCCTCCCGTTTCCAACCCGCCATCAGGACCGCCATGCGGCGGCGGGCGTAAAAAAGTCGCGACATGATCGTCCCGATCGAACAGCCCATGCGCTTGGCGATCTCCTTGTATTCGAGCTCTTCAAATTCGTGCATGACGAGAACTGTCCTGTGTTCGACCGAAAGCTTTTCCATCGCTTCATCGATGCGTTTGCGCAGCTCGGTTCTTTCCATGCCGGCGGTTGGATTGATCGTCACAACCGGCATCTGCCGCTCTACGCCGCCGGATTCCTCCTCGAGATTCTCGATGGACTCCGCACGCATCCGTTTCTGTTTCCGCAGGTGGTCCAGGCAAAGGTTGATGACGATTCGCGTCATCCACGTGGCGAAGCTGGAATCACCCTGGAACTGGATGATCCGCTGCCACGCCTTGACCCAGGCGTCCTGCGAAAGATCGAGCGCCTCTTCCTCGTTGCGCACCATGCTGAACGCCCGGGCATAAATCTTGTCCCGGTGCCGTGAAACCAGCTCTTCAAAAGGGGCCATTTCCCCCCTCTGGGCTGCCTTCACCAGCGGCGTATCATCGAGGACCGGCTTATCTCTTTCTTTCGCCACAGGATTGACTGAAGGGTCCGGAGACCTATTCAGCTTTGTTACAGCTTTCCTTTGGTGCTTGGGATCTGCCCGGCAATCCGCGGATCGCGTTGGCAAGCAGCGTCGACCGCCCGGGCGAAGGTCTTGAACAAAGCCTCGACGATATGGTGCGGTTCATCGCCGTAGATCAGCGCCAAATGAAGATTGCATCGGGCTTCATTGGTGAAGCCCTGGAAAAACTCGCGGGCGAGCCCGAATCGGAATGCGGATGACATGTCTTGAACACGATCGCGATCACTGACTCGAAGCTGCCCGAACTTGTTCAACCCCCTCCACACCAGATACGGCCGGCCGCTGAAGTCGATCACACACCGGGCCAGACACTCGTCCATGGGGACATAGGCTTCGCCGGTAAACGGATTCCTCGGATCGAAACCAGCACCGTAACGCCGGATGCCCTTCTTATCTCCCAAAGCCGCCACAAAAGCCTGGCCCAACGCGATTCCGCAGTCTTCGACCGTGTGATGGGCGTCCACATCCAGATCGCCCTTACATTTCACCGTCAGGTCAATGGTCGCATGCTTGGCGAACAGGGTTAGCATGTGGTCGAAAAACGGCACACCGGTCCGGATGGACGATTTGCCGGTTCCATCGATGTCCAACCGGATCTCAATCCGGGTTTCCTTCGTCTCACGCTTCAAATGCGCGCGGCGCTTAGTCATGGGCGGGGATTAAAGAGCCACCGCCCAACCCACAGCCATGGAAAACTTTCGCCTTTGTGGCCGTTGCCACAGGAAGAGGCCTCCCGTATTGCTCTTCCGGAATGTCGCAGGAGCCCATCGTAGAAATCCGTGAGTTGTCCAAGATCTACCGCCAGGGGGATATCAATGTCACCGCCCTCGACAACGTTTCCCTGGACATAGCACGTGGCGAATTCGTCGTCCTGATGGGCCCGTCCGGCTCGGGGAAATCCACCCTTCTCCACATCATCGCCGGCATCGACCGCGCGACGAGCGGCAAGGTCTTGGTCCAGGGAATCAATGTCGCCAACCTGAACGAATCAGAGCTGGCCGATTGGCGGAACCAGAACGTCGGGTTCGTTTTCCAGAGCTTCAATCTGATCCCCGTCCTCACGGCCTTTGAGAACATCGAGCTGCCGTTGCTCCTGACTGCCTTGAACCGCAAACAACGGCGCGAGCAGGTCCAGACCGCCATGGACCTCGTCGGACTCGGCGATCGCGGACATCATCGCCCCGACCAGATGTCCGGCGGCCAGCAGCAGCGCGTCGCCATCGCGCGCGCCCTCGTGACCGATCCTGCGTTGATCGTCGCCGATGAACCCACCGGCAACCTCGATTCCAAATCCGCCGCTGACGCCCTGGGCATCCTCCAGGCCCTCAGCCGCGATGCCGGCAAGACCGTGATCATGGTCACGCACGATCCCAAGGCCGCCTCGTTCGGCACACGGAGCCTCCATCTGGAGAAAGGCGAGATCGTCGTATGAATGTCGCCACATTCGTCGCCAAGAACGCCCTGCGGAACGGTCGGCGGGCGTTCCTGACGATCATCTCCGTCGCGGTCAGCTGTGCGCTCCTCATCAGTCTTCTGACCCTGCAGCGGGAACTGACCACGCCGCCCGAATCCGAAGCCGCTTCGCTGCGCATCATCGCCCGGAACAAGGTATCCTTGGCGCAACCGCTGCCGGCCCGTCAGCTCGCGACGCTGGACAAGATTCCCGGCATCGTTTCGGTCAGTCCGTTCTCCTTCTTCGGCGGCAAATTCCGCGAGGAGATCGTCACGGGCTTCGCCCAATTCGCCGTTGATCCCGCGCGGTTCGCCCCGCTCATGGTCGAGGGCCACATCCTCGCCGGCACCTACGAGGATTTCATCAAGGACCGGAACTCCTGCATGCTCGGCGCAGACACGATGAAGCGCTACGGCCTCAAGGTCGGCGACAAGATGAAGTTCACCGGCACGTTCTATCCCGTTGATCTGGACCTGCGCATCGCCTGCATCTACGAAGGCATGGTCGACGACCGGAACGTCTTCTTCCACCACAAGCTGCTCGATGAACTCACCGGCGACCCCGGAACCGTCGGCACATGGTATCTCCTGGTCGAAAGCGCGGAGGTTTCAAACGACGTCATCACCAAGATCAACAAGGCTTTCGAAAACACCTCCGCCGAAGTTCGAGCCGAAACCGAGCGCGCCTTTCAAATGGGATTCATCAGCATGCTGGGCAACGTGAAGCTGCTCATCGGATCCATCAGCACCGTTGTGGTGTTCACGCTCGTGCTCGTTTCGATCAGCACCATGAGCATGGCCATCCGCGAACGTTTCCGTGAACTCGCCGTCCTCAAGGCGCTCGGCTTCAAACGCCGCGAACTCTTCAGCTTCATCCTGGCCGAGAGCTTTGGCCTGGCGGGCCTTGGCGCGCTTTTAGGAATCGGCGGTTCGTGGCTACTGTGGAGTCACATCGATCTCCAGAAGCTCACCAACGGCTTCCTCATCTACTTCGAAGTAACCCCGAGGATCATGGCCACCGCCGGCATCGTCGCTGCATTGCTGGGCATTGTCGCCGCCATCGGGCCCTCGATAGCCGTCGCCCGGATGAGCGTTGTGGACGGCCTCAAGACATTGGACTGACGCCATGGCCCTTCCGCTGAAATACAACTTCCGCAACGTCGTCGTCCGGTGGCGTTCGACGATTTCCACCGTGCTCGGCATCGCCCTGGTGGTCTCCGTCTTCGTGTTGCTTCGGGCGCTTGCCCGCGGCATCGAGGCGTCCAGCGCCAACACGGGCGATCCACGCAACATCCTTGTCGTCCGAAAAGGTTCCCAGGCCGAATCCGGCAGCCTCCTCGGCCGCGAAAACTTCCGGACCCTCCAATATTTCGACGAGATCGCGCGCAACGAAAAGGACGAACCGCTCATCTCCGTGGAGATCATCGCCATTGTCAGTATGCCGCGCATCCAAGGTTTGGGTGAGGCCAACACGCTCATCCGTGGCATCACTGCGCGCGGCATGGAGCTTCGCCCCCAGGTGACGCTCGTTGACGGGCGGTGGTTCCAGCCGGGCAAGCGGGAGATCACTGTCGCCCGGCGCTTGGCGGGACGATTTGCCGGTCTTCAGATCGGCGGCACGGTGAAGGCCGGCCCGGACATGCTTACCGTCGTCGGCCATTACGACGCCAAAGGCAGTGCGTTCGATTCGGAGGCTTGGATGGATGCCGACGAAGCGCGCTCGATCTTCGACCGTGATCAATACTCCAGCATTCTCCTCCGACCCAAAGACGACGCGGCCGCCACCACTATCATCGCCAAGATCGAGAAGGACAAACGCCTGGCCCTGCGTGCCGAGCGCGAAGTCGACTACTACTCCAAGCAGACGATGACCGCGATCCCCATCAAGATCCTCGCCGGCCTGCTCGGCACCGCCATGTCGATCGGCGCGATCTTCGCCGCGATGAACACCATGTATGCCAGCGTCGCGGGTCGAACCCGTGAGATCGGGACGTTGCGCGTCCTTGGATACTCGCGCCGTTCCGTCGTCCTCTGCTTCTTGGTGGAGGGGGCCTTCCTCGCGGCAATGGGCGGCGTGGTGGGCTGCCTCCTGGCCCTGCCGATGAACGGCGTTGCGACTGGCACGATGGATTTCCAATCTTTCGCCGAAACGGTGTTTGAGTTCCGAATCACTCCGGCACTCATGCTTCAGGGCGTTGCCTTCTCCGTCGTCATCGGACTGCTCGGCAGTCTTCTGCCCGCCATCCGCGCCTCGCGCTTGCCGGTCATCTCGGCCCTAAAATCACTATGAACGAAGACCAGCTCCAGAAGCTGCGGATCTCCTCCGAACAGAAGCGCCGCTCCAGCACGCCTGTCTGGCTGATCATCCTAATCGTCCTCGGGACAACGGCGGTCGTCGCCTTTTTCGCCTTTCCACGTGCATCGGACTCGATCCGAGCCGGCCTGAAGTCCGGCAGCGACTCATCGAAAACCAAGCCCACCGGCTTCACTACGAATGCCTCGGGTGCATCCGGTGCGTCATCGGGCTCGGGAAAGCCAAGTTCTTCGGCCGGTGGTTTTGCATCGGCCTCGACAGCCCCGGGTGGATTCGGCGGCAATTCCCTCCTCACGGTCAGCGGCTACATCATCGCCCGCGAACGCATCGAGCTCAGCCCGCGTTTCATGGGTGTCGTCACGTGGATCGGCGTGAAGAAGGGCGATGTCGTGACCAACGGCCAGACCGTCGTGCTACTCGATG
>Ga0163144_10019497_pt1 | contig 13639 bp, 12 predicted proteins | sample OliLak19BULKMAT1_FD_123175 | JGI IMG/M metagenome (GOLD analysis project Ga0163144, IMG submission 123175) | Freshwater microbial mat bacterial communities from Lake Vanda, McMurdo Dry Valleys, Antarctica - Oligotrophic Lake LV.19.BULKMAT1 | ecosystem: Environmental > Aquatic > Freshwater >... | reverse complement strand
ATACACATTAGCAGTTTCATAAAAAGTGAGACTGCTAACTCAGGTCGCCGTCGCATCGGGTCTTGCGAGTGACCTGTCCTCCTGCCTCTGGCCAAAATAAAGTATTCCAGCTATGGCAATACTGATTTTATTGACTATGCTTGTTCTGAAAGTCTCCCCATAATTCTCGGGAGGGAGATAATTCTGTTTTAATCAACATTTCCAAAATAAATTAGTAAACGACTTATTTATATAGTTACATGTCACTTTCTAGAGGCGAAGTGATGGCGAACTTTGGGCAAAATTTCAATAAGTTACTCAATTAAATGATTTTGTATTAATCTTATGAATATTAACACTTTTCTTCTTAACTAAACGACATTGAATCTTAAATCTAAATTTATAATTCTCAGCTTTTTCTTCTTAAGTACCATGCTTTTTTTGAACCCATATTCGGCAAAACAACTTCTCTTTTTGATTGTTCCGAAAGCCAAGAGGAAAATAAGGCCGCCACTTCAGTTTCCTGTTTTGAAACCGATTGAGCATTGTAGAAATTCTTAATAAAGTGTGTGTCAAATTGCCCAGAAATGAAGGCTTCATGCTCCATCACAAATTCTCCGAATGGAAGTGTTGTTTTTATACCTTCTATCTCATATTTTTTAATAGTATCGCGCATTAAGGCAATGGCTTCTGAACGATCGGGTGCCCAAACAATTAATTTAGCAATCATGTTATCATAATACACCGGAATTTCCATACCCTGCTCCATACAGTCGTCAATTCTTACATTTTTACCAGTAGGTTTTATATACGTAGTGAGTGTTCCGATACTTGGCACAAAATCTTCGGCAGGATCTTCAGCACACACTCTTAACTCAATGGCATGTCCATTTATTTTTAGTTCATTTTGAGTATACCCCAATGCCTCGCCGCGTGCCACCCTTATTTGCTCTTTTACTAAATCAAGTCCAGTTATCATTTCTGTTACCGGATGCTCAACTTGCAATCGTGTATTCATTTCCAGAAAAAAGAAATCATGGTTCTCGTCCATCAAAAACTCTACAGTTCCTGCTCCAGTGTAATTACAAGCTTTAGCTACATTTACGGCGGCTTCACCCATGCGTTTTCTTAATTCTTCAGTTACTATAGCTGAGGGTGCTTCTTCCACCAATTTTTGATGACGGCGCTGAATACTACATTCTCTCTCAAAAAGATAAACAATATTACCAAAATTGTCACCCAGAACCTGAATTTCAATATGGCGTGGACTCCCTACATATTTTTCTATAAACACAGAACCATCTCCAAAAGCACTTTTTGCTTCATTGATAGCGAGATTCATTTGCTCTTCAAAATCTGTCAATGAATTTACCACACGCATTCCTTTACCCCCGCCACCAGCACTGGCTTTGATTAGAATAGGAAAACCAATTTTTTCTGCTGATAATTTGGCTTTGGCTATATCAGAAATGGCCTCGTTAATACCCGAAACCATGGGTACATTAAATGAGGCAACAGCGGCTTTGGCTGCTAATTTATTACCCATTATCTCCATGGCTTCGGGTGTTGGGCCAATTAAAATAATGCCGGATTCTTTTACTTTTCTTGCAAATCCTGCATTTTCTGATAAAAAACCATAACCAGGATGGATACCATCAACTCCTGCCTTAATACAAATTTCAATAATTTTATCACCAAGTAAGTAGGACTGCGCTGATGGTGGTGGACCTAGTAAATAAGCCTCATCGGCATACTTTACATGCAAGGCCTCCCTATCTGCTTCCGAATAAACGGCTACTGTTTTTATTCCCATCTTTCGGCAGGTTCGCATCACACGCAAGGCTATTTCGCCTCGGTTGGCTACTAAAATTTTTCTCATTTTAAATCAATTGAATAACAATATTTAACCCTTTGAATAAATTAAATCAAATGGATACTTGGGTATTGAGAGCTTGCAGTATTAAAAATACTTTCCAGTTTAATGATTTGGCTTGTGAAGCATGGATAGCTGCACCAATTCATTTTCGCGGGCACTTCCTTTAAGTACACTTCTGAAAATATCATTGCTCTGCGCAACAAGTACAGCAAATTTTTTGATACTCTCATAAAAATTAAGTGCCAGTTGTGCATCAACCTTGACTAGTATCGGATTTAATCCTGTTAATTCATCAATAATTTCTTTTTCACGTTCTTCAACATCTTTCGGTAGCTCACTAAGAATATCTCTCATTGAATTATCAACATCACGGTCAATATCTTTATATAAATGACGAATATCGGTTGCTTCTGAGAAGGCCTTGGTATGAATAAGCTTGACAGTTTTTTCAATTTCTTCATCACTTATCTCGCCATCTGATCCTGTAATAAGAATACTTATCAACAAAGGAGCCTTTCTTACTAAGGCTTGCTCACGTTCATTCAATTTACTAATATGGTATAACATTTATGAATATTTTTGTACCGCGAAATTAAAAAATATCATTCACATATCACGCCATTTTGATTAAAACAACTACATCCGTTAAAAATCTCATAAAATTGTACATTACAGTGGAGTGGAGACAAAAATATGCTCTGCAAGGTGTTCTGGTTCAAATGTTCACTTCAGTCTTTCTAATATTTTTAAGTCTTAATACCATTTCGTTGCCTGTTTGGAATGCACTTTTTTGGTTGATGGTATTGTTTAATACTATAAATACGATTGCGAAGGGCTTTCTGGAAGAATCGGAAGGAAAAATGTTGTACTACCATTCTATCTGCAAGCCTGAATCCTTAATTCTCTCTAAAATTATTTTTAATGCGCTGGTATCATTGGTTTTGCTCATCATTTTTGTTGCAGCCTATTCACTTGTCCTTGGATTTAAAATTCAAACCCCTTGGCAATATCTGATTGTTTCTGTTTTATTTACAATCGGATTATCCGCAGTGTTCACAATGGTTTCAGCCATTGCTGCAGGAGCCGGTAATAACTATATTCTTATTCCGGTTCTTGGACTTCCTTTAATGCTTCCTCTCCTTTTAATCACAGTTAAATCCGCTAAAAAGGCAATGGATGGTATTGAATCTAATTCGATTTATTACGACTTGGCAGCTATGGCATTATTGGATGGAATGGTGATATATTTAGCAGTATTGTTATACAAATATTTGTGGAAACATTGATCAAGATATTTAGATTTATCGTTGATCCAAAATTTTGATGAGGGATTAGCCGAGTAGAATCCTATAAACTCTTAATGTAATTTAAATTAGAATACAAGGATGAGTGCTCGTTTTAATGGAATTAATAGCCGAACCCGAATGGGTCAAATGTTTATAACACACAATAAAACCGACACATCCTATCCGACCTCATTGGGGTCGTACAAAACCGTACCTCATAATTCTATACACATTTTATCCCTTCGAGATTATTAAACCTTTAATTGCAATTAGTTTAACTGCCTCTATAACACTATTAATCAATCTATAAAAACCCAAAAAAATAAGAGCTCAATTAGAATAATTGACTGATGATTTTTAATTATTTTCACAATGACTTCCGCGAAGTAATTTTTTATTACCAAGCCATCCTTATGGTGCACTAAACTCTGCAACTGCTTTCCCAACGCTAAACACATCTTCAAATGAGTTGTATAAAGGAGTAGGAGCCATCCTTATTACATTTGGTTCGCGCCAGTCGGTTATGATATGGTTATTTTGTAAATGGTTAAACAGTGCTTTACCATGCTTATCGGTCATGATAGAAAGCTGGCAACCCCGCTCAATTTTGGGTGTTATAATTTTAAGTTCTTTGCCACTTTGTTCTAGAACATATTGTAAGAAGCCGGTTAGTAATTTGCTCTTTTCAGTTAGGGCATTCATTCCTGCTTCTTCAAAAATTTGGAGTGATGCATTGTGCACAGCCATTGTAAGCACTGGGGCATTGCTTAATTGCCAGCCTTGTGCACCGTATTCAGGAATAAATCCCTTTTTCATATAGAAACGTTCATCTTCCTTATGGCCCCACCAGCCTGCAAAGCGAGGCAAATTAGGATTTTGTGCAAAACGTTCATTTACAAAGATACCAGAAACACCGCCTGGACCTGAGTTTAAATATTTGTAACCACACCATACCGCAAAATCAACTTCCCATTCGTGAAGTTTTAACAATAAATTGCCTGCTGCATGAGCAAGATCAAAACCCACTAGAATGCCGGCTTTATGTCCTGCCTGGGCAATGGCTTGCATATCAAATGCCTGCCCACTGTAATATTGAACCCCGCTAAACATGATGAGGGCTGTTTGGTCGGCATTTTTTTCTATGGTATTGAGGATATCTTCAGTTCTGAGGTGAAATTCACCTTCGCGCGGTGAAATCTCAATAATGGCATCTGACGGGTCATAACCATGAAATTTTACCTGACTTTCCATAGCATATTGATCACTGGGAAATGCACCCGCCTCCATAATAATTTTGAATCGGGTAGGAGTGGGGCGGTAAAAACTCACCATCATCAGGTGAAGATTCACCGTGAGATTATTCATTATAACCACCTCATGTGGAAGGGCACCAACCACTTTAGCTGCTTTCTCGGTTAGGAATTTATGATAATGAAACCATGGGTTTTTACCTTCAAAGTGTCCCTCAACACCCAAATTTTGCCAATCAAGCATTTCTTGTTCTATGGCAGCTCTTGCAGATTTAGGTTGCAATCCTAGTGAATTTCCAGTCAAATAAATTGCTTCTTTACCCTTTAGCTTTGGAAAATAGAAACGGTTACGAAAACTTCTCAAGGCATCTGTTGAATCCATTGAGCGGGCATATTCCAAGGTGTTTTGATATTGTAACACTATTTAAGATTAATTGAAAATTGAAAAAAATAATGGGTCAAGTGGTATTTAAAAATAAGGGTGCAAACATACTAAAAAGCATGAGGTTGAACAAAGAGAACCAGAGCCTTCCGAAAATTTCCAAAGTTGTGAACAATGGAGATAGTATTTTTACTTAGCATTGAATTTTTATTCCTTGTAACTTTCTTAAAATTAATGTTGATTTGAACACAGTTTAGTATGGTCTTATGATTTCACAAATCCTTTTTATTATTCTCTTCGGCACGGCGGTTTATTTCTTTGTAAGAAATGTGAGTAAGATACGTCGCAACATTTTTTTGGGAAAGGATGAAAAGTTAAATGATAATCCTTCTGCACGTTGGAAAAACATGGCATTGATGGCTTTAGGTCAAAAACGTATGTTTGATAGACCGGTTGCTGCAGTTCTCCATATTTTAATTTACGTCGGTTTCATTCTAATTAATTTAGAAGTTTTGGAAATTTTAATTGATGGTGCCTTTAACAAACACCGAATTTTTGAACCAATTCTGAGTGATTTTTATTTTTTCCTGATTGGTTTTTTTGAAGTTTTGGCCGCAGGTGTACTGATAGCTTGCGTTTTTTTTCTCGCCAGAAGATTTATTGTTAAAGTTCCACGTTTGGTACATAAAGATTTAGTAGGATTTCCTGTAAGGGACGCTACATATATCTTGATCATCGAAATTTTATTGATGGGTGCAGTTCTATTAATGAATATAATGGATACTGACTTACAAGATGTCGCTATTTTACCTATTAGCAGCTTATTTGTACCTTTGATTCAAAACATGCCATTGGACACTATGCATGTGGTTGAGCGAACTGCTTGGTGGGGACACTTAGTTGGCATCCTGCTTTTTTTAAATTATCTTCCTTTTTCGAAGCACTTTCATATCATCATTGCTTTCCCAAATACGTGGTATGCCAGCCTCAATCCGGAGGGGAAATTCGAAAACTTGGCATCGGTTCAGCAAGAAGTTACGCTGATGATGAACCCTTCAGCTCAGCCTCCAGCAGGTTATGAACCACCGACAAGTTTTGGCGTGAAGGATGTAAATGATTTAAGTTGGAAAAATCTGATGGATGCTTATTCTTGTACCGAATGTGGCCGATGCACATCCGCCTGTCCGGCAAATACTACAGGCAAACTGTTATCTCCACGTCGTGTTGTAATGCAAGTGCGCGACAGACTTGAAGAGGTTGGCCATAACATCGACAAACATGGCAAAGACTTTAAAGATGAAAAAGATCTTCACAGCTATATAAGTGCTGAAGAACTTTGGGCTTGCACAACTTGTAATGCCTGCTTTGAAGCCTGTCCGGTTCAAATTAACCCTATGGAAGTTATCTATAAGATGCGCCAATATCTTGTTATGGAAAAATCTGAAGCCCCATCAGAACTCAATGGCATGTTCACAAATCTTGAAAACAATGGGGCTCCATGGCAGTTTTCTCCTTCGGATCGCGGCAATTGGGCAAAGGAAGGGTGATTTATTTTTCTATAACCTCCATAAACACCCTAAAACCAATATTTGGAGAGGGCACTTGGTATATTTCCTTATTTCCGATTTTCATATCAAAATCATTTGAGTTCCAAGATCCACCTTTGGTCATTCCAAATTCATTAACCATTTCAGCCACATTGCCTGAACAGTTATATAGACCATAGGCATTTGGAAAATATGATCCTACTTTGGTGGGTATGATAGCACCATCAACTCCGCGACTAATCGTTCTGTCATCGTTGGGATAATTGTATGAAGATGAATAGGTGTCTTTTTTATATAGATATTGTTTCTCTAGCGGACAGAAATTGGCAAGATAACATCCTTTGGAGTTTTTGCAATATGGTCCACCCCAAGGATAATAAAATTTATCTCGTCCACCACTTGCAGCCCATTCCCATTCCCTTTTAGAAGGCAATTTAAACACGACCTTTTTATATTTTTGTTTTTCAAGGCTATTATATACAGTAGTTAACCAATCGCAATAGTCTATGGCAGCTTGATAGCTTATATTAACCACGGGATATTTGCCGTATTGGGGATGAGATCCTTACATTTCATAGTATTTATAAGGAAAATAAATGTTCCAATTTTCTGAATGTAGTCTGAATTGGGTATCAGATGTGGTTTTTAGAAAGGTATTAAATTCGGCGTTTGTTACTTCACATTCTCCTGCATACTGATAATTTTTATCGCTCGAATCACGTGGAATGTACCTAAATGTTTTTTTGAAGTATTTTGGGTTCATCGTTACGTATTCTGTATCTGCTTTTACAGAAATAATTTCCACAACATATCTAAAACCAATTTCCGGATTTGCACTGGAATCACCATCATAGTATCCCTTTAAATCAATTCTTGCATTGTAGGGAGGCAAATTCCAACTTCCTCCTTTTGTTTTCACGGTTTCTGAAATCCATTCAGCCACGTTTCCACACATATTATACAAGCCATAACCGTTTGGCCAAAATGAATGTATCTCAGTAGTTATAAAACCACCACCTTGCAATGAACTTGCAATACCAGAGTAATCATACCCGATTTTACAATTTAAACGACTCTAGCCTCTTTCTCTTTCCTTTCTATTATTCATGCGAATAGTATTTCCCGCCCATGGATAAATACTTGTCTCAGGCAAACCGCCTCTTGCAGCCATCATCCATTCTTTTTCAGTCGGTAATCGAACGATAAATTGGTCAATATTGCTTGTTTTATCTTTAAAAATTGCCGCCAAACGGTCGTGTAACCAGTTACAATAATTGATGGCCTGATGCTGTGTAATATTAACCATCGGGTAATTGCGATATGCAGGATGAGAAAAATAGTATTCAACATAGGGTTCGGTAAAAGATGATGCCTCTCGCCATTTAATGGTATCAGGCAAGTTTGGAATATATTCAGCAGGTTTGTTTGATTTAATCCAGTTTAAAAACTCACGATACGAGGCATTACTCACTTCGGTTTCTGCCATATATAAATAATCACCAAGAATTGGTTTTACATTTGGTATTTCCCTGCCATCAATTATATTTGGCAAGGGTTTTAGCTTTGGGTATTCAATAGCAAAAAGATTGAATTGAAACAATAAAGTGAGGAGACAGAGGAATGCTTTGATATTAAAAAGTAATGGTTTTGAGGAAGGTTATTTAGTATATCTTAAAAATTCAATAACGAAAAGTTGGTCTGAATAGTATTTTAAACTATTTACATACTATAAATTTCAAAATCGGTAATGCTAGATAATTGATACTTTTGTTTTTAAAGAAAAATGCAATGGAAGAGATATGTAAATAATTTAGTAATAAATAACTAAGTTCATCTAGGGTTATTCATAGAATTCAAAACAATGAATGTTGAAGAAAAATGTCTAAACTTTCGCTTTAAGTAAAAAGTTTTGGCAATGAGAGTTCTCAAGAAAAAAATTATTCTTAGAAACAACTCTACTCTCAGATTCTGATAAACACGAGAGCTCTAGTAGAATGATTGAGGAGGGTTTTAAAGTTTGTTTATGCACTTTCCTTCTCATTCCAAAGCTCATTAAGCGCATTCAGAAAGACAGAACTTTCCTGAGCTCCTGAAATAGCAAATTTTCTATCCAGTACAAAAAAGGGTACTCCTTTAATCCCGATTTCAACAGCTTCTTGAATATCTCTATTCACATCCATTGAGAAATCGCTACTTGTGAGCATTTCTCTTGTTTCTTCAGCATTCATTCCAATGTCAACTCCCAATTGAATAAGCGTTTCGTGGTCTGCTGTATTTTTAGCTTCAGTAAAGTAAGCGGCAAATAATCTCTCTTCTGCCGCATTTTGCAGACCATGATATTTTGCAAGATGTAGAAAACGGTGGGCATCGAAAGAATTGGCAACTACTGCATTTTCAAGGTCATAATGAAGGTCAACAGACTTGGCTATTTTACTTACATTGTCACTCATAGATTTGGCATGTTCAAGTGAACAACCTTTAATCTCAGCCAGGTAATCAAGGGTTTTTTTGTTTGGGTCGGTAGCAAGGTCTGGATTAAGTTGGAAGCTTTTCCATTCCACTTCAACTACAGATTTATGAGGAAAATTTTGAAGTGCCAGCTCAAACTTCCTTTTGCCTATATAGCAAAATGGACACATAATATCACTCCAAATTTCTATCTTTACTTTCTTCACTTTGAAGGGGCATTACACATCGTAACTAAATAGTGAAGAATTAACTCTTGTTTTTTAGAATCCAATTCTTCTCTACCAGCCTTCTTATTTACTTTTACAACCATTTTTGGTACAATATCACGCCATTTTTCCTCTGAATTTGATGCTGCATTTTTAAGAGCGTGACAAGTGCCACAATTATTTTCATAGAGCATTTTCCCATCATTGAGAGAAGCTAAAGTTGTTGCTGGAAATTTTTCATTACCACGCTTTACATCTCCATCTGTAAGTGTAAAAGTTTTGTGGCTGCATGAAAAGAAAATGATCAGACTAAAAGTGATGATTATTTTGTTCATTTCATATTTTGTTTATTTTTACTATTAATTTTTAAATTGGCGAGTAAACAGGAAATGCGAAGTAAACTGGCCTCGGAGAAGGAGTACTTGGTTTATTTGAACAGGCATTATAGGTTAAAATTAATAATTTTCTTTTGTTGTTATCCTTTCCGAATGAAGATTGGTGAATGACGTCAGGATGAAAAAAGCTAATGTCACCAACTTGACCTAAGAGGGAAACAATCCCATTTGATTTTGCAAGTTCTTCTACCTTTTTTGGAGGTAATTCAAAATCAAGATCACTTGAAAACGAACCACTTAGCGCATTGAATTCTATTTTTTCATCTTTTTTTTCGTCTTCGAAAAAATGCAGATGAGACTGAGGGATAACCTGTAATGGACCTGAATCTAAAGTAACATTGTCTAGAAATACGATCAGATTAACCATTTTCGATTCAGGAATATTATCATAATTTTTCCAGAAGGGAAAATCCCTGTGCCAAGGCCATACAGCGGTTGGTAAATTTTCTTTATAATTAATTTTGCTTTGATGAATGTAAATATCATCCTGTAAAATCTCACGAATAGTATCCTCTGCTTTTTTTAGATGCGGCTTCAAGTCTAAATATGACTTTATCTGATGGATACCGTAGCAAGACCTTATATTACCATTATCTTCAAACACCTTAAATGGAGAATTATTCTCAAATTCACTTAAATTAATTTTACTCCAGAATTCATTATTATCATTTCCACCTAAATTGGCGTAACCACTTCTGATATATAAATTTATCGGATCAATAGCTTGCATTGTATTTTCTTGCTTCAATTCCTTTTAATATTGCTTATTTTAATTATGCACAAAAATATATAAAAATGCTTATTTGTAAACTTAAATTCAATTAATCTTCCATATTTGGTATGTTGAATTTATGAATTTCTTTATCTTAGATAATTATTTGATCTGCCAAAAATGTGAGCTGTGGAAACAACAGATGAGCCAACGATATATTGAAAAACTCATGAGAATGATTTCTGTTTTTTTATTCTTCAAAATTCAATGATCTCTCTCATTCAGGCTCATTCCAAGTATTTACCGAATATCCCCAAGGTCCTAATTCGTATAGATGAACCCCATCTGTTTTTAAATTTTTGTATAGTTTGAGATTGTATTGCTCCAAAGAAGGAATTTCTAAGGCATCTAATTTTACCGTTTTTTCTGATAGATTTACAACCACCAGCACCCTGTTTTCACCTGACTGCCTAATAAATGCGTATACCTCTTCAGATTCCTTAAACAAGCGCGTCGTTGTTTGACCATCCACATTTATCCAAAGTGCTGGATTTTTGTGTCTTATAGATGTGAGTGTTTTGTAGAATTCAAATCGATTAGCAGCTTTAGGTTTGTTCCAATCAATTGGGTCTTTATCAAAAAACTTTAAGCGTTTGTCAAGATCGGCTTCCATACCATTGTAAATGAGCGGCAGACCATTCATTGTAAATGTAAGAGCCGTAAACGCATCCTCTGCCTCCCCGAAAGACTCTTGGGTGGTGCCATTCCACGTATTTTCATCGTGATTGGACACGAAGTTCATTTTAATGGCGTCCTCCGGATAGTCTTTTGCAGTTTTATCAAGGTAAATAAAAAGATCACTCAAATGTTTATTTCCTTTGTAAATATCTTTGATGGTGTTGTGAAATTCCCAGCCATAGCAAGCGTGAAAGGCCTTTTTCATGTGGTCGGGCTGTTCGGCTTCAGCAAGCATAAATACTTTTTTTCCCTGATTCAACTCAAAAGTAGCGGATTCCCAAAAATCTGTTGGAACCATCATGGCTACATCACAGCGGAAACCATCCAAATCACATTCCGTAATCCACCATTTCATGGCATCTATCATGTACTTTCTCATGTCTTGGTTCTCATAATTCAAATCTGCCACGTCACTCCAATCAGCTACTGGAGAAATGATTTTTCCAGAGCTGTCTTTGGTATACCAATCAGGATGTTCGGTTATCAACTTATTATCCCAAGATGTGTGGTTTGCTACCCAATCTAAAATGACTTTGAAACCCATTTTATGACATTTTTCTACAAGGTCTTTAAATTCTTCAAGGGTACCAAATTCAGGATTGAAAGCTTTATAGTCCATAATAGAATAATAACTGCCAAGGGTGCCCTTTCTTTCCTTAATACCAATGGGCTGAAGCGGCATAAACCAAAGAATGTCAACGCCAAGGTTCTTTAGAGAGTCGAGGTGTTTAGAAAAATCTTTAATACTTCCCGATTGTGAGTACTGTCGCAGGTTGATCTCGTAGATTACTGCATTTTTTAGCCAAGGTAAGTCTGCCTGAGCTGAATCTATTTGTGATTTATCGTCCATTTCTTTCTGTTTTTTTTGTTGGCAATTATTTATAAGTATCGAAATAAAAAGTAAGGGTAGTAAAAGTTTGGTGATGTTTTTCATACTTGATTCTAATTGTTTTTAGTTTTTAAATTGAATGATTGCAAAAGTCCAAGGCTCTAAATCCAAGGTGAAATTTTTTGTATCAGTTCGCGGCGCATTTCCCATTAAAACCGTTTCTTTACCTCGAATTCTTTCTTGTTTAAAGGTTTTTAAGGTATTTCCTTTGTTCATTATTACATAAATAGTTTCGCCAAAATAGGTGCGCCTATAAGCATACATATCGTCCTGAAGCCAGATTTCTCTAAAATCGCCATAGAGCAAAGCCATGCTATTTCTTCTTATTTCAGTGAGTTTAGAGGTGGTTTCTTTGAGCCATTCTTCTTTTTTTAGTAAATGGTCAAATTTCATCATCCTTCTATTATCCGGATCATTTGCACCAGGCATTCCAAATTCATCTCCGTAATAGATGATTGGGATTCCGGGAATTGTGAGATTAAACGCATGCGCCATCGCTAATTTATTGTAGGCGATTGTATCCGATACCTGAATGTTTTTCTTCCAACCTATTCTTTTTGTTTCAATTGTTGGAGTTGAAGAATTGATACTTCCATCAGCGTAAGAAATAAAACGCGGCTTGTCTTGATTCCCCGCAATATTGCCCATCAAATGATGTGAACCATAGTAATGAAAACTCTGTTTTAGAGCTTTGCTAAGTCTTTTAAAGGATTCAGCCTGTGTTGCAAAAACCGGGAGCAGAGCATCATATAAATTAAAATCAAACTGTGCATCCAACATTCCTGTATTAACATAACTGCTGATTAATTCATTGTTTCCATACGTTTCGCCTATTTGATAAATATGCTGTTTACGAGGTATTTCAACTTCTGTTTTAATTTTTTTTGTTAAAGTTCTCCAAAAGTTAAGAGGAATGTGCTTTGTAGCATCGTGTCGAAAACCATCAAACGGTATATCTCTTACCCAATGCATAGCACTGTCGACCATATAATCGGTAACTTTTTGATCACCGAGGTTGAGTGTCGGCATAAAAGTATCGAACCAAGTTGTGAGCCGATAGTCATCCCAGCGCTCAGTATTCATCGTGCCATCGGGCAAATAAAGGGGTGTTACCCAAGTGGGATTTTTCTTTATTATTGGGTGTTCAATATGCAGATGATGTGCTACATAATCCAGAAAAACGTTCATATTTTGCTTATGGGCTTCCTCTAAGAGATTTTTTACGTCATTTTCTGTTCCAAGTCGCCAGTCTACAGTCGTTAAGGTAATTGGCCAATAACCATGATAAGCTGAAAATTTAGTATCAGGGTCTTTAAATTGCCCCCAAGCTCCTAAAGGATTTTGTGTGATTGGTGAAACCCAGATGGCGTTGATGCCTAATTTTTTAAAATAACCTTCCTTTAGTTTGGCCAAAATCCCCTTAATATCTCCCCCATAATATTGTCCCTTCGCTTTCACAATATTTGTGTCCATTTTATAATCATTAGAGGGATCTACATTATTGAATCGATCAATCATCATAAAGTATAGAATATTAGATTCGTAATCACTTCGGGTCAGAAGTTTTGTGTCAGAAATGATTTTTCCATTTTGAAGTGGGATAAGTAAATCATTTCCAGAGGTATATGAATTATTACAAAAAACACGGATATGACTTCTCAGTTTTGTAGAATAATTAGAAGGAATTGAAACGGTATATAATTTTGAATATAATGATTCTTTGATCTTTTTTATCTCTAAAAGATGATTGTCGAGATAAACTAATACCTGAGAGTTAAGATCTCCTGTGAGTTCGAAACGAAAGGAGTCATTTTGATTATCTGCCGTGGTAATATTAGGAATGGACTGATATCCCAATTCATCTATACTTAGCAAAGAATTAAAACCGCCTTGCCCATTGCTTATCTTTT